>ENA-ORTH01000017-ORTH01000017.1-human-gut-metagenome-genome-assembly--contig:-NODE-17-length-170522-cov-3.503581_pt1 | contig 170522 bp, 162 predicted proteins | sample MGYA00241914_ERZ509192 | MGnify/ENA primary metagenome ERZ509192 (study PRJEB26280, sample SAMEA2338826) | human gut metagenome | biome: human gut; feature: human-associated habitat; material: faeces...
TTGAAAAATTCACCCGCAAATGCGCTTTCACGGATAAGGAGTTTCGCTCGTTGCGACGAGCGCCCAGAGTCTCTGCCTCTGGACACCGCCACCTTTTGTAAAAGGTGGACGAAAACTTCAGTTTCGCTCCGTTTCAGCCTGCTAATCTCTATATTCTTCGATCATGTATGCTTCGAAGATGTCGCCAACCTTCAGGTCGCCGAACTTCTCGATGCCCATACCACATTCGTAACCTCTTGCAACCTCTTTGACATCGTCTTTGAAACGTTTGAGGGAGGTCAGGTGCTCGTCAGCGATAATAATACCGTCACGAACAATGCGGATCTCTGCGTTTCTGGTGATCTTACCTTCCAGAACATAGCATCCTGCAACGGTGCCGACACCGGTGATCTTGAATACTTCACGAACCTCTGCACGGCCCAGCTCAACCTCACGGGTCTTAGGTGCCAGCATACCTTTCATAGCGGAGGAGATCTCTTCGATTGCGTCGTAGATGACACGGTACATTCTCATGTCAACGCCTTCGCTCTCTGCCATATCTCTTGCGATTGGGTCTGGACGAACGTTGAATCCAACAATGATTGCGCCGCAAGCCTGTGCCAGCATTACGTCGGACTTGCTTACTGCACCTACTGCACCGTGAATTACTTTAACGCGAACCTCTGGGTTGCTCAGTTTTTCCAGAGACTGTTTTACTGCTTCCACAGAACCCTGTACGTCTGCTTTTACAATCAATGGCAGCTCTTTGGTCTCGCCAACTTCGATCTGTTCAAACAGATTATCCAGAGTAACTTTCTGGTAGGAGCTGAATTCTTTTTCTTTTGCTTCCTGACGGCGTTTTTCAACCAGTTCTCTTGCCAGTCTTTCGTCTTCAACTGCGTTAAATTCGTCACCTGCTGCTGGAACTTCTGCAAGACCGGTGATCTCGACTGGTGTGGATGGACCTGCGGTATCGATACGCTCGCCCTTGGAGTTGGTCATAACACGAACACGACCGATTGCGGTTCCAGCGATTACGCTGTCGCCGGTTCTGAGGGTACCGTTCTGAACCAGGATGGTTGCAACAGGGCCACGGCCTTTGTCAAGTTTTGCCTCAATAACAGTACCTTTTGCCATACGGTCTGGGTTTGCTTTGAGTTCTTTGACTTCTGCTACCAGCTGGATGTTTTCCAGAAGGTCCTGAATACCCATCTTGGTCTTAGCAGAAACCGGAACACAGATAACATCGCCGCCCCATTCTTCTGGAACCAGTTCGTATTCGGTCAGTTCCTGTTTTACTTTTTCCGGATCAGCAGTTGGTTTATCCATCTTGTTGATTGCAACGATAATGGAAACACCTGCTGCTTTTGCGTGGTTGATCGATTCAACAGTCTGTGGCATGATACCGTCGTCAGCCGCTACAACCAGAACTGCGATATCGGTGATATCTGCACCGCGGGCACGCATCGAGGTAAATGCCTCATGTCCAGGAGTATCCAGGAAGGTAATTGGCTTATCGTTTACCATAACCTGATATGCACCGATGTGCTGGGTAATACCGCCAGCCTCAGTGGAGGTAACGTCAGAGTGACGGATTGCGTCCAGAATGGATGTTTTACCGTGGTCAACGTGACCCATTACAACAACAACCGGTGGGCGCTCTACTTTCTTATCATCATCGTCCTCGCTGTCATCAAACAGACGTTCTTCGATGGTAACAACAACCTCTTTTTCAACCTTTGCACCAATTTCCATTGCAACCAGTGCAGCAGTATCGTAGTCGATGACATCCGAAACAGATTTCATTTCGCCGAGCATCATCAGACGTTTGATGATTTCAGCAGACTGGATCTTCAGTTTCAGAGCCAGATCGCCAACGGTGATTTCATCCGGCAGGGTGATGTGCAGCTTCTGACGGCGCTCGCGCTCCATCTCCAGCTTGCGCATCTTTTCCATCTCTTTATCCTTTTTGGACATGAAGTTTTTCTTCTTGTTGTTTCTGCCGCCGATCTTCTGTTTCTTCACGCCGTCATCGCGTTTTGCCAGATTTTCTGGTGCGATGTTTTCATAGCGTTCGTTGTATTTGTCCAGATCAACGTTTGCAGCACGCATATCAACGTGACGGATCATCTTGCCGTTTACGTTTTCGTCCAGTTCTGGATTAAATGCGGATGCCTGACGAGGTGCTGGTGCTGGAGCCGGTTTTGCAGGTTTTGCCTGTTTTGGACGATCATTCTGCGGACGGTCTCCCTGTGGTTTGTCGCCAAATTTACGATCATTTGGACGATCACCATTTCTATCGTTGAAACGTGGTTTGTCGCCATATTTGCGATCACCCTGTGATCTATCACCCTGTGGACGGTCGCTGTTTCTGTCATTGAAACGTGGCTTGTCGCCGAATTTACCCTGTGGTCTGTCACCGTTTCTGTCATTGAAACGTGGTTTGTCGCCGAACTTGCGATCACCCTGTGATCTGTCGCCCTGTGGACGATCTCCCTGTGGGCGTTCCCGTTTTGGACGGTCGGTATTATTGCGAGGCGCCTGTCCTGCGCCCTGATTGTGCTTTGGTGTATCGTTCATATCCTGCTTCTCCCTCTCATTGTCTGCCTCAACCGGCGGTGTCTGCTCTTTGACCTCCGGCTGTTTTGGCTCTGCCAAAGGTTTTTCCTGTGCAACTTTCGGCGGCTCCTGTACTGCCGCAGCTGGTTTTTCTTCTGTTTTTGGCTGTTCTGCCTTTGTTTCCTGCGGATTCTTTTCAGCAGTTTTTTCCTGCTTTGGCTGTTTTGGAGCCTTCGGTTCCTTCGGAGCTTTTGCAGCCTTGGTTTCTTTTGCTGCCTCAGCAGGTGCTGATCCTGATTGCTCCTTATAAAGATAATAGCTTTCCAGACTCTTCAGCTCTGTCTTTTGTGTATAGGTCTCAAAGATGAAGTTCAGTTCTTCACCGGTTAATGCGGTTGTGCGCTTTTTTTCACCGGAAAAGTTTTTTTCCAGAAGATCGATGATCTCCTTCTGGTCAACACCCAGGTCCTTTGCAACATCGCTGAGTTTATATTTATCATTTATCATGCAAACATCTGCCTCCTTTGCTGAGGGTTTCCTCTTGTGAGAAAATTTCTCATTCAAAAAATGCGGTTGTTAAATGCTTTTTTCTGCAAGGGCAACAAGCTTTTTGGCAAATCCCTCATCGGAAAGGGCAATTACGCCGGAACGCTTTTTACAAAAATGGAACACCTCTTCCATCGTCACCCGAAGCTGATATGGCTGCATTCCATGCTGCTGCGCTACAAAGCAAAGTTCCTTGCGGCTTTTTTCCGAGAGATCCTCGGTGTAGAACACACCTTTTGCGTTTTTGTTTTTGATCTCCTCGACCACCTTGTCAAACCCCAGAATCAGTTTGCCCGCTCTAAGTGCCAGTGACAAAGTGGAAAGTTCCTGCTTCTGCATAAACTGTCTCCTTTCCTCTGGTTTTCCCTATACAGACTCGCTTCCCTGCGCAAGCTGGTGTTCCAGCTTTTCATAAACCTCGTCAGGGATTGCGGTTTCCAGTGCTCGTTCCAGCTGTTTTGTTTTACGCGCTTTTGCAAGGCACTGTTCGTTTGCGCACAGATAAGCGCCCCGTCCGGATTTTTTTCCGGTAAAGTCGATGCTGATTTCCCCTTCTGGAGAACGAACCACACGGATCAGCTCTTTTTTCGGCTTATGTTCACGGCATCCGGTGCACATGCGGACCGGAACTTTTTTTGCCGGTGTTGGCATTGTGTCTGCCTCCTTTATCGCTTATCAACTGCTGTATTTTCCTTAAAATTCCTCGTCTGCAAACAGATCTTCCACAGCTTTGTCAATCTGTTCCTGTGTTTCTCTGCGCAGGGTTTCCATCTCTTCGATGATCTGCTCTGCCTGGCTTTCTGGACCGATATCGATCTTCCAGCCGGTGAGTCTTGCTGCCAGACGAACGTTCTGACCCTTGTTTCCGATTGCAAGGGAGAGCTGGCTGTCTGGAACGATTGCTTTGCATGCTTTTGCTCCGGTTGGGTCAACCAGCACCTTGGAAACTTCTGCTGGAGAAAGTGCTGCTGCAATCAGTTCTTCTGGCTGTTCACTGTAACGGATAACGTCGATCTTTTCGCCGCCCAGTTCTTCTACGATAGCAGATACACGGCTTCCTTTTGGACCGATGCATGCGCCGACTGCATCAACGTTTTCATCCTTGCTCCATACTGCGATCTTGGTTCTGGAACCTGCCTCACGGGATACTGCTTTGATTTCAACAGTACCGTCCTTGATTTCCGGAGTGTGCATCTCAAACAGACGTTTGATCAGACCTGGATGGCTGCGGGAAATCATAAGTTTTGGATTTTTGCCGCCGGTGAGAACATCCACAACATAAACCATAACGCGCTGACCCTCGTGGAGTTCTTCGCCTGGAACCTGCTCGCTCTTTGGCAGGATTGCTTCGGTCTTGTCGATCTCAACGGTTGCATTGCCCTTAACCTCATCAATTTTGAGGATTGGAACCGAGATGATCTCATATTTCTTATCCATGTATTTCTGTGCAATCTGGCCTTTTTCTGCTTCGCTGATTGCCTGACGGATAACATGTTTTGCAGACTGTGCTGCAATGCGGCCAAACTGTTTTGTTTCCAGTGGAATTTCAACTACGCCACCGATGTGTGCCACTTTGCTGTATTTGGTTGCATCTGCAAGGGTGATCTCGGTTTCCGGATCTTCCACTTCTTCTACAACATTTTTGCGAACCGCTACATAAAAGCGGTTCTTTGCTGGGTCAATTTCAACGATGGTATTTTCGCTGCCGCCAAAATCACGTTTGATTGCAATTGCAATTGCGTTGCTGATCTTTTCAATCAGGTAGGACATTGGGATGCCCTTTTCCTTTTCCAGAGAAGCCAGAGCTTCAAAAACTTCATTATTGATTACGTTCATATTCGCTGCCACGTCTGCTGCCTCCTAAATCTTATCAAAAGCCAATATATCCTGTCTTAAATCTTGGCATTTTTACAGTCGATCTCTTCATACAACCGGATATATGCCGCATCTTTTTTTGCAAAAGAAAGTTCCTCGCCTTCCAGGGTAACCCATACGTTCTGTTCGTCACACTTTGTGAGAGTGCCGACAAACTCACGCACCGTTTTTCCCTGTGCTGTCTGCATCGGACGGATCATCTTTACTTCTACATCCTGCCCCAAATACCGTTCAAAATGCCATGGGCGCACCAGATCGCGTCCAATTCCCGGGGAGGATACCTCAAAATAGTAGGACTGGCTGATTGGATCAGCTTCGTCAAGAATCTTATCAAAAGTTCTGCTCAAATTTTCGCAGTCATCGATGGTGACTCCGCCTTCCTTATCAATGAACAGGCGCAGATACCAGGAAGCGCCCTCCTTTTCAAAGCGGACGTCCCAAAGCTGCAGTCCCATCTCTTCCACTACCGGCTGTGCCAGCTGGGTAACAATCTCCACGGTGTTTGGTTTTTTCGATGTAGCCAAAAACGATTCCCTTCCTTTCCTGATGTGTAGGTTTTATCTGTTGTGTTCTAAAAAATCTTTGTCCTAACAAAACAAAAGAGCGGGCAACCCCACTCTTTCCTTACGACAGTCTACTACTTGGCGCAAAGAGCTTTCCAACCAGAAAGTCCTCCCGCCTTTCCTCTTTAATTTACCATACTTTCGAAACTTTTGCAAGCCCCCCAAACCCTTTCTTGCCATAAAACTTTGCGAAAGATGACTTTTTCAGGGAAAATGTTCTGTCCTGCCCGACGCCTTTTCCGTTTACCCAAAACAAAATAAGCAGACAACTCATTCGAATGTCTTGAAAACTTATCAGCTACACCAGTTTGCTGATGGAAAAGCTTTGCACCTGTCTGTCCTTTTTCAAAAGGTCACTGAGCGGGCCAATCTGGTGCAATCCCCTGATCCGGACAACAAAACGAACTTCCATTGCTTCTGTACCGGTGGATTTCACCTTGATATCCGACATTTCAAATTTGTTTTGGGAAAGCATTGTCTGGAAGCGCTCCAAAGCATCTTCTGCCGGAAGCAGTGTCACGGTAACGCGCTCACCAAAATATTCATTGGAAACGATAAACTTCTGATGAAGAAGGAACTGGGAAAATAAAATCACAAGTGTCGAGCTGATTCCTAAAAAGTACATTCCGGCTCCCAATGCCATTCCGACTCCGACCGTCGCCCAGATTCCGGCAGCTGTGGTCACACCCATAATCTCATGTTTGCCGGCAAGGATCAGTCCTGCTCCAAGGAAGCCGACTCCGCTGGCAACGCTTGCGGCAACACGCGAAGCATCCACCGAAAGTCCCTGGGTAATGACATCAAAAAATCCATATTTTGAAATTACGACCATCAATGCACTGGTCAGTGCAACCAGAAGGTGTGTTTTTAATCCGGCATTTTTCAGTCGATTTTTTCGCTCCAGACCGATGAACGCTCCACAGATACCTGCTACAATAATACGGAACAAAAGCTCCATCTGAATAAACAGCTGCGACTGCATCAGCTCGGTAATTTCCTGCATCATGTTCTCCCTCTCCTTTATTTCATAAATTTGTACAATAATATTTATGAAAGCAGACAATAAAATGTTAAAAATAACATCAAATTAAATATGCCCATTAATATAACATAATCCATCACGAATGTCAACTTTTTGTGAAGAAGAAAAAGCTCAGCAAAAAGAAATTTTTCCATTTCTCTTGACCTCATCTTTATTATGCGGTATAATAGTTTAGGATTTTTTAAAAATCTTTGCTAGAGTGGCTCAGTCGGTAGAGCAGCTGATTCGTAATCAGCAGGTCGTGGGTTCGATTCCCATCTCTAGCCCCAAAAGGCGCAGCTGAGACACAAACTCAGCTGCGTTTTTTTATTCAAAAATACGGGAATCATCGGGAGGCAAAACAATGAGCATGAAAGAACGGATGCACACTGGGGAGCTTTATCTTCCTGGAGACAAAGAGATTATGAAAGAACAGCTTGCGTGTCTAAATCTCTTGTATGATTTTAATATGACCAGACCAACCGAACTGGAAAAGCGGGAAAAGATGCTTCAAAAAATGTTTGCTGAAATCGGCGAAGGGTGCTATATCGAACCGCCCTTACATACAAATTTCGGTGGTGCCCATGTCCATTTCGGGAAAAATGTCTATGCAAACTTCAATCTGACTTTGGTGGACGATACTCACATCTATGTTGGAGACAACACTATGTTTGGGCCTGGAGTTATCGTCGCTACGGCAGGACATCCCATTCTTCCTTCCCTGCGGGAAAAAGGCTATCAGTACAACATGCCGGGTTCCATCGGCAAAAACTGCTGGATTGGTGCCGGCGCAATCATCCTTCCCGGAGTACAGATTGGAGACAATGTAGTCATCGGCGCTGGCAGTGTTGTAACAAAGGATATTCCTTCCAATGTTGTTGCTGTAGGAAATCCATGTCGTGTGCTGCGCCCTGTTGGTGAGCAGGACAAGGAATTTTATTTTAAACAAAGACGTATTGATTTTGCTCACCTACAAAAAGATTTGGAAGAATAGGACAAAAACACATAAGATGAGTAAATCCCTCATGAGCTTGTAAGCTCATGAGGGATTTGTTATTTTTAAATATTATTTTTGAAAACTATTTGTTTGCAGCTTTCCATTCCAGATATTCATCGAAGGTGCAGCGGCGGTCAATGATGCCGTCCGGGGTGATTTCGATGATACGGTTTGCAACAGTCTGTACAAACTCGTGGTCATGAGAAGTAAAGAAAACGTTGGACTTAAAGTCCATCAGTCCATTGTTGACAGCGGTGATGGATTCGAGGTCGAGATGGTTGGTCGGCTGGTCCAGAATCAGAACGTTGGAACCAAACAGCATCATTCTCGAAAGCATGCAGCGAACCTTCTCACCACCGGAAAGAACCTGTACCGGCTTGTACACATCATCGCCGGAGAAGAGCATTCTTCCCAAGAATCCACGCAGATAGGTTTCGGTGATATCCTTGGAATACTGAGACAACCACTGAAGAATGTTGAGCTCGCAGCCATTAAAGTATTCCGAGTTATCCTTCGGGAAGTAGGAACGGGAGGTGCTGACACCCCACTTGATCGAACCTTCGTCCGGCTGGATCTCCTCTGCCAGAATCTGCATCATGGCAGTCTGTGCAATCTCGTTTTCTCCGATGAATGCGATCTTGTCGCCCTTTGCAACGGTGAAGGAGATGTCGTTGAGTACCTTGACACCGTCAATCGTCTTGCTGATGCGGTCTACGGTCAGGACATCCTTACCGATTTCACGATCCATGGTAAAGCCAACATATGGATATTTTCTGGAAGAAGCAGGCAATTCTTCAACGGTCAGCTTATCGATAAGCTTTCTTCTGGAGGTTGCCTGTTTGGATTTGGATTTGTTTGCAGCAAAGCGCGCGATAAAGTTCTGCAGTTCTTTGATCTTTTCGTCTGCCTTACGTTTCTGGTCAGCAATCATGCGCTGCATCAGTCGGCTGGACTCATACCAGAAGTCGTAGTTACCAACATACATCTTGATCTTGTTGTAGTCGATATCCACGATGTGGGTGCAGACATTATTGAGGAAGTGACGGTCATGGGATACGATGATAACTGTTCCCACATAATCCATCAAAAATTCTTCCAGCCAGTTGATGGAAGCAAGGTCCAGATGGTTGGTAGGCTCGTCGAGGAGAATGATTTCCGGCTGACCAAACAGTGCCTGAGCCAGCAGGATTTTGACCTTTTCCTTGTCGCCAAGTGCGCTCATCTGTTCATACAGCAGGTTCTGGTCAAGGCCAAGACCTTTTAACAGCTTGCTGATCTCGGTTTCGATCTCCCAGCCGTTTAATTCTGCGAATTCTGCCTCGAGTGCTGCGGCAAGTTCGCCGTCCTCTTCGGTGAATTCTTCCTTATTATATAAAGCATCCTTCTGTTGCATGATTTCATACAGACGTGGATTGCCCTGGATAATGGTATCCAGTACCGAAAAGCTGTCGTAAGCAAAGTGATCCTGTTTGAGCACCGACATGCGCTCTCCGTCCGGAATTTCCACAGAACCGGTAGTTGGTTCCAGCTCGCCGGAAAGGATCTTTAAAAAGGTGGATTTTCCAGCGCCGTTTGCGCCGATGACGCCGTAGCAGTTGCCGGCATTAAACAAAAGATTAACGTCGGAAAACAGCTTCTGACCGCTAAAATCCAGACTGACGTTGTTAACTGTAATCATACTGATTCTCCATTCCTAATTAGTCGCTATGAGTATAGCATAGCTGTCTTGTCCCGGTCAAGACAGGAAATGGATTTTTTAAACGGCTGTAGCATATCATACATATCCTGCCTGCAAAACCAGCTAAAACTTTGCCACTACCAATAAATCCCCCTCTTCGATACGGGTGTTTCCATTTGGAATAATCGTCTGTTTGCCGCGTTCAATCATGACAATCAGCCCTTTTTGTGTGAGGTTGATTTCTGAAAGGGTCCTTCCTTTGAGTCGGTCGTTGTTTTCCACTGTAATCTCCCGCAGGGTCAGGTTTTCCCTGTCTTCAAATTCCCGCGCGGCAATCACCAGCAGATCTCCCGGAAGAATCTGGGTGTCCCCATTTGGCGTAATCTTTTCTTCTCCCCGCATGATCAAAACCACCAGCAGGTCGTTTGGCAGGGCAATTTCCCACAGTTTTTTTCTGCACCAGCGATGCCCTTCCTGCACCGAGATTTTTACAAAGCTTACGTCGTTTACTTCCTTGTAGTCGGTAAAGGTTTTGAGTACATCGGCTTTTTCGTCAATCATCCGCATCTTTTTGGACATCCATGGCAGAAGCGCTCCCTGAACAGACAGCGAGAACAAAACGATACAGAAAACCAGATTAAACAGATTATACTGTGCAGATACTCCCTGCATAACTGCAAAGATAGCAAATACGATGGAAGCCACTCCTCTCAGCCCTGCCCAGGACACCAGACCAATCTGTCCCAATCTGGCTTTAAAGGGAAGCAAAATACCAAGCACCGATATTGGACGTGCAACCAGTGTCATGAACAGCATAATCAGCAAAGATGGCAGGATTACCTGCGGCAGCTTTGCCGGTGTAACCAGCAGGCCAAGCAGGAAGAAAATCATCATCTGGCAGACACCGGTAACCACGTCGAAAAAGTGTACCAGATCCCGTTTTCCCGGAAGATAAGAGTTTCCCATCAAAATACCGCACAGGTAAACGCTCAAATATCCATTTCCCCCAAGCAGTCCCGGCAGAGTGTAAGCAAGGATTGCAACCGCAAACACCAGGATGGTTTCCCCCTGCTCCAGTTCGATGGAAAGGTTGTTTAACAGCCAGACAGTCATCTTTCCTAAAACAAGTCCGCACAAAACACCAATCGCAATCTGTTTAAGCAGCAGCATTCCAACCGATATTTCCTGACCGCTCAACAGACTGACCATCACTACCGTCAACATATAGGACATCGGGTCATTAGAACCGGATTCCAGCTCCAGCAATGAAGCAGTATTATCTTTCAGATTCAGTTTTTTGGAACGCAGAATATTAAAAACCGATGCAGCATCGGTCGAAGATACCACCGAACCGATCAGCATACTTTCCAACCAACCGGCTCCCAGTGCAATATGTACAAATACTCCTACTATTCCTGCGGTCAGCACTACACCCAGCGTGGAAAGAAGAAACGATTGAACCGCTACCGGTTTTGCTTCCTTGATATTGGTGCCAAATCCGCCATAAAACATAACAAAAATCAAGCAGGCGGAACAGATCATCTCGGAAAGAGCATAATCATCAAACGAGATTCGAAAAATTCCGTTTTCACCAAAACACATTCCCAAGCCAATAAAAAACAAAAGGGACGGTACCTTTAAGTGGCTGGTAAATTTGTGCGTCAAAACGCAAATCACGATCACTGTTCCCATCAAAAAAAGCGCTGTGTTCAAATCAGTTCCTCCTTTTTCAGTTTAAAGCGTTTTATTTTAGTATAGCATATCCTCCTTTTGCCTGCAAACAACAAAGGTGTGAGAGCATCTCCCACACCTTTGCTATCCTATTTAAAGTATCCGTTGATGGTTTCCTCGGCACGGTTCATCTCACCGTCAAATCCATCCTTGGCATCTGCGTTTCCGCCAATAACCAGGAACAGATAGTTACCCTTTTGAATGATGCGTCCTGCCTGTGCCTTCTCGTACTGATCTGGCAAATATTCCTCGAAATTCTTAACAATCTCGTTCTTACGGTTTTCCAGTGCAGTGCGCACCTCATCGACCTTACCATCCTTTACCTTTAAGCCAATCAGATGGTCCGCAGAGGTATTCACTGCCGAGTACTCACCATAATATTCCTCGATGTTTGCCGGATCAATGCCAAAGACATCCTTCAGGGCAGTTTCATCCAGTTTCTGCGGCATGGTAATGCCAAATGTTTCTCCCAGCTTCATCACAACATCCTGAATCCTTGTTCCGGCTGCCATGATCATGCCTTCCTCGTTCTGCATTGCTTCATCCACCGAGTTGATTCCATTTTCCGCGCTATCCTTTGCTCGCTGTGCTTCTTTTGTCATATCATTCTTCATGTCGTTTGCGCCCTGTTCAATCATACCGGTGGTGTTGTTCTGGTCCACTGTTCCGTTTTCGCCACAGCCTGCCAGCATCGATACCATGAGCATTGCTGCAAGGGCAAGTCCGGTTATTCTTCTCATTATCATCATTCCTCGCTTTGTTTCGGTCAAAATTCCTGCGCCATTACCGCACAAGGAATGTGAAATAATGACGCAATATTATTGTATGTGAAAAAAGCGCATTTCATCAAAAACAAAGTCTGGAAGAAAAGTTAAAAATTTTCATTTTTCATTTAGGTCGCTTTTGTGTTCTGTACACCCCATGGATAAACAGAAGGCACCTCTCCTGCAATCATTCGTTCTTCCAGCAAAAAGGTCGTATCCGCTTCCGGGACAATCTGATCATTTCCTGCATACAAAATCATCTGTGCCTGCACCCGAAGCTGCACCCGATAGACTGTCTGGTTAATCCCTGCCTGCGAAAACTCCTGCATAAAGTTTACCTGTGCTGCACCATACGGTTCCAGATGGAAGGAAAGTTCCGGACCTCTTCCGGTCAGAAAGACACCTCCCACCAAACTACCCACTGGAATAGAGAGTTCCTCCTGGGAAAGTTTTGCAAACTCTCGGGAAAGATTTTCCGAGAGCTGTGCCTTGAGCATATTGGCGCGAACAACATCCATTCCCACCGAAAGCACCTGTCCGTCGCTTCCGCGCTCAACCTGCATAAATTCCCCTTCTGTTTCGCTCATCAGCTGCTGCACCTGTGTGCTGATCACCTGTTCCATTTTATTTTTACTTTGTGCCTGGGCTGCAGAAAGCAAGACCGGAGCAACACGAAGTTCCAGCGCATGCAGCAGCAAAAAGGCAATGGTAATCAACATTCCCCATGCAATCAACCGGTAATGCCGATCCCAAAAGCTTCGTCCCATCCTGCGCATCCACCATTCCCCCTTCCTGTTTTTCTGCTTTATTGTATGTTTCACAAAAGAAAATCTCCACAAAACAGCATGTCGCCAGAAAGTTTTCTCTGTTCTGTTCGGACACACCTCTTTCTCTTGACGGGAGACACCTGTTTATATTAGAATAAAAATTATAGTACATATCTTGCGCTATGCGGCAGACTGAGCGCAAAGTTATCGTCTTTATTTTCAGAAGGGGGAGTGGATGTCATAGACCCGAAACCTAACCAACAAAAAAACAATCCTGCTCAAATGATTGAACGAATTCTGTGGACGGTTGCAATTGCCACCATGTTGTTTTCCCTGTTGTTTGATACGCCTATCGGCATTGCGCAGGGAGTATGGAAAATCATCCTGCATCCGGACGGACTGATCACCGATTACAGCAAAGTTGGCGGATTTGGCGCGACCTTCTTTAACTCCGGTCTTATTATGTCGGCTTCCATTATCATTATTAAGAAAAGCCATGCAACTATCAGCGGTCCCACCATTGCCTGCGTCTTTTTGATGGCTGGTTTCTCAATGTTCGGTAAAAATATCGCCAACATCTGGCCGATCATTCTGGGTGTTTATCTGTTTTCCAGACACCAGAAAGAAAACTTCTCCAAATATGTTTATATAGCGCTTTACGGCACTGCGCTTTCTCCACTGATTACCGTTGTAGCGCTCGAATCGGGCAATCTGGTACAAAAGCTTCTGGCAGTCATTTTGTGCGGAACTTTGATTGGATTTCTCCTTCCCCCGCTTGCGACCTACTGTCTGAGGGTTCACCAAGGTTACAATCTGTACAACGTCGGTTTTGCTGCGGGTCTGGTTGGAACGCTGATTGTATCGGTTATGAAGTCGTTTGGCTACGAAACAACCTCCAGTTTAATCTGGACTTATGAAAATGATCCGCGTGTCATTGCATATATCTTCCTTCTTTCGGCAAGCTTAATGGCAGGAGGATGGTTTATGCTGGATGACAAAAAATCCATCCGCCGCATCTACCGCCATTCCGGTCGTCTGGTTGCGGACTTCATCATTCTGGATGGTCTGCCAATTACCCTGTTCAACATGGGCTCCTTGGGAATTTTTGCTTCGGCATACATCCTGATTACTGGCGGCACTATCAACGGTGCAACCATGGGCGGCATCCTCACCATCATCGGTTTTGGTGCATTCGGTAAACATCTTCGAAACGTTGTTCCTGTCATCGGCGGCGTATACTTAGGTTCGCTTGTCAAGGTATGGAACATTTACGACCCAAGCGTACAGCTTGCTGCACTATTTGGCACAGCGCTTGCTCCAATCAGCGGTCAGTTTGGCTGGCAATACGGTGTTCTGGTCGGATTCTTACATTCTTCCATGGCCTTAAACACCGGCATTCTTCATGGTGGTCTCAACCTATACAACAACGGTTTTTCGGCAGGTATCCTTGCCCTGATCATTGTTCCTGTCATCGAGACATTCAAAAAACGAAAAGATCATTTTTAAATAGAAAGGAATTGAAGCTATGCTATTTACCAGAAAAAAAATCACCACTATTGTTGACGAGCTGACAACTTTTTTCTTCTCTGTCGGCTCCAACGACATGGTGGTTAAGATAAAGCAGAAACCAGACGGATTCCACATCTTTTTCGCGAGCAATTTTGACACAAAGATGCAGCGTACTGTGGAACATCTGGAAGAAAATCTGACCCGCGGACGTGCTCCGGAGATTGAGGAAAGCTACTGGGGATTAAACGGCAGCGGTGATTTTCAGGACGAAAACGAACTGATTTTGATTGGTGCGATGATTGATTCTGCACAGGTGGAGATTTGCGAGGGCTATGCAACCCTCAACCTTTTTCGTGCCTTTTAATTAGTCAGCATAACATCAGTGCAGAAAATGTTAATCTCACATAATGAGTAAATTCACAGAGATATCTTGACAACAAAAAAATAAAGGAGTACAATCTCTTTAATTATTTAGGAGGTAAGGCAATGTTAAACCATATCGACCATTTTAATAATGTAGTCGTTATGCAGCCCGCAGTCCCTGCTTATGATTGGCAGAACAACGGGCTTACATTGCTGTACACTTTTTTAAGTAATTAGAGTGTATATTTCTAATCTGATTCAGCTAAACGCAGTGCAAGCTATGAGTAAATCTTAGCCTGCACTGTTTTTTTATACTTTTTTTAGGAGGTTTTGATATGGAAACGAAAGACCGTTTAACAAATTATTATGAGACATACGATGAAGAAGGTCGTCTTATCTCAAAACATGGCATGGTAGAGTATATCACTACTATGAAATATATTGAAAAGTATCTCAAGCCAAATATGCGAATCTTGGAGATTGGTGCAGGAACAGGTCGATATAGCCACGCTTTGGCACAAAAAGGCTATCAAGTGGATGCCGTCGAATTAGTTGAGCATAATATCGAAATCTTCAAGCAAAACACCATCGAAGGCGAACCTGTAACAATCAAGCAAGGAAATGCTATGGATTTGCCTGATTTTGAGAGCGATACTTATTGATATTACTCTGCTGCTCGGTCCGATGTATCATTTATTCACAAAAGAAGATCAGTTAAAAGCCTTATCAGAAGCAATCCGCGTTACAAAGAAAGGCGGTATCGTTTTTGCCGCTTATTGTATGGGTGATGCAAGTATTTTATCATACGGTTTTATCCGTGGCGAAATCTACAACATTATTGAAAAATGTAAGCTCAACACAGAAACATTTGATAGCTTCTCAAATCCGTGGGACATATTTGAGTTATACAGAAAGGAAGATATTGATAAGCTCCGTTCGGAGTTTCATGTTACTCAGCTTCACTTTATTGCTTCTGATGGCTACACAAATCACATGAGAGAAACCGTAGATCAAATGGATGAGAGAATGTATGACTTATATCTAAAGTATCATCTTGCAACCTGCGAAAGACAAGATATGATTGGTTACTCTCATCACACACTTGATATATTCAGAAAGGAATAGAGAAAATAAACATAAATATACGAACTGCTATTATAGATGATTACGAGTGTATCCATCCGCTTTAAAAAAGAATCGCAGACTTACGCCATAAAGGCAGCATTTTCCACTTTTTTAGTCGCATACCGCAACAAGCAGGGAAACTGTATGGATAGTTTCCCTTTATAAGAAAACGGTTCTATCGTTGCCGAATTCTGCACTCTTTTGTGAGAATGTTTTGAAATTTTATGCTTTATACCCATATATAACATTGACAAAATCATTTTTCTTCTTAACTCATTCCGCGTGGTAAAGCAAAAACCTAACAGTATGCCAAGACGCGAAATCGGGTGCAGGCTCAGCCTGTGGGGTTACGCACCCCACGCCCGCGGGTACTTTCTTATGAAAAGAAAGTACCCAAAGATTCACCAAAAACCTGCTGGTTTTTGGATTTCCAGCGGAAAGGGGGCATTGCCCCCTCTCGACTCCCCCATAAATACCCTACATAAGAGGGGGAGCGTGACCGCTTGCGGTTACTGCGGGGGAAACTTCCCCCAGGGGATATGTAAGGGGAAGCCCCTTACACACGCTTTTGCTGACTTTTCTCGTGAAAGAAAAGTCAGTGCCAGTGTGGGCGGCATGAGCCCACAAAACTAAAACTTTACTTCACACTAAATTTAGAAGTAAAACAATACCAATTACCGTCATCATCCTTGACGTCGTACGTACGACTTGCTATAATAGAAAGAGAGAGGGTTTATGTCGTATGTCCGACGTCCGAACTGTTTTTACCACAGCTGAAGTTGCTCAAATGCTCGAGCTTACACCAAGTTATGTTTTAAGGCTTGCCTCGAGGATGGATTTTTTACCTGAGGAATTTCGCAGCGCCGGAAAACGAAATTATCTGTTTAGTCAAGAAGCTGTTGAAAAGCTAAGACAAAGACCAGAATAATAAGTATGAATGAAAGGGGGGAGTTATTTTGGAAAACCGCCTGTATCAACTGCTCTCCTCTCCCCTGAAAGAGCATTACCATTGCCCTGAGGAGCAACAGCGTATCCATAGTAATCTGGGACTGCTTAAAGAGCACCTCTCCCCTCAGGAGAAAAAACTTCTCCTCCGAGTGGTCGATGATTATACCTTGACCATAGAAAAAATAAGCGAAGCTGCCTTTGAAGATGGCTTTCGCCTCGCTGCAAAAATTATGTTTGAATGTTTGTATCTGGAAGGGAGATTTTAATCATGCCTATTTCAGGAGTTGTTCAGCCGGATATCCTTGTTGTGGATGAGGAACTTCGCCTGCGAAAATTTGATGGAAATTATGACTTTGCTTTTGATTGGTATCAGGACCCTGAAACGGTAAAACTCGTCGATGGTGTCGACGAACCGTATGATCGAGAAAAATTGGATCGTATGTACCGCTATCTGAATGAACATGGTGAACTCTATTTTATCGAGATCAAAGATGGTGATACTTATCGTCCGATTGGAGATGTCACCTTCTGGCAGGAAGATATGCCTATCGTGGTCGGCGAAAAGAATCTTCGCGGAAAAAAAATCGGTCGCCGCGTCGTTGGTGCATTGATCAAACGCGCAAAGGAACTGCACTATCCGCAGATTTTTGTTGATGAAATCTATCATTATAATATCGGTTCTCAAAAATGCTTTGAGAGCGCAGGCTTCGTTGCTTATGAAACTACCGATAAAGGAAAACGTTACCACAAAATATTGTCTGAATAATAAAAAAGGACGGCATATCTGCCGTCCTTTTTCTATGTTCTTTGTGTTTATTTTTCGAAGAAGGATGCGATGGTGTCCAGACCCAGCTGAATCTGATCCTGCGCAAACTTTACATTTTCCTCTTCGGTGGCATCTGGATTCTCGTCGTTGTAGCCGCCCAGCATGACATAGAATACATAATCATCGTAGCGAACCACTTTTGCCGACTGTACCTTTGCAACGTTCATTGGATAGTTGATCGAGTTGTCTACTACATAATCCAGATAAGCCTGAAGTTCCTTCTCAACCTCCTCGCCTTTTCCCTCTTTTGCTTTCACTGCAATAAAGGTATCTACATGTGCGCTGATTGCCGGAGCTTCTGCAATAAACTCGTCTACATTGTCCATGTTGACACCATAGATGTCGCTCATCATTTCCTCAGTAATTTCCATCGATGGCAGGTAGTTTTCACCATAAGCATCCTTTACTGCCTGTACGATATCAGAAAGCTCCGGTTCCTGCATCTGTTCCTGTGAAGTAGAAGCTCCATCAGAATTGCCGATTGTCTGAGAACCACATGCTGCCAATGCAGTGACTGCAAGAGAAATTGCAAGGATAAGGGTCAAAACTTTTTTCATAAATTATTCCTCATTTCTTATTACATTACTTTTTTAACGGGATCATTTCCCTGACATAATAAAGGTGTAGCTGGAAGGGATATTTGTTGCATCCTTTTTTAAATTCATATTTTCGTAACAATTGTCATTGAAAAAATCAATGAGCTCGCCCTTTCCTTATGAAAAAATCAATACCGTTGCAAATAGCCGTCAGGAATAGTATACTTAGAAAAGGAAATGTTTTCTGTTTACTCAGGAATCACATAGACCATAATCAGAAAGGAAAATGGAAAATGAATCAGTTTGTAGACGCTCTGGGTAAAGCTTGCCCAATGCCAGTTATCCTTGCAAAAAAAGAAATTGATGCAGGCAACACCTCTTTCGTTGTTGCTGTTGACAATGAGGTTGCAGTAGAAAATTTAAAACGTCTTGCTGAAAGCCAGAACTATCAGGCAAGTGTGGAGACAAAAGACGGCAACTTCTATGTTACATTCGTTGGTGACGGTACTGCTGCTCCTGTTTGCGAAGAATTCAACAAACCAAAGAACTGGGCACTCTTTGTTGGCAAAGACTTCATCGGTGACGGTTCGGAAGAACTGGGCAATTCTCTGATGACCATGTTCTTCTATACTCTTGCTGAATCTAACGATGCACCAAGATACATCCTCTTCATGAACAGCGGCGTAAAACTGCCGGTAGAGAACGATCAGGTTGTAGAACACCTGAAAACTCTCCAGGAAAAAGGCAGCGAAATTCTGGTTTGCGGAACCTGCCTGAAATTCTTTAATATTGCTGATAACCTCAAGATCGGTACTGTTTCCAACATGTACGATATCAGCGAACGTATGCACATGGCAGACAAGGTAATCACCCTGTAAGCTTAAACAAATTAAGATAAAAAAAGAGAGAGCTTTTCGCTCTCTCTTTTTTGTTTTTAAAAATCCATTACAACAAAGAAGAAAAAATCACACCCAAAAGACCAGAAAGCAGCGCGATGCTTCCTCCTAACAGATATAAAATTAAAAATCGCAGGAGATAACCACCGATATTTCCCGATGGTGTCGGAATATTTTCGGTTGTACCTTCCGGAAGAAGCCGAACGAAAAAGCGTACTGAAAACCGCAGTGCTTCTCCTGCTGCTGCAATCATCAAAATGCTTGTCAGGATTGCTTCCGGAAGTAAGACAGCCAGATACCACATTGCCTGACCGGCACTGTAAGCATAGACTCCCATAACGCCAAGTCCCAAACCACGCAGGAACAAAACCAACAAGACTACTGGTTGAAATACTGCACCCAACCCGCACAAAAACAGGAAAAACAAAATCAGAGTGGTCGCTCCAAACGAACTCAACATTCTCGATAAAAACTCTCCGCTTTCCCCGTAGGTGCCTGCTGAAGCTAAATATTGTCCCAGCGTGGTAATAACTGCATTTCCGGCAGCTTCTCCAGACTGCCCTGCTATGGAACAGCCTGTTACAATCCCCAGCAGAAACACAATTCCCAGTAAAAGCTGCAGACGGTTCTTTCTAAATTCGCTGCGCACATATCGTTTGGCATATCCTTTTTTGCGGGGATACCGCACGCCTTCCGGCAGGTTTCGCACTGCTCTAACCATGTTTTTCAGCTCCTTTGCCTGTCCTTTTTATTACATGGTTATGCGTGCGCAGCTTTTATTATTCTTTTCTATTTTTTAAAATACCAAAACAACCAGCTTGTACAGATAGTTTGCTGCAACGCCAGCAACAACACCACCCAAAAGCTGACAAGCAATTGCCTGTTTTACAAAATGTCCCTGTTTAAGGGTGTCCAGCATACCAACGTGAGTGCTCAAAAATCCGCTCATGCAGATACCCATACCGGTAAAGGTCGCTACAGTATTTGCAGTGGCAATTCCCTGATCGATAAATCCTTGTGTCAGACCCATCGCCGAACCAACTGCGCCTAATGCGGTAAATGGATATGCGAGCAATTCCGGCACATCAAAACCCCACAGGAAATTTGCAATAGGGGTAAAATAAGAACCGATGGTTGGAAGCAATTTGACACCTTCATAGGCTACGCCCAGATATTCCCCATTTTCACCAGCTGGGCCAAAGGTAAGCATCATCACCAGTGTACAGATCAAAACTGTTCCAGATGCACATGCCAGACCCAGCGAAACACCAGAGCGTGCGCCATCCATCATCGCAGACATAAAACGTTCAAATCGGCCACCATTCCGAATCTTTCTGGTCTCCATGATATTTTTTCCACCAGTTTCGATACGGTAATGTTTGTCCTCATGATAATACTTTTTGGCAATACGCAGCATGACTCGAACAGATGCAATACCACCAATAATCGCTCCAATATTGCCGACCAGAACAGCGGTGAAATATTCCGAACCCAGGCTGAGCATATATGCTGTTACAATCAGACCCATACCAAAAGTAGTACCAAGGTTTACATAGGTAGCTTTTTCTGCCTGTGTAAAGTATTTATCAAAACCTTCATCTTCAGCCAGAGACAAAATTGCAGGGTTATCCGAGATATAGGTTGTCACTGCACCCAAAGCTGCTGCACCCGGAAGCCCAAAAAGAGGACGCATAATAGGAGAAATAATGCGATTAATCAACGCAATAATACCAAATTCTGACATGAGTCCCGCGCAGGCACCGGTCAAAATTGCTACTGCCATGATGTAAAACGAGGTATTGATCAAAACATCAAAGCCCGTTTTCATTGCAATGCTGAATACTTTGTCAAATCCCATCACATAGCCCAGATAGCCAAACAGCAGAATAAAGGCTGCCAATACAACAAAAGTTTCTTTTGAAATTGCTTTTACTTCACGGTATTTTGGAGCTTCCTTTCCTGTCGTCTTAACTTCTGCACTCATTTTCATTCCTCCTAAATTCTTTTTTATTTAAATTGAGCAAATTTTCATTTTCAAATGTATATTTCGCCCAATTTATTACATTGTGATTAAATTATGTATATAATATCATTAAAGCTTAAAATATACAATGTTTTTTCACCATGCAAAACAGAGATTTTTAAGGATGAAATTTCAGCATTTTGGCATAAAAAAAGCGCATCTTTTGATGCGCTTTTTTCTTTACTTCTGCCAGCATTTTTTAGCAAATTCCGGCAGCACTCCTCCCACTAAATTTCCCAATGTCATAATCAGAAGATACAGACAGGTGTGAAGACTCCATGCATTTGCAACCGAGAAATAGAACATATTTGCCACGCAATGCTCAAATCCCGCTACAATAAACACAATCACACCCATCATAATTCCCATATACTTTCCCAGAGGATGCGGATTGTTCTTATAGTTTTCCACTGCAATATAAATCAGCAGATTGCAGAAAATCGCCAAAATAAAAATACTCCACACTGAATCATTCAGCTTGGTGTCACACAATGTCTGCGCTTTTTCTGCCAGAGCTGCTCCACTTCTGGTTAATCGCATTCCATAACCTGCAATCGCTGTTCCAATCAGATTTCCAACCCAGATCTGTATTAACCAAACAAGGTAGCTTCCTTTTTTGTCACTGTCCAGGATATAGCACAGCTTTCCTGTATAGAGGTTATATCCCAGCGTACAGATGGTAAACAGTCCTACTGCAAACAGCGCGGCACCTACCACCTTGTTCTCCACACTTAGGTAGGCAATTCCTCCGATTCCGATAAACAGTCCTGCCAGAATGGACTTCAGCCATGATTCTTTTGTAATCATCACAATTCCTCGCTTTCGTCAAAATAAAATAAGTCCTGCGGTCTTTCAAATAATATTCGACCGCAATTGATAACTTTATCTTAACAAATTCCGGTTACTGATGCAACCATCTTGGCATAAATTCAGAAAACTGTCGCAAAAACAAATAAAAAAGAGGTATGATATTTTGCTCATACCTCTTTTTGCAGTTTATTTTATTATAGCTCAAAAGAAACCGTGATCTGTTTTCTCTTCCAATATCCCGACATGGAATAATATGGGTCCTCTGTCACATCTTTATGTAAAAACTTGGGCATCACAAAAGCTTTTGCCTCTTCGATGCTGTCAAATTCCACCTCTGCATAGGCAAATTTGCCGTCCACCAGGTTACATTCCAGCTGATGACCGTCCTCCAGTGCAAAAACACGGTAATCTTTGTGCAGCATTGGAATTGGAAGCAGAGACTCCAGCGCTTCAAATTCATCTTTGGTCAGTTCTTTTTCAATTTCCTGACGTGCAAGTTTGCCTTTGCCTTTGATGCACAGAATATAGTCGGTGTGTCCATCGGTGAAATCGCGTTTGCGGATTCGAACCACCGGAGTAGCAGCACTCAAATATCCCTGCCAGCTCTCTGCCTGTTTTATCAGGGGCAAATTCAGGTTATTGATCTCTTCCCAGTCGATTAAAAATTTGCGCTCAATCTCCATACTTTTGCTTCCTTCCTTTTTTGACTAGATATTGATGATCTGATTTACTTCCAGCAGTCCACGATCCAGTCCTTTTTTCATGGTCAGTGCTTCCAGAATATCGTAGTCGATAATCTTTGCGTTTTTCTGGATAACAACACGGTTGCCGATACCCTGTTCCAGCAGATCAACCGCATAGCAGCCCATCTGGCTAGCAATGATTCGGTCTCTTGCTGTTGGTGTTCCGCCGCGCTGAATGTGTCCCAATACAGTTGCACGGGATTCTACGCCGGTTTTTTCTTCGATGTATCTAGCAAGGTGATGTACATCGGTAATTCCTTCCGATACAATTACGATAAAGTTATGTTTACCGGTACGGATGCTGGAATTGATTTTCTCAATGACATCGCGGTCTACATCAAAGCCAATCTCATTGACCCAGCATGCAGTACCACCACAAGCAACACTTGCATACAAAGCAAGATGTCCTGCGCCGTGTCCCATAACTTCAACAACCGAGCAGCGGTCATGAGACTCAGAAGTATCGCGCAGACGGTCGATTGCTTCTACAGCGGTATTGAGTGCGGTATCAAAACCAATGGTGTAATCGGTGCAGGCAATATCATTGTCGATGGTACCTGGGATACCGATACATGGAATACCCTTTAAGGAGAGGGCACGTGCACCCATGAAAGAGCCGTCACCGCCGATGATAACCATACCGTCAATACCCATCTGTTTGCAGACTTCAACTGCCTGATTCTGACCCTCTTCGGTTTTGAACTCATTGCAGCGTGCGGTCAGAAGCATGGTACCGCCGCGATGAAGTACGTTAGATACCGAACGGATGTTCATTTCGGACATGTCGCCGTTGATCAGACCGTTGTATCCGCGACGTACACCCATAACCTGCATATTCTTTTTGATAGCAGATCTGACAACCGCTCTTACTGCTGCGTTCATTCCTGGTGCGTCACCGCCGCTGGTGAGTACACCAATTACCTTCTGGTTTTTCTCGTTCATAAAAATCCTCCATTCTCTCAAGGGTATTACACAGAAAGCCGTCAGGCATTTTTCCCGAATACTCCCTCTTCTGCACAAAAATCCTGCAGAATATGAATTCCATCCTTTTTTCGAAATTCATATTTCCCTATTGATTCCAACATCGTTAATTATAAAACATTTAGTCTTCACAAACAAGTCTTCCTCAAAGAAATCATGCATAAAAATATTACTTTTATCATGCAATTTCAAGATTCTTTGTACAATTCCCAGGATTTTGGCTTATTTACTGCTTTTCTGGGACAACAACCGCTACATTTTCCTCTCCCAGAATAACCCCCAGCTGAGCATACAGCGGACGATTAAAGCTGATCCACAATCTTTGCGGTGCACACACCAGCTTTTTGCTGTCCAGGAAAAAGAAATAAACTGGCGTTTCTCCTTCAAAAATTTCAAGATACTGCTGTGCCTTTACAAATTCACGGCTTTCTTTGGATGGCACTCTCAGATACAATCCCGGACGTTTTCCGGTCTTCTTGCGAATCTGCGTTTTTCCATCCATGCGCGGCTTTTTCGGAAGATTGTTTCCGATAAAACCTTCCGGCTGTCCCAGAACATCCTGTGGTCGAGCAACCATCCGGCAGACCAGTTTGGTCTCTTCCTCTTCGCGGACAGTGAGCCTTCCCTCAATATAGAGGACCTGATTTTCTTCAATCAGATATCGGTACTGATCATAAGTCTGCGGAAATACCAGCATCTCCATTGAACCGCTGGTATCTTCGATATTAACAAACGCCATGTAACCTCTGCGCTTTAAAATCTTTGTCTTTTTACCGGTCACGATACACAAAACCTTGACGATATCGCCGTCATGATACTGCTGATCCCCCAGCAGTAAGTCTGCGTCTTCATCCACCGTCATCAGGTCTTCCAGTTCCACCGTTTCCAGTTGTTCCGCCATGCTCCGGTACTGTGCAAGCGGATGTCCGGAAACATACAGTCCGGTGACCTCTTTTTCCATTGCAAGTTTTAATTCCGGCATATATTCTTCCAGTTTTGGCAGAGAAAATCCCTGTCTGCTGCTGAACAGTTCCGGTGTATCAAACAGGTTCAGCTGACCTTCCAGATTATTTTTGTGGCGGTCATCAATATCACTGATCAGCGCAGTATATCCTTCCAGCATTTCCCGGCGATTGTGTCCAAAGCTGTCCAGAGCTCCGCACTTGATTAAGCTCTCAATCGCGCGCTTGTTTAATTCCTGTCCGTACATTCTTTCGCACAGGTCGTCCAAGTCGCTAAACGGACCGTTTTCCTCTCGTTCCTTAACCAGAGCTTCCATGACACCCTTGCCCAGATTTTTAACGCCCAAAAATCCAAAGCGGATACATCCGTCTTCTACAATAAATCCGGTGTTGCTGCGGTTGATGTCCGGCGGAAGGATTTTTATTTTCATCAGCTCGCATTCCTTGAGGTATCCGAGCATCTTATCGGTGTTATCCAGAATACTGGTCAAAAGCGCTGCCATGTATTCTTTTGGATAGTGTGCTTTTAGGTATGCGGTGCGGTAAGCGACAATCGCATAGGCTGCTGCGTGCGACTTGTTGAATGCGTAGGATGCAAACGAGCTCATCTCGTCAAAAATTTCGTTTGCTACCTGTTCACTGACACCATTTGCCACACAGCCCACACAGTCAACCGAGCCATCCTCTTTTTTGGCTCCCCAGATAAAATTCTGCCGTTCCTTTTCCATGACATCGTGCTTTTTCTTTGCCATAGCGCGGCGCACGAGGTCAGCTCGTCCATAGGAGTATCCTGCCAGCTTGCGGCAGATCTGCATAACCTGCTCCTGATAAACGATACATCCGTAGGTAACATCCAGAATATCTTTGAGCAGTGGGGTCTTATAGGTAATCTCCTGCGGGTTGTGGCGGTTCTTGATATATTTCGGGATGGAATCCATCGGACCCGGACGATACAGCGAGATAACCGCAATCAAATCCTCGACCGACTCCGGTTTTAACTGGGTCAGCACCTGACGCATTCCGCCCGACTCAAACTGGAATACACCTTTTGCCTGACCTTTTGACATCATTTCAAAGGTCTGCGGGTCAGAAAGGGAAACTTTTTCAATATAAAAGTCTGGTTCTTCCTTGCGGATCATCTTTTCCGCATCGCTGATAACGGTCAGGTTGCGAAGCCCCAAAAAGTCCATTTTGAGTAGTCCCAGCTCTTCCAGCGTGGTCATGGTGTACTGGGTCACAATCGCTTCGTCGTTCTTTGCAAGTGGTACATAGGTTTCAACCGCATCCCTCGCGATTACAACGCCTGCTGCATGTGTCGAAGCATGCCGCGGCATACCCTCGATTTTGGATGCCTGATCGATCAGCTCTTTTACCTGTGGGTCGCTTTCATACATCACTTTCAGGTCTGGAGAACGTTCCAGAGCCTTGGCAATGGTCATGTGCAGTTCCATCGGAATGGCTTTTGCCACCTTGTCCACCTGCTGATAATCCATTCCCAGTACCCTGCCGACATCGCGCACACCGCCGCGGGCCGCCATCGTACCAAAGGTAATGATCTGCGCTACCCTCTCCTTGCCATATTTGCGGATAACATAATCGATGACTTCCTCACGACGCTCATAACAAAAGTCAATATCAAAGTCCGGCATGCTGACACGTTCCGGATTTAAGAATCGCTCAAACAGCAGATGGTACTTCATCGGGTCGATGCCTGTGATGCCGATACAGTAAGCAGCGATACTTCCCGCACCGGAACCACGTCCCGGACCGACCGGAATTCCATTTCGTTTTGCATAGTCGATGAAGTCCCAAACAATCAGGTAGTAGTCGACATAGCCCATCTTTTCGATGACCGAAAGCTCATATTCCAGACGATCCCGGTATTCCTGCGGAGGATTTTCTCCATAGTTGCGGTAAAATCCTTCATAGCACTTTTCTCTGAAAAAGGCAGCGTTGTCCTTATTGTCCGGCACCTCAAACCTTGGGAGAATATGATGTCCGAAGGTAAATTCCACCTGACAGCGCTCTGCAATCTTTTCGGTATTATCCAGCGCTTCATTGATAACTGCTTCGTCCCCGATACACTCCCGCATGGCGTCGTGCATTTCCTGACGGGATTTTACGTAGAACTCCTCTGTTTCAAACTCCATCCCGTTATCTTCCTGCAAGGTATGGTTTGTCTGGATACAGATCAGGATCTTCTGGGTAGAGCTGTCCTCTTTCTTCAGATAATGGCAGTCGTTGGTCGCAACCAGACCCACCCCCAGCTCCCGGGAAAGGCGCACCAGGTCCGGAATGATCTTCTGCTGTTCGGCAATGCCATGATTTTGCAGCTCAATAAAGTAGCGGTCCTTGCCGAACACATCCAGATAAAACTGTGCTGCTTCCTTTGCCTGTGCATAATCGTTTTGGTTCAGTGCCCTTGGCACCTCACCTGCAAGGCAGGCAGACAGCGCAATCAAGCCCTCGGAATGCTGCCGGAGCAGTTCGCGGTCGATGCGGGGCTTAAAATAAAAACCTTCGGTGAAGCTGCGGGAGACCATCTTGATCAGGTTTTGGTAGCCGGTTTGATTTTCACACAGCAAAACCAGGTGATATGGCGCATTGTCAAAGCCCATCACCTTGTCAAAACGGGTTCTTGGCGCAACATAGACCTCACAGCCGATAATTGGCTTGATTCCATTGGCTTTTGCCTCTTTGTAAAAATCGATGGCACCGTACATTACCCCATGGTCGGTCACCGCTATCGCACTCTGTCCAAGCTCTTTGGCACGCTGTACCAGCTGTTTGATGCGGCACGCGCCGTCCAGAAGGCTGTATTCACTGTGAACGTGCAGATGAACAAAATGATCTTCCATCCTGCCTGCTCCTTTCTATTCCTGTTCTTCCCTTACCTGCTTTGCAATCTGGCTGATTTTTTGCAGACGATGATTGATTCCCGAACGGGACACTCCCAAAAGCTCTCCCAGCTCCCGAAGAGACATTTCAGGATGGCGCAGACGCGCTTCTCCGGTTTCCTTAAGCACTACTTCCAGGTTCTGGAACACGCCCATCTTTTTTAAGTAGCGGATATCCGCTGCCTGTGTTGTCGCCGCGCTGACTGTTTTTTCGATATTAGAGGTTTCGCAGTTGGTCACGCGGTTAATCTTGTTGCGCATATCCTTATAGATCTTGACGTTGACAACATCCATCATTGAGCCGGTCGCACCTACCATGGTGAGCAGCTCCTCGATCGATTTGCTGTCCTTACAGTAAAGGACCTGCTGTCCGCGGCGAACCATGTGCTTAAAATTCAGTTCCAGACTGTACAGCACCTCCATCAGTGCCTGCAAAGCGCAGCTATCCGAAACTACAAATTCCAGATGATAATCCTTTTGCGGGTCACTGATATTGGATGCACTCAAAAACGCCCCCGCTAAAAAGGCGTGGCGGTGTTCAATATCCTCCAGCAGATCGCGGTTATAATCCTTCAAATGTTCTTCATCATGACCAAAAAAGCGGAGGATCGTTTTGCGGTCCTCCTCATCATCCACGCTGACCGAATAGGTGGTCTGCTGGAAATTTCCGTTATATTCTCTGGTCGTCACGCTGGTCTGCATTGGAATCTGCTGAAAGATCAGCTTTGCATACAGCTTTGCGACATACTTGTTTTCGGTTGTCATGGCAATGCTTTCTGTGGAAAAGCTTTTGCCGCACAGCAGCATTCCATAGGAGAATGCTTTTTTATTTCGTCCGATCAGCCCCTTGTTATGGCTGATTTCGCTTTTTACTTTGGTTGCGAATGTCACTCATGTGACCTCCTTAAATCCTGCTTTCATTTTTTCTTAAAGCTGTATTCGAGCACAATGTTACAGCATCTTTTCCAGTTCAATTTCATGACGGATCGGGATTCCGTTTTCTGCCTTGAGCGGAATCTGTGGTTTTTTCTTTCTGGCACGATCCACCGCACCATATCTTAGGCAAACCATATCAAATCCTCTTTTTTGATAAAACTTTAAGGCATGCAGATTATCATTTGTCGTACTGACAATAATTCTTTTTCTATGCTGGGCTTTTTGCTCCTGCTCGAGCATCCCAATCAAATAGCTTGCCGCTCCCCGATTCTCAATCAGTGAATCCAGTGAGACAATCTCACAATCATCGCCGGTAACTGAATAGGTCAAAAGTGCTGTGATATTCCCTTTTTCCATCAGCAAAAATCCCGGCAAATTTGACAGGCAAAAGGTGGTGTCATGCACCACCATCTGCTCACTGCCCCATTGGGAACACACAAATTCCCGCACCTTCTCATCATCAGAAGGCAATATTTTTCGATATTCCATCTTGATTTACAACTTCTTTTTCTCGATATCCCGATGGCCTGTGATGACACGAAGCCCCTGATTTTTTAAATGTTCCGAAAGCTTCTGCGCAATGGTTACCGAGCGGTGCTTTCCGCCGGTGCAGCCAATAGCAATCACCAGCTGGCTCTTCTGCTCGTCGTGACGGTAGAGCGGAATCATGTAGTCGATAAAGTCATAGAGCCTTGTCAAAAAGCCCTGTGTCTTCTGGGAATCCAGCACGTAGTCCTGAACTGCACGGTCAAGGCCGGTCTTTGGACGCAGCTGGACATCATAAAACGGGTTTGGCAGACATCTGACATCAAACATCAGGTCTGCGTCTGCCGGAACCCCAAATTTAAAGCCAAACGAGATGCAGTTTACCACAAAATCATCTTTTTCCGGGTCATCACTGCGAAACAGCTCGTGAATGTTGCTCCGAAGCTGGGAAGCGGAAAGCAGCGTGGTGTCCAGTACAATGTCCGCGCGTTCCTTTACCTGACGCAGCATTTCCCGCTCCTGACAGATAGCACGGTTGAGCGAGTCACTTCTTCCCATCAGCGGATGTGGACGACGGGTAATCTTGTAGCGGTTAATCAGCTCTTCAGTCGCTGCATCCAAGAACAGAATCTGGTAGCTGACATGCTCTCGATCCAGCTCTGCCAGAGCGTCCAGCAGTTCCTTGAGCGCATCCTTTCCCCCGATGCTGCTGCGCAGACCTCTGGCGTCAATGACCAGCGCCACGCGGTCAATCGAAGATGATTCCGGCCCGATTCCACCCAGATGTGCGATCTTTGGAATCAGGGACGGTGGAATATTGTCCATACAGTATACACCGACATCCTCCAGCGCATCCACTGCCGCTGATTTTCCCGCACCGGACATTCCGGTCACAATAATAAACCGCATAAAGATTCTCCCCTTTTCAGGGCTACGGCAGGAGCCTTACTTCCATCTCCAGCTCAAAGCCCGTCTTTTCTTTTACACATTCCTTTACCTGACGCGCAAGCTCCAGTACATCCTGACAGGTTGCTCCCCCGATATTGACCACAAGACCGGTATGCTTTGTGCTTACCTGTGCTCCTCCCACGGTAAAACCGCGCAGGCCGCACTGGTCGATCAGCTGAGCTGCATAAGCTCCCTGCGGGCGTTTAAAGGTACTTCCTGCACTTGGCAGATCAAGAGGCTGTTTTTCCTTTCTCTGACCGATGATTCGGTCCATTTCTGCCTGAATGGCTGCCTGTTCTCCTTTTTCCAAAGAGAATGCTGCCCTGATAATGCAGACACCTTGATATTTCTGCTCCATAAAACAGCTGTGGCGATAGGAAAGATTGAGCTTTTCTGCCGGCATACGCTGGATGTTTCCATCCAGATCAAGATATTCCACCCAGATAAGCCGATCCTTCATTTCTCCGCCGTAGGCTCCAGCATTCATATAGACAGCACCGCCAACGCTTCCCGGGATTCCCCAGGCAAATTCCAGTCCGGTAAGCTCTGCCCGGCACGCTGCAGCACACACAGAGGACAGCTTTTTCCCTGCCGGAGCTTCCAGAACAGTGTTGCTGATCAAAATTTCCCCGTCAAAATCAGAATCCAGCAGAATCACAACACCTTTTAATCCTTCATCCGAGATCAGCAGATTGGAACCATTTCCAACAAACCAATGGTTTATCTGTATTTTTCTCAAAAACGAGAGCAAACAGGACAGCTGTTCCCGATTTTTGGGAATACATACTGCCGACGCAGGACCTCCAATCTGAAAGCTGGTATAATGCTTCATTGGTTCTTCCCACAAAACAGGGATTTCCTTTTCTTTGCACAGCGATGCAAGTTGTTCTTTTGTTGCGTTGTCCAGACAGGTCATGGAACAGCTCCTTTCTTATTGGGCAGTCCTGATTACCGGTTTAATCCCGCACGCTTCTGAGCAACAATCTGCTCAAAACGCTCTACATCCGTATTGATGATGAGTCTTTCCGGGAAATCAATCTCGGTCAGGATCTTGATTGCTTTATCAAAAACGCCGATATTAGCGGCAAAGTGTGCGTCGCTGTCTACAACGATCGGCACTTCCAGACGTTTGCACCAACGCGCAATTTCGGCGCAGTTGGACTCGGTATGTGGGCGGGAACCAAACGAACCATTGTCGATCTCCACAATTTTGCCGTATTCCTTGAATGCCTTGATAACCGTTTCGTGGTCAAAATCATATCTTCCGTCTCCACAGTGTCCGATAACATCTACATGAGGATTTTTTGCGATATTCAGCCATGCTTTTGTATGGTTCTCTTTTGTGCTTGGCTTAATACATGGTGTATGCATCGAAGCAATAACCCATTCCAATCCGGCAAGAATATGATCGTCAATGTCCAAAGTGCCCTCTTCATCCATAATGTCTACTTCCGCACCGTGCAGGATGTTGACCCCGTTATATACCGATGGAACTTCCCACTGGTTGACACAGTGCCAGATATGCGGAGCATCCGGCATCTTTGGTCCATGCTCGGTCATTGCCATATAAACAAGACCTTTTTGTCTTGCTGCTTCGATATTTTCCATGATGGTACTGTAAGCATGATTGCTTGCAATGCTGTGAATGTGAGTATCTGCAATAAACTTCATCTTCCGTCTCCATCCTTTCCTTTTTCCCTAACTGTGCTTCTTTTTCCCTTAATAAGCGTTGTAGTCCGGTGCGTTGTTGAGCGCATCTGCCGGAATATCCTCCACCATACCAAGCTGTTTGAGCAGTTCCTGCGCAGCATTGTAACCCATCTTTTTCTGACGGTTATTCATAGCCGCAACCTCGATGATGATAGCAAGGTTTCGGCCGGTCTTAACCGGAATGGTCAGCGATGGAACCTTGATTCCCAGAATCTCGGTATACTCGTCGTTCATACCCATACGGTCATAAACCTTTGTTTTGTCCCACTGTTCCAGAGAAATAACCATATCTACCTTTTCGGTCATCTTAACCGAACCCATACCAAAAATACGGCGGGCATTGATAATGCCGACTCCGCGCAGTTCCATGAAATGACGGATGTTTGCCGGAGAAGAACCGACCAAAGTCTTATCCGAAACACGGCGAATTTCAACTGCATCGTCTGCAATCAGTCGGTGTCCTCGTTTAATCAGCTCAATTGCGGTCTCGCTCTTACCGACGCCGCTTTCACCCAGAAGCAGGATACCTTCACCATAAACCTCAACCAAAACACCATGGCGGGTAATTCTTGGTGCAAGGTCAACCTTCAATGTTGCAATCATTGTGGACATAAAGTCACAGGTATGCTGAGCGGTACGCAGCAGCGGAACCTCATATGTATTGGCAGCGGTTACCATCTCTTCCGGAATTTCCAGATTTCGAGTAATGATAACAGCCGGAATATTCTGGGAGAAAAATTTATCTAAGAATTCCTGACGTTCCTGTGGGGTATATTTTTCCATATAGGCAAATTCACCCAGTCCAAACATCTGGATTCGGTTGCTGTCAAAGTAATCATAAAAACCGCACAGCTGAAGACCCGGACGGTTGATATCTACGGTTTTGATCATGATTTCCTGTGGATCGCGGGGCATATAGACCGTTTCCAGCTTCAAATCCTCAATCAGCTTGGAAAGTGCAACGGAATACAGTTTTGCCATAAACAAATTCCTCCTCAAAAATCCTATATCACGAAATCTTTCTGATTTCTTGAATATTATGTTTCTCATAAAAAGAATACAATTTTCTTTTATTATACCACGTTTTTTTCAGCAAGAAAACTCTCCAAAAGCAATTTCTTTTTTGACGATGGTCTGATATAATAAAATCAAAAAGTCATGTTTATTAAGGAGAAAATATAATGAATCTTATCATGAGCGATTGTCCGCTTTCCTTTTCCCCTTCTTTTTCTTCCGGTCAAAACACTGTCATTGATCTTTCAGCCCTGAATATTTCTCCCTGTCTGGGATGTTTTGGATGTTGGGTCAAGACACCGGGAAAATGTGTGATTCCTGATGATGCACACAAGGTTTATCCTTTGATTGCCAAAAGTGAAAATGTGATTTATGTTACACGTCTTTTCCATGGCAGTTACAGTCCTATCATGAAACGGATGCTGGAACGTGCCATCCCGATTCAGCAGGCATTCTTACACCTTTACCGCGGCGAAGTCCATCATGTTCCCCGCAATGTTGTCCCCAAAAAAGCTGTCATCATCGCCTATGGCTGTGATGATGTGGAGGAACAGGAATTGTTCCGCAAACTGACAGAGCGCAACGCCTTGAATATGCTTTTTACGGAATGCAAGGTTTTGTTCCCTTCCAAAGAAGAACTGGAACATAGTATCGAAAGTGAGGTATCCAGATGGACAAACTCTTAATCTTAAACGGAAGCCCCCGCACACTCCGTTCCAATTCTCAAAAATTTATCGAAATGATGGCGCCGCATCTTGGCTGTGAATGGGAAGAATGTTTTTTATTTACCCAAAATCACCGGGAGATCTGCGATAAAGTAAAAGAATATTCCGATGTTCTGTTTGTCTTTCCACTTTATGTCGATTCCCTCCCCTGCTGTGTTCTGGAATTTTTAGACTGCCTGTGTCAGAATCTTCCCGATTCCCGTCCCACAATCCACCTGATGATCAACTGTGGATTCCTGGAAACGGAACAAAACAGTATTGCCATCAAAACTCTTCAGTTTTTCTGCAAAAAGTATGGATTCCCGTTTGGATCATGCCTTTCGATCGGAAGCGGAGAAGCCATTCTTACCCCTCCGTTTGATATGCTGTTTAAGCTAAATCTCAAAAAGCTTGCAAAATCAATCAAAAACTCTGCTCCACTTACACTTTCGATTGCTCTTCCGATCTCGAAAGAACGCTTTGTTGCTGAATCTGAAAAATTCTGGCTTCGTGCCGGAGGAAAAAACGGTCTTACCAAAGAACAGATGCAGTCACCAAATATCGAATAACAAAAAAGGGATTCCAGTGCTTATGCCTGGAGTCCCTTTTCTGTATCCTGAAACAACAGTTCTTTTTTATGTTTGCGGTAATAAAGCAGTCCTGCCAGATCTGCCAAGAACCATCCAATTGGAATAGACCACCAGATACCAACCACACCGATTGCCGGAATGGCAGAAAGCAGATAAGCAAGTGCTACACGGGTACCCAACGAGATAACGGTGAGCACCACCGAAATGCCCGGACGTCGAACTGCACGATAAAAACCATACAGCAAAAACAGGCAGCCAATTCCACAATAAAAGGTTCCTTCCACCCGCAGATACTCCACCCCGATGGACAAAATTTCTGTTTCCTGCGGCTGCACAAAAATCAGCATCAGCTGACGGGCAAAACCAAATACCAGCACAGAAATCACAAGACAAAATACCACCGTTACCGAAATTGCGCTGCGAATTCCCTTGCGAATTCTTTCCTCCTTCTGTGCTCCAAAGTTCTGCGCCGCAAAGGTGGAAAATGCGTTTCCAAAATCCTGCACCGGCATATAGGCAAAAGAGTCGATCTTGACTGCCGCCGCAAAGGCTGCCATGACCGCAGTACCGAAGCTGTTGACCAGTCCCTGCACCATCAGGATGCCAAAATTCATCACCGATTGCTGGATGCAGGTCAAGAAGGCATACTGGAAAATCTCCTTTAAGACGACAAGGTTCATCTTACGGTATTTCCGTTCCGGGAAAAACTGCGGGAATTTAACCAGCGTGTAGATGGTGATTCCCACTGCGGACAAAATCTGGGCAATCACGGTCGCCCAGGCAGCACCTGCTACCCCCATCTTGAAAACCAACACAAAGACCAGATCCAACACAATGTTGGTGATGGCAGAAAACGCCAAAAACAAAAGCGGTGCCAGTGAGTTTCCCACTGCACGCAGCAGTGCAGCAAAAAAGTTATAAAGGAATACAAAACTGATGCCGACAAAGATGACCCACAAATAATCGTACATCATCTGATACACGTCCGATGGAACATTCATAAAGCGAATGATACGTTTAATCAATAAAAATACCAGAAGATTGATCACGACCGTAACTAACGCAATCATCACAAATGAAACAAAGATGCTGGACTTTAGCTTTTCTTCATTTCTCTGCCCGTAGCGGATAGAAAACACCGCAGAGCTTCCCATACATAAGCCCAACAGAATTGAGGTCAGGAAGGTCATCAGCGAAAATGCGCTTCCTACCGCCGCCAGTGCCTGCGCCCCCAAAAACTTTCCGACAATCAATGTATCCGCGATATTGTAAAACTGCTGCAAAAGATTTCCTGCAATCATCGGCGCCGCAAAACTGAGCATCGTCCTGGTGATTAGTCCTTTTGTCAAATCGCGCTGCATCAAACTCACCCCTGTATGCTAAAAAAGGTTCAACAAACGCTATGTTTGCTGAACCTTCTCCTATGGTGAGGACAAGTGGACTTGAACCACCGACCCCTTGCATGTCAAGCAAGTACTCTAACCAACTGAGCTATGCCCTCTTATTTCGTGGTGGAGACGAGGAGGATCGAACTCCCGACCTTACGGATGCGAACCGTACGCGCTCCCAGCTGCGCTACGCCCCCGTATAGTTAACGTGGGATATTATACAGGATTTCACACAAAAAGTCAAGTGTTTTTGAAAAAATGGGAAATGGATTTCTCCCACATTCTGTGCTATCCTTATTCATGAAACAGATTCCAAACAAAAGGATGGATAATTATGAAAAAAGGGATTATTTTCGACCTTGACGGCACTTTATGGGATGCAACCGAACAGATGCTTCCTGCCTGGAACAAGGTTCTTCTTCGCTACGCTCCTGACCGTGAGCCAATGACGCTCGAAGAGGTGCGCAGCTTTATGGGGAAAACCGTAGCCGAAATTGCTGCGGCAGCTCTTCCAAACTTTCCTGAGGAAGAAAGAGTGGAAGTTTTTAACCGATGCAGCATTGAGGAACTTCCATGGCTGCGGGAACATCCGGGCAGCATCTATCCAAAGGTGCCGGAAATTCTTCATTTGCTTTCCAAAGAATACCCACTTTACATTGTCAGCAACTGTCAGGACGGCTATATCCAAACCTTTCTGGAGGTGACAGGCTTGGGAAATCTTTTTGAGGATTTCACCTGCTCTGGTATGACCGGTCTGGGAAAGGGTGACAACATCCGACTGATCGTACAAAAGCATCATCTTGACTGTGCGGTATACCTTGGAGATACACAGGGTGACTATAACGCCTGCCAGAAAGCACAGGTTCCATTCATCCATGCAGCATACGGCATGGGAAATGTTGATGCCGAGGTTCCTTCTATCAACTGTTTTGCAGAACTTCCAGACGCTGTTGCTGAAATTATGAAGTAAAAAAACAAAAGTTTTCATCCACCTTTTTCAAAAGGTGGTGGTGTCCAGAGGCAACGCCTTTGGCCGCCTTCCGCAGAAGGCGGAATACTTTATCCGTGAAAGCGCCTTTGCGGGTGAATTTTTCAATCCAAAGTTTGGATTGAAAATGAGGGGGCTTTTGTAAGAGAAAAGCCCCCTTAAGAAACAAACGACACGCACTTTTCAGAAAAACCTCCCAGTGGGAGGTTTTTCTGCTGTCTATACTATATCTACCAGTTATAGATAAACCGTTTTTTACTAAAGGTCGATTAGGACAAAATATCATTGAGTAAATGCAGATTTCTACTACCGAAAACTTCCCACTGGGAACTTTTCGGGGAGAGTCTATTCTAAACGTTAGCTCTTGAAAACTTTTTGTAAGTGAAAAAGTTTTCAAGAACCGATTGCTAGTAGTGGTCGACCTCAAAAATGATCCAGTGAATGATTTTTGACGGAAAAACTTGTTCCGGTTTACACCGGCGCATTGTCGTGCGGCAGCTTCAGAAATATTTTCTGCCTCTATCGTTTTTTATATTTATTGTGAAGTGTCACAGGGGTTTCACCCCCGTACCCCCACCACCTTTTAAAAAAGGTGGACGAAAACTCTGATTTGCCTTCGCCTCAAATCCGGCGGAAACCCGAAAAAAAGGATGCTCTTAAAAAGAGCATCCTTTTTCTATTCCTTATTTTGCTTCAAAATATTTCGGCTCTTCGCTTTCGCCCAGAACCATAAAACCATCAAAGCCCTGTTCTTCCAGACGGTTTAAGAATTTGCCCAATTTCTTTGGCTTGATATAAGCGCTTGCTTCCACACCCTGCTCACGCAGTTTGTCGGTCATGCGTACTGCCTGCAAACCTTCATCCTCATTGCAGATAACTGCAATTCGTTTGCGGCGTCCCGGAATGGTAAAGCCCTGTTCCTCCAGAATCTGAAAGATACGCTCAAAGCCAATCGAGAAACCAACTGCCGGAACATTCTCACCGGTGAACTTGCCGACCAATCCGTCATAACGTCCGCCGCCGCCAATTGCGCCGCGGAATTTGTTGCTCTGAATTTCGAATACGGTGCCGGTATAGTAGCCCTGTCCACGGATGAGCAGCATATCAAACACAACATCATATTTTCCTGCTGCAAGTTCATTGGCATCTGCAATAATTTTTTTCAGCTGTTCGATATAGGTTGGTTCTCCGCAGAGCTGTTCTGCCTGTTCGATGGTACATCCACCTTCCAACAGGGATGCAATCTTTTCGCAGGATTCTGCCGATACTTCCTTTTCGCCCAGTTCCTTCATTACCCCTTCGGTACCGATCTTGTCCCATTTGTCCAGAGTGATGCACACGCTGTCCATCATCTCATCTGCAATACCAATGCCGTGCAGCACTCCCTTGAGTACGCGGCGGTCATTGATCTTAATGGTAAACGAACCAATGTCCAGCTTGAGCAGTGCAGCTGCTGTAGTGTGAATCAGCTCCAGCTCGCACAGAGGAGAATCGCTTCCCAGAATATCAATGTCACACTGTACAAACTCGCGCATTCTTCCTTTCTGTGGACGCTCTGCGCGGTAGGACTTGTCGATCTGGATACATTTAAAAGGCAAAGACAGCTTTGCGCGGTTTGCTGCATAAAAACGGCTCAGCGGCAGGGTCAGGTCATAGCGCAATCCTAAGTCCGCAAGATTTTTGTAATCCTGTTTTTCCAGCGCAGCATCCAACTTGTCCCCACGTTTTAAAATCTTGAACATGAGGTTTAAGTTGTCGCCGCCCTCGCTCTTTTCCAGATTTTCCATATCCTCAATAGCAGGGGTCAAAATGCGTTCAAAACCGGCTGCACGATAAGTTTCCAGAATGCTGTTCTGCAAATAATCCCGCAGCAGTGTCTGCGATGGCAGATAGTCCGCGGTTCCCTTAACTGGGTTCATCTTCATAAAACATCTCTCCTTGATACCGTTTGTCTTATTGCTTTATCATACTACATCATCCGCATCTTGTCCAGATAAAATTAAGTGCTTTCTCCTGTTGTTTCCTAACAACCCTTAAACGGCACTCAACTTTGATATCCCGCCCCATTGGAGGAAGAAGAATCTCCGGTGATATTATCACTCTGTTGCGATTGCTCTCCAGAAGAAAAATCCGATGACAGATACTGATCCAAGGTCAAACAGTCTGTCCTAAGCTCAGGATGGGTTTCCCCCATCTGCCAGATTGTTTCAAAATCCCAGCCATCAAAGTTTTCCCTCTTGTTGATCTCGTTGTAGTAAAGTCCCTGCGCAGTCATCGAGGCGTTGTCCCCAACCGGATATCCTGCCTTCCAGTGCGCGTTATAATCCATAAAGTAATAGCAGCTCACGTCCTGATCGCTCTCGTATCCGACAAAGCCGCCGACTGTTTTGGCAACCTCCATGGTCTTGACCGCTCCCGTCGACAGGCAGTTTCTTAAGGTACCCATATTCATTCCGGCAAAGCCGCCAATATAGCGCAGATAGATTTCCTTTTCAGAGGACTGGGTACCCCATTCCGGCGTTGGGAAATCGGTTTTAGCAAGCAAGCTTTCTCTCGAATCTGCAATCACATCCCCGAAGGAAGCGCAGTTTTCCACAAGGGTCTGATCTCCCAGGCATCCGCCAAAACCGCCCAGTGATTCCTCTCCGTAAACATCTGCGTCAACAGTGCATCTGGAAATCATGACTCTCTCAGCACCTGTAGTTCCCACAAAACCGCCGATATCATTTGCCAATCCATACACCGTACCGGTAAAAGAGCAGTTCTGGATGGTAACATCAACCGGGATCTCACTCAATCCGTCCGCGCCACGGTTGCTGCCAGCAAAGCCGACCAGTCCGCCCGCCATCTGGCAGGCAGTGACCGTTCCATTAACGTGTAGCCCGTCCACAAAGGCATTCCCGCCAATTACACCGAAAAATCCAGCTGCTTCACCATATCTTCCTTCCGCGACATTCAAACCGCTGACGGTATATCCTTGTCCCAAAAAAGTTCCTCGAAAGGTTGCTCCGATCGAGCCGATTGGTGTAAACGGTTCATTTTCCAGATCGATGTCATTTTGCAGCACAAACACCATGTTTTCGGTTTCGTTTCCCTGTGCCACCCAGTCAGAAAGATCAAACAGATCCTGTGCTGTAGAAAGTTCAAACACCTGTTTCCCCTGCACTTCCTGCATGGTCTGATAAAAGGCAGGGGCATTTTCCGGAATGGACGGCTGCGTTTCCTCCGGTTCTTCCGGCTGCACCGATTCCACCGATTCGCCAACCACCGGCTGCGGGTCCTGCTGATTAAGCTGGCGGCTTTCACAGGCATACAGGGAAGCCAGCAGCAAACAAAGTAAAATCACAGTCTGTATTTTCTTCATAAACACCCCTCCTTTTGGATGATTCTCTACAATTATTTTTCTATGTCTGGCTGTTCGATACCACCGTATGGTTTGACCCGAAGCTGATCGAGAGTGGACTGGATTGCTCCGGTCGGACAGGCAGATTTACAGTCTCCGCATCGGATACAGTCAAAGCTGTTCGGCTTTTCCCAAACCGGAATATCCATTCCGCAGACACTTTTACATTTACCGCAATGGATACATTTTGCTTCATCCACCGAAAAGCGGTACAGTGCAATTGGATTAAAGACACCGTAAATCGCTCCCAGCGGACATACATATTTGCAGAACGGACGATAGTATTTGATCGACACAAAGAGGATCAACAGTAAAACAAACATCTTCCAGCTGAACAAAAATCCCACTGCAGAACGGAGCGTTGGATTACTTGCCAGAAGTGGAAGCCCGCCAAGCAATGTACCGCTTGGGCAGATATATTTACAGAACCACGGATCGCCCATTCCAGTGATACCCACTACCGTCATTGGAAGCAGGATCACAAACAGCACCAAAATCACATAGCGCAGATACTTTAAGCCGCGATGTCCTGGCATATTTTTCTTCTTTCGAAACAGCGGAATCTTGTGCAGAAGATCCTGTACCAATCCAAACGGACAGAGCCATCCACAGACAAACCGTCCCAACAGTGCTCCAAACAGCATCAGGAATCCAAACACATAACAGGATACACGGAATTTCCCACTGTCCAGCACTGCCTGTAAAGAACCAATCGGGCAGGAACCCAATGCTCCCGGACAGGAATAGCAGTTGAGTCCCGGCACACAGACATACTTTATCTGTCCTTTATAGATCTTTCCTTCGAGGAAGCCCTTTGCATATCCGTTGGTTACCGCAAACCATGCTGCCTGAAACCAGAGGCGGATATTTTTCTGTTTTTTAGCCAATTCCGATACACTCCATACAGATATTGATTGCCTTTGACAGCACCAGCTGGGCCTCCCCTGTCAGGGTTCCAACCGCAATCATCACAACAGCCAGTGCTGCAAGGACGAGCGAAAATTTACTTGTCTTCATCTTTATTTCTCCAGCATTGCAAGGCAGTTATTGATTTCTTCCTGCCATGCTGCTTGATCTCTTGCACCAATAACAGACTCACCCACTTCTTTGCCCTGTGAATCTACAAAGAAGGTTGTTGGAACACCGATGATATTTTCCATCAGGAAATTAAGCATTTCATCGTCAGGAACCAGGTGGGTGTAGTCCGCTCCGGTCAGTTCCACAATCTGATTTGCAAGTTCAATCTGGCTATCCACACGATTTGCATCCATGTCCACAAGATCGGTACAAAGGCCTATAATCTGTACCTGTCCACCGTTCTGTTCATATTCATCCGAAAGCTTGGCAAGCTCCGGCATTTCACTCAAACATGGTTTGCAGGAGGTTGCCCAGACATTAATCACGGTAAGGTCATGACCTTCAAAGATCGTTTTATCAATCTCATCACCTGCAAGATTGGTCAGAGACATTTTTTCAAATGCACCTTCTTCTGTGGATTGTTCCGCAGACTGTTCCTCAGCATTTTCTGGTTGTTCTTCAGTATCTTCTGGCTGTTCCTCAGCATTTTCTGGTTGTTCTTCAGTATCTTCTGGCTGCTCTTCCACAGTTTCCTCAGCAGGAGTTTCCGAAGGAGCTTTTTCCTGTGTTTGCTCTGTAGACTGTTCTGTGGTCTTTTCTTCCGAAGACTGTCCACAACCAAACAGACTGAACGTCATTGCCGCTGCGAGAATAAAAACAGTTAATTTTTTTAACATTCTTTTTTCCTCCTAAAAAAGTCCCTATTTTTAAGGTTTTGTTTGATACAGCTATCTTTCTACATTATACCGGCTATTGTTACTTGTGTCCAGTCATTTCCCTTTTTCTGTGTTTCCTTTGTGATTATCAACTACTTTTATTCTCAAAAGGTGAAGGAAATTGTTTTTCCTTACCGTTTTATCAAAAAGAAAAGTTTTTTGTATGAAATCTTCGAAAACATCCAAATTCAGATTGATTTTTGTCAGACATTGCCCTATACTTTATTTAGTAAAACGAGACAATTCTCATTGGAGGTCAGTTATGCGTATTGCAATCTTCACCGAAACCTATCTGCCGCAAATCAACGGCGTTGTTACACATATTAAAATCTTAAAAGAAGGATTGGAAGCACTCGGTCACACCGTTTTGATCGTTACTGCCGATTCCAAAACCCGCAAACATTATATTAAGGATAATGTTCTGCACTGTCCGGCCCACAACCTCAAACGAATTTACGGTCTGGATCTTGCTTCTCCGGTCAGCCGTTCCCGTCTGCATTATCTTCGTGAATTCAATCCGGATATTATCCATGTACACAATGAATTCAGCATCGGCCTGAGCGGCATGGCAATCGCCAAAATTCTGCACGTACCGGTCGTTTACACCTTACATACCATGTACGATGACTACATCTATTATATTGCACCAAAGCCATTGGTTCCTCTTACCAAAAAGCTTTCGCACCGTTACTTCCGTCTCTTCCCGAAATACGCAAACGTGGTAACCGGACCTTCCAAAAAATGCCAGGAATACACCACCGAAATCGGAAGCGACAAAAAGGTTGAAGTAATCCCGAATCCGGTTGAACTGGATGCATTCTCCCCGCAGACCTCCACTCCGGAACAGAGAGAAGAGATCCGCAAGACCTTCGGCATCCCGTTAGATGCAACCATTGCCTGCTTTGTTGGACGTCTTGGTCAGGAAAAGAGCGTGGATGTCCTGTTAAAATTCTGGGCAGAAGAAATGAAAAAAGAGGACAATATGTATCTTCTGATCGTAGGCGATGGTCCGGAAAAGCCAAAACTGGAAGAACTTGCAAAAGAGTTGCACATTACTGATACCGTTATCTTCACCGGCAAGGTGATGCATCCAGAACTGCCGCCATATATTCACACCTGCGACATCTATGTCACTGCTTCCCTGTCGGATACCAACTCCATCTCGATGCTGGAAGGTATGGCAGGCGGACTTCCTGTTCTTCAGCTTTACGATGAGCTCAATGCCGATCAGGTTCGCGATGGTGTCAATGGTTATATGTTCCGAGATGCAAAAGAGATGGGAGCGCGCCTGCGCCAGATTCGCGATATGGATAAGGATGAGCTGGACAAGCTGAAAACCTCCGTTATCCAATCGGTTAAAAACTCCGGTGCCGAAACACTGGCAAACTACATCCAGACTATCTATTATCAGATTTACAAAACCGTTCCGCCAAAAAAATCCCCGATCCTGCACCTGTCCGGGCTCTTATCCCAGAATGGGTTCCGTCATAAATAGCATTTTAAAACACCCGATCCGGTAACGTTCCGTTATCGAATCGGGTGTTTTTTACACGCATTTTTCTGTAAATTGCGCAAAATGATATTGATTTTTGATTTCGGATGTGCTAGACTTCATCTAAGCATTTTCACTTGTTTTTTATTTTAGAAAGGTGGTTTTTTTATGGATATTTCCCTGTTTACCAGCTGTAAGGAACGTGTTTTAGCAAATTGCGGCAAAGTCATCGTCGGAAAAGATGAAGCGATTACCCTTGTATTCACCAGTTTTCTCTGCTCCGGTCATGTCCTGCTGGAAGATGTTCCTGGTACCGGAAAAACAATGCTTCTTCGCGCCTTTTCCAAAACAATCGGCGGAAAGTTTAAGAGAATCCAGTTCACACCGGACCTGCTTCCTTCCGACCTGACCGGTATCAACTTCTACAACCAGAAAACAGGGGAATTCCAGTTCAGAGAAGGTCCTCTTTTCTCCAATATTATTCTTGCTGACGAAATCAACCGTGCTACTCCACGAACCCAGTCCAGCTTGCTGGAAGCAATGGAGGAGCGTCAGATCTCGGTAGATGGCACCACAACCCGCCTGGAAGAACCATTCATGGTTATGGCAACCCAGAACCCTCTGGAATCTTATGGTACCTTCCCACTTCCGGAAGCACAGATCGACCGTTTCTTCATGAAGCTTAAACTGGGTTATATGACAAGAGAGGAAGAACTGTCTGTTATCTGCCGTCCTTCCACTGGTAAGATTGTGGATGAACTGGAATGTGTTGTTTCTCTGGAAGAGATTGCAAAACTCAAGGAGATGATCCCTCAGATCACCGTTTCCGACGATGTTGCCGGCTACATGATGGACATTGTCACTCAGACTAGAAAGGAATCCCACTTTGCGCTCGGCGTTTCCACTCGTGGTGCAATTGCACTGTATAAAGCATCTCAGGTAACCGCTGCCTTTGCTGGACGCGACTATGTCATCCCAGAAGATGTCCGCTACATCGCTGCGTTTGTACTGGGTCATCGTGTCACCGTAAACGGTACGGTACGCCCAGGTGAAATCGAGAAATACTTCCAGGAAATGCTCGCTTCGATTCCTAGCCCTCTGGAAGCAATCCGCCGTTAACACCTAAAAAGGAGATGATTCCTTGATTTCATTCTTCATTTTCTTTACTATTTTTCTGATTGCGGTGGAGATCTATTCCTATCATAATGGCCTGAAAAAAATTACTTATGATGTCCAGCCTTCCCAAACACTGCTGGAACCGGATGAAAAATTCAAGGTCAACACCATTGTAGAAAACCACAAATTCTGGTTTTTGCCCTATCTTCACCTGATTGAGGCTTTTCCGCAAAACATTCAGATCCCGGGGGAAGAAAAAAACATTACAGAAGAGGGAATTACTTATTCCCTCTCCTCTCAGCTCTCTACTAATTCTTTTGCTAAAATGAGCAGCGCAAAATTAAATTCCAGCTTTTACATGATGCCTTACCAACGGCTGACTCGTACACTGGAAGCCAGCCTTCCAAACCGCGGAAGGTATCTTTTCAGCGGTTGCTACCTTAATGGCGGCGATTTTCTAGGCCTCCAGGACAACTCCAAAGAGTTTACTACTTATCAAGAAGTTGTTGTCATGCCAAGAGCATCTAACTCGCCGGAGTTTGAATCACTGCTGGGTGGATTGATCGGCGACATCTCGATCCGCCGCTTCATTTTCGAAGACCCCATGCTCACCATCGGTTTTTCCGACTATAGCGGTCGAGAACCGATGCGCGACATCAGCTGGACGCAAAGCGCCCGCCTTGGCAAAATGATGGTCAAAAACTACGACCATACCACCGATATCTGTATTTCTGTTATTTTAAATGTGCAGTCTGCCCTGAATACACAGGAAGAAGATGTGCTTGTCGAGCAATGTTTTTCCCTGACCCGCTCTCTGTGTGAACAGCTGGAAAAGAAGCATATCAAATATAGCTTTGTCACCAACGCCATCCCGATGGGAATGTTGGATTTGGTTTCCAGCGTGGAGCAGGGACTGGGAAACGTCCACTTCTATACCATCATGGAAATTTTAGGCAGAGCTTCTCTTTCTGCATGTGAAAACTTTTCTGTTACCCTGCGCCGTGCTTGCCGTACCTGCGAACAGGGACAATATTTCATTGTCATCAGTCCAAATGAAAATGAAATTTGGAAAGAAGCTTATGACAAACTGGTCGATATTTCCGGCAATAAAACCTTTTTAATCACTCCTGAAGTGCTTAAGAAACAGGAGAATGGGGAGGCAATTGCGTGACCTACTGTTACTTCTTTCTGATTTTGGGAAATCTTTCCCTACTTACTGTCGCAGCAAGTTCTTTTTTATCTCTGACAAGCTGCAGCATCTCTGTTTTTTCTCTGTTTGTTCTGACAATTGGCTGCACTCTGGGATTCTTCCTGTATGGAAAAAATTCCAAACTTCGCTTTTTGTCTTTACTTATTTTTCCTCTGGCATTTTGGGGAGTACATGACCTGCCCACTGCAATCGGTGTCACCTTCATAACAATTTATGCGGTATTTGTTATCTTCAAATCCCAATTCGTAATCAGCTACAACGAAAGGCATGATTTCTTTTTTCTATCCCTTAAAATTCTGGTTATCTGTGCCTTTCCACTTTTTACCTTCTGTCTAATCAACAACCAACCGGAAAAAATCGCAGATACCCTGCTCTTTGTGCTGATTTCTATGCTCAGCACCCTGATGCTTACCCAAATTCTGCGGCATGATATCTCGGTTATTCAACAGCCTAAATTCTTTTTTAGCTGTATCGGTGTATTTGCCTCCGTTTTTCTGCTTGTGTCTGTAGTAAAATCAAATGCATTCTGGGTTTTGGTTCGTTCTGTTTTGAAGGGATTTTATCGTTTTATCTTTGCTCCATTCATCCTGATTTTAATCAATATCATTGGAAAGATCCTTTGGTTTATCGTTGGTTCTTTCTATCCCGACCTTCAGCAATCAACAAGATCTTTTTACGAAGTCATGTTGGAACGAATGAGTATGGTTCCTGCTGAGGAACTGGTAAAAGATGAGTGGCGTGGTACACCGTCTGATACTTTTCTTAATATACTCCTCGTGTTGTTCTTCATCGCTGCTTTCATTGTCTGTATTCTTTTCCTGGTACGCTTGCTTAAAAAGGTAACACATCGTATCCACCATACCTCTGCAAGCCTGACCCGTTCCACTCTGGCAAGTCGAAAAAGCAACGGGGACGATATTCCACTTGATCTGGTGCCTCCAACCGAACCAAGAAAAGCAGTTCGCTACTATTATCGCCGTTTTTTACAGATTTGTCAGCACTTTGGAATTGACTTTTCTCCTGATTGCAACAGCCTGATGGTAGAACAGCAAGCCAAAGCCTGTTTCCAGCGAGAAAGCATGTGGAAGCTGTCACAAATCCGGGAAATCTACATCAAAGCACGATATAGCCGACATCCTGTCAGTGACAATGAGACCCAGCAAATGAAAGAACTGTATCAGCAATTGAAATCAGAGGAAAGCAGTTCCGATCAAGAATAGTCGATTTATCTTATTACAAGGAGGGAAGTCTGTATGACCTATTGTTACTTTTTTCAGATGTTGGGAAACCTTTCCCTGTTCTATTTTGTAGCAAACTCCTTTTTATACGCATTCCAGCTGAAGATTTCTCTCTTCCCAACCATTTTGCTGGCACTTGCATGCAGCTTGGGCTTTTTCCTAAACCAAAAGAAACCCAAACTTCGCTATTTGTCCATTGTTTTTATGCCGCTGGCACTTTTGTCTGCCTCTAACCTTTTCTGTGCTCTTCTGATTTTGCTGTCCATTGCCTTTTGCGCAGAAAACATTATCCATTCGCGTTTTTCGTTTAGTTACGAAGAACGACTTAAGTTTTTTTATCTGTTCTTTAAAGTGCTGGTTGTCTGCTTTTTCCCCGTTACGATTTCTGATGTTTTCCACTCGCTTTATATCCCAGATTCTCTGGCAAGGGAATTAAACTTTTTGATTCCTTTTGCTCTGATGTTTCTTGTCAGCACCATCCTGTTGTTGCAGATTCTGCGCCATGACGACTCGATGATTGTCAAACGGAAGTTTAAGCTTACCTACATCAGTGTGTTCATCGGAATCTTTTTTGTTATCTTTATCATCAGTTCCCCGATGTTTTTGTCTTTCCTTGCATTTTTACTCAAAACTCTTTATACTTTGATTCTCGGTCCACTGATCATCATGTTAGGCAGCATAATCGGCAGTGTTCTCTGGTTCATTATCCAACCATTCTATCCGTACATCCAATCCTGTGTTAGATATGTTGCATCGCTGATAAAGGGAGAACGTTCTGCCATCGCTCCTGAAAGTGATTTTTTAAAAGATTTTATCAGCAAGCCGACTGCTTCTTTCGGTGAATTTTTCCACGGATTATTCTCTTTGACTGTCATCATCGTTTCCATCTATGTTCTCATTCGACTGCTCAAAAAGATGCGACATCATTTCCACTATTCCTCAGTTCGGCAATCCCGATCTACATTAAATGAGAAGGAACGCATCAAGGAGGATATTCCTCTCGATCTTGCTCCTCCAGGAGAACCTCGTAAGGCAGTTCGCTACTATTATCGCTGCTTCTTGCGCACCTGCAAAACATTGGGACTTCTCTTTTCTCCCGATGCAAACAGCTTTATTGTGGCACGTGATGCAAGGGAATATTTCCAAGAGGAAAGTTTGCATAAACTTTATGAGATGCGTGACATCTACATCAAAGCTCGATACAGCAAACATCAGATCAAATCCAACGATGTCAATCAGATCAAACTGCTGTATGAAGAACTCAGTCAGGAAGAGATACATCAGAAAAAGAAAAAAATTCCAAAGAAAGACGAGATGTTGGATGCTTCCTACGTTCATCTCCCGCCTAAAGAACATGAAAACTTTGATCACCTGCAAAACTAAAGAAACCCCGCTCCAATCTTGGAGCGGGGTTTCTTAATCATTATGTATATTTAGGCTTTGATGATCTTTTCAAATGCATCCAGTGCACGGTCGATATCTTCGCGGCTGGTATCATGGGTTGTTACGAAACGAAACTCACCATCTTCGATTCCGTTAATCTTAACACCTGCTTCCAGCATTTTTTCCGGCAAAGAGTCAATTACTTCTTTTGGCGCATCCAGTTTAAAGAATACCATGTTGATCTCAACGGAATTCATGTCCAGAGTAACACCCGGCATTTTCTGCAGGCGCTGTGCCATATATTTTGCGTTGTCATGGTCTTCCTGTAAACGTTTGGTCATAACCTCCAGCGCAATCAAACCTGCTGCTGCCAAAAATCCGCACTGACGCATTCCGCCGCCCAGCATCTTACGATTTCTTCTTGCGCGCTCAATATACTCCTTGCTTCCTACCAGCATGGAACCCACTGGTGCACACAGTCCTTTGGAAAGACAGAACATAACCGAATCTGTGCAGGCTGCAATCTCCTTAACATCAACACCCAGAGCAGTTGCCGCATTAAAGATTCTTGCGCCGTCCATATGAACCGGAATATTTTCCTCTTTCGCCATCTTATAAACCTGCTGTAATCTTTCCAGAGGCACTACCTTACCGGTTGCCAGAGGCTCTTCCACACAGATTAATCCGGTGTAAGGATAATGGATGTTGCTTCTATCGCGGATTGCTGCACGAATCTGTTCAGCGTCAAATAAACCATCCTTAAAGTGCAGGGTACGGATAAATGCCTGCGAAAGAACTGCAGCGCCGCCAACTTCATGCGCCACAATATGCGCTGTATCGGAGAGAATGACTTCGTTTCCACGCTGGATATGGCTCATAACCGCAACGGCATTACCCATGGTGCCACTTGCCATAAAGAGAGCTGCTTCCTTGCCCAACATCTCTGCTGCTTTACGCTCCAGCTCATTCATGGTCGGGTCGTCGCCATATACATCATCGCCAACCTGTGCGCGGTACATCGCTTCACGCATTTCCTGAGTCGGCTGGGTAACGGTATCACTTCTCAAATCAATCCATTTTTCCATAAAAAAGACCTCCCTTTTTCATCGCATCCGTGCGTCTAGTTATATTCTCGCCTTTTGCCCGGCGGATTTATTCTCTTAAAATTATACTAAAATATGTTTGTTTATTCAAGTATTTTTTAATAATTTTAACAGTTCCAGTCGATTTTAGCCGGATTTTTCTCATCTTCTACTGCAATTTCTTGAAGTCTCTGATACATCGTCTGACATTCTTCTGCGGCAATCTGTTCATACACCGCATCCGTTTCTTCGGTTCCAACCCTGTCATAGGCCAGAGCTGCTGACGCATAAAAACACATCCCCAGTGCGCTGGTCGGTGTGGAAATGGAGCTGAGCGACGAGCTGATCGCTCTGACCGCAGCCTGTTCTGATGGCGACAATCCTAATTGTTTTGCCTGCGCCATCACTTCTTTAGCTGCTGCTTTTACTTCTGCAAGCTTCTTTGCTTTTGCAAGATAGGCCTGCGCTGTTTCCAGAGCCAATCTTACACATTCTGATTTCTGCGCCGATTTTTTCATAAATTGGCAGCATTACCTGCTGTGCGTAGGAAACTGCCCAGCAGGAAATGGTATGTTTGCTTTGTGTTTCAATCAAGCGCATCAGTGAAATAATATAGGGAGAATCTGGACTCCCCAGCATTTTTCTTAACTTTGCCATTCTAATCCCTCCTTTTTTATCTTACCACATTCTGTTTTTTGTTCCAACAAAAAAAGGACAATTTTCTCTGGAAATTGTCCTTTTTAAGAAAACTATGCTTTTGCCGCTTTTGCAGCCTTCTTTTCCTGCCACAGAGTCCACAGGGAACCGGAGAGGAATACAGAAGAATACAGACCGGAAATAACACCGACCATCATTGGAACTGCAAAGCTGAGGATAGAAGAAACGTTCATCATAACCGCTACAACACAGATACAGATCAGTGCCATAACTGTGGTCAGAGAGGTTGTTACGGTTCTTCTCAGGCACTGGTTAATGCTCATGTTAACCAGTGCACCCAGTTCCATCTTGTTGCCGTAATAACGTTTGTTTTCACGGATACGGTCGTAGATAACGATGGTATCGTTAATCGAGTAACCGAGGATGGTCAGAACTACCGCGATAAAATTATCGTTGATGGTAAATCCAAGAAGTACAAAGGCGCCGTAAGCAATCAGTACGTCGTGAATCAGCGCGATAACGGAAACGACACCAGCAGAAGCACCGCCGATCTTGCGGAAACGGAAGCCGATATATACAATCATGATAACCGAAGCAAATACAACTGCTACGATACATTTTTTGAAGAATTCCATACCCATAACTGGGTCAACGTTGTTGATATCGGAAGCTTCAATTTCATTGTCTGCATAGGTGGTCTGCAGTTCTTCCAGCAGACCGGTCTGAGTTTCGGTGGTCAGATTTTTGTTGGAAGTAAGGCTTACTACCATGCTGGTCTGTCCGGTTACGCTGTTCTCCTGTTTCTGAACGGTAACGTCCTGTCCCAAAAAGCTTTCTACAGTCTTGCCAAATTCGTCCGGAGTAATGTCACCGGTATAGGTATAGGTGGCAATCGAGCCGCCCTTAAACTGAATGTCCAGTTTTGGTCCAACCACGATTGTGATGATCAGAACCAGTACCAGCGCTACAATCGAAATTCCAAAGAAAATCTTTCTTTTTCCAATGATATCCAGTTTCATTATTTTTCACCTCCATACAGCCATGCCTTGCGGAATGGTTTGAATCCTGCAAGGGAGCGCAGCATCAATCTGGAAGAAAGAACACCCATCAGGAAGTTGAGGATGATGCTGACAAGCAGGGTGTAACCGAAGGAGTATACCGAACCTGCGGTTGCAGTTCCCAGTCCCATCCAGGAGAACAGGAAGTTAAATGGAATTGCAAAGATGCTGTCGCTTGGACCAAAGACACCCATCAGAATGATTGCAATGAATACTACGGTAATGTTACTATCGAAAATTGCCGAGAATGCATTCTGGAAACCGGACTGAATCGAAGCATCGATGCCTTTTCCGGTACGGATCTCTTCACGGATACGCTCTGCGGAGATGATGTTTGCGTCAACACCGAATCCAAGACCAAGGATAATACCTGCGATACCTGGAACGGTCAGAGTAAAGGATGGGAATACTGCGAAGAAACCGGTGATTGCTGCGATGGTTCCTGCAAGCTGACCCATCAGAGCGATGCTTGCTACAAAACCTGGCAGACGATAGTAAAGAATCATAAACAGCGCAATGATGATGAATGCTGCTGCACCTGCTTTTACCATGGCATCTTTTGCACCCATACCGAGGGTTGGGGAAATTGCATTGTAGCTCTGGGTTACCAGTTCAAATGGCAAAGCACCGCCGTTAATCTGGTTTGCAAGCTCTACTGCGCTTTCCGCTGTAAAGTTACCGCTGATAACACAGCGACCGTCTGTAATCTCTTCATCTACGGTTGGAGCAGAAATAACTTCGTCATCCATGAAGATGGAGATCTGTTTGCCAACCTGTTCTTTGGTTGCTTCTGCCCATTTTTCTTTTGCTTCATCTTTGAGGACCAGAGAAACAACCGGCTGCGAAACACCTGTTGTCGGGTCCTGCTGCATTACAAACTCTGCTTTTTCTACATCAGCACCCGTCAATACAGGTTCTCCTGCATTTGCACTGAGCAGACCTGTTGTCTGGTCGATCGGTACATCCTTGTAAAATGCAAGCTGAGCAGTTTTGCCAAGCTCTTCAATTGCAGCTTCCGGATTAAAGTCCTGTTCGTTGGATTTCCATGGGAAACGAACAATAATACGGTCGGTGTTTGTATCGGTGTAAACCTCACTGTCGGTGATGTTCTGGTTGAGCAGTCTGGTTTTGATAACCGATTCTGCTGCGGACATCTCCTCATCGGTTGCGTCGACTCCTTCCGGTGGGCTGAAGGTTACATCGACACCGCCGCGGATATCGATACCCCAACGGATATCGTCTGCGCCCTTGATGTAGGTGCGATCGATATCACCGTATTTGGAACTAACGCCAAAAAATGCTGCATAAGTTAAGAGTGCCAGTATCGCAACTACCACGAAAAAGACTGGCTTGCCAACTCTTTTCATCTGCAATCCTCCAATTCCTGTCTCTGAAAAAACTCTTTGGGTCTTCTCAGATTATTTTTGCCATTTTATAGCATTCATAACGCATATTATATTGCAAATTCCCTAAAAAGTCAATTTTATTATCCTCTTTTATGCTTTTGTTCATAATTCTTTTTCATCTTTTGCTTTTCTTTTCCACAAAATGATTGTAATATGCATGGTTTATGCCCTATTGTCAGCGCTGTTTATTCTAAATCGAGTGCGGTCTGAGAGGTTGTCTCCTCTCCGGTCATCACATTGCGGTACAGAGAATAAAGCGAGGATGCCGACCAGCTAAAATTGGTTGTATGCAATCCTTTTCCGTTAAGAGGATAATAATTTTCCCGAATCGGTTCATCCCCCAAAAGTCCCTGCACATGGTCAAAGATCTTGTACGCAAGCTCTCGTGCTTCTTTCTGATAACTATAATTTTGCAGCGCTTCTATTCCGTACATTGCCTGATCCAACCAAACCGGACCTCTCCAGTATTTGTCCGGGGCAAAGCTCTCGCTGTCCCGGGACACCGTGCCAAGCGGCACAAACGTGTTAAACTTATTGGGATCAAGCATATTGGCGATAACCCGCTCTGCCTTTTCCTTGGGAGCCAGCTTTGCCCATAGTGGAATCCAGCCTTCCGGACCCTTTCCGCGGTTTACAAGCAATCTTTTACCCGAGCCGCCCAGACTGATTTGCAGGTCATAATAATAGCCGGTCTGTTCATCAAACATATAGGTGTTGATGTAGTCGCGGACAAACTTCGCTTCTCTTTCCCAACGGCGGACATCCTCCGTTTTTCCCAACAGCTCTGCCATTGATTTTAAAAATCCCTTTTCTGCGTACAGGTAAGCATTTAAGTCCACCGACTCCTGATTGATGGAATAGCTGATCACCTGCCCGCTGCTGTCTTTGTTTTCAAAGACCTGTACCCCTGGGTCATCTTCTCCCATTCCTTGTTTATCAAAGCGGGGTGCATTGTCCATTCCGCTCTCCCATGCTGCGGCTTCTATCACGGCATCCGGATCAAACACTGGGTCGTTGTTTTCGTTTGTTTTCCAGTTTGCCTGATCTACCATCGCGCCATACTCTGCGATTCCGTTTTTGTCCGCATCGCGATTCTGATACCACCACTCATGATAAGCCACCAATTTTGGGTACATCTCCTCCACGAAGCTGACATCTCCGCTCTGGCGGTAAACGTTCCATACTGCCCAAGCTGCCAAAGGCGGTTTGGAATTTCGCTCATTCCAGTTTCCGCCGTCCCCGCCGCGCTCCTGATTCTGATTATAAAACACGCAGTCAATGATGCTTCCTTTGTCGTATGGACGCAGTACATCTTCCTGTCCAATCTGGTAGTCAAATAATGCCCGAATATTATCCTTTGCAAGCTGTGGATGAAATGCGCAGACTCCCACCGCCTGCTTCCAGGAATCCCACGCCCACATTCCGATAAAATACTGATAGGATGTGGACGGCACTACGCCATCATGCCGGATTGCTCCGGCAGCGCTTTGCCAGTTGGTCATCAAGGTCTCGATTGCTTTGACTGCTGCCCTTCGATAACTGATCTCTGCCTCATGACCCGAAAAGGTCTTTTGCAGATAATCCTCCCAACGATTTGCTGAAGTTAAAAAAACATTCTCTCCATTTTGAAGAATCCAGGCTGCCTTTTTCTGCTCTGTTTTTGCTTCTTCTGCGGTAAAGGTAAAGCTGTGCGTTTCAAAAATCTGGAAGCTTCCTTGTGCCGGCAGGAAAACTGGATTTTTTGTTCGGGACTGGTAAGCATTTCCTTGCTCATTTACCGTTGTTACAACCTGTATGTCGTGCGCAATCACAAAGCAGTTTTCATGAGATGTCAGATAATTCCACCGGCTTCGGATGGTTTCAAAAGTCACCTTCACTCCTGTTTGGGTAGGACAAAGTCTGGTTCCCATTTCAAAACGATTTGGTTCTTCATCACTTGTACCAAATTTTTGATAGATCGTTCCCTCCCAGCAAAGATGAATCTGCTTTTGCTGCTGCGTTTTATTTTCAATAGTCGCACAGATGAGCGCTGTTCGGTTAGTTGCAAAAACCAGTTCCAGCGTCAATGCAATTTCATCCATATCGTAGTGCTGCACCAGTCTTCCCGGATAGGACACCCCTTTTTGCCGGGCATCTTTCAGCTGATATTCTTTTCCAGTTTCATCCATAATTTTGATACGACTGATTGCTCGTGAAAGATTGACCGGATATTCTTCCGCGATGATAACCGGACCTGAAAAACCGCCTAAAAGTCTATCTTCCCCCTGCTTTGGCAGATAATATCCATGCCATGCGCCAAGATCGGAGAAATGATTATACTCGTTGGTGTTGTATGTTCCGTACAGCACCTGTTTTGGATCTGCCGCTAGATTGAGTACATTGGGATAGTTTTCGGTAAGTTTTCCAATTTTCTGTTTTGTCACTTTATTTTCCTGCATAAAAGTTCCTCTCTTTCCCGATTTTCTTTCAGTATATCGAACTTTTTAAGCAAACTCAAGGGCAAAAAAAGAACAGCCCGCAGGCTGTCCTTTTTTAAATCAGCATATTCTTATACGTTTAATTCTGCATGCTCGCCAAGTAGTTCCTTGTTTGCTTCCAGAACAGGGTTTACACATTCATTTAAGAATTCTGTTACCTGTTTTGGTGCGCGTCCGGTAAAGTTTACTGGATCAAGGATGGAAACGATTTCCTCTTTCTTGAGGTTAAACAGCGGGTCAGCAACGATACGGTCAATCAGGTCGTTTTCGCTGCCTTCTTCTTTTACAACACGAGCTGCTGCCTGAGAATGAACACGCAGCTGTTCATGCAGTACCTGACGGTCTCCGCCCTTCTTAACTGCAGACATCATGATGTTTTCGGTTGCCATGAATGGCAGCTCTCTCATCACTCTCTGATGGATAACTTTTGGATAAACTACCAGACCATCGCAGATGTTGAGCATGATGTTGAGGATAGAATCAACACCCAGGAATGCTTCTGCAACCGAGATTCTCTTGTTTGCAGAGTCATCCAGAGTTCTTTCAAACCACTGAGTACCTGCGGTGATTGCCGGGTTAAGGGTATCGATCATAACGTATCTTGCCAGAGAGGTGATACGTTCGCTTCTCATTGGGTTGCGTTTGTATGGCATTGCGGAGGAACCGATCTGATTTTTCTCGAATGGTTCTTCCATCTCTTTAAAGTTCTGCAGCAGACGCATATCGTTGGAGAATTTGCTTGCAGACTGTGCAACTGCACTCAGATTGGAAAGAACATAGTAATCGATCTTTCTGGAATAGGTCTGACCAGATACTGGAACGCATCCATCAAAGCCCATTTCGTTTGCGATCATCTGTTCTGCTTTTTTGCATTTTTCTTCATCGCCGCCAAACAGCTCCATGAAGCTTGCCTGTGTGCCGGTGGTACCTTTGGAACCCAGCAGTTTCAGAGATTTGATTCTTGCTTCGATTTCCTGTTCGTCCATCAGCAGCTCATTGATCCACAAAGTTGCACGTTTGCCCACGGTGGTCAGCTGTGCTGGCTGGAGGTGGGTGTAAGCAAGACATGGCATATCTTTGTATTCATTTGCAAATTTAGCCAGCATTGCGATTACATTGAGCAGCTTTCTGCGGACGATCTCCAGACCTTCGCGCATGATGATGATGTCGGTGTTGTCGCCAACATAGCAGCTGGTCGCACCCAGATGGATAATGCCTTTTGCATTTGGACACTCGCAGCCATAAGCATAAACATGGCTCATTACATCGTGACGAACCAGTTTTTCTCTTTCACGGGCAACCTCATAGTTGATGTTTTCTTTGTTTGCCTCAAGCTCTGCAATCTGTTCATCGGTGATATTGATTCCCAGTGCTTTTTCTGCTTTTGCCAGTGCAATCCAGAGTTTTCTCCAGGTCTTGAATTTGTTGTCCTGAGAAAATACATACTGCATTTCTTCACTTGCATAACGGGAAGAGAACGGGCTCTCATATGCATTTGTGCTCATTATAACATTCCTCCATACTTCTCTTTGGCAGTTTCCTCTTTTTATTCCACGTTGTTTTGAGGATTTTCTTTCCTTTTTAGTTTATCAATCTCTTCTCTGATTGTCAATTTATTTTGACTGCTGACAGAAAAAAACATCCTTTTTTCTTTTCTTCTTGTTTTTGACAGTTTAAGTGCACATTTTTATTTTATCAAACAATACTTCTTTTGTTCATTTTTCTTTGATTTTTCTCTTGACAAAGCTCATTTGATATGGTAATCTTATCTCAAACAAATGAGTTAGCAATTGCTAATCGAAAATTAACACAGGAGGTTCAGACTATGGGCACATGGATTATTGCTGCAATCCTGCTGATTCTAGCAGTTTTGGCAATTCGAAATATTATAAAAACACGTAAGGCAGGAGGCTGTTCCGGATGCTCGGGAAGCTGTGGCGGCGGATGCTCCTGTTGTTCCCACGCTGCAAATCACACAAACGATACCCACTAACTTTTTATAGATAACCCATTTTTTTATTCCTTCTTCTTAAAGACAGGCTCCGTTTTTTATAAACGGAGCCTGTCTTCATTTTACAAAGATTATACTGCCTTTTTAAGCCGAACTCTGTCAGCAATCCGGCAGGCAACCCAGCCAAATAACCAACCTAATAGTCCTCCACAGAGAACATCCGTTGGAAAGTGAACATACAGATACAATCTGGAAAATGCGACACAAAAAGCCAAAACCAAAGCAACGATCGACCATTTTTTAAAAGTATCGCGATAGTGCCAAAAAACACTGGCACAGGCAAAGGAAGCCATTGTGTGCCCGGATGGAAAAGAATAGTCCTTTAATGGCTTTATCAGCAGCTCTATTCCTTCCATTAAGTCATAAGGTCGAATCCGAGCCACTAACGGTTTCAGCAGTAAATTTCCAAAAATTAAGCAAAAGGTCAATCCGCCCAGCAACGCGATTCCTGCACGACGATATTTTTTTCTGCACAGCAAAAAAACTGCCAGCAGTCCAAAGAAGATTCCTCCATTGCCAAACGCTGTAATCAGGGGCATCAAAAAATCCAGAAAATCCCCTTTGATATGCTGCTGAATCCAGTCAAGCACTGCAAAATCAATCTTCTGTACCCATTCCATCCAGGTCATCCTTTCTTTTTCCCATTTTCCTTTTTTCTCAAATTGTGATAAGATAGTAATCGTATTATCTTGTCATGTTTTGGGGGACTTATTTATGCAGGAATATTTTGCAGAAGTTTCTCTGCCAATTCGAGAATTGGTGGAGTTTGTGCTGGCAAGCGGCAGCATTGATAACCGCTACGGCGGCGGAGACTTATACCAGCGTGCCAATGAAGGTTCCCGTCTGCACCGAAAGTTGCAGCGCCAGTCCAAAACAGAATATGGTGACCGCTACCACTCTGAGGTGGCACTGTCCGACGACCGCGTAGAAAACGGCATCCTCTACCACATTTTTGGACGTGCCGACGCCATCCTCACCGATTCAGAGGGGACCATTATTGAAGAGATCAAAACAACCGAACTTCCACTCTCTTCTTTAAGCGGTGACCCCTCCTCAGCTGGATACCGCCCGCTGCATTGGGCGCAGGCAAAATGCTATGCCTTTATCCTCTCCCAAAAAGAAAAGCTTTCTTCTGTCCGCGTCCGCCTGATCTATTGTCAGGTGGAAACGGAAGAAACGATTTCGTTTACACAAAATTTTTCTGCACTTGAGCTTCAAACCTTTTACACCGGACTGCTGCAGGCTTACCGCCGTTGGGCTGTTATGCGGTTTGAATGGACCCAGATTCGCGACAAAAGCGCAAAGGAACTTCCCTTCCCATTTGAGTCCTACCGCGCCGGTCAGCGACAGATGGCTGCTGTCATTTATCGCGCCGCTGCTGCTGGTTCCCGCGTTTTATGTCAGGCGCCTACGGGAATCGGCAAAACAATTTCCTCTCTTTTTCCTTCTATCAAAGCAATGGGGGAAGGACTTGTTTCCCATCTGTTTTATCTGACTGCCAAAACATCCACCCGCGCTGTCGCGGAGGAAGGTTTTTCCCTCATGCAGCAAAAGGGGCTGAGGCTCAAGCGAGTGACCCTTACTGCAAAGGACAAGATCTGCTTTCTGCCGGAGCGCCTGTGCAATCCGGATGACTGCCCCTATGCCAAAGATTACTTTGACCGGATTCAGGATGTCCTGTTTGAAATGCTGGAAAAAGAAGACTCCTTTACCCGCCAGACTATCGAGCACTGGGCAAAGGAAAAAAAGCTCTGTCCTTTTGAATTGGGGCTGGATCTCTCCTCCTGGTGTGATGCCATTATCTGTGACTACAACTACCTGTTTGACCCAGTTGTCTACCTCAAGCGATTTTTCGACCATCGGGACAGATATGCTTTTCTGATTGACGAGGCGCACAACCTGCTCGACCGCGCACGCGGAATGTACTCTGCCATGCTGCAAAAATCCGATGTTCTCACCTGCAAAAAGCTGGCAGAGCCGCTCTTTAAGCCGCTTTCCAAAAGCCTTAACACGCTCAATCGGGAGATGCTTTCCCTCAAAAAACAGATTCTAGCTCAGGAAGATAATTCCGAACACGCTCTTTCCTTTCCATCCATCCCCAAACCGTTTTGGAAAGCAGCACAAAACACCCTTTCCTGCTGTTCTCAGTTTCTGGAAGAACGGCGGCAGAATCGAAAATACACTCTCTTTCAAGTGGAGGAAAACATTCCCCAGGAAATCCTGCAATTTTATTTTGACCTGCGGTTCTTCCTGCGGATTGCTGAGCTTACTGACACCGAAGAATTACAGCATAATTTCTGTTTTTTTGTCAGTACCAAAGGCAATCAGGTCACGGTAAAACTTCTTTGTCTGGACCCTGCCCCCATGATTGACAACCGCATGAAGCTCGGACAGACTACCGCGCTGTTTTCGGCGACCCTGTCCCCTCCCTCTTACTATAAAACGGTGCTGGGCTGCGATCATCCTCAGGAAAAGACAAATTCCTACTCTTTTCCTTCCCCCTTCTCGCAGAAAAACCTCTGTCTGCTGGTCTGTGGGCAGATCAACACCCGCTGGGCTGCAAGGGAGGAAAGCCTTGTCCCCATCGCTCGGCTGATTCACCAGATGGTCAGCGCCAAAAAAGGAAACTATCTTGCTTACTTTCCTTCCTATCAGTATCTGGAAAAGGAAGTGGAGGTCTTCTCCAAGCTCTATCCTGATATCCGTTTAATCTGCCAGTCACCGCAGATGGACGATCAGGAGCGTGCTGATTTTTTGCAGCAGTTTGATCATCCCGATTCTTCCCCTGCACTGCTCGGATTTGCCGTTCTGGGCGGGATCTATTCCGAAGGGGTGGATCTAAAGGGGGAAAAACTGCTCGGCACCGCAATTATCGGAACAGGTCTTCCCAAAGTCGGAACAGAACAGGAAATCTTGCGGGATTACTACCAGCAGAAAAACCATCAGGGCTACGATTTTGCCTACCGCTACCCCGGCATGAACAAGGTGCTTCAGGCAGCCGGTCGGGTCATCCGCGGACAGAACGACCGCGGTGTAGTGCTTCTGCTGGATGATCGGTTTTCCACTCCTGCTTATCTCCGACTCTTCCCCGAACACTGGCACCATGCCCGCATCGTCTATGACAGCGATGGGTTATCTAAAATCCTTCACGATTTCTGGTCAGAATCCTCTATAGATTAATTCATCTTAAAACATGGGAGATCTTTTATATGAGAAAATGGTATATTAGACTTTTCATTCTAATAGCATACTGTATTCCCTATACTTTCCTTGCCGTTTACGGTGATGCGATGTATCGCACCATGCTCCTTTATGATGTCATGGCTGTGGCGTTCTTTGTGTTGTATCATCTTTGTATCCGAAGTCATAACGTCGTTGTTTTCTTCATTGGAAATATACTGAGCCTTCTTGTTTCTCTTTTAACAGCTCGCCTGACTCATCTGGAAAAGATGGAGTGGTATTTTAAGCCGTTCACCTCACAATCTCTGCTTTTGACGATTTCCATTGCTGCGTTCGCGATTCAACTGATCGCCGCCGCAATCTACTTTCGAAAACAAAAACATTAGCTTATCTTTCCCCATCCACATTCCAGCGCAAAATTCTTCCGACCGGGCAGCCATACTCTCTGGCTGCCTTTTTTGCGGATTCATATTCGATGGTCGTCTTGCTGATTCCTTCAAAGCTGCACCGTTTCCCTTTCAGCTCTCCCCATGGAGATTTTACCGTCACAGCCTCACGCTGCATCACCGCGCGGTCAAAATAGTTCCAGCGCACGCCGATGGTCGAGGTGTCCTGCATCAGAATCTTTGCAAACTTCTGTTCCTCGCCCTTACCGCACAGGACGTTGAGCATCACCGCAGGGCGATTTTTCTTCATCTGAATCGGGATAAAGAACACGTCCTTCGCGCCCTCTTCCAGCAGTTTTTCCATCGCCCAGCCGAGCTCCTCACCAGTAGAATCATCAATGTTGCAGCTAAGAAGCGCAACTTTTCCTTCTGTATGCGGTTCTTCTCCGATAACAACAAGGACCGAAAAGGTTTCACCAACCTCTTCTTCTGCTAAAAGGACTTTAACAGGCTCTGTTTTTTGGGTAAATTCCACCTCAATTCCAGACTGCCTGATTTTTTCAAGCTCCTCAAGCATCCCGGCATCGTCTGCTTCTCCTGCTGACACACATACCTCTACCCCAAGCTCTGCCGCACGCTGAAGTGCCGCAAGTTCACCAAAACAGAGCAGCTCTATGAAAATCTTTTTAACCGAAAGAGTTTTTAGTCCCTCTGCAAGAGAATCTATCTTTTTCCCAATGAGCTTTTCCAGAACTTTCCTGCACTCTTGCGCACCCAATCTGGATTTTTTCCCTTTTAAAAAGAATGCTGTCTTCACTAGGATTTCCTCCCAAATAAGCGATCATACAAGACAAGCCACCAATCCTTGCGGAAAAGTGGCTTGCATTTTTTTGCTTTTGTATTTTTGTTTAGAACTCTGCAGAACCGGTTGTTCTTGGGAATGGGATAACGTCGCGGATGTTGCCCACACCGGTGATGTACATGATCAGGCGCTCAAAGCCCAGACCATAACCTGCATGTTTTGTGCCGCCGTATTTACGCAGATCCAGATACCAGGAGTAGTCCTCTTCTTTGAGACCCAGCTCACGGATACGATCAAGCAGAACATCGTAGCGCTCCTCACGCTGGCTGCCGCCGATGATTTCGCCGATACCTGGAACCAGAAGGTCTGCAGCTGCAACAGTCTTGTTATCGTCGTTTAAGCGCATATAGAATGCTTTGATTTCCTTTGGATAATCGGTAACGAAGACAGGTTTCTTAAAGAGCTTCTCAGTGAGGTATCTCTCGTGCTCGGTCTGCAGATCGCAGCCCCAGTATACCGGGTATTCAAACTCGTCCTTATGCTCCTCGAGCAGTTTAACTGCCTCAGTGTATGGCAGACGGACGAAGTCGGAATTTACGATATGGTGCAGACGCTCCAGCAGTTCCTTATCATAGAACTGGTTGAAGAATGCCATTTCCTGTGGACACTGTTCCATAACATAGGACAAAACATATTTCATCATGTCCTCTGCAAGGTTCATCATGTCGTTGAGGTCTGCAAATGCGATTTCCGGCTCCATCATCCAGAACTCAGCTGCATGACGGGTGGTGTTGGACTTTTCTGCGCGGAAGGTTGGACCGAAGGTGTAAACATTGGAGAATGCCATTGCCATACACTCTGCTTCCAGCTGTCCGGAAACGGTCAGGCTGGTTGGTTTGCCAAAGAAATCCTGGCTGTAATCAACCTTGCCGTCCTCGGTGCGTGGTGGATTTTCCATATCCAAAGTAGTAACATGGAACATTTCGCCGGCACCCTCACAGTCACTGCCTGTAATCAGTGGAGTATGTGCGTAAACAAAGCCGCGCTCATTAAAGAATTTGTGGATTGCAAATGCCGCTACCGAACGAACGCGGAATACTGCGCTGAAGGTGTTGGTTCTTGGTCTTAAATGAGCGATGGTGCGCAAAAATTCAACCGAATGACGTTTTTTCTGAAGCGGATAATCTGGGGTGGAAAGTCCTTCGATTGCGATTTCGTCAGCATGGACTTCATATGGCTGTTTTGCTTCCGGTGTCAGAATCAGCTGACCTTTTACAACAATGGAAGCACCAACGTTGAGCTTGCTGATTTCATTAAAATTTTCCACCTTGCTATTTTCAAATACTACCTGCAGATTCTGGAAGCAGGTACCGTCATTCAATTCGATAAAGCCCAGGTTTTTGGATGTTCGGATGGTTCTGACCCATCCAGCCACAGTCAGCTGCTTATCCGCATATTCTTCTTTACTGGCTGCGAGCTTTCTCAGTTCTACTCTTTGCATCGTTTTTACCTCCATTTATAATTTATCCTCATAAAAATATGAAAGACACAAACTGGATTCTAGGGACTTCTCGTCCACAATATAGCTTATTATAATACGTTTTGCCGCAATAATCAATCCACTTATCAGACGCTTTTCATAAAAATTTTGCCAAAGATTGTGTTTATCGCAGAAGTGTGATAAAATATCTGTGGATATCACTTAAAGAAAGGATGTAATTTCATTGAAATGTAATATAAAAAAGGATGTCACCTCCAACGCTCTGTATCAGTCTGATCTGGACTGTATCGAAGAGGGTCTGAACCTTCTGGAAGCAGACATCAACGGTTTTCTGGAGCGCAAAAACTTTAAGGAAGTAAGTGAGGAGAACGCTTTGCAGAACCTTGGTTTCATCGCTTCGGTACGCAAACAGCTCGAACACAACCGCCAGTCGTTGAGTCTTAATGAACTGAAGGTTATCTACATCGGCTTAAACTTCCTGCGCGACGATCTGGATGCACCAGCTGACAAACGCAGCGAGAAAAACCGTGATTTAAACGACCGTGAAATCCTCAGCAAAAAACAGGATGTCCGCGCTGCACGCCAGAAGATCACCGCGGTATTTACCCGTATGGGTGTCGACATCCAGGCTACTCTGCGTGGCTTCTAATCTTTTTGTCCTTTTTCTGCAAATTAGGGATTGTGCATTGTCGCAAAAAAGAGTATAATAACTTTGAGTTATATTTTGTATTGGAGTAGCGGATTTTTCCCACAGCGGATTGTTTCGCGGCGGGTCCTTCCGCTTTCTTCCTGGAAAGGACTGTGTCAACATGAAAGCAACAGATATCGTAAACAAAGTTGAGCTGGAAGTAGATTACCAGAAACTGATCGAATTAATGAGAGCTGGCCGTCAGGTAGATTTCGTTCTTCCTGCACCAGAAACTGATGGCGACGGCTACCTGACCTGGGATACCGAGTACTGGACCACCGTTGACAACAAACGTTTCATCCGTACCTATTCCCTCAACGGCCGTGTTCTGCGTGACTCCACCACCCACAACATCTACGACCTGGAAAACGACTTCAAACCGGAAAAAGCTGCTCAGATCCGCATCAGCTAATTTTTCTAAGAATTCTGGACGATACCTTTCACAAGGTATCGTCTTTTTTATTACAAGGAGGTTTTCTATGAAACTGGACACGTTATATACCGAGCGATTGATTCTCCGTCAATTTTCTAAAGAAGATTTAAAAGACTACACAGCTATTATGACAAACCCTCAGGTCACCTGCTTTTTAGGCACCGGAAAGGAGAAAACTCCGGAAGATGTCCGCCAGGTACTGATTCATTTTCAGCATTGTCTTGATAAAAACGGTTTTGGTGTATGGGCAGTTGTTTTAAAGAAAAGCGGGAAACTGATCGGGCATTGTGGTTTTCTGCCTTTGGAAAACGGGGAGGATGTCGAACTTCTCTATGCTTTTGACCCTTCCTCATGGGGGAAGAAAATCGCTTCGGAAGCTGCTTGCATCTGTTTAGACTATGCTAAGAAGAACTATCACTGGGATTTTGTTTATGCACTTGCCTATCCTGAAAACACCGCTTCTATCCGTGTTTTGGAAAAACTCGGATTTACTCCAGATGAAAAAGTATTATGTTTTGGGAAGCTTTTAAACCACTTTTCGTACAAATTATGATCATTTCTTTTTCAATCTTTCTTTACAAAAGTGACCACTATTGTTTAAATACAGGTTATACACAATACATATTTTGCCAGTATACTTAGGTCAAACAAAAGAAAAGAGGTGTTGATGGAATAAATTATTCTTCCTTCTAATATTTTTTATATGGATATATTTTTCTTCGTCGGTTCTTTTTTTAAAAAATAGAACAACTGTTAGCCCATTATGTGGACGGAACACCGGCATAGTGGGCGGGGCAGACTAACTATTCTCTCCCACAAAATGGGATTTGATGCAGTACTAGTATCACTAGCTGCCGGGGTTTTTATCTCCGTATAGATTTATTTTGATATCTTCAATATTTTCTTCATAATACTCTCCTGAAAATCCGTGCTGCAATCAGCGCGGATTTTTACTTTGCTCACCCTTCGTTTTCCAAGGTATAGCGCAGAAATTTTGTTTCATCGACACGCACTGTACCAAGCTTTACTGTATGTACCGTTCTGGGATTTTGGGGCGGCACAAAGGGCTTGATATCCGACACATGGATTTTTTTCTTTTTTGGGGTGTCCTTTTTACAGGTATCCCTTTTTCTATCTTCTAGTTCCCTTTGCCAATGCTCACAGTAAAACTTAAGATCCAGAAGAAAATTCTCCTTCCCTACAGAAAGTGCCTGCTCCCTACTGATTCCCCGCAGGATGATCAACCGCTCTGTCAGGAAGGGGGAATTGCTGCTAAGCTGCCGCGCTTCCTGCGCCGCCGTATCCCAGTAGATATACAGTGTGACCGGCTGGTAATAGGCCAAAGCCCGTCCGCTCAAATGCAGTATACAGAAATTCTGTTTTTTCCCCGCGCGGCAGGCAGAAAAAGCGGTAATCACAAAGATTCCGCTGCGGCATCCCCATTTCAAGGCAGTACTGGTTGTGGCTTAACAGGCTATACTGGGTCGCCATATCCAGCTGTTCAAAGGTACATTCGGTCAATCCTTCTTCTTGTTGCAGCCAGAAAATGATCTCTTCGGTTGTTTTGGGAGAAACATTCAGCCGCTCTGAACCGATCATGAGCCATCCGCTGGCGAGCATGGCATGGAGTACCTGTGGTGTCATATCATCTTTCCCTCCTTATTTTTTCTTACTCTTTCACAATATACGTCCCCTATTTTTCCCTTTTCCATATTCTACTACATTTTTATGATATGCTCAACACATCACAAAACCACAGCATCTTTCATTACACCTAACAAACTCTTTTCCTTTTCGTGCCCCTTCCAGAAACACTTTTTTCGCCTTCAGCATAGAGTGGTAATGCCGTAAAGTATTTTCGGCACTGGTTACCAGTAATCTATGAAAACGAGGTGGAATCCATGTCATACTACGATTCATGCTGCAATCCACGCTGCTGTAACCCATGCTGCAACCCATGTCAGTCCAACCCCTGCTGTTCCTGCAACTGTGGTGGAAGCGCTGCTTCCGGCACACAGCCGGCATTCATCTGTGCAAACGGTACGATGAATGATTTTGCAAGATGCACGCTCGCACGTTACGATCAGCTTTCCTATGATCTTGACACCATGCCTGCGTGCTCGACCATCTGTTCTTCCTTCATTCCTTCCGGCTGCCTGTGCGGCTGCAACCGTCCAACCACTCTTCCTTCTTTCCCCTGCCTGCCAAACTGTCTGCCAAATTGTTCTCAGGGCTGCACACAGAACACCAACAATTGTTCTTCCTGCGCTCCAAGCTATTTAAACTCTGTCAACGAAGCAGAGCAGTCTGTAAGCACTCAGTCTCCTGTTCTGTTCTCCACTGACAGACTGGCAAGCGGTAACTGTATCCAGCATACAGCAGGTACTGCAAACTTTACTTTAACCTGTCCTGGTGTTTACTTAATTCAGTATAATGCCAACGTTGAACCGGACAGCGACAGCAGCGTCACACTCTCAATGGGACTGCTCTCCGGCGGTTCCGTCATCCCAGGTTCTGAGTCTGCAACAACAGTAGCCAATACCGGTGAGCTTGGTTCCATGAGTGCATCTACCATCGTAACCGTTCCATGCGGAACGACCGGAACAATCGCTCTGTCCAACACTTCAGGCGAAACAACCAAAGTAACCAACGCAAATATCCTGATTACCAAAATCATGTAGCCTCATCCTGTTCATCCAAACAGCTGGCATCTTATACAGATGCCAGCTGTTTTTTCTGTTAACAAATATTATCAAAAAAAATTATTTTAGGATTGAATTTTATAGAGAATGACATTATAATGAAAATGGTCCTAAAAATATTTCAGGAAACAATATTTCACGTGTTTTTAAAATATTTTATGTATTTATGAAAAAATCGCAGAAGGGATGGAGCTATTATGAAATCAGTAAACGCTTTGCTGGAATATATGAAACAGCATGATATGGATGCTTTCTTTCTGGCAAAAAAACAGAACATCCGCTACATCAGTGGATACACCGGAGATGATTCCTATCTCGTCATCACCAAAGATCATTTCTATTTCCTGACAGACCCTCGCTATACCGAGCAGATTTCCATTGAATGTCCGGATTATGAAATTGTGCTGTGGAAAAACTACGGCTCCATCGGAGAATGTGTTGCTGAAATCGCGAAAAAAGAACACATCAACTCCCTTGCTTTTGAAGCAGACACCTTAAACTACCTGTTCTATTCCCAGCTGGAAAAGAACGTAAAAGCAACACTGGTTCCAACCACCAATGTTGTGGAAACCTTCCGTTCCATCAAAACCCCGCAGGAAATCGAGTATCTGCGCGCTGCCTGCGAGATCTCCTGCCGTGCGTTTGAACACATCCTGGGCGACATCCGTGTCGGTGTTACCGAAAAAGAACTGGCTGCAAAACTTTCCGCCTATATGGTTATGGAAGGTGCTGATACCCAGCCATACGGCAACATCCTGATTTCCGGTGCAAGAACTTCCCTGCTGCATGGCATTCCATCTGGCAAAGCAATCGAATACGGCGACTTTGTTCTGATGGATTTTGGTTGTCAGTTTAACGGATACCTTTCCGATATGACCCGTACCGTTGTGGTCGGACGCCCAACCGACAAACAGCGCGAAGTATACGAGCTGGAGAAAAAAATGCTGGAAGATTCTCTGGAAAAAATGAAAGCCGGCGTTCCGCTCAAAGAAGTATATGAAGCTTCTATTCAGGCAGTAAAAGATACCGAATACTATCAATACATTTACAGCGGAATTGGACATGGCATCGGTATGTTCGTTCACGAAATCCCATTTATGGGACCAAACAGCACCGAGCTTCTGGAAGAAAATTCGGTTCGAACCATTGAACCTGGTATTTATATTCCAAACTGGGGTGGCGTCCGCATTGAAGATCAGATCCTGATTACCAAAGACGGATATGAAAATATGATTTCCACCACCCACGAATTGATTGAACTGTAAAACCATCCATTTACATACAGGATGAAATTATCTCAGGAGGGATTTACCATGACTACCAACGAGAAGATCGCCAAAATCAGGGAACTGATGAAGCGCGATCAGATTCAGGCTCTGATCATCCCAAGCGGTGATCCACATATGAGCGAATACTTTTCTGACCACTGGAGAACCGGCACCTATATCTCCGGATTCACTGGTGAAGCTGGAACTTGGGTAATTACAACCGAAATCAGCGGTCTGTGGACAGACGGAAGATTCTATGTTCAGGCACAAAATCAGCTTGCTGGAACCGAAGTCGTACTGTTCCGTGCTTCCGAGCCAGACTGCCCAAGCTATACACAGTATCTGCATGATACTCTGCCGGAAAACAGCGTTGTTGCATTAAACGGCAAATTGTTTAACGTTGATCAAATCAACCAGATGAAAGATCTGTTTACTGACAAGGATATTTCCATCGACATCACCAAAGACTACGGCAACGATGTCTGGGAAGATCGTCCGAAAGAAGAGTTCACTCCGGTATATTATCTGGACGAAAAATACAGCGGCAAAACTGCTGCACAGAAAATTACCGAAGTAAGAGAATCTCTGGCAGAAAGTGGCTGTGATGCTCTGGTTGTTTCCCGTCTGGACAACACCAACTGGCTGTTCAATGTTCGTGCACTGGACGTTCCAACCAGCCCGCTTGCAACTTCTTATGGATTTATCTCCAAAGATTCTGCTGTTTTGTTCCTCAGCCTTTCCTGCCTGTCGGAGGAAGCAAAAGAAACTCTCTCCAAAAATGGCATCTGCGTAAAAGAGTATGAGGAAATCTATTCCTATCTGGAAAATCTGAACACTCAGGCAACTGTTCTCTGCGATGAAAAAGAAGTTAACTACATGCTTTACAACGCAATGGAGAAAAATCACAACCTGATGCTTGTTCCGGGAACCAGCCCAATCCCAATGATGAAAGCAATCAAAAATGAAACTGAGATTGCAAATACCTATACAGCTTACCTCAAAGACGGCTGTGCAGAAGCAGAATTCTTTGGCTGGCTGTTTGAGGCTCTGGAAAACGGAGAAACTCTGACCGAATGGGATTGCTCGGAAAAGATTGCTTCCTTCCGTGCTGCACAGGGTAACTATGTCAGCGAAAGCTTTACCGCTATCATGGCATACCGCGACAATGCCGCTATGATGCACTATGCACCAACTCCTGACAACTGCAAGAAACTCGAACGTGCACACCTGTTCCTCAACGACAGCGGCGGTCAGTACTACGAAGGTACCACCGATACCACCAGAACTTTTGCTCTTGGCGAAATCTCCGCTCAGGAACGCCGCGACTTCACAACCTCTCTCAAAGGTGTCATCGCACTTTCCCGTCAGAGATTCCTTGCTGGTTCCACCGGTTCTGATCTGGATGCTATCTGCCGCGGTCAGGTTTGGAGAGATGGTCTTAACTATCGCTGCGGTACCGGACATGGTGTTGGCTACTTCCTGAACGTTCACGAGGCACCTCCGAACTTCCGTGACCGCACCATTGCATTGGAAGAAGGCATGTTCATCACCATCGAGCCGGGTGTTTACACCGAAGGCAGCCATGGTGTTCGTACCGAAAACTCGGTTGTTGTCCGCAAGGATATCGAGACAGAGTACGGTCAGTTCTATCGTTTTGAAACCTTTACAGTTGTTCCAATCGATACCGACTGTCTGGATCTTGCCCTGATGAATGACGAGGAAATCCAGTGGCTCAACGATTACCACAAACATGTTTATGAAAAGGTTTCCCCTCTGGTCAGCGAACGTGCAAGAAAATGGCTGGAAAAGAAAACACAGCCAATCTCCCGATAAACAAAAACAGCCCGGCATACTGCAAGAGTATGCCGGGTTTTCGTTTAATCTGTTTATAATAAAGAGGCAGCCTTCTGCGGCTGCCTCTTTATTATTATCCTCTGATTTGGAGCAGTTTCTGTTTGAGTTCTTCTTCGATTCGTCCCAGCTCCACTTCCGCATCTCTGCGCTTCTGTCTGCCTTCTTCCTGGATTTTCATCACTTCGTCCAGAGTAGAAATCAGCGATTCGTTGGTTGCCTTGAGCGTCTCGATATCCACGATACCGCGCTCGGATTCTTTGGCTGTTTCGATAGTCGCCATCTTCAAAGTCTGTGCATTTTTGCGCAGCAGCTCGTTTGTCATGTCGGTCACTTCACGCTGTGCCTGTGCTGCCTGCTGGGAATGGGTCACGCCCAGAGCAAGCACCATCTGGCTTTTCCAAAGCGGAATGGTGTTGACGATGGTGGATTGAATCTTTTCACTCATCAGGGTATCGTTATTCTGCACCAGTCGAAGCTGCGGCGCCATCTGGATGGTGATCATACGGGTCAATTCCAAATCATGCAGCTTCTTCTCAAAGCGGTCACACAGAGCTGCCAGATCATTTGCTGCCTGCGCGTCCTCTGGAAGATTGGTCTGTTTTGCCTTTTCAATCAACTGAGCAAGCTGTGTTTGGCGCACTTCTGCCAGTTTTTTCTGACCTGCCAGAATGTACATCGAGATTTCCTTAAAATAGGTTTTGTTTAACTCATACATTTTGTCCAGCATTGCCACGTCTTTAAGCAGGGTTACCATGTGATTTTCCAGACCGTTGACAATCTGGTTGATGTTTGCCTCAGCCTTTGCGTATTTTGCCTTCATGGAGTTAAGCTTATTGGTGTTTTTCTTAAAGAAACCAAAGAAGCCCTTTTCCTCTTCCTCGTCAAAGTTCTTAAGCTCGGTGACAACTCCACTGAGCATCTGACCGATTTCACCAAGGTCCTTGGTGCGCACATTTTCCAGCGCACTTTCAGAAAAGTCCGCCATTTTCTTCTGTGCACCAGCTCCGTACTGCAAAATCATGCTGGAATTGGTAAGGTCAATCTGCGCTGCAAAATCGTTTACCATTTTGCGTTCCTGCTCGGTAAGCATGCTTTCATCAAAAACAGGCTTCGGTTCTTCCTTTACTGGAGCCTGTGTCTGCTGCGCCTGCACCAATTCCGGAGCAGGTGCTTCCGGGAACGGATCAAAGGTCAATGTTGGCTGTACAGAATTGTTTGGATCATATGTATTGCTCATAAAAGCTTCCTCCTAAAACAAAACTCTTTTAGTTTCTGGTGACGTTCTGATCAAACTCCGATCCCATCAAACCTTCCTGTTTGAGCATGGTTTCCAGCACGGAAATATCGGAACTTACATCCAGAACTTCATCGGTAAAAAGCTGATCCAGCAGATTTTCAAACGCAAGATTGATGGTATCAAGCGTTTTTTCAATCTGTTCTTTAGCAGTTTTGATATTTTCTCCCTGAATTGGCTGATTGTCAAATTCCTCATAGGAATTTAATAATTTCAAGGTCGTCGGCAGATAATAATTCATCAGTCGGCGGATATCCGGCAGTTTTTCCGGATGATCCTCAACCTGCCTAAAAATCTTGTCCACAATCTGCTCAAGGCGGAACATCTTGTTTGAAATTTCTTCGCCCTCGATGCGGTCATTTGCCTGACGGATCTGTTCGATCATCTCTCTGCCCTGTCGAATTGCTGCTGCAAGCTCCGGACTTTTTGCCATTGCCTGAGCTTCCCGTTCCTGCTGAGCTTTCATTGCTGCCTTCTGCGCTTCTTCACGCTCTTTTCTCTGCCGTTCTTCTTCCTGCTGGCGCTGTTTTGCCTGCTGCTGGACATAACGGTATTGCTGGTAAATTTCGTCGGTGAGCATCAGGCAGGTTTTTTCATCGTCCATATGCGCCTGCGGCAATGCCTTTTTCTGGATCATTTTCTGCAGATCCTTTAAGATAAACGCCTTATCTCTGCCGCTTTCCTGAACCAGCATATCGATCGGACAGAACTGTCCCTTTCCAATAATTTTCAGATATTTTTTAAGGCGGGCACTCCTGTTAAGAAGCGAGATTCCCTTGGCGAGCATCCCACCCGAAACGGCAATCAGAACAAGCAAAATCCCTGCCACCACAAAAAACGAAGTGCCAAACATCTGCATAATGGAAGTAAGCCATGCTGTTATCAGCAAAAACAGGGTAAAAATACCCAGACCAATTCCGCCAAAAACGGTGAACAATACACCGGATACACTGAATGTTTTGTATGGCTGTATCTTGACTGTATTTTTGCTCTGATTTGACCCATAATGATTGTTGTTATTTTGTGCATAGTCGCTCTTGGACACATGTTTTTTCTCCGCATGGTAACGGTCTGCACTTTCTTTCTTTTGATACGGGTCAGACCCCCATGTTCCGGAGCGACCGTTCTTTTCATTGTTAAAACGGCCTTCTGAACAATAGGAAGAAAACTCTCTCTTGACATCGTCTGCCATATTCTTAAAGTCTCTTTTGATATTTTCCATTTCTTTGGAACGAGAAAGCTCTTCAATCTTTCTGCGCACCTTATATTCAAAATCCTCTGGCATGGCAGGGTTCCTCCATTCATCCTCATTTTTATTCTCATTATAGAACATTTTTCCGTAAAGTACAAGAAGCATACGCCTGCATCAAAATAATTAAGGATTTATTTAAAATATCAAAAATCTCTTCCAAAACCCACAGAATCTTCTTTTCTCCTCTGAAATTGGCGCAAATATTTTTTTTATTTCTGCAAACATTAAAAAAGACATCAAGGACAATGACAGATTTTATATGAAATAGGATTTCCAAATAAAAAAACTTTATGAAGTGTGAGGAATTTCAAGGTGAAACCAATTTTTGTCTTTTCCGGAAGGATCTCCCACAGGAGATTTTTCTATGAATCCTGGCGCATATTCAGTGCACTGTTTTCTGTTCTTGTTATGGGCAGCCTTTGTTTTGCGCTTTATCTTTCCTCCCAGCTTCCCGACCGCTACTACCTTGCCAAAGGAGAAACCTTTTCCATCGGGGACAACAAGATGATACAAGCTGTCAGCAGCAGCTCCTATCCTCTTTCTGTCTATTCCTCTACAGGGAACACCTTTCAGATGGATTTAAAGCTTTTTGGACTAATCAACATTAAGGATGTCAATGTCCAGGTGGTTGATCGTCGCGTCGTTTCTCTGTGTGGTACACCGTTTGGCATCAAGATGGTAACAGACGGTGTTATGGTAGTGGGAACCGGCAATGTAACCGATATGCAGAGCCAGTCGGTCAATCCCGCCAAAGAAGCTGGTATACAGGAAGGAGATGTCATTCTTTCTGTTAACGGGGAGAAAATTTCTTCCAAAAAACAGCTGACCAAACTGGTCAGCACGTGCGGTGCCACCCCTATTTCCATAACCGTCCGCCGCGGAAACGATCTGCAAAACCTGACTGTGTCTCCCGTAAAGTCCTCGATGGACAACGACTATCATCTGGGGCTTTGGGTGCGGGACAGTTCCGCAGGAATCGGAACCATGACCTTTTTTGACCCCAACAACGGCTGTTTTGCCGGACTTGGACATGCAATCTGTGATGTCGACACCGGACAAATCATGCCTCTTTCCCAAGGTGAAATTGTGGAAGCCTCCATTATCGGGGTACAGGCAGGCAGTGCCGGATCTCCGGGACAGCTTCAGGGAGCTTTTGTCGCAGACAGTCCGGTCGGTCAGCTGTATCAGAACAGCTACAACGGTGTTTACGGCAAACTTTCTTCTCTGCCTCCTTATTCTCAGACCATCCCAATGGCACAAAGTCAGGAAGTGAAGGAAGGACCTGTCCAAATCATGACCACTGTGGAAGGGGAAAAGCCGCGTCTGTTTGACGCATATATCGAAAAGGTATCCCTTTCTCAGGATGAACCTACTAAAAACATGGTGCTGCGAATCACCGATCCAGAGCTTCTGGAATTATCCGGCGGCATCGTTCAAGGTATGAGCGGCAGCCCCATCATTCAGGACGGCATGTTGGTTGGGGCGGTGACTCATGTTTTTGTCAACGACCCAACCCGCGGATACGGCATCTTTGCTGAAAATATGGACAACACCCTGCTCACTGTAGCAGCACAGACAAATCAGAATGCAGCATAAAAAATCCCCCTGTCTTTACAGGGGGATTTTACTTTAAATATATTTTCTTATGCTATATAAAACATCTTCATTCTTCAAAAATCTTATTTTGACATTTTTAAGACTTAGTTCTAATTTGCAGTTTGATAAGTTATATGGTCCTTGTATCGACGTTTGTCAGTTTCAGGAATATACTGGTATTAGAATAAAGTATTTCACTGAGAATAGAGGTATATTTATAAAAAACTCTTTTATTTTTAAATTTACAAGTTCATTTCCGTCCGTTAAATAAACTTGATATTATATAAAGATGCTTTTCCTCCAAAAAATTAACCTGTTTTGGATTCTTTATTATCTTTAAAAATCAATAAAACAGTCTAAAAATTTTGTTATGACAGTCATTCCACCACAAATTTATAAAATCAAAAGGAGGATACGCTATGAAAAAACTGCTCTGTATTATTTTAACGGTTATCTTTGTTGTCCTGTCTGGCGGATGCAGCACACACAGTCAACCGGAACGTTGGTTGAACAAAAAAGCCTCCACAGAGGACATTCTCTCGATGGCGCTGGAAGCGAAGCTTCTTCTGGAAGAATGGGACTCTGCGGAGGAACTCTCCTCCGACTGCTTCTTTCAGTACTATGAGGTACTGGTCGTCTATGGCTATGTTTCAGAGCTAGAAGGAGAAAGTGAAATTGATCGAAATATTGTGGAGGATGTTCTGCGACTCTTCTTTGATGTGGAACCTGAGCGGATGCGCTCAGAAACCTATTATAATGAAGACAACAAAACCTATACGGTCGAAGGTCTGGGTAACGTGCTCGACTATCAGATGGAACAGATCAAAGAGCTCAATGGAGAAATACAAATCACCTATAATCTGTATTATTCTGAGCAGTTTAAGCAAAGTGGAACTTTAACCATACAAAAAGAAGACGAATCCCATTATCGTTTTATTTCGCACAAGATCCACCAGGTGGAAGATGTGGTTCATCCTGCAAATCAGGAAAGCACCAGTCAAAAAACAGCTTCTCCTCTGATTACCGATGAAGAGCTGTGCGAGCGGGCTCTCTATTTGCTTGACCCCTATGTTCTGCCGGTAGCCTGGTGGACAGGGGGCGGTTACTCCTCCCTTTCTGTTTTTTCCGCTCCGGACAACATCATTCAAAATGAAGATGGTACATACTGTCGTGTATTTCGGTTTGACAGCATTCAGGAAATGAAACAGATGACCGAACAGATTGTTACCAAAGCCTACGCCGAAAAATACCTCTACCCCCACGAAAAGGACTACTTTCTGGAACAGGAAGGCAACCTTTACCTCAGTACAGCCGCTTTTTGCGGAGAATGGATGTTTACTGCTCAGTCGGCCTCTGTCGTTTCGAAAACTTCCACTGTGGCTGAACTGTCTGTCACATTTGAAAACTTATATGAAGAAAAATTCAGCTTTCCTATTTTTCTTCAATTGGAAGAACACACCTGGAAGCTTGCCAATACTCCTTATGTTACAGGTTCAGATGTTGTTGTAAATTGGAATCAACAGGATGACTCTTCCGTTCCCTCCGATGAACAGCTGATTTCCCGCCTGTTCTCCCTATACGATTATTACATTTATCCCATTCCCTGGTTTCTTGGAGCCGGTGACGATGCACTTGGCACTTTGGAAGTCGGTTATGAGCCACTGCCGGATACCCCGGAATACACCACCTTTTTTGAAGTGTCTAGATTTGACAGCATTGACGAAATGAAACGGGCTGTCGAGCAGGTCGTGACACAGGAATTTGCAGAAAACACCTTGTATCCATATCTGGAAAAGGGCGACTTTATGGAACGTGACGGTAAACTTTACCGCAACACTTCCCTGCTGGGCAGTGGATGGGGCGCAGACCCTGTCAGTGCATCTGTTTTATCCAAATCAGAAAACAATGCAGTTTTATCGGTGGAGTTTCAGGAGTACGATCATATCGTAACCGGTGACGTACAGATGACAAAAGAAAATGGAATCTGGAAAATCGCGTCTCTCCCGGACTTTTTGACACCATCTCCATCTCAGACAGATGAAAATAGATAAGTTATTTAGGAACAAACATAATAGCCATATACTGCTACAAAGCAATCGTACGAATTACTTTTTGATTCATTTTGTATTTTCTCCTCCTGATTATTTAGAATGATTGCTTCAATTATCATGATAGAGCTGGTAATCTATGCTACAATGAAATTAATAAACAAAAAATTATCTACTTAAAAATATACCGAGGTTTATCTTTCTGGTTACTCATATAGAATATATTTCAGTTGGCAGATAACATTCTGTTATTGCCACAGAATCTTCAGAGATAAAATAAACTGAAAAGGAGGAATTTGCATGTTAAACTATCACCATTTTTTCAGAAACTCTCTCTGCTTGATTCTGACCTTGGCTTTGATCCTTTTACCTGCGGGATGTTGTAAGCAGGCTGTCGATACGGATGACAGTCCAGTGGAAATGCATAAAGGTTCCTCCCCCAAAGTTTCCCAAAACACCATTTCCTCCGCCGAATACACCTATTCGCCCTCCATAAAATTTCTGGATGATGATGAGCTGCTTTGCTCGCTGGGACTACAAACCTTCCAGCTGGATTGTCCAACCGCCTCCTCCAATGACACGGTGTTTGTCCAGTTGCAGCTTCCAGAGCAGTGGACACAGGATGACGATACTCCCACCCTTTTCTACTTTCCCGACGGCAGCAACGCGATGCAGCTCGAAATCCTTCCTCTGGAACAGGGGCAATGTATCTGGTCGGCAGAACGGCTGTGGGAGGATAAAAGTTGTATCAGCTATTCTGAAAAATACATCCATTATTCATGGTACACCTTCCAAAGATATACCTTCTATTCTATTCATACTCTCGATGAACAAAATCTGTATGACTACACCTACTACCTGCCCTACGGCTCTGCCTATTTTGCAGTCCATTTTTATACTTACGGAGAAAGTAATGAAAATGCCCTGCGTTTTCAGAAAGGTTTTCTGGAGACTATCCAGCTTTTGACACCTATTCCAGAGCAAGTTTTCGCTCCTCTTTCTGGAGAAACCTGGAAAGCAACGGTTTTTCTTACAGCAGCAGAACAAACAATAGAAATAACGCTGGATGTTCCGGTGGAATGGGCGCAGGAAAAACCTGGCTCTTCTGTATTTCACGACTCCAACAGTGTAAGATGTATCTCTAGTATGAGTCTTATAAAACTATCGCCAGGGAAAACTGTTTGGGATATTGCAAACGAGGATGAAATGCTGCTGCAACGAACAGCTGTGGTCAATGGTCAGGAAATTCCACGGCTAGTCTTTACTCCCCCGTATAAACCAGGAGAAGATTCCTCCGAAGAATTCGGTGTCCGCAGATACTACTATTACCTTCCCATGGAAGAAATTTGTCTGGTTGTTCCTCTGTTCGCGAAAGGAATCGACAATGAACAATACATTCAACTCCATCAAACTATTTTGGAGAGCATCACAATACAATAATACAGGAGCCGCCCGAAACAGCTCCTGTATTTTGTGAATATTAGATTGTGGGGATGGATGTAATTTTATCAATATCATACCATGGTCTTCCTTCTTCATCCACAGCAGATTTTTCATCTTCACAATCGGGTTCAACGACTTGCTCCTTTGTTTTGTACAGGACGCTTAGTGGGTCGATTGTTGTGTCTACCCCTCCACCCTCGGATGGTGTTTACGATGGGTAAGCTGTGTCTGAGTCCGCTTCTAGATGGAGATGATAAACAGGATTCCCATTCTTATCCTTCGCACCTGCACCACTAGTACTCTGTACTGCTATTTTACCTCCCGGCTTAACAAATCCAAAATATTTTTCATCTGTTTTGTTCTCCATTCTGCTCCGGATCTCCACCAGTTGGAGGATTTGGCTTAAAGTTATCAATACTGTACCATTCGCTTGCAACCTCATTGTTCTTTCTGCTGATCTCGTTAATTGTTCCATCTGTCCCCCTTATAAAAGGGGTGTTGCCATAGGAACTGCTGCTCTCATCAGTTTATGAGCTTTCATTTCCTGATCAGAGAGTTTGGAACAGCCCAGCACCTTGAAGTTGCCTGCTTTTTCAGAAGTTTCTTGCTGCAATGGTTCTGGATCATAGATAGTAAGGGTTGCCTCACAGATTCCTGCGAGTTTTGGGTTCAGAGTTAATTTCTGCTTGTACATACTGACATCCTTTCTGTTTTTGTTTTGGTTACTACTGATTTTTGTAACCTAAAAAATACAGAGAGATTTCAAAGTAAAAAATTAACCTGTTTGTCTGTTTTTTTGATTGATCTTTCATTATTCATAAATTAATTCGTTTCTATGATTGGAGGAAATGCCATGAAACAAAATCAGTGTATTATTACTTTCATTATCATTGCTATTTTGATAATCTTTTCTTCCTGTACTTCTGCACAATCTTCGCCAAACAAAGAACTGTCCTCAGAAAATATAAGCTCTGCCACAGATGAATACGAAAACACCCAAACAAAAGTCGCCATCGACACGCATCAGTTTACTGACCCCAAAACAGTATCTGAAAAATATGTTGCTCCTATTTTGAATTACGGCAAGATGTCTACCTATAACTGGGAATCTCCCGATCAAATCTTGGCTGATGATCTAATTAACATTTGTATGTCAAACAATTACCTTAACCTTCCCACCTCCCCGGACAACAAACCAATTTCGGAGTATGGGGAATATCTGACAGATTATGTTCCTGCTGAAGATATGGAAGCCGCAATACAAACATATTTCCCAGTTACCTCAGAGTACCTCAAAACATCTCAATATTATGACTCCAGAACGGACACCTATCAAATCACAGAGATTCCTCTCCGACATGGCAGAGGCAGAGGAATTTCTGCAAAATCGGCAGCTGTTTCTCAGAATCAGGTTGAAATCCAACTTTGCGTTAGCAATCCTTCATATGATGTGGGAACCCTGACGATGGAATTACTGCCGGATGGACGCCTCACCTATTCTTCCCTCATTCTGGATGAACTGGAATTTGTGCAATCGAAAATACATCCAAAACACACTCTGTTCGGACCTCCTGTTCTCCAACTGGGAAAACGCAGGCCAAATCGACCCCAATGCTCTTACCATTTTTTATCTGGAAAACAACATGGACGCTCCTGTTTTGAGCAGGGATGAAGAAATGCGCCCCAATCAGCTCCCGGAGGACGTAGAATCCTACATCAAGCAATACTTTGATGTATCGACAGAACAAATTCGAAAATCTCACCATTTTGATCCAGAAAATCAGGTCTATCATATTTGGGGAATCGGCAATGTTCTTACTTCCCGTGTAACTGCTGTAAAAATTGAAAAAGAGTTTTTGACGATAGACTATCACTTATGTCGTGAAGGTAGAACACCGGAAAAGACAGAACTTTTTGGATGGGTACGATAAAGATAGAACAGAAAAACGATGGAAGATTTTTCTATCGTTCCTGTTCTGGTAAAGAACTATAAGCCTTTCTTTTCGCATGAGAGGAGAAATCACTATGTTACGAAAAAACCATATTTTCAAAAACTCTCTCTGCTTAATTCTGACTTTGAGTTTGATTCTCTTGCCTGCCGGCTGTGGGGAAAAGTCCGAAAATACAGATTCCTCCGTCAGCATCGATATTTCAAACGAAGCAGATTCTTCTCTAGTTTCCAATGCCGCGGATACCGCATTGCCACAGGGAACAGAAACTCCGGGGGAAGCAGAAATGATTGAAGACAAATTCGTCATGCTGCAGGAAGTGTATGACATTCTTTCCGGTCCTTTAGGGGAACCCTACCGTACACCAGAATACTGGGGCGGAGAGGAAATTGACATGATGAAAGTCGGCGATGGGTATCTTATCGGTCTGAGGAATTCCGACTATCAGATGCACTATCTGCTGTATCAACGGAAGAGCAACTCGATTGTAGAAATCGACACACAGGGGAAACGCATCATCTGGGAAGATATTGACTATCGGGCAAAGGAAGAACAGCTTGTACTCCCCTACTTTGAACAGAGGAATAATGAACAGGAAATCCTCGGAACAATTATCTATCATTTGCCCGACAAAAGTTATAAACAGGAGAACAGCTCTATTCTCGATCCTGATACACTATGGAAATACAGTGATGAAATCCCCGTCCACAGCTTCATCTTCCAAAAAGTTCTTAACATAAATCTTTGCAAGACCTTCCCTGACCCTGTCTTTTCTTTCAGAATTTCTTTTGGAAAGGCCGCAGACCGCTGGCATACAGATTGCTAAAATAGCCGCTCTCCTGCATCATTATAAGATAAATTAAACTCTCCTAAAACATGGATTTCATTTTCGCTTAAATTTTCTATTATGTTCATACTCTCTTTATGCACCTTGGGTAATTTTATCGCTTGTTCCGATTTTCCAAACAAAGTTGATAACAACTCCTAAAATTAAGATCCATAAAAGTTGACCTGCAATATTCCGAACGGTTTGTTCCAAACTGAATTGACCGGCATAAATTTTGTCTGTGTTCATAGTTTTTACCTCCTTGATTTGATGCTTCTATCTTACCAAAATCAGAAGAATGATGGAACAACACAGACAGTACCTTGTGTTGAATTAAACCATTGAATATACAGACAAAACTTTCCCATGAATAGATTATATCACAAAAAACAACTTCTTTTTTGCTTTTGACTAAGACCAGCTCAGACTGATTTCCTGACTTATTCACTGCCTAGATAGCAAACGTTCTTATCCCCCAAAACAGTTATGATAATATAAAGCGTCTAGGGTGATATCTTTCCCGATATTATAAAAAGAGGAGCTTAAAAAGCTCCTCTTTTTTATTATCATTGCTTATTTCTTTATCATATTTGTTTCAAAGGACACCCGGAAAATAAAGGATAACAACCAACAAATTTAAATGGTACTACTCTAAACAGGAAGTTGCTCAACATAGTAGATATCTATAATCACCTTTTCGATTCGGTGAACACATCTAAACTTCCAAATAAAATCTGACAGAATAACAACTCCTACTATGGGTCAAATCCTCTGCCTTATTCTTTTTCAAAAATCATTCTCAATTCTGTGTTCGGTGTGCCAAGCCGAATCGTTTCCTCTTTCCCGTCAAAGCGGAAACCGTATCTCTCATAGAATCGGATTGCCCTTTCGTTTCCTTTGAGCACCCAAAGTGCAATCCTCTTATACTCCTTGAGCTTTTCAAACGCTGCGTTCATCAGCTTATAGCCGACCTTTTTTCCGTAATAATCGGCGAGCACATAGATGCAGAACACCTCGCCGCAATCTGTAAGTGTATCATCATGATATTTTCCATAGCCGACAAAGCCGATCACTTTTTCTCCATCCTTAGCAACCAAAAGGTTTTCCGGCCATTTGTGGGCGATTTCCTTACACTTTTCTTCACTCATGCTGCTCAGATATTCGGCATCCATCAGCCCTGTATAGGCTTCCTGATAGGACTGATAGTGAACATGGCCTTTTCCGTCCATTTCACTTTCGGTCTGCATCGGTTTGATAATGTAATTACTCATAAAAATCGTCCCTCCTTACAGGTTGTTTATTTTAAGCTAATTGAGAATTACGAAAATGATGTCCCGCAGAATGCATGATATATCCAGCCGGAAAACAAAAGGTGTATTCTCTGAGTTTTAAGGTTTTCTCTGGAGCAACACCCCCACAAACTGGAAATCCCTTATTTCTTTTTGAATTTTGACACAATCTTATTTACCCATATATCCATGATTATGTCACCAATGGTTCCCAATGCATCCACTATTAAATCAAACATAAGACAACCTCTCAAATTTGGATTTGTCATCCACTTTGTTTAGATAAATTGTACTATAAATTTATCAACAGTTCAATCTGTATTCGTAAAAACAAAGGAAAATCTCCTTATTATAATTTCAAAACTATTTGCTGTAAGGTTCCCGTCTCTATTGACCAAACTTTTGCTCAAAGCAAATCAGGATCTATTCTTCCGTTTCATATACAATATTACCTGTAAAGTACATGGACAGTGACATCTGAATCGACTCTTCTTTATCAGGCAAACGCAGATAACCAATATATTCCACCTGGTTAAATCCATACATTTCATCTACAATCTCAAAGGAATACTCGTTATACTGATCAAGAAAGTCTTCCAGCGACATTTTCTTTCCTCTAAAATCACCATATCTTCCCAAATCGCTTAACAGCAAAATACAAGCAGAATCCTGATCGACCTCTTCAATGGTAATACTACCATTCACTTGTGGATATGGTTCTTTCGTACGGATATATCCATGCTCAAATCGCAGATAAACAGTATCATTTTTCAAAATAATCTGATTCACAATCATATCATGTAAGCTATACGGTATATCAACTTGCTGTTTAAATCTTGTTATCATCTTTTAGCAGCTCCTAATTTCTCGATAATCTTTTTGTATGAATGATACCATAAATTTATCAACAATTCCATATTCCATTTACCAGTAGAATAGATCGGATTTTGACGGAATCAGATCTCAGCTACTTTGGATTGAGAAAGTAAACCTGCGGAAGATTATTTTGCCTTTAAATTTAATACTGATGTTCTCTTTCCTTTCACTCTCCTTCACTCACAAAATATGACCCACATTCTTCTTTGCATCACAATAATTTTACATTTCCTTTTTTGTCTTTACAAATTATTAAATCCCTGCTTTCCGTTTAAAAGTTTCCTGAAACACCAAAGCTGCCTCCCAGTGCAATGACCAGCACTTTCAATGTTTCGATTGCCTGTCCCAAAAACTCCATACGGACCTTTCTCTCTGCCACACTCTGTAACTTACTATGGATTTATTTTCTTGCTATATATAAAAAAGAGATTGATATCATTATGTTTGTTCCTCGTGAGATGAATTACATGATTTGTTATAAACACGGTTACCATAAAAAATCCCCCAGCCTGAATGGTTGAGGGATTTTTCATAATAAAATTCAAATTTATGGTTAATACTATTTTTTATATCTCATTTGGTTGTGCATTTATTTGGAACCTCTTCTTTATCTTTTTAACAGTTCCAAATTTTCTGCCATTCTGAATAGTTCTTTCTTGCCAATGTTGCCATAAATATTGATCGATATTCTACCCGTATTTAAGTAAATCGATTGTTTTCCTTCCTTCTCACTGTAAAAGCCTTTCTTTCCATCGATTTCTATTTTTGTTATTATTGACTTTTCTGTATTATTTTTTACTACCCAATTCGATGAATTACACCATTGGGAAATGCAAAAATATTCATCACCTTTTTGCATCCTAACATATCGATCTGACTCTGATACATATTGATCTACAATTTTAAAATCTATTGGAATATACTTAGGAAAATAAAAATATTCCATTGATTCCTCGTGATCCTCTGCAATAATCTGTTTGTATGTTTGAATTGAGGTATAGCGCTCCTCTCTCAAAAAGATTGTTTCATAAAGGGAAAATCCATTTGCTTCTGCCAGAAAGATCAGACTTCCTGATATCATCCCCACTATCAGCAGAATACTCGCTGCCCGCCGCATTGTCCGACTTCTTAAAGAGCGTTTGATAGTATACATTCGGTAAGCTCGTTTGATTCTCCTCGCAAATCGTTTGGATGGGACATAATCCTCCGTCTTACATTCTTCAAAAAGCTTTTCTGATTTTTGAAGTTCTTCCTCTTCAATCTGCCGCAATGCCTCTGCAAGAAAAACATCAAACAGCTGTTCATTTAGTTTTTCTCTGTTCATCCGCTCTTGTCCTTTCTTCTGATAGATTCTCTTATTCTCCATTTCCCTGATGGACAGATTAATAAACCCACAAACTTAAAATCATGTAAAAATGATGTCGTACTTTTCATTTAGTCTCATTACCATTATAGTAAGTATAACTGCTTTTCCCGCTGATTTACTACACTTTACCTTTATTTTTAAACTTTTTGTTTTCGAAATCAAAAATAAATGCCGGATATCCAACCCGGCATGAAACATTTTCAAATCTATGACACAAAAAATGACAGCGGCTTATAAAAGCCACTGTCACCTCTGTTTGCCTTATATAAATAACTCACACTCTTTTCGGTCCGAACATACCTTTTTAAGTGCCAGACCAGCCGCAGACAACATAACAGGATTTACCCGACGCGCCTTATGTGGGCATACAGAAACACATCTCATGCAGGAAATGCACGCCTTGTCATCGACTTTTTTAGGATTATCCTTGTCGATTGCCTGAACAGGACACTCTTTTGCGCATATGCCGCATTGTGTACATTCTCTGGTCGGTTTTGGAATCATGCCAACTCCTCCCGCATTTTTATAAGGACGGTTGCCTGGGATAGTAGGTTCTTCAGTATTCTCAGCAGAAAGTTTTGTTTGAATCTGTTTTGCAAATTCAGACAGTTGCTGAGCATCCTGCGCATCCGGTCTGCCGGCAGCAAACTGTCGTGCGATGGAATGTTCTGCAATTGCGGCAACAGCTGCTGTTACACAAAAACCTGCCTGTTTTACAACATCCTGCAATTCCACCAATGTATCCTCATAGGCGCGATTTCCATAGACACAAACTAAAACTGCCCGAGCTCCATGACCATCTATCATAGCCAGTCTTTCAGCAGCAACTGCCGGAACACGGCCTGCATAGGACGGAACCGAAATCACTGCAACATCCTCTTCTGTCAGTGCAACGCTGTGAAAATCTGCCTGACTGTTTGTTAGATCAACTGAAATGCTCTCCCCTTTCAGTGCAGAGGTCAAAAGTGATGAAACCTTTTTTGTTCCTCCTGTCGGGCTAAAACAAATCTCATAAATTTTCATATGCAATTCCTCCTTAATCTCCTGACACATCTCATTGATCGCTTATTTTCCATATCTCATAATCCCGTCAACATTCATTTTCTGCTGTATCACCCATAATCTTTTTGCAGATTTTCTATTTTTATATCGATTTCTCTTGAAACTTTCCAGGAATCTCGATACAATAAATGATGTAACAATTAAATTTATATCGTTTATAGTTTAGCACCCAATAGATGTAATGTCAAGAGTTACATCTATTGAAAATATCATTCACTTTTTATTGAAAGGACATATTATGCAAATCAGTATGAAATGCTCCATTGCAGTTCATTGCTTGATATTCATCCATGAAGTTAAGGGAACTGCAAAAGTGACCAGCAATCTCCTCGCTAAAAGTACCGGATGTAATCCCGTTATCATCCGCAACATTATCAGTTCTTTAAAAAAGGCAGGCATCATCACTGTTCCGCGGGGAACCGGCGGTGCAGAATTGTGTGCAGACCCTTCCCAGATCACACTATATCAGATCTATACTGCATTAGAACCAGATGGACTTGCTTCTCTGATTGGGATTCATCCCTGTCAGGACCGTCCATGCCCGGTAGCACAGAATATTCGCAAGGTATTGCAAACTCCTTATAACAAAATTGAGGACTCGATTAAAGAAACAATGGAAAGCATCACTTTACAATCTATGATCGACGAGTTTGACCACATCGTAAATCCCTTAGATTAAGCACAGAACAATAATTTATATTGATGCAAAAGCGGCTGTCTGAAAAATTTGTTTTCAGACAGCCGCTTTTTTCGTTGCAGTGTTTATCTTTTTTGTATTTGTAGATAAGAAAAAGTTAAATGTTATATTACTTTAAATACCCTTCCGCCTTCAAAATTTCTAACACCCTTGCCTCTCGTTCGAGCATGTTCTGTTCCTTTGGACCATGGTCAACTGTTCGGTTTACCACGATAGCTTTGTCCGGTTCCACCCATTCAAGGGTAAAATGCTCGTCCGCTTCATAATCATCAAGTTTCTGGCTCGTCTTGGCTTTCTGTACCTCACACAGATAATAGAAATTATCCTGCACAAAATAATCTGCATCCATGTGATCGCTCTTTTCAACCCGATGGACATAGCCAAACTCCTGAATCGATTCTGGAACAATAACAAGCCCCGCTTCTTCCTCGGTTTCGCGGATGAGTGCCTGAACCTTTGTTTCGTTCTCCTCAATGCCGCCGCCTGGAAATTTATAGTAGTCGTATTTTAGGCTATGTACCATCGCCACCCTGCCATTTTGGATGGTAATGCATCGAGCGGAATGACGAACAAACGCCCGTCCGTTTTTGTCATAGTCGTTTGCATCCATATTAAATAATAAGCGCATCGTTTTCTCCTTACTTTTCGAAATTTTAATTTTATTGTACCACATCCCAAAGTAGAAGAAAATCTCCTCATTACATTTTATCCTAACTAAAAAGAGCAAAGGGTGCTCATGGAGCATACCCTTCGCTCTTTTTTCTCTTTATGAATTTACTGGATTGCGCTCTGCCAAAAAGGCCTCAATTGCTTCGACTGTTTGTTTCTGCTGCTCCTCTGCGGAAATTTCAGCCGGAGGATCACCCTTTTGCAAACCGTAGTTTCCAAACTGCGCGTGATTTCCACCTTCGATCTCCACAATATTTTCGGTGTAGTCGATGTGGTCTTCCACACTTTGGTTTAAAGAGCCGTAGATGGTCAAAGTATCCTCGTCAGGATAATCTCCGTAAATATAGGCTCCCATCAAGATCAATCCGTCCACCTCATCGCGATGTTCTGCGGCAAATTTTGATGCCATAGCACCGCCCATCGAATGTCCGGTAAGATACCAATGTTCTATCTCCGGAAACTGTGTCATAACATCTTCTGCCGCATCCGAATCAAAAATTGCCATGTGAAACGGCATATCCACCAGAATGCAGGTAATTCCGGTCTGACGAATCTGATTGAGCAACGGCAGATAAGCTTCCGTTTCTACCTTGGCACCGGGATAAAAGATAATCGCCGTATTACTTTGGTAGGATGGAGACAGGATGGTCAAATTATCCTGTGTTACGATACCATCGTTTTGTGCCAGCACTTCAAGAGCTACATCCTCGGCCCGATAGTAATCGGACACATACCAGAAAAAGACCCCGGCTAAGATTGCCAGCAGCAACAGCACAGCAGCCAAAACTCTTATCAGCTTTTTATGTACAGATTTTTGTTGTGTTTTCATGCTTACATCACCTTTGTTATGATATGCACGATCAGTGCAAGAGTAAACATCCCCATAAAGCCGGAAATCATCCAACCCAATGCTTTGGAGTAGCCTTTGGGCGTGATACACCCCATGGCATCCAGCTTTTTAATAGTAGGATGCAGCCGCCAGAAGTAGGTGGCAATCGACAGAATCATCGCTACCACCGCCCACACTCGCAAAGTTTCGGTGCCAACAAGCAAAATCACTGCCAGCAGAAAAATAAAGATCAGCTTTACTCCCGCTACCCAGTTGACCAGATAGGAGGTAAACAATTTTTGTTCTTCGCTTTCGCTATGATGAAACGCATCAAACACCCCAACTCCATTTCCGATCTGACTGCCGGGCCAAAAATAAAGGATGGCAACGTTCATCGATTCCATGATGATAAAAATTAAAATTGCAATGGATAAAATGTCCAAATTTTTGTTCTCCTTTTCATTTACGATTGCAGTACATTAGAAATCAGCCGCATCATTTTCCTGCTGCGATTTGGAACTATTGTTCGTCCTGCGGCAGGTAATTCTGGATGGTGTAACGGCGTCTGCCTTCGGTACCTTTGCCGTACTGGATAGCCTGCTTTGGACATTCGTTGATGCAGCGCAGGCACTGATAGCACCGGGTTCCCCAGCTTGGAAGATTATTGACCATTGTAATGGTATGAGCTGGACAATTTTTTGCACACAGTCCGCACGCATTGCAAAGACTTGTTGCATAAAACGATTTTGTGCTGCGGGCAAATCTGTTAAATCCAAAGTTCACAAGGCTCGATTTTAAGCCAGCAAGAGAGCCTTCCTCCACACGATAAACCTTTTTGCGCTGTAAGATCTCACCGGAAATCTTCTGCAATTCTTTTCTGGCAGCGTTGATTTTCGCATGAATCGTCGCTTCATCATCGGTATCTGTACCGACAATGTAGTTGTTTGGCATCACTAAACTGTAACTGCTGTCCAGCGGATAGCGCTTGGAAAACTGCTTCATTGCCATGCCAGCTTCTTCTCCACAGGTACAAACTCCAAAAGAAAATGCACCAGTCTTCGGTAGTTTCATCGCAAAGGCTTCCATCGGTTCGGGAGCTCCCCATGCATAGACGGGAAAGACAAATCCAATCTGTTTTTCCTTCTTAATATCCGGCATTTCAGTCAGCGCGGTGATATCACAGGTTTGATCATCCAAAAGGCAAGCAAGTCGTTTTGCGACCCATCGAGAGTTTCCGGTTCCCGAAAAATAAAAAATCATAGTATAACCTCATTTCTAAGGAATTTCATTCGCTGCACAATCTGATGACTTTATTATAGCATACCCTGATAAAAAATTTCAGTGTTTGTTTTTTCTTTTTCAATTGTTTTGCTGTTTTCATCTTGATTTTCCATTCTGAAGCTAAATCACAGAAGATTTTTCTGTTTTAAGAATATTTAAAAATTCGTTTTAGTAATTTCAAATATTTTTGCTACCCTTACATTAAGTTGTTAGAAAAAACAAGATTTTATATGAGGTTTATCATGAAAAGCTTTTTATTGGGGAAATGATACGGCAAAGAAGAATGGAACTGGGGTTAAAACAAAACGAACTTTGCCAAGGAATTTGTGAACCCACAACCATGTGCCGTATTGAATCTGGAAAGCAAACACCCAGTTTAAACCAACTAAAAGTGTTGTTGCAGCGTTTGGGATTACCTGACGAACGTTACTACGCAATTGTCAGCAAAAATGAAATGCTGATTTCCGATCTTCAAACAGAAATCGTTTCCAGCAATGTGTCTCGAGACCCACAAAAGGGGCTGCCGAGAATCGAAGAACTGGAAAAGATTGCCGATCCGGATGACCGACCGATTCGTCAATTTATTCTGCGTTCCAAAGTTTTGCTTGGAAAAATAGAAAACGGACAGATTGTTCCCTACACAAATGATGAAAAATTGGATATGCTCTTTGAAGCTATTCGGTTGACCTCACCAAACTTTGATATTGATGCGATTTGTGACGGTCTTTACAGCGTTGACGAAGTCAAGGTAATCAATCAGATTGCTCTTATTTATTCTCAATTAGAACAACGAGAAAAGGTAATTGATATCTACCGTCAATTACTAGCATACATCGAAAATCATTTTCAAAATACCGGACAGTTTGGTAGTTTGTTTTCTCTTGTCGCATTCAACTATGCAAGAGAACTGGATCTGGTGGGGCGTTATACCGAAGCAATTGAAATTGCCGAGATTGGCTGGAAAGCTTGTGTACAGCATAAACAATACCGCATGCTGCCTTCTATAATTGCTGGGATTGCAGAATGTTATCATTTTTTAGGAGAAGATGACAAAAGTAAAGATTATTATCTTCAAGCTCTTTATTTGTGTAAGGCTATCAATGATGAGGAATGTCTCAGCACCGTATTATATGAAATCAAAGAATATTTTGGCGATGACTTTTCCTTTTAAATGCTTTTTTTATCCCATTATCCGCAATGATAGTAAAACAAACCGAAATGAAACCCGCATCGATTTTGCATCAGATGCGGGTTTTGTGTTTTATTGCAGCGGCATATTTAGGATCAGCTCAAACTGATTTTCCTTTTTTCCGGCATCAAAGATACCACCATACCTCGTTACGATCTCACGCATTCCATTCAAACCAAATCCATGTAGCGCTTTATCTTTTTTGGTGGTACTCAAATCCTCGTGCTCATCCCCTGCCAGAGGATTTTGAATCAGCAGCATGAACATTCCGTACTCAACCTTGCAGCGAAGGGTGATCTTTTTATTTTTTGCCCTTTTTGTCGCATCAATGGCATTGTCCAATGCGTTGCCAAACAGCGCACACAGATCGGTGTCCGCAAAGGGCAGATGCTCGGGAAGCGAAATTTTGATGTCTACACCAATATCCAAACGTTCCATCTCCTCGCATTTGGACGTCAGCACCACATTGACAATTTCATTGTTACAAAGCCGGCGGGAGCGCCGCAAAACGGGAGAATCGGTAAGCTTCGCAAGATATTCCTGTGCCTTTTGACTTTCCTTTTCTTCCAAAAGTCCCAGCACCGTGTTTAGATGATTGCGCAGATCGTGCCGCAGGGTGCGCACCTGCGTCTGCTCTTTCTGCAAACTTTGATAGTACACTTCGCGCATCTCTGCAAGGGTGGCAGCCTGCGCTTTTTGCTCATAATCTGCCAAAATCAGGATGCTGTGCAGCAGCACTACGGAAGAAATCAGGGACAGCGGCAGGATGAACATTCCCTGAAACAAGGTCAGGTTTTCAATCAGAATGGAATCCGGCATCCAGTAGGCTGGCAGAATCAGAACCGATAACGTGACCAAAGGCAGCAGGGTTAATCCGGCACAAAGTTTCCACAATCGGTGCGGCAGGCAAACCGCTTGCTGTTTGAGCTGACGGTGCAGTGTCAGGTAAAAGATGCCAAAGATAACCGGCCGCACCATTCGCGACACCATATCGTACAGCCCGAGGCGATCCAGCGGTATCAGATAGGTGTTGGATATCGCACAAACCGACATAATGAAACAGAAAAAGATTCCACCCACTGTCAGACGTCCCAGCCAATCCCCTTTGGTCGCAAAGAAAAAAGCAGCGATATAAAACGGAAAGGTCATCGCAAAGTTGTTGTCTCCAATCCAGATTACCATTCCGCTGGAAAGCGTCATAGCAGAAAAGAGCATCACCTTCGCCCACCAAACCGGCTTTACTTCTGTAAAACGCAGAGAGGTGTAATACAGAAAAAAGCCGCTCAGCAGAACAAAAAGTATATATGGACCAAGAAAAAACAGAAAGGCATTCTGCATGAAAATCATCCCTCCAGTGTTGTTCTGGTCAACGCAAGCAATGCGGATGCATGGTAGCTGCGGCTGATTGGCAGGGTGGTGTCACCCACCTGCACCTCATTGCCGCACAGCTGCCGAATTGCAGCGGAACGCACCAAATACCGCTGATGGATGCGGACAAATCCTAATCCTTCTAGTTCCTGAGCAACCTCATCGAGCTTGCCGTAAAAGCTGTAAGTTCTATTTTGCGTAACACAGTTTACCTTGCGCCGATCCGATTCAAAGTACAAAATCTCCTTGTGCGGGATACGAAACCAGCTGTCACCATCCCGGCAGGAATACACCGCCTGCGCGTCCTGACAGAGTTTGAGCAAAAAACGGGAAAGAATTTCTTCCAGCTGGTCGCGTTTAGCAGGCTTCATCAAGTACCCTAACGCCCCCACACGATAGCCATCAAACACATAATCCGAAAATCCGGTGACAAACACGATTTGCAGTGCACTGTGTTTTTCCCGCAGTTGACTGGCTGTCTCCATACCGTTTACACTGCCCATTTCAATATCCAAAAACAGGAGATCGATTTCGTTGGGATGCTTTTGATCCCATTGCAGGAGAGTTTCACCAGACGAAAATTCAAAGATAGTATGTTCGATATTTTTTCCTTCCAGGATACTTTCCAAAAGCCATCTTAAGCTTTGCCGGTTGTCCTGGCTGTCATCACAAATTCCAATCGAGAGCACAAAAACTGCTCCTTTCTTTTGCTTGTTTTGCCATTTATTATATCATAGCAGCTTAGATTATCAAAACAAAACTTTACATCGAACGCGCTGTTTATTACATGATGGTTTCAAGTTTTACATCATCGCTGCCAAAGATGACACCCCCATTTGCAACCAGAGTTGTGCAGTGGTATTGTGGAATCAAAGAAAGGGGCGATACCATGTTATCTGTGCAGAATCTTCACAAGTCCTACAAGGTAGGCAACGAAAAATACGAGGTACTCAAGGGAGTCTCTCTGGAAGTACAAAAGGGGGAATTTGTTGGCGTTATGGGGCCTTCCGGTTCCGGAAAATCCACCCTGCTCAACTGTATTTCCTGCTACATCCCGTCCGATTCGGGAAAAATCGAATTGGGCGACACCAATCTTGCAACGCTGGATGAGGAAAGTATGGCTCATGTCCGAAACGAAAAACTCGGCTTTGTTTTTCAGGACTTTTTACTGCTGGACGGACTGACTATTCGGGACAACATTATGCTGCCCCGCATCATCAGCGGAAAAATATCCACCTCTATGGAAAAAAGTGCTGACCTGCTGTGTGACCTGTTCGGGATCTCACATATCAAAAACAAATATCCTGCGGATGTATCCGGCGGCGAAAAACAGCGCACTGCCGTTGCCCGCGCTCTCATCAACAATCCGGAGCTGATTCTTGCCGACGAACCGACCGGCAATCTGGACTCCAAATCCGCACAGGCTGTTATCGATGCTTTCCTGCGGGCTAAAAACGAGCTTTCCGCTACCATCTTTATGGTGACCCATGATTCCTTTGCTGCCAGCTTCTGCGATAGAGTTGTCATCCTTAAAGATGGAAATGTCCGCAAAACACTGGTGCGTGGAAATCAGGAGCGCCGGACTTTTCAGGACGCTTTGCTGGGTGCTATCCGCGAATTAAGCGAGGTGAAGGGAGAATGAAAGACATTCGTGCTGTATTTTCTGCCCTGCGCAAGAACGGCAAGGGACAGTACAAACTGCTTTCTGCCTGCCTGTTTTTTGGAAGTCTGCTGATCACTGCGTTTTGCATGATGATGTACTCTCCGACCGTACAGAACACCCTGCCGCAGGGCGGTGACTCCCGCAAACAGGTCATGATGATTTTTATTCTGGCAGTCATCGGCTGCGCTGCCTTTTCGGTCTATGCGTCTGGGTTGTTTTTCCGCTACAAATCCAGAGAAACCGGCGTTTTTCTGGCTCTCGGACTCAGCCGCAGAACCTTGGATCAGCAGCTGCGCCGTGAAGTCATCCAGCTTGCAGTGGCTTCCTGCGGAGCCGGCTTAATTCTGGGAACACCTCTGTGCTGGCTCATCTGGTCACTCTTCCGCTTATCACTGGTCGATACCCCGGAAATGGCGCTGATCTTCGACCTGCGGGCTTACCTGATTCCCCTTGCTTTCCTCTTGTTCGTTTTGATTATGCTGCTTGTGATGCAGAAGCGCTTCCTTGCGCGAGTCAACGTGCTGGACATCATTCAGGAAAGTCACCGCGCGGAACCGATTCGTGCGGTTCCCCAATGGTACGGCTGGGGCGGTATCCTGATGATTGCAATCGGCTGCCTGCTGGGATATTTTGTCCCAAGCTTTTGTGTACGAGTGCTGCACTGGTACGCACCAGCTATTTTCACCGCACCGTTTTATCTGCCAGCCCTGATCGGACTTTACTGGGTGCTGCTCTATACCGTTGTGGGTGGCTGGCATCGGGGTAAAAACCGATACACCCACCTGATCGAAAGCGGCATGATGCAGTTTCAGGGAAGGCAGACTGTCCGCAATATGCTGGTTGTCACCGTATTGGTTGCAGGGGCTTACTTTGCATCCTTTTACACCCCAATGATGATCGTCCCAGGCCGCGCAGAAATCGAAAACCGACCTGTCAACTATCAGTTTTTCTACCGCGCCGATCAAGACATGATCACAAAGTCCGAGATTGAAGAGTTGGCTTCGGACTTCGGAGCGAAGGTCATAGATTATGTAGAAATGCCGTCTGCCTCTCTGGCAATCGATGGTGAAGCTGAGGTGGAAACCGAAGGACCGCTGGGCACGACCTACACCAAAGAATACCGGGAAGCCTTTTTGGAGCACCGATTCTTCTCCGTGTCTTCCTGGAACGCTCTCACCGGTGATGACCTTGTGCTCCAGCCGGGAGAATGTGCTGCAACGCTTGATTATTACGGGGATATTTTAGACATTTCCCTTGTGACCAATCCGGTTACCATGCAGCAGCTTTCTGTTACAACCCTTCCGGAACCTCTGCCGAGCGAACTGTTTCAGGATACCTTTGTCCTCACTGACGAAGACTATACCTCCATCATACAGGGACTTACTCCCGACTGGCAGGAAGTTCAGGTGCTCTTTAACGCAGAAAATGACAGCTATGCTTTTTCCAAAGCACTGCTGCACAGCATTGTGGCGCACTCCGGACCAGAAACTGCTGTCTTTGACGGATATGACCGAATCAGCCGGATGAATGCGCATAAGGCTGGCGAAGAATACTGGGGCGATCAGGTAGAAGAATTAAACCTTCCTGTCATCGACCTGAGCCAACCAGACACCAGCGATTTTCAGCTCAACTGGCTGTACATGCCAAAATTCCAGGCATTGGATGATGGAAATTTCCTCTCCAATTTTGCTGTATTCCTGCTGCTGTTTGTGTTTGTTGCCATTCTCTGCTTTGGTGCAGTCGGTGTAATCCTCTATACCCGCAGTCAGACACTGATGCTTTCCAATGCATGGGTTTATGAAGATCTTCGCAAGTTAGGTGCATCCAATCGCTACCTGAAAAAGACAGCCCAAGGCCAGATTAAACGGGTCTTCTTTTCCCCAATCCTAATTGGTACGGTACTGATGCTGGGATTCTATACTCTGATCCTGCTTGCAAACGGCGGCGATATGGTGCTGGATCAAAATGAACGCATGTCATTAAGCGTTTGTCTGCTGGTTGTCGCTGCAATGTCTGCTGTCTTCTATGGATTTTATCGTTTTACTCTGAATAAATCGTGGCATACTCTGCACTTGTCAGAATGATGATAAAATCTAAGAGCAGTATGTGAGGAATCATATCATTATACTTTCCTTTCGCTTTTATCTTTTATTTTTAAAAACAGGCTGTGTTGTTTTGCACAGCCTGTTTTGTCACAAATTGCAGTATCATTAAAAAAACATACAGAAAACCGATCCTTTTTTACCAAATCAATTATCTGCATCGGGATATATTTTTGCCATATGCTACTTGTGACCGTTTCTAAAATGTGCTATACTGGAGTGCAAACAAAATCGAGTGCAGAAAGGATACGTATTATGGCGAAACGAGCAGATTTACTGCAAGGAAATATTATGACAACGCTGATTCAGCTGGCACTGCCTATCATGGGAACTGCCCTCATCCAGATGGCTTACAATCTGGTCGATATGGTATGGATTGGTAAATTGGGCTCCGGTGCCGTTGCTGCTGTTGGAACAGCGGGACTACTGATGTGGTTATCCAATGGATTCACCGTTCTTTCCAGGATGGGTGGTCAGGTACATACCGCACAAAAACTGGGAGCAGGAGATCCGGAGGAAGCGGGAAAATATGCTCAAAATGCAATTCAAATGGGAGCGCTTCTTTCGATAGGATACAGCGCTGTCATGTTGATTGCCTGCCGTCCGCTGATTGGTTTTTTCAGGCTGAATGATCCAGCTGTAGTGGAATCTGCCGTTCAATATCTGAGCATCGTCAGCCTGGGTATTCTGGCAAGCTTTCTCAATCAAATGTTTACCGCTCTGATTACTACCACTGGAAACAGCCGTACTCCTTTTTATTTCATGACGATTGGTCTGGTCTTTAACATTGTGTTGGATCCTCTGCTGATTTTTGGTTTAGGTCCGATTCCTTCCATGAAGGCTGCCGGAGCTGCTTGGGCAACAACCATTGCACAATGGTTGGTTTCCATCTTATTCTTGCTGTATATTCGCAGAGATGACCACCTGTTCTGCTATGTTCGGTTGTTCGGAAAGATGGACAAAGAATGCTGCGTTTCTATCGTGAAGCTGGGATTACCTTCTGCTCTTCAAAACTGTATTTTCCCTCTGATTTCAATGGTAATTGCGCGGCAGGTTGCAAGTTTTGGAGATGCTGCTGTGGCAGTACAAAAGGTCGGCTCACAGATTGAGTCCGTCTCCTGGATGATCTCCGATGGTTTTTCGGTTGCCATCAACAGCTTTGTCGCACAAAACTATGGTGCACACAACTTTAGTCGTGCCGGAAGGGGATATCGAGCTGCTATGATATCCATGACGGTTTGGGGAATTTTCTGTTCACTGCTTTTGATTCTGTGCGGCGGCTGGCTGTTCCAGCTGTTTATCACTGAACCGGACGTTGTTCCAATGGGAATCAGCTATCTGACCATTTTGGGATTCTCCCAGATGTTCATGTGCTGGGAAGGTGTCAACACAGGAGCATACTGTGGCTTTGGCAAAACCTTGCCGCCATCGATCGTAGGCATTGTATTCACTGCTGCAAGAATCCCGGCAGCTTTGATTCTTTCTTCTACCAGTTTAGGTCTGGATGGTATCTGGTGGAGCCTTTCCATCTCCAGTGTCTGCAAAGGTACCCTTTTGACTCTACTGTTCTGGAGATTTCTCCGACATAAACTCAAAGAAGTACCAGAATCTCTCTCCCAGGTAACTATCTGATAAAGTTTCTATCCGCGACAGCAAAACTATCCAGTGATGTTTTGCTGTCGCTTTATTTTTGTTGTGTCCACACCAATAAAATATTTCTGGTTTTCAGATTCATGATGATATGGTACAATAAGACCACATCTAAAAAATGGAGGGTAACAAAATGAAAATAGGTGTACTTGGCCTGGGTGCCAGAGGACAAAGCTTAATCAAAAATGCAATCCTGCCTGCACTGCAGGAATACAATATGGAAATTGCTGCAATATACGATCCTTATGCAGACCGTGTCCAGCGGGCTTCCAAACTCATCTTCAAAAAAACAGGAAAGCACCCGATAGAAGCAAAAGATCAGCATGAGATTCTGCAAAATCCGCAAATTCAGGGCGTCATCATCGCATCCAGCTGGGAAGCTCATATCGAACTGGCTGTGGAAGCGATGAAAGCAGGCAAATATGTCGGTCTGGAAGTTGGCGGCGCTTATACCATTGAGGACTGCTGGAAACTGGTGGACACCTATGAACAGACCAGAACTCCTATCATGCTGTTGGAAAACTGCTGTTATGGTCGCCGGGAATTGATGGTTCTCAATATGGTTCGAACAGGATTGTTTGGCGAAATCGTCCACTGTTCGGGCGGATACATGCACGACTTGCGTGACGAAGTCTCCGGAGGCAAGGAATATCGCCATTACCGCCTGAGAAACTATCTCAATCGAAACTGCGAAAACTATCCGACTCATGAACTGGGTCCGATTGCAAAGCTGCTTGACATTAACAACGGCAATCGTATGGTTTCCCTGACCTCCACTGCATCCTGTGCCAAAGGTCTGCATGAGTATATCCTGCAAAAAAGAGGTCCAGAAAGCCCTCTGGCACAGGCTGAATTTTTGCAGGGAGACGTTGTCACAACCGTAATCAAGTGTGCCAAAGGTCAGACCATCACTCTTCAGCTTGACACCACACTGCCACGAAGCTACTCCCGCGGATTCACCGTTCGTGGAACAAAAGGAGCTTATTTTGAGGACAGCGACAGCATTTTTCTGGACAGTGAACACCACGATTTTGAGTTTAACGCAAAAGGACTGTGGGGAAATGCAGAACAGTACGAGGAAAAATACACCCATCCTGTCTGGGAAAATTACCATCCAACTGGTGGTCATGATGGTATGGATTATCTGGTAATCAGTGCATTTTTAGAAGCGATGACATCCGGAAAGCGTCCACCAATTGATGTTTATGATGCTGCCGCCTACATGGCGATTACCGCTTTATCCGAGGAATCCATCCTCAAAGGCAGTGCTCCTGTTATGATTCCTGATTTTACCCGCGGAAAATGGTACATGCGCGACGATATCGATTACAGTCTGAAATATAACCTTGACCGTGAAGGGGTTTTCCAGGGAATTCTGTACTAAAGTTTTATATCTTACTAAATCCTAGAAAGATTTCTTTCTCAGTATAAACTAGCAAAACGACAGCAAGCTTACTGCTTTGCTGTCGTTTTTGTTTTGCTGCTTGATATTTATTTTGCACTGGCAAGATGTCCCATCTTCTCGCCTACCGGAATTACAATCCTTGTTTTAAATTGGGTATCGTTAAATTCTGTTTCAAAGTCGCCGCCATATTTTTTAACCGTTTCCTGAACATTGGATAATCCTATTCCCAAATGCTCTTTTTTATGAGAACGGATTTTTCCGTTCTGGAAATCCGGCTTTTCTCCCATGCTGTTTTCCAGCCGAATCACCAGCATCTTTTTATACTGATGGATAAACAGCTCTATCTTTCTTTCCCCCTCTTTCACCTGCTGGCACGCCTCAATGGCGTTGTCCAGGATATTTCCCAGTATTATAACCCAGTCCAAATCGCTGATAAAATCAAATTCCAAATCCTGCACTTCTGCACGAAAAAGGATTTTGTTCTTCTCTGTTTGCTCCATCTTACTGTTTACCAAAGTGGTGATGATCTTACTGTTTGTTTGAAATCGAAAGCTTGTTTTGTCAATGCTCTCTATCACCTGCTTTACATATTCTGATGCCTCAGCGTTTTCGTCCATACTCAAACCTTCTATCGCCAGAATGTGGTTTTTCATATCATGCAGTATTTTTCGCGACCTTTCTTGCTGCTTTTGGAGACGCTGCAGATACAGATATTCCAACTCATCTTTTTGTCTGGACAAAGCCAGCTGCTGATGCAGCTGTTCCTCAACCTGAAGGATGTGATACAAGTATATTCCAAGCAGGTCAAACACAAGAAAAAGAATCAGGGTTACAAACAGAACCTCCTGACTGACCAGAACGTTTTCTGATAAAAAGATACTGTAGATTATCAAACCAATCTCTATGAAAATGGTAAAGAAAAACACGGCATGAATGTTCCATCTGCCTTTTTCAAATTGATTGCGGTTGATATACCGGACAATCCATCGTATTGTCACCATCATTAATCCACTGCTGACCAATGGCAGACAAAGGGTGAACGCATCGCTATACTCTACCTGTTTTCTTTCCACCCCAAAAATCAGTGATACAATCGGCAGCGAGAGTGCGTCCAAAATTACCAGATACAGGTAAAAAAAGGTGGTGTAGACCAGCTTATTTTTATATGGTTTATAAAAGCAGGAAATGATCTGGATAGAAGTAAATCCAAACAGGGTCATCCAGATAGGATTTCTATTCAGGGAAATAATCAGGATATAACCCGATACGAAAATAGCCCACAACAGAAGAAAGACTTCCTGCCGATATTGATCCCTGCGTCCATATACCTGATCCATAAAATAACTGGATATTCCCGCGACAGTGAGCACCGGCAAGAATACAGAAATCAGTATTTTTAGAATAACAATCTTACTCATCCCCTTTTGTTAGATCATATAGTAAGTATTTTCCAGAAAATCATAATATTTTTTCTTAAACTCGACACTTCTCTTTTGTGATAATGGTACCATATCTCCGTTATCAACAAAAATGTCATACCCTTTCAGACAATCAACATGGAAAAAATTGATCAAAAAGCTCTGATGCGGACAGGCAAACATTGAGCGGTCAATCTTTTGATAAATATCTTCTATCGTACCTTTAAACACATATTTGCCGTCTTTACAGATCATTCGTATCTTTCGGTCGTAAGTTTCAAAATAGTAGATATCTTCCAAGGCAACATGTTTTATCCCCGTGTCTGTCATCACACCAAACTGATGGTGCGGTGATTTCTTTTCCAGATACTCCAGCGCTTCTTCCAGAATTTTGTTGATATTTTCCTCATCAACCGGCTTTGTCAGATATCCAAAAGGATGCACTGAATATGCCGTCTGGGCATACTGTGCATAGTTGGTAAGATAGATAATCTGTCCCCAGTTTGACTGCTGCCGAAATGCTTTTGCCACCTCAATTCCGTTTTGTTCAGGCATCTCGACATCCAAAAACATGATATCAAAAAGCGGCATATCTTCCAAAAGCTTTTTCGCATCAGTATATTGCTGAATTGCTGCCGGTATTTTCTTTTGTTCAAGATATTTTTGGATTATTGGAAGCAACTGATGATTGATTGTTTGATCGTCATCACAGATTATAATGGACAGCATAAAAAGCTCCTCACATTAATAAAAATCGATTTTAGTAAAAATTGCTTTTTCATTATACCATAATTGATACGACTGTTGCCATGCTATTTCTCTTTTCATCTAAACAATTTACCCTTATGGTAACACCCTCATCTATTTTTTTCCAGTACAAGCAAAAACAGCCAGCGTCTAAATTACACTGGCTGTTTCTATGGTATTTTTTATTCTGTGATATTTTGTGGATTTTGGTGTATTCTCACTTTAGGCTTCATGCTCCAGAATACAACATTCATCAAAATCACGATCAGCAAAACGACCGCCATCGCTACCCAAAATCCCATATCAATTCCTAAGAATTCTGTTGTTCCAAACAGATTCATCCAGATTTTTGCCCAGTTCATCAAAATCTCCTCCTTTTAAAGCAGCTCTCCATAGTGACGTACATACGCCTTTTTCAGGCTGGTTGCAAGCACCATATAAAGCAGGATACATGGAATCAGATATGCAAAATAAGAAACAGGAAGTGCTACAAATCCCAACATTGCCCCAAATGGTGTAAATGGAATAATGGTGAGTGCGGTAATACCGCTTAAGGTCAGCAGGGTCAGAGAAGCAGAAGCGCGGCTCTGAATAAATGGAAGTTTTGGTGTGCGGATCATATGGATAACAAGTGTCTGGCTCCACATCGACTCCACAAACCATCCTGCCTGGAACATTCCCATATATGCCTGCTGCATCTGAGCAAGCTGAGCTCCCTGATAGTGATTTGCCAAATCGTTATACAATACACCACCGGATACAAACAGCGGGCAGAAAACAAAATACATGAAAATGTAGGTGGTAAAATCAAAGATGGAACTGGTAGGGCCAATCCAGATCATAAAGCTGCCGACACTGGATGCATCCCATTTGCGTGGTTTGGTGATAAATTCCTCGTCCACATTATCCCACGGAATAGCGGTACAGGACAGATCATAGATGAGGTTGAGGAAAATCAGATGCACGCTCATCATCGGCAAAAACGGAAGCAGAGCGGATGCAGCCAAAACCGAGAACATATTTCCAAAGTTTGAGGATGCTGTCATCTTGATATATTTAATCATATTGGCATAGGTTTTGCGTCCCTCGATAATGCCCTGTTCCAGAACCATCAGATCCTTTTCCAGCAGGATAATATCTGCCGATTCCTTAGCAACATCCACCGCAGTATCTACTGAAATTCCGATATCAGCAGCTTTCATGGCAGCTGCATCATTGATGCCATCCCCCATAAATCCAACGGTATGACCATTTTCTCTCAAAACCGAAACTACACGTGCCTTCTGGTCCGGTGTAAGCTTTGCAAATACATCGGTGGATTCTGCTGCTTGTGCAAGCTGGGCATCGCTCATTTTTTCCACATCAGAACCCAGCAGCATATTGCGAACCTTCATTCCTACCTGTTTGCAGATGGTACGTGTTACCTTATCATTGTCACCGGTCAGAATTTTGGTGGTAACACCGTAATGTTTCAGTGCTTTGATTGCATCGGCTGTGGACTCCTTTGGTGGATCAAGGAAAGCAAGATAACCAATCAATACCATCTCGCATTCATCCTTTACTCCAAAAGCACCTACCGGAGAAGGATTGCTCTTCTGTGCAATAGCAAGGACGCGAAATCCCTTATCGTTGAGTTCATCCACTGTATGCAGGATACGGCGGCGCACCTCATCGGTCAGCGGCTGTACCCCTCCATCACATTCTGCAAAGGAGCAGATGGAAAGCATCTCCTCTACCGCACCCTTTGTCACCATCTGAGTTTTACCGTTTTTGTCCTGCACCACTGTGCTAAGACGGCGGCGGGTAAAATCAAATGGAATTTCATCTACCTTTACATAGTTTTCGGACAGGTCGATTAACTTGGGATCCTCCGTCTCTGCCTCCTCAGTCTTGTGGATAATTGCCAGATCCATCAGATTTTTGTATCCTGTCTGGAAGTAGCTGTTGAGGTACGCATGGCGCAGTACGCGAGTATCATCCTTTCCGTTTACATTCAGATGGTACTCCAAAACAACTCTATCCTGGGTAAGCGTTCCGGTTTTATCCGTACACAGAATATCCATCGCACCAAAATTCTGGATAGAGTTTAAATTTTTCACGATGGTCTGTTTCTTGCTCATCGAGACTGCGCCCTTTGCAAGACAGGTCGTCACGATCATTGGAAGCATTTCAGGAGTCAGTCCAACTGCAATGGAGATACCAAACAGGAATGCGTCCAGCCAATCCCCTTTTGTGATGCCATTAATAAAGAATACCAGCGGAACCATTACCAGCATAAAGCGGATCAAAACCCAGGAAACTGCGTTGACTCCCTTGGTAAAGCTGGTTTCCACCGCTTCTCCCGCTACTGCAGATGCCATGGAGCCAAACAGCGTGTTATCTCCGACACAAACCACAACTGCGGATGCACTTCCCGAAACCACATTGCTGCCCATAAACGCAATGTTATTGTAATCGGTAACGCTTTCTTTTGCTGTACTGGCAAAAGGTACCTTTTCGACAGGCTCACTTTCTCCGGTAAGGCTTGCCTGGCTGACAAACAAATCCTTTGCTTCCAGAATTCGTACATCGGCCGGAATCATATCTCCTGCGGACAGATGTACAATATCTCCAACCACCAGGTCATCCATCGGAATTTCTGTTTTTTCCTGGCCTTTGCGGGTAACGGTACAGGTAGTAGTAATCATCGCCAGCAACTTTTCGGCAGCATTTCCACTTCTGGATTCCTGTACAAACCGAAGTGTTCCGGAAATGATAACCATGGTCAGAATAATCACTACGGTCAGGCAGTCAAAGTCTTCCGGCACGCTGCCAAACAGGGAAAAATATGGGAATACCATATCGGTCATTGTGGACACGATTGCCAGACAGGACAAAATAACCGTAAAAGGATTTACAAATGCTCCAGCCAGACGCTTCAGCAAAGGCTGTTTTTTCTCATGTGTCACCTTGTTGCTGCCGTATTTACTGCGGCTCTCGCTCACTGCATGTTCATCCAATCCACACAGCGCAGCCTGATGTTCTTTCAAAACATCCTTGATACTGCTTTTTGCCGCATGTTCCATACGACGGTTTTGTTCTTCTCGAATCATTGCTTTTTCTGCTGCCTGACGTGCAGCAATTCGATTTTCTTTTCTGTTCATTGCTAAAACCTCCTGATGTTGTTATAGAGGCAGACAGCACGCAGAAAAAATGGCACGGAATCTCCGGCCCCATGCGCGCCTGTGCCTTGGTGGACTGCCATCAGAGTCCATGCCATTCACCTTCCTTTACTCAATCAGATAAAAATTTATGGATGATCATATCGGTGGCCCTTTGAGATGTACCAAACATCCAGGCCAGCAACGATAAACCAGGCAACCATTGCACACATAAACCAGTGATCATGAAATCCTGACCACATTCCTTTGGTCAGAAACAGGATTCCATTTAACATAATTACCTCACCAATATTGCGGCAAAGCGGTAGAATATCGATTTTGTCCTTTTCCTTCTGCGGCATATTTTTCCATGCCTTAAGGTGGGTGTGCCCTTTACCAAAGGCAAAAATAAGTCCCATTGCGGTAAAAAGACATCCAAAGAAAATGCAGGTGTAGTTCATTGTCCTCATTCCTTTCTGTTTGTTAAATTGTTTCTGATATTTTTTAGCTTTAATAGCTGTATCATCAGCATCAACGACATCACTGCAAAGAAAATCCAGATTGTCAGCGTTACCAGATACCAAAGCTCATACAGTACTTCCTGTTGCAAAAGCATACAGCTTAAACTGCATATCAAGGTAAAGGCTGTGTATAAAAACAAAAAGAACATTATTTTATCGTTTCTTATCCTTCTCCTCATTCACAGCACCTCCCACGCCGCACTGCTTACTTCTGCAATTGACAGCATCCGTCCAACAATGCCCTCCAGAATATTATTTTTTGTCTTTCCAAAGGAGCAATATCCTGCAATAATTTCAACCTTGTTTCCCACAACATCGCAGCTTTCCAGGTGGTTGAGGTACAGAGTCTTGCAGGGATTACTGTTAATCAGCAGCAGACGAACGTCCCTCTCCGCTTCCTGCTGGCAAATAACCGAAATGCGGTATTGCTTTTCCATTTCATCTCCATCCATGATGGGATTTAACTTTCTTGCCAACGGACGTAGAATCAAATTAGAGGTGATAAGGATTGCAGCAGCAGAAATCGCCATCGCATACATTCCTGTGCTGGAAAGAATTCCGATTGCTGCGGTGCACCAAAGAGTGGCGGCTGTATTCATCCCTCGTACAGAACCACTATCTTTGAAGATTACCCCGCTGCACAAAAATCCGACACCGGATATGATGCTGCTCCCGACACGAAACATCTGGTCCGACCCGTAAAGCATGGGAAACAGGGTAAAAAAACTGGTTCCCATACAAATCAAAACATTGATTCGGATTCCTGCCGGATGACCGGTAAGCTGTCGTTCCAAGCCGATTAAAAATCCAAGCAATAAGGATAAAAAGATTCGGAACAGAAAGCTGGTGTATATCATGTAAGCCACCTCCCATCGACCTTTTATAGCATACAAAAATCGCAAGGAAATTCACATGGTCAAAACCTTGCGATTTCCTTGCGATTTGGTAAGGAGAGTTTTATTCTGTTTTATCGTTAAACTTATATCCGATTCCCCAGATGGTCAGAATATACTCCGGTGCATCCGGATTTGGTTCAATCTTCTTTCTGAGTTTTCGAATAAATGCCATGATGTTGCTGTCGTCCAGAAGATAATCGCTTTCCCACACCGCCTGATAAATCTGTTCTTTGGTAAACACCTCTCCGCGGTTGCGCGCCAAAAAATACAGGATATCAAATTCCTTTGGTGTCAATGCAATCTCTTTTCCGTCCCGTATTACCCGCCGCAGCCGCAGATCAATGGAAAGTGCTCCACAATGAATGACATCTCCCAGAAACGTTTTCGGGCTAATTTCCCCCATCTCCACCATCAGGGAACTTGCCGTTCCATTCATCAGCTCCGAAAGTCCTTCCTGCAATTCCTTTGCTGCCGGTGTATCTGGAGCCGAAAGGCGCAGTTTCTCCAAAAGCCACTCTGTAAGGCAGGAATCCAGACTGACAAAGCCAATATTCTTTTTCATCTAAGATCCCTCCTCTCAAAGCAGTTCATGATATTTTTTAAGATATCTGCCTTTTGCTAATGTAACAAACAACAGATAAAGTAAAACGATCACAACCAAAAAGCCAAAATAAGTCAGCGGCAAAGCGGTCAAACCAATCAACGTTCCCACCGGTGTAAAGGTCAGGATGGTGAAAAATAAAATTCCCAGCATCGTGACAACCATCACCGGACGAGAAGGTCTGCTTTGCAGCATGGGAACCTTCTGGGTACGCAGCAGATGCAAAATCAGCACCTGTGTCCACATCGATTCCAAAAACCATCCGGTCTGAAATACTGCAATAAATCGCAGCTGTCCACCCTCAGCTAAGGCTGCAAAACTTCCCCCACAGACCGATGGACAAAGGACAAAAAACAGGTAAGAAAATGTTACGATATCAAAAAATGAGCTGATCGGCCCAAAAAAGCGCATAAAACGTCCCAGCGTTCTGCCCGACCATTCCAACGGACGGGCACAGATTTCCTCATCCACATTATCCCATGGCAAAACAAGGCACAGCATATCGTAAAGCAGGTTTAATAACAGCAGCTGCACCGAGGTCATGGGGAAAAATGGCAGAAACACACTGGCAACAACAATGGAAAAGATGTTGCCGAAGTTAGAAGATGCTGTAATTCTGATATATTTTGATACATTAGCAAAGGCTTTTCGTCCTTCTTTGATTCCTTCTTCCAGAACATTCAGGTCCTTTTTGAGCAGGATCACATCTGCTCCTTCCCGAACAGCCTCTGCTGCTGTATCCACCGAGATTCCTACATCCGACTCAACAACAGCAGGCAGATCGTTCATTCCGTCCCCCAAAAATCCTACCGTGTGTCCATTTGATTGCAGAGTCTGTACAATCTGAGCCTTCTGCTTTGGTGAAAGTTCAGAAAAAACGGTGGTGCGTTCAATTTTGATTGGAGCCTCATCATCGCTTAAATTTTCCAGCTGCGCACCGGTCAGAGTCTCTGCTGTATCGATGCCCAGTCTGCGGCAGATGGAGATTGCCACACTTTCCTGATCTCCGGTCAGCACCCGTATTCCAACATGGAGTCTTTGAAGCTTGCTGATGGCTGCCGCAGCGGTCTGTTTTGGTGCATCAAAAAACGCCAGATACCCCAACAGGACAAAGTTTTGTTCGTCTTTGGTGTCCAGATAATCCTGTCCCAGTTCCTTGTATGCTACTGCCAGCACCTTCATACCATCTTCTGTCATCTCATCCACAACGGCATGAACGCTGGCAAGTCCATCCTCTTCCATAACATTGCGGTTACCTTTATATTCAACGAACCCGCATCGGCGGCAGACTTCATCCACACTTCCCTTGATGATAAGCCAATTCTTTTCTTTTCCCTTAACCAGAACACTTGCAAACTTTCGTTCATGATTAAACGGTAGCTCATCCAGCTTTGGATGCAGCTTTTCAAGCTCCTGAAAGTACCCGTCCTTCCCCGGCATTTCCTGATATCTGAGGATCGCTGCATCCAGATGATTGCTGACCCCTGTATGGTAAAGGCTATTCAGATAAGCTAAATCCAGGACAGCCTGGCTTTCATTTCCGAGAATATCCATGTAGTATTCCAGAATCAGGCTGTCTCCGGTCAGAGTACCAGTCTTATCCACACACAAAATATCCATGCTGCCAAATCCCTGCATGGCATTTATGTTTTTCACTACCGTCTGTTTGCTGCCCATAATGGCGCTTCCCTTTGCAAGGCAGGCGTTAATTACCATCGGAAGCATTTCCGGGGTCAATCCAACCGCAACGGAAAGTGCAAACAAAAATGCGGAAAACCAATCTCCCTGCGTAATACCACAAGCAACAAATACAACCGGAATTAAAATTGTCATAAACCGGATGAGTACCCACGCAATGGAACCCGCACCCTGATCAAAACCATTTTTTTCGCTTGACTGTGTCCCAGAAAAGCCGCCATATACGGTATCCTTCCCCACTGCAAGCACAACACCTTCTGCCGTGCCACCAATAACCGCAGAACCCATAAAAGCGATATTGGTATATTCGCCATAGGAACGAGCTTTTTCCTGTACAAGCACATCTGTGTTCTTTTCTAAGATTGCACTTTCTCCTGTAATCACCGACTGCGAAACAAACAGGTCATCCGCTGCGGTCAACCGAATATCTGCCGGAACACGATCCCCTGCCAGAAGGCGCACCTGGTCGCCGACCACAAGCTCGGTTGAAGAAAGTCCAACCCACTTATTATTTCGGCGCACCAATATGTTTGAGGCAATCATTCCTGTCAGATGATCTGCAACAGATTTTGCCCGCAATTCCTGCATAAAGCGAACAACACCGCTAATGAGCAGCATCGATAAAATAATGATGACCGTTGTCATATTACGGCTAAAATTGGACGCAAGAAGAACATCGGTCACAAAGGAAATACTTGCCAGTATCAACAGAATGATGGCAAACGGATTGACAAAAGCTCTGCGCAGTCGATAAAGCACCGTATCCGATGCCCTTCCCGACAGAATATTGCTTCCATATTGTGTACGGTTTTCTTCCACCTGTTTTTCTGTGTATCCCTGCTCGGAAATATGAAAATCCCGGTACAGCGTTTCGGTGTCTGTGTATGCATAATCAAGCACTCGTCGATGTATTGTACCGTCTTTCATCATCTTCACCTCCATTTGATTTTTCTTATTATATCACAGAACCACCCGATTAACATAAGTTGAAATCTTGCTTTTTCCTTGTTTTCGTTTAAGAACAGTAAAATCGACTGCACAAAAAAAGCAGGTGATTTTTCACCTGCGTCTTTGATACTCGCTGTATAACAAGGTAACAACCACTGCCGCCGTAAAACAAACCACCGCCACCAGCACATATCCACCAACATTTTCATGCAGCAAAATTGTGCCGTACATTCCATAGATTACCGGATAGGCGGGTCCGCTGGTTTGATGTAAGATAAAAAGCAAAGAGAAGCATAGTACTCCGCACAGTACCATCAGCCTATAAATACTTTTTCTTGTTCTGTGATACCGCACCCTTCTTTCTACTATCTCAACACGCTTTGTGGTGTCATGCATGACAAGATCTCCTTTCCGCTGAAATTGACCCGAAACAATCTTACACTTATATAGCTACAAAAACGCAGAAAAACTCTCACACAATATTTCAATTTTTCCAAAAAAAGTCCCCGTTTCGCTGTGGGCCGCGGAACGGGGACAGGCTTTATGCCAAAGATGGATTCTTTCAGAGACAAACTATGTAACAGTTTGCTTATTTAACCAGTTTCTTGAACTCGTCAGCAACAAACTGAACTTTTGGACCGATAATAACCTGTACACTGGTCTTACCTGGACGAACGATACCAGCAGCACCGGATGCTTTCAGTTTCTTTTCGTCTACCAGCAGACGGTCTTTAACTTCCAGACGCAGACGGGTGATGCAGTTGTCAACGCTTGTAACGTTAGCAGCGCCGCCAACACCTTCCAGAATAGCTTTTGCCATTGCTGCGTAGTCGTTTGCGCTCAGTTCAATATTCATTTCAGCAGCAGTATCGTCATCTTCACGACCTGGAGTCTTCAGGTTGAGTTTAACGATCATGATGCGGAATACAACATAGTAGATTACAAAGAATACCAGACCGATTGGAATCAGCAGGATTGGATTCATTGCGAATGGAGCCTTGAAGGACAGGAACCAGTCAACAAAACCAGCACTGAACTGGAAGCCAGCACGAATTGGCAGAGCAGCTACGATTGCAACGGAGATACCGGTCAGAACTGCATGAGCTACATACAGAGCTGGAGCCAGGAACATGAATGCGAATTCCAGAGGCTCGGTAACACCGGTGAAGAGGGAACAGAGTGCAGCGGACAGCAGAATACCGCCGGCCATCTTTTTCTTTTCTGGTTTAGCAGTGTGGTACATTGCCAGAGCAGCACCAGGCAGACCAAACATCATAACTGGGAAGAAACCAGCCTGATACATACCGGTCTGACCGAGAACGCCGCCTTCAACAGAACCCCAGAACTTACCAATATCAGAGATATTTGCAACGTCAAACCAGAATACGCTGTTGAGAGCGTGATGCAGACCAACTGGAATGAGCAGACGGTTGAGGAAGCCGTAGATACCAGCGCCGATTGCGCCCATATCGAGGATGCCTTCACCAACGCTTACCAGGAAGGTGTAAACAACCGGCCATACGAAGTACAGCGGGATGCAGATGAGCAGAGTAACAACAACGGTCATGATCGGAACAAAACGACGGCCTGCAAAGAAGCCAAGGAAGTCCGGCATGTTGATCTTGTGGAACTTGTTGTAGCACCATGCAGCGATCAGACCGCAGAGGATACCGATAAACTGGTTGTTGATTTTGCCAAATGCAGGGTTAACGGTTGCATCAGCACCGATGATGAGCTGAACAACAGCGGTTCCCAACATGGTCTGTACAGTCAGCCAGGAGATGATAGCTGCCAGAGCAGAAGTACCTTCCTGGTCTTTGGACATACCGATTGCAACACCCAGAGCGAACAGAATTGCCATGTTATCGATCAGAATACCGCCAGCTTTGATCAGAAGCAGAGCCAGCATGCTGTTAGCACCCCAGCCAGCTGGGTCGATCCAGTAACCGATACCCATCAGGATACCACCGATTGGCAGACATGCTACCGGCAGCATCAAAGATTTACCTAATCTTTGTAAAAATCGCATCATAGAGAAAATTCCTCCTCATTTTTATTTGTCGCATACAGATTCTCTCTATCCATAGACAGACCGCCGCCCACAGCAGTCTGTCGGTCTCCAAAAGAAAGTGAAAACGCTTTTTCAAGCTGTTTTTTCCAAATAATATGCGGTCGCTTTTGTTAAAATGCCGCGGCAGACCTTTTTATAGGTTTGCTTTCAGAAATTCTTCCAGAGTAGCAGCAGCTTCTGCTTCCTGCGGACCGGAAACTTCGATGGTCAGAGTGTGACCCTGTTTTGCACCCAGCTGCATAACACCCATAATGCGTTTTGCATCAACAGTCTTGTCACCAGCAGTGATTTTGATATCGCATTCTTTCCATGCGCCAGCAGCTTTTGCAAGCTGACCTGCTGGACGAGCGTGCAGACCGATTGGGTCCTGAATTACATAAGAAATTGTTTTCATTTTACAATAACCTCGCTTTCGCAAACTTTCTTTCTCAACTGCAGCACCCTTGTTGGGGATACAGATAATTCATCATAGCCCATTTCCAGGAGGGTATCTGTCATAGTCAGATCCGCAGCAAGTTCGCCGCAGATACCGCACCAGATTCCTGCCTTGTGTGCATTTTGTGCAATCATTCCGAGCAAGCGGATGAGTGCAGGATGATGTGGATCATCAAATCCATCCAGAGATGGGTTCTGACGGTCAACCGCCAGGGTATACTGGGTCAGGTCGTTGGTACCAACGCTGAAGAAATCTACTTCTTCTGCCAGCAGATCGCTGATAACAGCTGCTGCTGGGGTCTCGATCATGATGCCGTGCTCAACTTCACCGATTTCAATGCCTTCCTGCTTCATCTCTTCACGGATCTGCTCGCACATTTCTTTAAGCTTGCGAACTTCCCACACCGAAGCAATCATTGGGAACATTACACTAACCGGTCCGAGTGCACTTGCACGATAGATCGAACGCATCTGGGTACGGAATACTTCCGGACGGCGCAGACAGATTCTTGCACCACGCAGACCCAGTGCCGGGTTTTCTTCTTTATCCAGTTCAAAGTAGTCTGCCTGTTTGTCAGCACCGATATCCAAGGTACGGATAACGACACGTCTTCCTTCCAGACCTTCCACTACCTTGCGGTAAGCGTTAAACAGTTCATCTTCGGTCGGGTAGGTGTCGCGTCCCAGATAAAGGAACTCGCTGCGCAGCAGACCAACGCCCTCTGCATCACCCTTGAGCACATGCTCAACATCAGCAGGGCTGCCGATATTGGCATACAGTTTAATCTTCTGACCGTGTGGGGTAACGCTTTCCTTGCCGCGATAGTTTTCCAGCTGACGCTGATATTCGTCGGCAGTGCGTTTCTTTTCCTGCATCTTTGCCAGTGTCTCTTCGTCTGGATCAATGTAGTAGCAGCCGTCAAAACCATCTACAATCATCATCTTTCCATCGAGATCTTCCTCAAGATTGATCTGAGTTTTTACCAGAGATGGAATACCCATGATTCTTGCCAAAATTGCAGTATGGCTGTTCGAGGAACCCTGTCTTGTCACAAATGCAAGAATTTTGTCTTTTGGCATCTGGACTGTTTCGGATGGAGTGAGGTCTTCTGCAATCAGAATACCTGGTTCTTCCATCGAAAATCCTACTTTACCGTTGCACAGGATGGTAACAACACGGGTGGAAATATCCTGTACATCGGTTGCGCGCGCCTGCATATAAGCGTCATCCATTGCGGAAAATGCTGCTGCGAAGGTATCGCCGGTTTCTTTAACTGCCTGAGCTGCGCTTGCACCATTCTGAATCATTGCTTCGATACTTTCCAGATAATCCAGGTCATCAAGCATCATCATCTGTACATCCAGAATCATTGCCTGTTCTTCGCCCAGACGCTCTGCGGCATCCTGCATCAAAGTCTGGAGCTGTTCCAGAGCGGTCTGTTTTGCCGCTTCAAATTTCTGCTGCTCCACAGCGGGATCACCACAGGAAACAGGCAGGGTGGCAAGCTGTTTTTTATAAACATAAGCTTTGCCGATGGCAATTCCGGAAAAGACCGGACGTCCATTTCCAAAAATCATATTGTAATGCCTCCAAATTTCAGCGTCTTATTTTTTCAGAGTGAGAACAACATCGCCTACCGATACAGTTCCGGTATGTGGCTCAATTGCAGTAAACTGATCCGAGTTGCAGATTACGATTGGAGTGATGAGATCATATCCTTCTGCTTCAATTGCCTCTCTGTCAAAGCTGATAAGCTTCTGGCCTTTTTTGACCTGATCGCCGTTTGCTGCGTGAACCTGATAGTGTTTACCTTTGAGGTTTACAGTCTCCAGACCAACGTGGATGAGGATTTCGATGCCATCGTTGCTTGTCATGCTGACTGCGTGACCGGTATCAAACATCATCTCGATTTTGCCGTCACATGGAGCGAACACTTCGTTTCCAGTTGGGCGGATTGCAAGGCCTTTACCCAAAATCTCATCGCTGAAAGTAGGATCGTTTACCTGAGAAATCGAAACTGCTTCACCTGCAAGCGGTGCTGCAAGTTCCATCTTTGGTTCTTCTTTTTTTCCAAACAGCTTATCCAAAAATCCCATAACTATTACAACCTTTCATTTCATAAAACTGTAACTGTACTTTAAATATATGATTAACCTCGGTTGACCCGATGTAAATTAACGGTCAGATAGGCGCGCTGTTCCGGTGTCAGCGGACGGCCGCTTGCCTTTTCCAATGGATGAACCAGGATACCTGCCAGCTGATATTCCCCGGGAAATGCCTGTGGAATCAGCACGGACAACGGACTTTCCTGCTCGAGCACCGGATCATCCGAAGACTGTTTTAATGCCAGGAATTTCAGATGAACGATAAACTCATCAAAATCGATCGAGCTGCGGTCCACATGGAAGGATGGATGTTCCTCCAATACTCTGAGCATCTCTGACAAGGTTTGTGTTACCTGCATGGTGATACTCAGCGAATTTTCGTACTCTGCATTGAGAAGGTGCAGTGCAATGGATGCAGCCTCATCTTCCGGGAGAGAAACGTGAAATCTGCGTTCAATCTCTGCCAACGCATAGGAACCGATCGCATATTCCTTTGGATAGAACAGACGAACTTCAGTGTGCAAAGCATTTGCAAAGCGCATTCCGTTTTTTTCCCGCTGAATGGCAAAGCAGATATGATCACTGAGCGTATAGTAAATTACTTCACTCAGCTTATGCCCCAAAACGCTCTGTGCGTATTCAATCAACTCAGCACAAAATTTCACCTGGTCGTGAGGAAGGCTGGCATAAAGCGTCTGCAAACGCTCCATGTTGTTCTGATCTGTAATGCGAAAAATCTTTTCTGCCTGTTCACGCTCCACGGTATGCCCTGACTTTAACCCAAAGCCAAGACCTCGCCCCATAACAATGTATTCACAGCCATTTTCGTCCTGACAACTGACTACATTATTGTTGATTGTCTTAATCACACGGAAACTCACAGATCACGCCTCCTTTGACAACCATGCAACAAATCTTTTTTGTGCTAAACAGCACAAAAAAGAGCTAGCTCTTTTATATAAACAAAAAAACCAGGTCTCACAAAAATCGCCACAAATCAGCCGGCAAAAAATGACGACAAAATGTGATGTGCTTTGTGAGCCCCGGTTTTGCCCGCTTATGCAGTAACAATCCAAGTTCATATTCAAATTATATAAAAAATAATTGCATCTGTCAATGGATTTTCGGCAAAACAAATAGTTTAGTGAAGTTCACAAAAACTTCGTTAATTCCTTGTTAATATTTACTTAAAAATTGGCATTTCAGACCGTATTTTCCTCGCGTACACTCCCCTTTTTTCCTGCCAGTTTCAGCGACACCTTCTTAAGTTAGAAAACATATTTCTATTTTCTTCTTTAAAAGCAAGATTGCTTTTTAAAGAAAATCATGCTATACTTTGCTCAAATTACGACAATCAGGCTTTATACTGGAAAGGATATTATCATGAAAAAACTGTTTGCAATTTCTATGACCTGTTTGCTTACCTGCCTGCTGGTTCTTCCTGTCTGCGCTGAGTCAACCACTGAATCCCCAGTAATTCCAACTCTGGGAAACGGTGACGGACTTCTGGTGGATGGTTTGGCTCTTTTTCTAGTAGCAGTCATTCTGTTTGCGGTCATCGTTTTCTTTTACCGCGTTCTGGGACCGAAAGATAAAAAGCCGGGTTCTCCGCTCAAAAGGAATCGAAAATAGTTTAGATAAACAAAAGGAAATGGATGCAGTCCATTCCATTTTGTGATGTCATCAAATATTTTGTTGTTCTCTATTCTGGTCATAGTCGATAATCTCAGGAGCAAGTTCCAGATTCAGCTTTAAAATGGTGTCAATTTCTCTTCTGATATCCGCACCCTGTTGCCTTGCAACCTTGATATATGCCTCTGTCTCCTGCTGCTGGTAGATTCCCTTTGCATGAAACACATCATTGCCTGCATGGGGATAACCCAAAATCTCTGTTAACTGAAAGTGATGGTAATCAAGTTCAAACGGGTCGATTGTTTCCCTCCACTTGGCTGGATGCATCCTGATTCCTCCTTTATTATGCAGCATCTTACATGAAGTTATTCTGTATTCTTTTCCTTCCTTCTATCAGGAAAGCTGTTCTGTTTCTTGCATTCAATTTCCCGCTGTGATATAATCGTTGTCGAATTTTTAAAGTTCCCAAATTTACTAAAATCATTTTATCATAATGCTTCAACACAGAAAAGAGGAATCATTGTCAGATGGAACTATTTTCTTCTAAAGAAGGTTTGTGCTTTCAGCAGTTAATTACCTATCCTGAAATCAAAATCAATGCTGACTGCTTTTCCTTTATCACTGGAAAAAGCGGATGCGGAAAGAGCACCTATCTGCGAATGCTCAGCGCGACCCTGTCAGCACCGGACGGTCAGATTTTTTATCGTTCAAAGCCGCTCGAAGACTATCCTGTCTTGGATTACCGCAAAGAAGTTATGCTGGTTCCTCAGCAGGTCTTTCTTTTTGATGGAACCATACGAAAAAACTTTGACCTCTTTTATGATATGAGAGAGGAAAAACAGCCCTTAGATGAAGACGTACAGCGGTTTCTTGCCATCTGTTGTGCCGATTTTCCGTTGAGTGCTAACTGTGCTACCCTCTCCGGCGGAGAAAGGCAGCGTGTCTTTCTTGCAATCTTTCTTTCTGCGATGCCAAAAGTTTTGCTGCTGGATGAACCGACCGCTGCATTGGACGAACAGACCTCCGAAACTTTGCTGCACAATCTAAAACAGTTTTGCTCGCAAAACAACATCAGCGTAGTCTGTGTTTGCCATAACGGCGAACTGGTCCGTCGGTTTGCTGACCAAGAAATCAGATTGGGGGAAGAACGATGAACGGAATTGTCCAGCTGCAATTATGGCAGTTTTCTTTGATTTATCTTTTACTGTTGATCGTCATCTTTATCATGAAGCGGTGCAGCATCAACCGAACCAAACTTTTGATTGTAGCCAGCATCAAGATGACCGTTCAGTTGATTCTTTCAGGACTAATCCTCACCTATATTTTTGAAAACCCACACCCGATTTTTGTTGTTGCCTATGTCTCGGTCATGGTATGGTTTTCCATCCACCGGGTTTTGTCCAACAACAAAGACCTGAACAAACGGTTCAAGGCGGTAATCGCGCTTTCGATTGCAAGTTCCGGACTGTTTGTACTGCTGTTCTTTGTCTGTGTTGTTGTGGGAGAAAGCATCTTCAATCCACAGTATGTTATCCCAATTTCCGGTATGCTGATGGGCAACACCATGACCGGTGTCTCTCTGGGTATCAAGACCTTTCGGGAAAGTCTGGACGGTCAACGTGCCAAAATCAATGCCCTGCTCTGTTTTGGTGCTTCACCTAAAAAAATCCTGATGCCGTTTGTAAAGCAGTCGCTGGAAACTGCCATGCTTCCAACCATCAATTCGATGATCGGGATGGGTGTTGTTTCCCTTCCGGGCATGATGACCGGTCAGATTCTGTCCGGTACTCTGCCGACCACCGCCATCCTGTATCAGATTGCAATTATGATTGCAATCTGCACCATGGTCACCAGTGCAAGTTTTGGAGCGCTGTACTTTGGCTACCGGACTTTATACGACTCCAAAAAACAGATTATCTAAAGAAAAAAAGCTTCCTGTTCTCAGGAAGCTTTTTTATGTTTTCTTTCTATTTTGTTATCTTTAGAAACCGAGTTCTTCGCCTACCAGAACTACCTTGATTCTGTTTTTGTGGCGCTGCTGAGCACTGACAACATAGTTGCAGCAGATTCTGCCTTCGCTGTGACAGTTCATGCATTCACCGACTTTTGCACATGGGGTCTCACAGTGCAGACGAACTGCATTGATCGGCGCTGCCACCTTTTTCACTCTCTGTACCGCAGCATCGATGTCCGGAACAATTTTATTATATCCCGCTACCACGATGACACTGTCCGGTCCATAGACCAAAGCAGCTACGCGGTTGGAATTTCCGTCCACATTGTAAAGCTCACCATTTTCAGTGATAGCATTAGCACTGAGCAGATAAGTATCTGCAAAAAATGCCTTGCGCAGAATATCCTTGGATTCCTGTGGGGTAAGTCCCGGCTTTGCGCGATCCAGAAAATCATAACGACCGCTGCGCAGCAGATCCATGATGCCGCACTCTGCCAGTGTAACCGAACCGCCGCATGCAACAACCTGACCGGTCGGGATCAGACTTTCCACAATTTTCAGCGCATCTTCTTTTGTCTTTGCATAAAACGGCTGCATGTTGTTTTTTTCCAGATTTGCCATTGTTTTGGCAATTCTTTTTTCAATAACAAAGCGTTTGTTCTCATCCATTTTCTAATTCCCCATTTCCTTTTATTTGACTGCTTCTTTTACTGTCAGCGCTGGACGCTGTTCCAACGCAAGCTGTTTCTGCTGACGAATGGTAACATATCTCTTTTTGCGGAAGGTCAAAAACAGTACAATCACACTTGCCAAAATCGACAAAACCGAACCGGTAATTAAAGTTTCGATCAAAGAGATATCAACCATATAGAAATGAAGCACAATGAAGGAAATGGCTGCTCCGAGGTCTGCAGCAACATGATAGGTTACCAGTTCCGGCAGACGGATTTGACTCCAAAAGCTTTTTGCAACCAATGCGATTCCGATTGCCGCAATTGCAAGCGAAAGGATTACCAGCAAAGCTGGAAGATGAATCTTTCCCAGAAACGCAAGCAGCATGGAAGAAACCACTCTGGTAACCGAACCGGCAAGCATCATATAGTACAGAATTTTTTTATACAAAGTTATCGCCACCTAAGTAAATTTCCCTCAGAAAAAGAGAATTTCTTCCTTTTTATCAGGTTTGAGGTGGTTTTATTATATCATATTTTTCCAGTAAAATCAAATTGACCTGGAAACGGCCTGTTTCTGCCTGCTTTTGGCTTGCTTTTGGAAGGATTGCTTTGGCTGTTAATGACCTCTTCTTTTCTTTTGGAAAACATCATTCCGCTGACTACCGACCACAGCAGAGGAGCTATCATCAGCAGCACACTGATAAGCTTCATCTGCTCTGTATTCAAAGCAGTTGTCTCAAAAATCATCCTGCCCATCGGGTGCCATACTGCAAATCCCATCACCATCAGGGATGTGCATACCGCAGCAATCAGTTTCCAGTTATTAAAAAATGGAATGCCAAACAAGGTCTTGTTCTCCGACTTACATTCAAACACATGAATCAGCTGGGTTAAGATCAGAGTAACCAGCGCGCCGGTGCGGGCAGTCTCCAAACGAATTGCTTCAGGAATTGCAGGACTGGTCAGTAGAAGAGAAAAGGCTGCAATGGTCGTCAGTCCAATCAGCATTCCCCGGAACAAGATTACGCTGAGCAGACCTCCAGAAAAGATGGAATCGATGCTCTTTCTTGGCTTCTGATTCATGACATCACTATCCGGTGGGTCCAATCCCAGAGCGATCGCCGGCAAACCATCAGTCACCAGATTGATCAGCAAAATCTGAATCGGCAAAAGTGGGACCGGCATTCCCATCAGCATTGCCAGGAACATGGTAACCACCTCGCCAATGTTGCAGGAAAGCAGATATCGGATAAACTTTCGGATATTCCGGTAGATTACTCTTCCTTCTTCAATGGCGGAAACCAAAGTGGCAAAATTATCGTCCATCAGGATGACTGCGCTTGCCTCCTTAGTGACATCGGTTCCATTTTTACCCATCGAAACACCAATATTTGCCTCCTTGACCGCAGGCGCGTCATTGACTCCGTCTCCGGTCATTGCCACGATGTTTCCCTGCGATTTGAGCCCTTTGACAATGCGCAGCTTGTGCGCCGGTGTCACCCTTGCAAACACGCTGACTTTGGGCAGCTTCTGCAAAAAGCTTTCGTCATCCATCCGTTCTATCTCTGCACCGGTCAATACTTCGCCGCCCGGGCGCAGGATTTTTAGCTGCGATGCAATAGCGCAAGCGGTCTCCCTGCTGTCTCCGGTAATCATCACCGGCCGAATCTGCGCTGTCCTGCATTTTTCCACCGCGTCAAAAGCTTCCTTTCTCGGCGGGTCGATCATTCCGCACAGACCACAGAACACCAAATTTTGTTCAGCACAGTCAGATGTTGAGTTTGCCCTGCGCCAGCATAGTGCCAGTACACGCATAGCATCCTTTGCCATTGCTTTATTTTCACTTAAGATCTTCTGTTTCTGCATCGGGCTCATGACCGATACCTCGCCGTTTTTCTGGCAGAACGCGCACCGCTGCAATAAAATGTCCGGTGCACCTTTGGTAAACAGAAACATTTCCCCATTTTTGTTTTTCACCACAACCGACATCATCTTGCGCTGAGAATCAAACGGTATTTCTTTGAGCACCGTGATACCGCTCGACGAAAATTCAACACCGCCTTTTGCCCCCAGTACAGCAAGAGCCGCTTCGGTGGGTTCCCCATTTACCGCATAGCTTTTGGAAAACAGTCCTTTTCCCCTACGGTTTGCGCCACCTTCTATCCTTGCGTTATTGCATACAACCGCAATTTCAAGGCTTCTTTTTAAATCAGGGTTTTCTTCAATACGGATTTGTCTGCCATTTTGCTCAATTTTCCCGCTTTCCAACCCGTTTCCAGTTACTGTAAACTGCTGCCCTGCACAGCAAAGCTTCTTGACGGTCATGCGATTTTCGGTAAGAGTTCCGGTCTTATCCGAACAGATCACATTAGCGCATCCTAGCGTCTCCACTGCGTGCAGCCGTCGAATGACTGCATTTTTCTTCACCATGCGGTTGACCGACAACGCCAGAGCGATGGTGACAATGGCGGGTAAACCCTCAGGAATTGCTGCAACCGCAAGGGAAATTCCGGTGATGAGCATATCCAGTACCGGCTCCCCTCGAAGGATTCCGACCCCCGCTACCACTGCACAGATCAGTAAACAGCCTGCCGCGATCATCTTGCCCAGCTGGTCAAGCTTCCGCTGGAGCGGTGTCTGCTCCTCCTCGATGGAATCAAGCATTACCGCGATCTGTCCCATGCGGGTATCCTCACCGATGGCGTGAACAATCGCCTTGCCGTGTCCTCGGGTAACGATTGTCCCCATAAATGCACAGACCTGATCGGAGGTATCATTGGTACGGTAATCGGTATATGCCTTTTCCACCGGAACCGATTCCCCTGTCAACAGCGATTCATCCACCATCAGTGCGCTGTTCTCGACGATACGGCAGTCTGCCGGTACGCGATCCCCTGTTTTGAGCAGCACCAGATCCCCAATGGTCACTTCCCGCGCCGGAATCGTCTGCTCTTTTCCGTCACGGATAACACTGGCTGTGGGAGCTGCCAGCTCGTTTAATTTTTCAAGCGAACGCTCGGTGCGATATTCCTGAAAAAATCCCAGAAGTGCGTTTAACATTACAATTGCGATGATGGTGACTGCCTCCACCTTTTCCCCCATCATCAGAGAGATTCCGGTCGAGCACAGCAAAATCAGCGTCATCAGATCCCGAAACTGGGACAGAAAGATTTTGATTGGATTTTTCTTCCGACTGTTTTCCAGAAGATTGTCCCCATAGTCCACACGGTTTTGCTGGGCCTGTCTTTGTGTAAGCCCCGGATATTGTGTCATCTTGAAAACCCCATCCTTTCTTTTTTGCGGTTTCATGAAAGAAGGTTTTGCTGCTTTGACCAAAACAAAGCAAAACCTTCTTTGCAATTTAAAATTCCGCTTTCGATTCTGACCTGTCCTAAGGATATGTTTTTGGGGCAAAAAAAATGACAGGCAGTTTTGCAAAACTGCCTGTCATAATCTTTTTATTTTTCAATCAGGGCGGTAAGGATGCGGGAATAAACCTCAGCAGGGTCATTCTGAATATGTTCCTTTACCAGAATGCACTCCTCTTCGGTGGGTAAAAACACATTTAAGTTCAAAAGGTCTGAGCCGATATCCCGGATAGTTAATTGTAGGATGTAGCCGTCCGAAACAGGGTGATAGTTCACATCCACCTCGTCCATACACTTTTGCACCTCGGTGAGGTGACGTGCAGTTTCCAGAGTCTTTTCCCTTACCGTCAACGGCAGGGTTTTCTGGAAAGTCTGGGCGGTGATGGAACCGACTTCGGTAATCACAAAAATTTCCTTTTCTCCGTCCGGTGTCATCTGCCGACGGATATGTTCGGTCTTTTCCAGTTCGCTCATCGACTCAGCAAACTCAAAATAGTTGACCAGTCCGGTTTCCTGAAAGATTTCGTTGAGCTCATCAAAAGACAATCCCGGCTGCTCCCCATCTGAAAGAGCTGCCCCGGGGGAATTTTTCTTCAAGCTGTCCAGCAAAAAGCAAATTAAAATCTTTACTTCAAAATCGTTGGTTAAGCCTCCCGGCTGGATTCCTCCCACAAAAGCGTTAAAGGCCATTCCTTTTCCACCTCATTGTCGTTGTTTTTTCTATTTTACAACATTTTTGTTCATTTTAAAAGAGACGTTTCTCAGTTTTTCTTAAAATTCTTCTTTTTCTCTTAAATTTTCGAGAGTTTTTCCAAAATGGACTGCATCTTTCTGGGGGAAACATAGCCGCCGGCATTGTTGATGATGTCCCGAAGCGGAATGGCGTTTGCCATCGGAAGCATTGGGTGACGCATAATCATCGGCAGCTCCTTTTGCAGCATTGCTTTTGCCTGTGGATTTTTGAGTACCTCTCCGACGGTGATATTATAATTCTTTAAATCCATATTATCTTCTCCTTTCTGTAATCGTAAAAAGGTTTCCTTATATCTTATGCACTTTGTAAAAATTTGTGTTTCTACCCTATATAATGGCTGATTTTTCTAATATTCCATGATACAATGAAGAAAAAGTCAGGAGAGATTTTATGAAAACTGATCTGCTCTGCATCCCAGGAATCGGTAAAAATATTCGTCAAGACCTGATTAACATTGGCATCGACTGTGTCGAAGCGCTGCGTGGTCAAGACCCTGAACATCTATACCAAAAAGATTGCCAATTCAAGGGATATCCTGAAGACCGCTGTCAGTTATATATTTTTCGATGTGCTGTCTACTACGCCAATCACGATACTCATGATCCCCAAAAATGCAAATGGTGGTATTGGAAGGATCATACCTACCTTCCAACACCACAGACTTCCGATCCAAAGGAGTAGTTACTATGAGAAAAGTGTTGCGCATAATAATCCCCCTCCTGCTTGCTTTGACGCTTGCTCTCTTCTGCTGCGGATGCAAAGAGGAGGATGTCCTTCATGCAGGACTCAACGCTGAAATACTGGAAGTCAACGTGGAGAATAAGACAATCCGGGTGCGTAATCTTGATAGAAGCGGTCAATTGCTCCTAGAAGAGTGTACCTTCGATTGCTCCGAAGCCGAAAAAGAAGACCTGATCATCTATGTAAAGTATGGAACCGGCGATGTTACCCAGCTTTCCCTCGCTGACTTACAGCCGGGGGATGATGTGATTTTGTGGATTTATGACTCTGAGCTTTCCAAAGCAGAAAGTGGCAGCATTGCCAAACTCTATGAAATCCAGCTCGGCACACAGCGGCTGAATTAACTTACTACAGCATACTTTCATTTATAATCGAGGGGGAATCTCTGTGAAAAGAATATTTTCCATCTTAACACCTGTCCTACTTGCCTTAATGCTCGTCCTTTTTTGCTGCGGATGCGAAAAAGAGAGTGTTCTTTACACCGGATTCGATGTTGAGCTGCTCGAGGTCGATGCGAAAAACCAGACCATCCGTGTACGTGACTTGAGGGAAGAAGGCAAAACATTTGGGCAGGACTGCACTCTCGACTGCTCTGAGCTTACAGAACGTGGATATATTCTGTACGTAAACTACGATACCAGCGAAGAGACTTATCTTTCCCTTTCCGACCTGCAGCCGGGAGATGAATTGTTCCTCTCCATTCATGAATCGGAACTTGCCAAAGTAGAAAGCGGCAATGCTCGCCTCTATGGAATCCAGCTTGGAACGCAGCGGTTTAGCTAATAGACCGCAATTTGTGCAAGGAATTAAACACAAGGCATTGAGTTTGCACAAAAAGGGTGCTATAATTTTATCGTATATTTTTTATCATTAATTCTGCCATTGCGGTATTCCATAAAACAGGAGGAGCAAAACCACATGGAAACAAACGACAAAAAGACATTTTATATCACCACGCCAATTTATTATCCATCCGATAAACTGCACATCGGTCACACCTACTGCACCGTAGCAACCGACACCATGGCTCGCTACAAACGTCTGCAGGGCTACGATGTTCTGTTCCTGACCGGTACCGATGAACATGGTCAGAAGATCGAGGACAAGGCAAAAGAGGCTGGCGTTACTCCAAAACAGTTTGTAGATAATATTGTAGAAGGCGAACGCGGCGTACTGGATCTGTGGAAACTGATGAACATTTCCAACGATCGATTCATCCGTACCACCGACGATTACCATGAACATTCGGTACAGAAAATCTTCAAGAAGCTGTACGAAAAAGGCGACATCTATAAGGGCAAATATGTCGGCAAATACTGCAAACCATGCGAATCCTTCTGGACCGAGACCCAGCTGGTAGACGGCAAGTGCCCAGACTGCGGACGTCCTGTTGTTGATGCTGAGGAGGAAGCATACTTCTTCCGTCTTTCCAAATATGCAGACCGCATTCAGGATCTGCTGGAAAACACCGACTTCCTCGAGCCACGCAGCCGTGTCAACGAAATGGTAAACAACTTCATCAAACCAGGTCTTGAAGATCTGTGCGTTTCCCGTACCTCCTTCAGCTGGGGCGTTCCGGTTGACTTTGATCCAGGACATGTTGTTTATGTTTGGATCGATGCTCTTTCCAACTACATCAACGCTCTGGGCTACGAGAACGATAAATATCATGATTTCGAAAAATACTGGCCGGCTGACGTACACTTTGTTGGTAAAGAGATCGTTCGTTTCCATTCCATCATCTGGCCTGCTATCCTGATGGCACTGGATCTGCCTCTGCCAAAGAAGGTTTACGGTCATGGCTGGTTGCTTCTGGACGGCGGCAAGATGAGCAAATCCAAGGGCAACGTGGTTGACCCATACGTTCTGGCAGAACGTTACGGCGTAGACGCCCTGCGTTACTTCCTGCTGCGTGAGTTCCCATTCGGCTCGGACGGCAACTTCTCCAACGAAGCACTCATCAACCGCATCAACATTGATCTTGCAAACGATCTGGGCAACCTGCTGTCCCGTTCTGTTTCGATGGTAGAAAAATACTTCGGCGGCACTCTGCCGGAAGAACGCGAAGCAGATTCGCTTGATGATGAACTGATCTCCATGATTTCCTCCCTGCGCGAAAAATATGACGCACAGATGGAAAAATACGCATTCCAGAATGGTCTGGCTGAAGTATTCAAGGTGATCTCCCGCACCAACAAATATATCGATGAGACCGCTCCATGGGCTCTGGGCAAGGATGAAACCAAGAAAGCAAGACTGGCTACCGTTCTGTACAACCTGCTCGAATCCCTGCGTGTATCCGCTTCCCTGCTCTCTCCATTTATGCCGGAAAGCGCTGCTAAGATTGCAGAACAGATCGGTGCAACTGCTGAGGATGTTTCTTACGAAAACGCTGCTAAATTCGGTGTTCTTCCAAAGAACGTAACCGTACACAAGGGTGCAACCCTCTTCCCTCGTATCGACATGCAGAAAGAGCTGGAAGAACTGGCTGCCGCACAGGCTGCTGCTCATCCACAGCTTCCAAAATATGAAGGCGTTGCAGAACTTATCGACATCGAACACTTTGGCAAAGTTGACCTGCGTGTTGCTCAGATCAAAGAATGTGAGCCAATCAAACGTGCAAAGAAACTGCTGAAACTCCAGCTGGATGACGGCTTTGAGGGCGGCAGACAGGTTGTTTCCGGTATTGCTCCATGGTACAAACCAGAAGACCTGATCGGCAAGAAGGTCGTTGTTGTTGCAAACCTCAAGCCTGCAAAACTTTGCGGCGAGGAATCCTGCGGCATGATTCTTGCTGCTGACGTTGACGATAAGACTGTAAAAGTTCTCTTTGTAGACGACAGCATTCCAAACGGTTCCAAACTGCGCTAAGCAGTGATACAAAAAAGAGGAGCAAATGCTCCTCTTTTTTCGATTTGATGACTGGGGGAATTTTTGTGATTTCATCTGCCCATGCACAAACTTATCTCAGACAAGCTGTTCAAAGCAATCCCGGTCCTTGGGAACAGCACAGCCTTTCAGTTGCGGATAACGCAAAACGCATTGCTCAAAAGGCAGGATTAAATCCGGAAAACGCTTATGTGATGGGTCTGCTGCATGACATTGGACGCGGTGCAGGGGTCAGCGGCATCCGGCACATCTTCGACGGGTACGATCTGATGACATCGCTCGGAGAGCCTGAGATTGCCCGCATCTGCCTGACCCACTCTTTTCCAAGTAAGGATATTCTCACCTATACAGGAAAAGTCGACTGCACACAAGCGCAGCTTGCATTTTTGCAGAACTTTTTAAGCAGCCATCCTTATGACGATTACGACCGCTTGATTCAACTTTGTGACGCTATTTCCCTGCCAAACGGTGCCTGCATCCTTGAAAAAAGGCTTATCGATGTTGCACTGCGCCATGGTGTGACCGAATCTTCCATCGACAAATGGAAGGCATTCATGCAGGTGAAAAAGCATTTTGACCAGCTTTGCGGATGCAGTATCTATGCCCTGCTCCCCAATGTACTGGAAAATTCATCGGTGGATTTGATCTGAGCGGTTTAAATCAATTTCTATTTTTGTTTCGTATTGCAGGGGCGGCGCCCCTGCAACCCCGCAAACTTTTGTGTACAAAAGTTTGACAAAAAACTTCTGTTTTGCTCCTTAAGGAGGTACTCATGCAAAATATTTTTGACTCTCACGCACATTACGATGACCCGCGTTTTGATGAAGATCGCGATACCCTGCTTTCCTCGATGGCTTCCCATGGAGTGCGTGCCATTATGAATGTTGGCAACACTACTCACGCTAATCTTGCAGGCATCGAACTTGCCAAAAAGTATCCATTTGTCTATTGCAGTATCGGTATCCATCCCGATCAGTCGGCAGAGATCGCTGCACAAAATTCCAGAGAATATCTGGATGCCATTGCACAGCAGCTTTCCTATGAAAAGGCAATGGCTCTGGGTGAAATCGGACTGGACTACTATTATGACGATGATGCTCCGCGCGACATCCAGAAAAAGATCTTTGAAGAGCAGCTTGCCTTGGCAAAAGATCTGGATGTTCCTGTCATCATTCACAACCGTGACGCCCATCAGGACACCTTAGATTTGCTCAAAAAGTATCGCCCAAAGGGCATTATGCACTGTTTTTCCGGCTCGGCAGAGGTTGCAAAAGAGGTTCTCCGCCTTGGAATGTACATCGGATTTACCGGCGTTATCACCTTTAAAAATGCCCGTCGCGCTGTCGAAGCTGCTGCCGAAATCCCACTGGACCGGCTGCTGGTCGAGACAGACTGCCCATACATGGCACCGGAACCATTCCGCGGCAAACGCTGCGATTCCACCATGCTCACCCGCATGATTGAAAAACTCGCGGAAATTAAGGGCGTAAACCCACAGCAGTTTGCAGATCAAACCTTCCAGAATGCCTGCGAGGTTTATCGCATTTCTTCCCTTATGAAATAATCGCTTTCTTTTTCACCCACAAAAATCGATCCGATTTCACAAGAATTGATCTTTCTCCCCTTATTCCACTTGACAGTGGTAAAACATGGGACTATAATAGACTTACTCTTACAATTCTTTTATGGAAAGGATGTGCTTTTCATGCGCAGCACAATCAATCGTTTTCTGACTTTTCTTTCTGCTTTTGCAGTATCCTTTTTCGCTCTGACTCCAGTTGCATTCGCAGTAGAAAATCCAAATACCGGTGACAACAACATGGTTCCTGTTGTAATTGGTCTGCTGGCTGTCTCCGCAATCGTAATCGTTCTGCTGCTTGTAATTTCCGCAGCAAAGAAAAAGAAACGCTAATCTTCCGTTTTCAAAAGCCGTCTGATGTTTTTCATCAGGCGGCTTTTTTTATTCTATTTTTCATTGATATTTCATATAGTAAAATATTTTTGCATCAATTTTATCATTGACAAAAATTATCGAATGCTTTCTTGTCTGTTTTGAATAAAAGAAGCTTTATTTTTTCTATAATTCTGCGATTTGATTTTATTGTCGCGATGTTTTATAATGTAGTTGAAATTAATTCTTGATTATTTCCATATTATGAAATTTAGAGGGATTCTTATGAATTTTCCAAACATCATCAACATTCAAAAATTTTCCGTTCACGACGGTGACGGAATCCGTACCACCATCTTCTTCAAAGGCTGTGCCTTAAACTGCTGGTGGTGCCACAATCCGGAAAGCCAGAACTTTGCTCCGGAACTGTTGTATAATGCAGAGCGCTGCACTTCCTGCGGCCGCTGCGCAGAAATTTGTCCGCAGCATGGCATCAAAGAGGTAAACGGACAATTTTTAGCAGATCGCACCAAATGTGATGCCTGCGGAACCTGCACTGAATACTGCTTAAACAATGCCCGTGAAATCTGTGGTCAAACCTATGCAATCCGTGACCTGATCAAAGAGATTCAAAAAGATCAGATGTTCTATGAGGAGTCAGGCGGCGGCGTTACCCTTTCCGGCGGTGAGGTTATGCTCCAGTCTCCGGAATATATTGAAGAACTGACCCGTCAGCTTCACAAAAAAGGATTTAACATCGCAATTGATACCTGCGGATATGCTCCATGGGAAAATTATGAAAGAATCCTTCCTTATGTAGATACTTTCCTGTACGACATCAAGCTGATCGACCCAGAACGCCACAAAAAATATATGGGACAGGACAATGTCCTGATTTTAGACAATCTCAAGAAGCTCAGCGCTGCTGGTGCTACCATTAACCTGAGACTTCCACTGATTGTTCCGGTCAACACAGATGATCAGGATATTCAGGACATCATTTCCTTCTTAAAGGAAAACAACATCCGCATTTTAAAAACAAATCTGCTTCCATACCACAATACCGGCAATCACAAGTATGAAAAGCTCGGTGAGGAGTATAAAGGCGTTACCTTCGAAAAACCTTCTCAGGAACGCTTGGAAGAGATCATGCAGCAATTTATTGACGCTGGTTTTACTAATATTAAAATCGGTGGTTAAGTGTAGAACAAAAATTCACATTTTCATATTACAACCCAGCATTTTAAAGGAGAATGTATCATGGAAGAAAGAGGAATGAACGAACGAATCAAAAAGCTTCGTCGTCAGAGCGTAGACACTCCAGCAAGAATCTACATAGAACGTGCCGACCTGATGACCGATGCTTACAAAATGTATGAAGGCAGTGTTTCGGTTCCGGAAATGCGCGCTCTGGCATTCAAATATTTTATGGAACACAAACATCTGTGCATCAACGACGGTGAACTGATTGTCGGTGAAAAAGGCGACGGTCCACAGAAATCCCCTACCTTCCCGGAACTGTGCTGCCACACTCTGGAAGACATGCATGTCATGAACGACCGTGAACTGATCAGCTTCAAAGTTACCGATGAAGACTTGAAATTACAGGAAGAAAAAATTATTCCATACTGGGAAAAACGTTCGATCCGTCACAAGATTATCAACGCAATGACACCAGAATGGCGCGACTGCTATGAATCCGGTATCTTCACCGAATTTATGGAACAGCGTGGTCCTGGTCATACCGTTGGTTCCCAGAAAATCTACACCAAAGGTTTCCTGGATTATCAGAAAGACATCCAGGATGCAATGGATAAACTGGACTTTTTAAATGACCCAGAAGCTCTGGACAAACAAAACGAACTCAAAGCAATGTCTATTGCCTGCGATGCCATCATGATTCTGGGCAAACGTTATGCTGCTATGGCTCGTGAAATGGCAGAAAAAGAAACAGACCCAGTCCGCAAAGAAGAGCTGCTGCAGATCGCTCACAACTGTGATGTCGTTCCTGCTCACAAACCAGAAACTTACTGGCAGGCAATCCAGATGTACTGGTTCGTTCATCTGGGTGTTACCGCTGAATTAAACCCTTGGGATGCTTACAGCCCAGGTCGTCTGGACCAGCACCTCTACCCATTCTATGAGCATGATGTTGAAGCTGGCATTCTTGATGATGAAAAAGCACTCGAACTGCTCGAATGTCTGTGGGTAAAATTCAACAATCAGCCAGCTCCACCAAAGGTTGGTATTACATTAAAAGAAAGCAGCACCTACACCGACTTTGCAAACATCAATACCGGCGGTATCACACCAGATGGTCATGATGGCGTCAACGATGTCAGCTACCTGATTTTGGACTGCATGGATGAGATGAAACTGCTCCAGCCAAGCTCCAACGTACAGATCAGCAAAAAGACCCCACAGCGTTTCCTCAAACGTGCATGCGAGATTTCCAGAAAAGGCTGGGGCCAGCCGGCATTCTACAACACCGATGCGATCATCCAGGAACTGCTCAATGCAGGCAAGTCGATTGAAGATGCTCGCCGCGGCGGTACCAGCGGATGTGTTGAGACCGGTGCATTCGGAAACGAAGCTTATATTCTGACCGGTTACTTCAACCTTCCAAAGATTCTGGAAATCACTCTGCACAACGGCTTTGATCCAGTCAGCAACAAACAGCTGGGCTTAAAACTTGGTAATGCAGAAGACTTCAAGTCTTACGATGAACTGTTTGAAGCTTACAAAAAACAGGTTCGTCATTTTGCAGATATCAAGATTCGCGGCAACAACGTAATCGAAAAAATCTACAAAGAATATATGCCAGCTCCATTCCTTTCGATCATCACAAACGATTGTATCAGCAAAGGCAAGGACTACAACGGCGGCGGTGCACGTTACAACACCAGCTACATTCAGGGTGTTGGTATCGGTACCATCACTGACTCGCTGGCAGCTATCAAATACAACGTATTTGAACAGCATCGTTTCACCATGCATGAACTGATGGAAGCTCTGGACCACAACTTCGAGGGCTATCCTGAAATCTACAACTTCGTTGCAAACAAGACACCAAAATACGGCAACGACGATGACTATGCAGACGAAATCATGGAATCGGTATTCGACTATTACTATCACACCGTTTCCGGTCGTCCGAATGTTCGCGGTGGTACCTATCGCATCAACATGCTGCCAACCACCTGCCACGTTTATTTCGGTGAAGTAATGCTTGCAAGCCCGAACGGACGTCTGGCTCACAAACCAGTTTCGGAAGGTATCTCCCCTGAAAAAGGCGCTGACGTTCACGGACCAACTGCAGTTATCAAGTCCTGCTCCAAGATGGACCATCTGCGCACCGGCGGTACTCTGCTCAACCAGAAATTTACCCCAAGCGTTGTTGCAGGCGAAGAAGGTCTTGACAACATGGCAAATCTGGTTCGCTCCTACTTCAGCATGGACGGTCACCATATCCAGTTCAACGTTATCGACCGTCAGACCCTGATCGATGCACAGAACAATCCGGAAGAATACAAAGACCTGATCGTTCGTGTTGCCGGTTACAGCGACCACTTCCGCAACCTCAGCCGCGCATTGCAGGATGAGATCATCGCAAGAACCGAACAGTCTTTTAATTAGCATGTCTTTTGGGGGGCGGCTTCCTCCTTTATAAAACGCCCTGCCCCCCTTTTCTTAGAACAATATAACTTTATCAATATATACTTTGGAAAGGATGTCAACACCATGAGCAACGCAAACTTCGCAATTCCAAAAGCATACAATGAGCCTGTAAAAGCTTATCTGCCAGGCAGCCCGGAGCGTGAAGCACTGAAAAAAGAACTGGATCGTCAGGCTTCCATTCAGGTTGAAATTCCGATCATCATCGGCGGCAAAGAGTACCACACCGGCAACAAAGGCAAATGTGTTATGCCTCATGACTTCAACCATGTTCTGGCTGAATACAACATTGCTGGCGAAGAAGAATTGAAACTGGCTGCTGATGCTGCAATGGCTGCAAAAGAAGAATGGGCTAACATGCCTTGGGGACACAGAGCTTCTATCTTCCTGAAAGCTGCTGACCTGCTGGCCGGTCCATGGCGTGCAAAGATGAATGCCGCTACCATGCTTGGTCAGAGCAAAACCGCTTTCCAGGCTGAGATTGACTCTGCTTGCGAGCTTGCAGACTTCCTGCGCTTCAATGTTGCATTTGCTGAACAGATCTACAAACAGCAGCCAGAAAACTCCCATGGCGTATGGAACCGTACCGAGTACCGTCCTCTGGATGGCTTTGTAATGGCTATTTCTCCATTTAACTTTACCTCTATCGGCGGCAACCTCTGCACCGCTCCAGCAATCATGGGCAACACCGTTATCTGGAAACCAGCTCAGACTGCTGCTCTTTCCAACTACTACTTCATGCAGCTGATGAAAGAAGCTGGATTGCCAGACGGCGTTATCAACTTTGTTCCATGCCGCGGTTCTGATGTCAGCAAATATCTGCTGTCTGATCCTCGTATGGCAGGTTTCCACTTCACCGGTTCCACAGCTGTATTCAGCGGTGTATGGTCTCTGGTTGGTGAAAACATCGCAAAATATCATTCCTATCCTCGTCTGGTCGGCGAAACTGGCGGTAAAGACTTCATCTTTGCTCATCCAACTTCACAGGTTGAACCTCTGGTTGCTGCAATGGTTCGCGGTGCATTTGAATTCCAGGGTCAGAAATGTTCTGCTGCTTCCCGTGCTTACATCCCTGCAAGCATCTGGCCACAGGTAAAAGAAGGTCTGCTCAACGAAACTGCAAAACTGAAGATGGGTGATCCAAGAGACTTCACAAACTTCATGTGTGCTGTTATCGACAAAGCTTCCTTCACCAAGATCTCTGAATACATCGACTATGCAAACGCTTCTGAAGATGCTGAGGTTCTCTGCGGCGGTTACGACGGCTCTAAAGGTTACTTTGTAAAACCAACCGTAATTCTTGCTAAGAAACCTGACTTCAAGACTATGGTAGAAGAAATCTTTGGCCCAGTTCTGACCGTATATGTTTACGAAGATGAGAAACTGGAAGAAACCCTGAAGATCTGCGATACTGCTTCTCCATACGGTCTGACCGGTGCAATCTTTGCTCAGGACAGAAACGCAATCGTTATGATGGAAAAAGCACTTTCCAACACAGCTGGTAACTTCTATATCAACGACAAGCCAACCGGCGCTGTTGTTGGTCAGCAGCCATTCGGTGGTGCACGTGCTTCCGGTACAAACGATAAGGCTGGCAGCATGCTCAACCTCTATCGTTGGATCAGCCCAAGAACTATCAAGGAATCTTTCGTTCCATCCACCGATATCGCATATCCATTCATGTGCGAAGAATAAACAAGATAGCTTCCTTCTTCAAAATAATATCAAAAAGGAATCGGCTCTGATAACAGGGCCGATTCCTTTTTTCGTTTTATTGCTTTGTTTTAAAAACGTCCTGAACTTCCGCTATAGCTGCCTCCAGACGAGCTGGAAAAACTTCCACCACTGCCTCCGCTGTTGTTCTTCTGAATGGTTCGGGAGGTTGTGAAGGTACGTACAAAACAATCTCTCTTTGTATGCAGCTGTACCCTGCCATCCTTTAGATAAGCGGTCGCAGAAATCTGGCTGTTTGATACTTTAGGATGGGCAACGATCATGCAGCCGACCACCAGTGCTGCAATCAGCACACCAGCGCCAAGAGAAACCATCACAATCGTTCCTACCGGTTTTACGCCATAGTTTACGATGGTTTGATGAGCATCGTCCAAAAAGGCTCTCACGCCGTCTGCATAACGTCCATCTCTTAAGTAATCTGTAACGTCGTCAACCATATCATCTGTTTTGCTGACCGGGAAATAATCCATATAGCTCTGTGTTGTTGCAACAGCAATCTCCCGATAATCCATATCGATTGCCAGCATGATTGCCGGAAGGGTGTCGTTATAACCTGCCTTTTCATATTCATCGGCAATATATCGACGAATCTCTTTTCCGTCGGTACCAAATGTTGTCTTAACAAAAACAACAAATCCGGTTTCCTTCGCAATCTTTTCTCCATACGCTATCAGCTCTGCCTCTTCACTGTCGGTCAGGATTCCTGCATCGTCATAAAGTTCCATCGTTCCGCGGTCACTCAATGGCAATCGCTTTTGATCTGCACAAGCGGGAATACAGCACACAACTATCAACAGAACGCTGACACAAAAGAGGCTCACGCGTCGAATCAAAGCTCCCTTTAACATAATAGCAACCCTCCAATCGTACCCAGAATGGTGACTGCCGCAGCAATAATCCCTGCCAGAGCTGCCGCTCTTCCGATGCTCAGCGGCAGATTACCGACCATCTTTCCGGTTTGCCCGTTCATCGCAAACAGATAGTCCTTTCCTCGATATTTGGTGTACAAAAGCCAAACCGGCAGCATGACATAGTTACAATTGGAGCTGACGATCTGCGCATCCACATTGGAGACTTTGAGAGTCGTATAAGCTGTACAGGTATCCCGCAGCTTATCTTCTGCACTTTTCCGGATTCGTTCCCGTACTCTGTCTGCACACGCTTCCTTTGGCACATCATATCTCTGCGCAAAATACCCGGACAAAAATGCCATGTTGAATTTTTTGAGGTCTTCATAGGAAAATGGCTCCAGTGCATCCATCATACCATCTTCCATCTTTTGAGAAGCATCGGCAGGCAGGTTCTGATAGGTCAAAGCTGCCTCTCGTTCCACTTCATAGAGATCCGTCTTGGTGTATTCGGTATTTCCGGTTCTCCATACCCGAATCTTTTCCCCGACCGCCTGCATCCTTGCATCCACATAACAGTCATGCAGCCAGAACGGGACATAAACACCGGTTATCTTTTCGATGTGGGTTTTCTCGGTAAAATCCTTTGGCAGCAGAGGTTTTCGTTTGCATAGGTCAAACAGTGCCTGCTTTGCCTTCTCCTTATCCAGCTTAAACGGGATCAGCGCTTTAGGCTGAAATTCTCCTTCCAGCTTCTTGGGCAGTACGGATGGATTGCCGCAGAAGGTACAGAATGTCGCAACCGTTTCCTCATCCGTGATAAGCTCTGCACCGCAGTTTGGACAAAAATAACACTTCTTTTCTGCGCGGTACTGTTCTTCTTCCTCCTCCTGCTCCTCTTTCTGTTTTTGCTCCTGTTTTCGATTGTACTCTTCCAGGTCACTTTCCTCAAAAGAGCTTAAGCAAAACTTACAGTCCCATTTTTGTGTCTCACTGTGAAACTCCAAGGGTGCCCCGCAATTAGGGCATTGATAGCTAACCGCTTCCAAAAATAGCCCCCCTATTCCCTGCCTTTTCCTATCCTAATTTTGTTCCGCATTCTGGGCAGAACTTCATTACACTTTCAGATTTAAAGCCGCAGTTTGGACAAACACTGCCTGTCGGTTTTGGTTTTCCGCATTCACTGCAGAACTTGCCGCTGTTCTTTGCTCCGCATGAGCAGACCCATTCTCCTAAAACAGGCTTTGGTTTTCCGCATTCACTGCAGAATTTGCCGCTGTTTTTTGCTCCGCACACACAGGTCCACTCTCCAGCTGGGCTTTCTGCTGGATTCTGTGCTTTTGCAGCCTGCTGGGATGCAAACTGAGCCTGATTGGAAGCGCTTGCTGCCGACATAAATCCTCCGCCCTGCTGCATTCCCAGATTCATTCCAAAAAATCCTGCTGCTGAACCTGCAGAATTGGAGCCTGCTGCTTCAAGACCTCGTGCAACCGAACCCTGGACATATCCTTCTCGAATCAGCGGATCGGAAAGCATTGCGCCCTGATTGCGCATATCGATCAGTTTCTTGGACTGCTCATCATAGGTAATGCTGTTGATGCCGACCGACTCGATCTGCATTCCACGCTTTTCGTTCCAGGATTCATCCAAAACTTCTCCCATATAGTTTGCAAGCTCCATCGCTTTAGAGGTCACGTGAGAAATGCGGATTCCGTCCATCGACATCTTATTGACTGCGGTTTGGAATGCGGTCAGAAATTCCGCAATGTAGAGCTTCTGAATGTCCACAATCGAAACATAATCTATATTTTTCGGAATTGCTTCTGCATAAAATTCAATTGGGTCAGTAATTCGGATGGAGAAATAACCGTTGGTGCGCAGATACAGCTCGGCATTATAGAAGTTATCGAAGTAGTTGATTGGATTTGGCGTACCGAAGGCAATATCCTTGATCTCCTGAAGATTAATAAAATATACCTTCTGGGAGCTGGATGGAACTCCGCCAAAACGCAGGCGGTTAAAGGTCTCCTCAATCGCTTCCGAAAATCCTCCATTAAACATAGAAGGAGCATTTTTGTTATCTACTTTATAGTAGCCAGGTTCCGAGGTATAATCAACAATCTTGCCGCCATCGGTCAAGATCATAAACTGATTGACTCCCACCTCAATCAGGGAACCGTCACTGACAAAATCGGCTGAACCTTCTTTGTTCTCGTTTCGTTTATCCCGTCCGCGTACCTTGACGCCGGCTGACATCACGGTCTGACTATCCATATTTCCTGCTTTGATATACTCCAGCCACTGATCGGCAAAGCTTCCTCCAATCGAATTGATTGCAGCTTTGATGATTCCCATATTTTTCATCCTTTCTAATATCAAATTTATCTTATTAAAAATGTACAAAAATTTCTTAATATGAACGTTTTTATTATATCATAGCCCCTTTTATTCTGCAATTATGCTTTTCCTGCTTTTGTCTTTTATTCTCAAATTATGCAAAAAATATTCTTTTTTATTTAACAATGCGACCATTGTAATTTTTAAAATTATCCGTTACAATTTATGTTAAGGTTGTAGAATTCTATGTTTTTATTTTATTATACAAAAGAAAGGATTGGGAGAATGATACGACTTTTCGGGCCGTTAAAAAAAGATCCCGATCTAAGACGGATCGAACAGCTATATGAAGAATACCGCCTTCCTCTGTGGCGTTATGCCTACAAGATTCTCCATGATGAACACATGGCTGATGACGTGGTACAAACGGTATTTACCAAGGCCATTGAAAAAAGTCAATTAATTTTTTCTTTGGACTGTAACAAAACAAAGGCTTATTTCGTCATTATGGTGAGGAACCTTTCATACAGTATCTATCGCCAGCAAAAAAATCATCCTCACACCGATTTTTATGAACTGGAAGAGATGCTTCCGGATGTAAATGAAAGTCCGGAAGAACTGATGATTCGGCAGTACGAGTATGAAGAAGTTCACCAGATGCTTTCCTCCCTGCACGAATCCTATCGGGACGTGCTGACCATGAAATTTCTTTACCGTATGTCGGACGAAGAAATCGCATCGGTCATGGGAATCAAGCCTGCCAGTGTCCGGGTAGTATGCCATCGGGCACTCAAATCATTAAAGAAATCTTACCAGACCAGAGAGGAGGGGGAAAATTCATGATGTCTTCCAAAGAAAATTTCGATGACCTGAAAGCTTCTTTTGATGACGATCTCGAACAATTAAACCAGGAATTTGATCAGTTACTTCTCAAAAAACTCTCTCTGGAACATGCTCTGGAGCAGGACCAGCTGTTTGATGAGCTTGCTCAGGAAGATGAGCAGATCGACAAACTTGCCGCAAACCGTCCTGATCTGGATGCAGCAATTAAAGACCAGCTGGAACGCTGTCAGAAAAAGCGTCTGCAAAAACATACATTGCAGTCTCTCAGGAAGATTTCACGCCGGGCTGCGGCTTTTCTGGTTGTATTCCTTGCTGGATTCACCGTTTTGTTTTTTACCGTAGATGCTGTTAAACTCAACGTTGTGGAGTTTATCGTCCGCTCTCACGAGATGTTCACCCAATTTCGGATGGAAGATATGTTCGGAAATATGCCGGAGGATATTCCGGAGCTGACCGAATCCTCCTTCCGGCGTCCCTCCTACATTCCGGAACGCTTTTCGGAAGTTTCCTTTCACTTTATTCCGGGACACGGTTATGTTGGCTATGAGTGTCAGGATACACCGTACATCCTTTCCTACTCCTGTATGGAGTTAAGTACCTCCATTTCTCTGGACACCGAGGATTGTATGCGCGAATCGGTATCCGTCAATGGTTACAGCGCTTATCTGTACACCAAATACCGGGGTGATCTCAAGGGAAATACCTCCCTGATCTGGCACGACGAAAACTATATCTATCTCATCAGCGGTCCGGTCAATCAACATGAAATATTAAAGATTGCAGAAAGTTTATACTAATCGAAAAGCAAAAAATCTGTTACACTGATCTGTCTTCTGCCATTCTTTGATAAGATAATATTTTAAAGAAAAGAGGTATCGAATATGTCTACTATTTTGCTGATTGCTTTGTTTGCTTCTCTTTGTCTGATGCAGTGGTTTTTCTCCAAAAACCGAATCAGTCTGCTCTCTTTCCTGCCAACTGAATTTTACCTCTTGATTGCAGGCATTGCCGCAATCCGCACGATTTTGGACGGTACCTTTTCGGCAGAAGCCGGCATCATGCTTCTTCTTGCTTTGTCAGTTCTCCTGATTGTAAGCTTTCTCTCTTACTTTCTGTCTCACAGACATCTCCGTGTAGAGAGAAGCTCTTCCTGTCAGGAAAATCCCGCTTCTTAAAACTGCAATACCAACAACAAAATTACAGAAAAAAGGCACAGGAAAACCTGTGCCTTTTTGATTAACATCATTGTGGGGATTCTTCTTTTTCCTCGATCGGATGCTCCATCGGCGGGAAACGAAGCTTATACAGACAGAACGCAAACAGCAGAGAGCTGATAATCCAGGTAATCGGATATGCCCAATAGATGACATAAATGCTTGGAATAATCTTTACGGTAACCGTAATATAGAAAATTCGGAAGACGCACCATACCGCCAACATAATTCCCATCGGGATAATCGGACGGCCGATACCTCGCATAATACCGGCACAGCAATGAGAAAATGCAAGCAGGCAATAAAACAGTGAGATGGTATGAATCTGGTTTACACCAAATGCTACTACCTCCGGTTTGTCATTAAATGCGGAAATCAGGGTTGGTGCAAGCAGATACATCGTAATTCCGATACACTCTGCAAGCAGCGGGCTGCAAATCAAGCCAAACTTCATACCCGCCTTCACGCGGTCATAGCGTCCCGCACCGATATTCTGGCTGACAAAGGTGGACAGCGCCAGTGCAAAACAGGTAACCGGCAGAAAAGCAAATCCCTCAATCTTGGAGTAAGAACCGCATCCTGCCATTGCAGAAGCGCCAAATGCATTGATGTTTGCCTGTACGATAACGTTTGCAAGTGAAATAACCGAGTTCTGTACACCGGATGGAATACCAAGTGTAACGATCTGTTTGAGCATCGGGAGATCGAAATGCACCTTCTTCCAGTACACACGATAGCTTGCCTGAACGCGCATCAGCTTACCAAAGGCTAAAGTTGCACTCAGAATCTGGCTGATAATGGTTGCCAGTGCTGCACTTGCAACGCCCCATCCTAAAACCGCAATAAACAAAAGGTCAAGGACAACGTTGGTAATCGACGCTGTAATCAGGTACTTCATCGGGCTTCGGCTATCTCCCACCGACTGCAGAATACTTGCACCCATGTTGTACAGAATAACCGCAAGCGAACCCAGGAAATATACACGGAAGTAAGCGGTCGAGCTTGCAAGAACGGATTCCGGTGTTCCCATCCAAATCAAAATCTGCGGCGTCAGTACAACACCTACCACTGTCAGCACAACACCGGATACCACACCGAGTGCCACTGTTGTATGAACCGCTCTTTGGATGTTCTCATCGTCCTGTGCCCCAAAAAATCGGGCAATCAGTACGCCTGCACCCATCGATACACCATTGATAAAGCCGATCATCAGCATGATCAGGCTTCCCGAAGAACCAACTGCTGCCAGTGCTTCTTCCCCAATAAAATTTCCCACAATCAGGGAGTCAACTGCATTATAAAGTTGCTGGAACAGATTGCTGAAGAAAATGGGGACTGCAAACAGCAGCATCTTTTTGACGATGCTTCCTGTCGTCAACAGATTTTGGTCTTGACTCATAACCATACACCACCATTAATTAAATTTTTGCACTCCTCCAATTATAGCACATCTGCATCCTGATTAAAAGAATTTTGCAATATAACCCTGTACAAAAATATACAGTACAATCAGCGGCAGCAGATAGGTTACATAACCTCTCGCCCATTTTGGGAACTTGATACCGTTTCCGGTATCTGCTTCCCTGATAAAATTATCCCAGCCCCAACCATAACGATTGACGCAGAACAGCAGATAAACCAGTGAACCCAGCGGCAGGATGTTGTTGCTGACAATAAAGTCCTCCAGGTCCAGAATGGTACTTCCATCCCCCAGAGGCTGAACAAAGCTGAGCAGATTATAGCCAAAAACCGCTGGCAGAGACAATACAATAATCAATACAATGTTTACAAGGGTTGCTTTTTTTCTGCTCCATCCCCACAAATCTTTTGCGAAAGAAAGGATATTCTCAAATACCGCAATAATTGTAGTCAGGGCTGCAAAGGTCATAAAGATAAAGAACAGAGAACCCCAGACACGTCCGCCAGCCATGTGGTTAAACACGTTTGGAAGCGTTACAAAAATCAATCCAGGACCTTCTCCCGGGTTAATTCCAAATGCAGAACATGCCGGGAAAATAATCAATCCTGCCATAAAGGCTACCATTGTATCCAGTACCGCTACGTTAATGGATTCGCCCATCAAGGAGCGATCTTATCCAATATAGCTTCCGAAAATCGCCAGTGCACCAATACCCAGACTCAGGGTAAAAAATGCCTGACCCATTGCTGCAAAGACTACTTCACCAAATCCCGATTCCATCATCTTTCCAAAATCAGGTTTGAGGTAAAATGCAAGTCCTTCTGCTGCTCCGTCCAGCAAACAGGAACGCACTGCCAGTACTGCCATAATCAAAAGCAGACAGGTCATCATGAATTTATTAACACGCTCCACGCCCTTTTGCAGTCCCATAGAGCAGACGCCAAAGCTAAATACAACAACAAGGATCATCCAAAAGATCATTGGACCTGGCTGAGAAAGCATTCCATTGAAGGCATCGCTGACTCCCTGAGCATCCAGACCTTCAAACTCTCCGCGAACCATCTTGACAAAGTAAGAAAGCATCCATCCGCCAATGGTGGTGTAAAACATCATGAGAAGGTAGTTTCCCAACATTCCCACATAACCGTTGATATGCCAGTAACTTCCCTTTGGCTCCAAAATCTTAAAGGAGCTGGCACAGCTTTTCTGGCTGGCACGTCCAACTGCAAATTCCATTGCCATAATCGGAAGGCCCATGATAACCAGGAAAAACAAATAAACAAGTACAAAAGCTGCTCCGCCATATTTTCCGGTAATGTAAGGGAATCTCCACACATTTCCCAAGTCAATTGCACAGCCTGCGGAATCAGTAGAAATCCCAGGCGGGATGAAAATTTTTCCCTTTCCATTCAAAAAAACTCCTCTCTCAAAACATATTTTGCAAATTATCAGTTTAAAACTTTATTGCATAAAAGCAACTGACGCAAAAATTTCGGGATAATGCCGCACATTATCCCGATTGCTTTTTTTATAAGTAAAACCATACAACTTTTTTATGTTTTTGTCAAGAGAATCTGCTAGAAACTATCCTTTTGTAACAAAATTCTTTCGACTTTCCGCAGGTCTTCCAGTGAATCGATATCCATCATCTCAGCTGCACAGCAAGCTTCCGAAAGGACAAGAGCGTCTGGGTGCGCCCGAAGTACTGTCGAGCCAGTCTGTCCCTGTGTAATTTCCAATAATTCTTTATAGGACGATTTTGGAAAGATGACCGGATTTCCCTTTTTCCCCTGAAAGCTCAGAGCAACAAAACGCTCCTCCCTTTTTTGGAGATATTGCTGGTAGAGGGCAATCTGTTTTTGCAGGGAGCTTTTTTGTTTCAGTGGCTGGTCTGCTGCGACAAACATGCAGCCATCGCTGTCTGGGGAAAGATTGCGCACACCGCAGCGTATCGTCGCATCCTGTCCCCCTTCAGGGTCATCGGTATAAATTCCAAAAAAAGGTGCCGGATACTCCGTTACAAGATCCATAATCTCTTTATATTTGGTGACGACCAGAATTTCCGAAAAGAGCTCTGCCGGCAAACCATCGAGGGTATAGCGAATCAGTTCCTTTCCTTTTAGCTTCGCCATCAGTTTATTGGAGCCAAATCGCTCTCCTTTTCCACATGCCATGACAATCGCACTTAAAAACATCTTACATTTCTCCTAAAATTTCGCGATTCTATCTTCCTTCTGCGCTTCCCAATAAAACAGTACTTCTACACAGATGCTGCCACAATCTGCATCCACTGGAGTCTGCAGCAGTTCACCACGCAGAGGATGTCCCATTGTTCCTCTTTTCTGATCTGGGCGAACCAGAAAATCAACCTTTTTCCCTGAGCAGTTAATCGGCTGAGAAAGATAATGCTCATCAAAAAACTCCAGTTGCCGATTATCTTCACTTTCATATTCAATCAGAGGAAGGTATTTTCCCTTCGGGCATATCCTTTCCATCTGTCTTTCGTTTTGCTCTTTTAATTCTTCCAGCATCTCTTGTGAGAAACATTCCAGTAGTTCAGGATCAGAAAACTGCTCTTCCTCTCCTTCCCATGGATCATACAAATATACCCGATCAATCCAGATGGGATAATCTTCCTGAGGCAGAACATATTTTTTAGGCTTTACGTCTTCTGAGTGACCTGTGATGTTCAGTGTCATCTTCTTTTTTACCGGAATTCTTTTGCTATATTGCCCTAATGTTATACTTACCTTTTCCCAATAAGTGATTGCTCCCACCAGTTCTTCCCAATCTGCATCCAGTGTTATCTCACACAATCCCAGCAGATCAAATACCCAGTCGGTCATGGTTTGCGGTTCCCAGCCTTGTTGGAGGCACCCACGCAGGAAGAAAACATCCTCTGCTTCCAGCATTCCAATTCTACTTTCTGTAATATCATATATATTATCTGCAATTTGTACTTGTTTGATAAAATAATTTCCCGGGTTATTCTGGTAATGCTCTTCTTCCAGACGCCGTGCTGTTTGGGTTAATTGCTGGCGTTTAGTTGTCACATTGCGTGTTCTTGTCGGGAAGACGTCCGATTCGTTTTTCTCAAATGGCTCTAACAGGAGCAGTTTTACGCTTCCATCCTCTTCTTTAGCAAGACCGATCAGCTGCATTTCCAGCTCCGCTTCATCCTGTGTTCCGCGGTTAAGCGGAAAATAGTCTGCGTACTTTCTCCCGCAGCTTAAGAGTTTCCCGATCGATAAATCCATCATTTCCATTTTCTTTTTCCCCTTTTATCAAAAGTCATGGAGCTGATTTCATTCTATCATTTCCGATTTTACTTTGCAAGAATCACTTCTTGAGCTTCTCAGAGGTTTTGCAAATATCAAAAAAAGGACTTCGAATACTCGAAGTCCTTTTTAAAAGTCTTACATAACAATGATGAAACGCAAGATAAACAGAACACACAGGATGTACATAATTGGATGTACTTCTTTTACTTTACCTTTGAAAAGTTTTGTGATGGTAAAGAAGATAAATCCTGCTGCGATACCGTCCGCGATGCTGTAAGCAAATGGCATGCAGGCAATGGTCAAAAATGCTGGAAGCGCTGTATCAAAATCGTTCCAGTTAATATTCTTAACACTTGCCATCATCAAAACACCAACGATAATCAGAACCGGAGCGGTTGCTGCAGTTGGAACCAGACCAAGGAATGGGGATGCAATGATTGCCAGCAGGAACAAAACTGCTGTTGTGCAGGAGGTAAGACCGGTACGTCCGCCTTCGGAAACACCGGATGCAGACTCAACAAAGGTTGTAACGGTGGAAGTACCCATTACTGCACCACATGCGGTTGCGATTGCGTCTGCAAGAAGAGCGCCGCTGGCTCTTGGAAGATTACCTTCTTTGTCCAGCATATTTGCACGGGTTGCGGTACCAATCAGTGTGCCGATGGTATCGAACATATCAACCAGAACCAGCGCAATCAGTACCGAAACCACAGAAAGCAGCGCCGTTCCTACACCCTCACTGAAGTTAAACAGCTCACCAAAGCCATGGGTAAACTGCATAAAGGTTGGAGCCAGGGATGGGATGGAGATACCTGCACTTGGAGCGCTGACACCAACATCAATTCCAAATACAAACTGCAGAACACAGCCTACTGCAGAGGTAACCAGGATACCGATGAACAGAGCACCTTTTACATTGCGAACATACAAAACAGCCAAAACAATCAGTCCAAAAATTGCAAGCAAAGTGGAAGCACTTGCAAAGTTAAATGCTGGAACCGGAGAAGCATCCGCTACGATTGTTCCATCAAAGTTCTGATATTTACCTGGGTCAATGGTAAATTTCAGCATGTTTGCGTTCTTCAATCCGATAAATGCGATAAAGAAACCAATACCAACGCTGATTGCGCTTTTCAGTTCCATTGGGATTGCACGAACAATCGCTTCACGCACACCGGTTACTGTAATAATGATAAACAAACAGCCGGAAATAAAGACTGCTGCCAAAGCTGCCTGCCAGCTGTAGCCCATTGAACCACAGATGGTAAAGGCAAAGAAAGCATTCAAGCCCATACCTGGTGCCAGTGCAAACGGATAGTTTGCTAAGAATGCCATCAGGAAGGTACCAATTGCAGAAGCAATGCAGGTTGCCAGCATAACAGCTCCTGCATCCATCCCTGCTGCGGACAGAATTTGCGGGTTGACAAAGATAATGTAAGCCATGGTAAAGAACGAAGTAATACCTGCGGTAATCTCGATTTTTACATTGGTTCCATTCTCTTTGAGGTGGAAAAGTTTCTCAAACACGTTTGATTCTTCCTCTCTTTTTTATTTTGCAGCTATCGCTTCCAAACTATAGCCACACCCTTTCTCTCTTGCTCCCAAAGTATCATTTTGGGAAACATGTTTTTATTGTAAATTATTTTTTAACATTTGACAAGCGTTTTTTCTTCTTAAAAATTCTTCACAGTTCTTCTTTTCCTCTTTTACAGAGGATTTTTACTCTAATCTACACATTTTTTTATTTTGTTTCTACAACTTTTTCTCCCAAAAGCACCCTTGTCTTTATGAAAAACTACCTATTTTTAAAAAGAAAATATTTTTCTCTGATTTTATTTTTTAATGTTTTTAGAACCACGCTCTTGACAAATATTATTTTTTTCCGTATAATCATGTTCAGATTGTTAGTATTCTAATTATTAATATTCTAACTATAAGAAAGAGGTTTGTTTTGGAGAAATCTTTTCACTATTTATTGATGGCAAATCAGGCTGTATTTCATAAAAAGCTGTTATCTAACCTGAAAAACACCTGTTTGACCTTAGGTCAGCCCAAAATTTTGGACTATCTGAAAGATCACGACGGCGCAAGCCAAAAAGAGATTGCTGCTGCTTGCTATATTGAAGCTGCATCCCTGACCTCCATTCTAAATCGGATGGAGGAAAAGGGAATGATTGAACGCAGAATGTTAAACGGAAATCGACGCAGCTTCTATATCTTTATGACTCCATTTGGAAAAGAGCTGCAGGAAGAAGTTGCCAACAGCTTTACCATGTTGGAGGAAGAAGCGTTCCGAAACATTCCGGAAGAAAAGAAAGAAGAACTGATTGATCTTCTTCTTACCATCCACAACAACCTGATAACGGAAAGGAAGGCAAACGATATTGATTAAACTAAAGCGTTATCTTGTGTTTTTGCTGGGACTTTTTATCAGTTCTTTCGGTGTCAGCTTTATTACCAGGTCTAATCTCGGTACTTCGCCCATCTCTTCTGTGCCTTATGTGCTCAGTTTAAATTTTTCCTGGTCCCTGGGAGAATTCACCATTGCATTCAGCGTTCTTTTTATTCTGCTTCAGATTCTGATTCTGCGAAAAAACTTTCGTTTAGAACATCTGCTCCAGACTCCAATCTCCATTGCTTTTGGTTACTTTATTGATCTTACCATGATCTTGCTTTCCTCGCTGAATCCCTCGTCCTACCTTATCAAGCTGGTCTGCCTGATCTTTGGATGTGTGATTTTGGGATTTGGCGTTTATCTGGAGGTTCTGGCCGATGTTGCCATGCTTCCCGGTGAATCTTTCGTTCGCGCAGTGACCAGCACATGGAACACCGATTTTGGCATGACAAAAGTTGCATTTGACGTTACCATCACGGTCAGCGCTGTTGTTCTTTCCTTCCTTTTTGCGCATCAGCTGGAAGAAATTCGAGAGGGTTCTCTGATTGCCGCTCTGCTGGTTGGTTTTATTGCACGGCAGTTTGGTTCCAGATTAGCTTTTCTGCCCTCCCTTTTATTTGAAAAGTCTGCCATTTCATCTGAGAACGCAGCAAATTGATTCCTTTGACATCTTGATTTCTTCTATCATTTTTACATCCTTTTTTCATTTGACACAAAAGAGCTGTATGGGATTCCATACAGCTCTTTTGTGTTTTATTTATGCCTGATATACAATTTTTCCATCTACCATGGTATAGAGAACCTTTGCATCGGTATCCAGTCCCAGCTTGCCTTTCATGATCACAATATCTGCATCTTTACCAACTTCCAGACTTCCCAGACGATCATCCAGATTCAGCTGACGAGCTGGATTAATGGTAACCATACGAACTGCACGTTCCTGGCTAACACCTTCACGAACCGCTTCCCCAATGTGATGATACAACGATTCCTCACTTAAAATTGGGGAATCGGTAATCATAGCAACGTTGACACCGCGGTCATCCAGCATTTTAACTGCCTCTACATCCACTTTTCTGCGCTCACCTGGAGAACGGTAGGTTGCAATTGGTCCATAGCAGATATCGCATCCACTTTCCACGATCTCATCCAGATAATCTGTCGCACCCCATGCATGCTCCAGTGAGAATTTTACGCCGTAAGCTTTTGCTACTTCGATTGCAGTAATCATATCATACTGGGTGCAGTGGATTTTACATGGAATCTCTCCCTTGAGTGCTGGAATGATTGCTTCCATGTTTGCATCGTAATCCTGTTCTTCCCCACGGTTTTGTTTATCCAGATATTCTTTTGCTTTTCGGAAGGTTTCCCAAAGAACGTTTGCAACACCCATGCGGGTCATTGGCAGACGTTTCATATCTCCGTAGGTATTCTTTGGATTTCCGCCCAGTGCAATTTTTACGGCTGCTGGTGCTTTGATTGTCATCTCAAAAATATTGTCACCATATGTTTTTGCGACAATAGCCTGTCCGCAGAAAACGTTTCCGCTGCCCGGTGTAAAGAGCATTGTTGTGATACCATGTTCATAAGCAACCTTCAGCTCTCTTGCTTTTGGGTTGATGCTGTAACGTGCATCCATTGCAGCTGTAACCGGATCGGTCATCTCATTGGCATCATCCACCGAGGAATCATGGTTAAAATCAAACAATCCGATATGAGTATGAGCATCAATCAGTCCCGGCAGAACATAGTTTCCATTTGCATCGATTACCTGTGCACCTTCACAGACAATCTCCGGTGCAACCTGAGCAATCTTTCCGTTTTCAACCAAAACATCTCCATGGAAAATATTGTTTTCTCCATCGGTCATTGTATACAGGGTACCACCCTTGATCAGGATCTTGTCCATTAGAAAATCACCTCGCCATTTACCATGCTGTGTTTTACTTTTGCTGCATAACTTGTTACAGGATTTGCGGTGTATACAGATAAATCTGCATCCTTTCCAGCTTCCAGTGTTCCCACACGATCCTGAATACCGAGCATATGAGCTGGATGTTCGGTCATCATGCGAACTACTTCTTCTGCCGGTACACCTGCACGATAAGCTTCAATTGCAGACCAGATAAATACTTCGCGTCCTTCCGAATATCCTCCATTGGAGTTGGTAAACGCGATTCGATTTCCGTTTTCAACCAGCTCACAAAGTTTGGAAAGGTCCATACCATTTTTTGCAATCTGAGAACAGTTATTGACATTTCCCAGAACCAGACCTACCTTTTGTTCCTTAATCTGTTTTAAGGAATCTGCAAAGCAAAATCCATCTACAAGGTTAACCTCTACCTTTTCTTTTTCCATCAGGTGAAGTAAACCGTCAATTTCTGTCTTGCTGGAAGCTGCTACAAACAGCGGCATGCTGGCATTATCAAATACATCGCAGATTACTTTCTGCGCCTCGGTGCGTTTTTCTTCCTTTTCTGCTCTTGCTTTGCGCAGGCTTTCTGCAAACAGGAAGAAAATTCCCATCTTTGTCTTTGGAAGCTGATCACGGGAACCATAAGTTTCTTTTACACTGCTGGTTACGCTGCACTTTAATCCGGCATGTTCTTTGACAAGACGCTCTTTCATCTTCTGAGGAGCTGTCTTGCAGACCGCAATCTGACCACCCATAATATTATTATTAGTTGGAGAAAGTCCCACTGTTGTGATACCGCTCTTATAAAATTCCTGACGGTTTACTTCATCTGGGTCCATACTGTAACGAAGATTCATCTCTGGGGTAATTGGATTGGTTGCTTCATTATTGTCCAAATAGCGTCCTGGAATTCCCATTGCACCAATGCTGGAAACCGGATCGATAAATCCCGGAAAAACTTCGCATCCGGATGCATCAATAACCTCTGCGCCTTCCGCACTGAGATTCTTTCCTACTTCTTTGATCACTTTGCCTTCCACAAGAACATCGCTTTGCTGCAACACAGTACCGTTTCCAATATGTACTGTCGCGTTTTTGATCAGATACATTCTGACTCCCTCCTGACGATTACCTTTGATTTTAAAACAGGCACCCCATACAGGGTGCCTGTGAGCATACTTATTCTGCGTCTACGATAGATACCTGAGACCAGTCGATGCTGCCGTTTGTAGTGATTGGATAGTTTTCAACACATTTTGCAACATAGTATGGGCTGCTGCTCAAAGTTTCTGGGGAGATAACTGCATTTTTAACCAGCAGTTCTTCTGCCTGCAGGTAAACTTCTGCTTTTTCTTTCTCGTCTACGATGTTCTTTGCCTGATCGCACAGTTCTTTGAACTTGTCAGCATCTTCGCCAACCCAACCGGTCTTGTCAGCATTGAAGTAACCGTTTACTGGGTCGAACAGAGTCAAAACAGCACTTGGTTCATTGTAGTATGGACCCCAACCGCCGCAAGCGATATCGTAGTCGCCAGCATCGATCTTATCCCACATGATGTTCCATTCCATCATATCGATCTGTACATTGATGCCGAGGGCTGTTTCCCAAGCCTGTTTGAACCATTCTGCCAATTTCTTAGAGAACTCACTAGTACCACGGCTTGCATAACGGATTGTAATCTGAGATGGGTCTGGGTCTTTGCCAAGCTCTTTTAAGCCTTCGATCAGCAGAGCTTTTGGATCTGGATTTTCTTCCTGAAGCTGTTTTACAAAGTAGTTCTTGTCGCCAACCAGTTCATGATATGGTGTATCACCAACCATCATGGTGTCTGGCATGGTGGAGTAGATAGCCAACGCATTACCATTGTACAGGTCGTTTACCATTGCTTCACGGTCATAAGCGATGGAAAGAGCCTGACGGATCTTTGTGTTGGAAAGATATTCGTTGTTCAGGTTGAACATCAGGAATTCTGGAGCATTTCCTGGTACAGTTTCGCCGGTAGAAAGTCCGGACTCTTCGATGAGCTTCATCCAGTTTGGATCGCTGGTACCAGCTAAATAGATTTCACCATTGATGAATGCCTGAACAGCTGTTGCATTTTCCTGAATGATTCTGTTGTTGATCTTGTCCAGTTTTACATTTTCTGCGTTCCAGTAGTTTGGATTCTTAACCAAAACCATTTCTGTATTCTGGTTCCAGCTTTCTACCTGGAAAGGACCGCTGCAGATGATCTTATCAGCAGAAGAGCCGTAAGCATCGCCCCACTCTTCGTATTTATCCTGTCTAACTGGGTATACGCTGCTTACCAATTCCAGGAAATAAGATGCTGGATGGGTCAGTTGGATTTCAAGTGTCTTGTCGTCAATTGCTTTTACTGCAATATCATCTGGTGTTTTTCCGTTGCTGTACAGTGCTTCACCAAAGTTTACGATAACACCATCAAACAGCCAGCCGTTTGTAGAAGCTGCTGCAGGATCTGCCATCAGTTTCAAGGTGTACTCAAAGTCATTTGCTGTCAATGCTACACCATCACTCCATTTTGCATTTTCACGGAGATGGAAAGTATAGGTCAGACCATCTTCACTGACATCCCAACTTTCAGCCGAACCCGGAACCGTTTCGGTTGTGTTGCCTTCTACTGCATTATTTCTTACCAGAGGATCGCAGATCATGTTGTGAGCTGCGTTATCAGGTGCAGTTGTGTTAGTGATTGGATTCAGACCAACGACTACACTATTGGAGCTCATATTAAATACCTGTTCTGCTCCACTGTCTGCGCTGGTTGTTCCTTCGCTGCTTCCACCTTCACTTGTGGTTGTTTCTCCGCCGCCGCAACCTGTCAGTGAACCTAATGTCATCACTGCTGCTAACAGGAGGGCCATCCATTTTGTTTTCTTCATTACGTTTACCTCCTTAAGGTATATCATCAGCTGTATGAAATATCAGCTTTAAAGACCTAATGCATTCACTTCTTTTACACGGTGACATGATACAAAATGTCCCGGTAAAACTTCTGTCAGTTCCGGTGTTGTCTGCTTGCAGGCTTCGGTTGCATATTTGCAGCGGGCAGCAAATCGGCATCCTGGTTTTGGATTGATTGGGCTTGGAATTTCACCTTCGATTGGAATTCTCTTCTTTTCTTTTTCTGCCTTCGGGTCCGGAATTGGAATTGCGGACATCAGCGCTTTGGTATATGGATGCAGTGGTTTGGAATAGAGCTCATCACTGTCTGCATATTCCACCATGCTTCCCAGATACATAACACCTACACGGTCAGAAATATGTTTTACCATCGAAAGGTCGTGTGCGATAAACAGATAGGTCAGACCCAGCTCTTTCTGAAGCTTGATCAGCAGGTTTACTACCTGTGCCTGAATGGATACGTCCAATGCCGAGATTGGTTCGTCACATACGATGAATTCCGGTTCAATTGCCAGCGCACGCGCAATACCGATACGCTGTCTTTGTCCACCGGAGAACTCATGTGGAAAACGAAGTGCGTGTTCCTTGTTCAGACCTACCATTTCCAGCAGCTGGTGGATTCTCTGGCGACGTTCCTCACCTTTGTACAGTCCATGGATATCAATACCTTCTCCGATGATATCTTCAACGGTCATACGAGGGTTGAGCGAAGAATATGGATCCTGGAAAATAATCTGGGCACGTTTGGTAAATTCTTTCTTTTCTTTTTTATGTAAGCTGTGGATGTCTACGCCATCAAAGATAACCTGACCGCCAGTCGCTTCATAAAGACCCATAACTGTTTTTCCGCAGGTTGTTTTTCCGCATCCGGATTCTCCTACCAGACCTAAAGTTTCTCCCTTATAGATCTTGAAGTTTACACCGTCAACTGCTTTCAAAACAGCGTTTTTTCCTACATTGAAATATTTTTTCAAGTCCTTTACTTCAATCAGTACTTCCTTTTCAGCCACGTCTTCCTACCCCCTCTTGAAAATCTCTTCCGGCAGTCCGCTTACGTCTGCCTTTGGATGATGCAGCCAGCAGGAACACTGCTGAGAATCGCTGAACTGGGTAATGTCTGGATATTTCTGGCGGCAAATTTTCATACCATACTCGCAGCGTGGTGCAAAAGAGCAGCCAACCGGTGGATTGATCAGATCCGGTGGGGTACCTCTCAGGGAATACAGCGTTTCCTTGTTGTTAGTATGAATCTTTGGCACCGAGCTGAGCAATGCTCTGGTGTATGGATGGGTTGGATGATAGAAGATCTCATCCACTGTTCCGCGTTCAATAATCTTTCCTGCGTACATAACCTGAATTCTGTCCGCTACACTTGCAACGACACCCAGATCGTGGGTAACCAGGATAACGGCCATATTCAGTTCTTTCTGCAGTTCTCCGATCAGATCCATGATCTGTGCCTGAATTGTTACGTCCAGTGCGGTTGTTGGTTCGTCCGCAATCAGGATTTCCGGTTTGCAAGCTAAAGCTACTGCAATCATTGCTCTCTGGCGCATACCACCAGAAAACTCAAATGGATACTGTTTCATACGCTGAGCTGCATTTGGAATTTTTACCAGCTCCAGCATCTCAAGAGCCTGTTTTTCTGCTTCCTTTTTGCTGATCTTCTGATGAATCAGAATACTTTCCATAATCTGATTTCCGATTTTCATGGTTGGGTTCAGCGATGTCATCGGGTCCTGGAAGATCATCGAAATTTTGCTTCCGCGGATATGGGTCATCTGCTTTTCTGTATAATTGAGAAGATTTTCACCATGGAACAGAATTGCGGAATCTCCATCTTTTTTGATCTGTGTCTGAGGTGTTGGAAGCAAACCCATAATCGCTTTGGATGTTACTGTTTTTCCACAACCGGATTCTCCAACGATCGCAAGAGTTTCACCCTGATTCAGGTGGAAATCTACTCCTCGAACCGCATGGGAAGTACCCGCATAGGTATGGAAGGAAACATTTAAATCTTTAACCTCTAATATTTTTTCGCTCATGATTTTCTTCCTCCTGTTGTTTCATCCTACTGTCTCAATTTCGGGTCAAGCGCGTCCGAAAGTCCATCGCCGATCAGATGGAACGATAAGATTGTAATAACAATCAGCAGACAAGGGAAGAACAACTGATATGGATAAAACATCAGCTGCTGCTGACCTGCACTGGCCAGTGCGCCCCAGCTTGTTTCCGGTGGTCTGATACCAAGACCGATATAGCTTAAGAAAGATTCACTGAAGATAAATCCTGGAACCGACATGGTAACATCTACCATGATAATGCCCAGTGTGTTTGGAAGAAGGTGTTTGATGATAATTCTGCCAGTGTCCGCACCCAAAGCTTTTGCTGCCTGTACATAGTCCTGTTCTTTAATCTGAAGAATCTGACCACGTACCATACGGGTCGTTCCAACCCAAGCAGTCAACGACATCGCAAATACCAGAGAGAACATGCTTCTTCCCATTACCATGGAAAGAATTACAACGATAATCAGATATGGAAGGTTTCCGATCAATTCGCAAAGTCTCATGATGATATCATCAACAATGCCGCCTTTTAAACCTGCCAGAGCACCCAGTAGGGAACCGATTACAAACATTACCAAAGTACAGCACAGACCAATATAGATGGAAACTCGTCCACCAACGCATACACGGGTAAACAGGTCACGACCCATATCGTCGGTACCAAACCAGTATTCACTGTTCGGAGGTGTATTTTTAATCGAAGCATCAATAAACTGATAATCTTTTCCAGAAAGAGTTGGTCCTATAAAGAGCAGACAGATTACTGCAATCAGAAGGATCAAACCTAAAATTGCCATTTTGTTGGAACGGAATCTTCTCCAAACATCTGCCCAGTATGTAAGGGATTGTTTACCAATATCTTCACCCGAAAGTCCTTCGGTGCCGATTCGTTCAAACATGTCGTCAGTCAACGGAACTTCCTGTACCATTGTTTTCTGTTGATTTTCACTCATCCTGATCACCTCACCTATTTTCTGCCTTTTGCTACTCGAATTCTTGGATCTACAAAACCATATAAAATGTCAACAATAATCAACGAAGCTACAAACAGCATTGCAAAGAAGATTGTCAGACCAATTACCATGGTATAGTCGTTATCCGAAACGGACTTCATATAATAGAAACCAAGTCCTGGGATGGAGAACATTTTTTCAATAACAAAGGAGCCTCCAAAGATACCTGCCAATGCTGGACCGATCATGGTAACAATTGGAATCAAAGAGTTACGGAAAATATGTTTTCTTACTACTCTGCCCTTGCTGCATCCCTTAGCCTTTGCTGTGATGACATAATCTTCACTGAGAACAGAAAGGGTGCTGTTTCTCATATACTTGGTGTAAGAAGCGATACCACCAAGTGCGTAAGCTGTAACTGGAAGAATATAGTGTTTCAATTCGCCCCAGCCAAATACTGGAACCAATTTCCACTTAAATGCTAGGAAGTATTGCAATAGCGCCGCGAAAACGAAACTTGGAATACAGATAGCCAATACAACCAGAACTCGTATGATATTATCAACCGGCTTTCCTCGATTTAAAGCTGAGATCATTCCAAGGCAAATACCGATGGTAATCTGGAATACCAATGCAATTAAACCAATTTTTGCGGAAATCAAAGTGTTTTCTTTGATAACATCGTTTGCGGATTTTCCAGTATAGATGATCGATTCACCAAAATCACCTGTTGTAATCAAGCGCTTCATGTAAATCAGATATCTTTCAAAAACCGGTTTATCCAATCCGTATTTTGCACTGATGATCTCCTGTGCCTGTTCTGGCATCTGTCCAACTTTTGCTGCGATTGGGTCTCCCGGAGCCCCCGCAACCAGGAAAAATGTTGCTGTTGCAATTAAAAATAACGTTATAATAGCATACACAAGCCTTTTTCCAATAAATCTAAGCATTTTTCTTCCTCCTTTTACTTCTAATAATCATTGCTGTAAGCAAAAATTATTCCTTTCCCCTTTGTTGTTCCTTCTGAGACAATGTTTCCGGAACCACCATGTAGTGCTTATGAATCTCATGACTGATTTGATCTACACTCGCACTGTTTTTAAACAAATCCAAAATCACTTTATGATTTGCCGCAACAAAATCATATGGCATTAAATTTTCAGTGTTCATGGTATAGTAAGTAGATGTATTCGCTCCCTGTAACTGTCTCCAGATTTTTAAAAGCTTTTCACATTCTGCTTCTTCCACAATTGCGGAATGGAATGCCTCATCCGCCTGAGTCAGTTCGTACAGCGTTTTGTTTTCTCCCGCCATCCGGATATCCTCCAACGCTTCCTCCATTTTACGCAGACCATTTTCACTGATTTTTCCTGCATATATCTGAACTGCCAGAGATTCCAGCGTAGAACGGATCAAATAGGATTCCTGCATATCTCTTAAAGATAATGTTTTTACAACGCATCCTTTATGCGGCTGGTAGGAAATCAAGCCTTCTTCTTCCAGCTGCCGCAGTGCTTCCCGGATTGGACCACGGCTGACCTGATATTCTTTGGCAACTTCTTCTTCGACAATCCGATCACCCGGTGCAATCTCGGATCTTAATATTTTTGATCGAAGGATATCTGCCAGCTGTTCTCTTAGTGTTTTTCTAATAAACTGTTGTTTTTCACTTGGCACAAATTTTTCTCCTTCCAATTTTACTGTAACCTCATTGAGCACATTATACTCTGTTAACAATTTGATTGTCAATCGTTAACAATCATCAATGATGAAAAATCTCGTTTTTTGTTAAATAATTATGTCGATTTTATGCATAATTCACTATTAAATTATTTTTTCACTAAAATTTATTTTATTTTCACAAAAAAATTATTTTTATCTCCTAAATTCCATCACCTTTATTCTTAATTTTAAATAAAAAAATTCTGCATATTTTTATTTATAAATCAAAAATAGTTCATATCTTAGGATTTTAAAGCAGCTCTATTTTGCATTTTTCACACTATATTTTTATGATAAAAGTAAAAATACGATACTTTTTTACTGTCTGACGCACAAAAAGGCAGATACCCACTTAATGTGGTATCTGCCTTTTTTATATTATTATCTATTCTGTTGTTATCTTTCTTCTCCAACACAGATTTCACAGGTTGACTGCATGATTGAATCTTCCCATACAATCTCTCCGATAGAATCCGCTACAATCTTTCCGGATTTTGGATTCTTAACTGAAAGAATGTTTCCCTTAACCTTAGCATCCACTTCGGAATATTCAAAAGAGAGATCGGTTTCTTCCATGGTACAATCAATCAAACGAAGGTTTTTGCAGTAGCAAAGCGGCTGTGTTCCAATAATTTTACAGTGAATCAAGGTCAATCCTTCGGAATACCATCCCAGATACTCCCCTTTGATTACGCTGTTTTCTACGGTAACATTTTTACTGTGCCAGAATGCATCTTTGGTGTCCAGCTCAGAATGATCAATCTTCATGTTTTCGATGTACTGGAACGAATATTTTCCCTTCATCTTCAGATGATCGATCTGAACATCTTTACATTCCAGCAGGAAATATTCCGACTCAACCTGGCTGTTTTTGATCTCAAGATCCCGGCATTTCCAACCAAACTCCGGAGAATGGATGGTGCAGCCATCCAGCTTCATTCTGTCGCACTCTCTTAAGCACTTGATTCCACCCAAGATACTGTTCTTAATTGTTCCATCACTTGCATACCAGATTGCCGCACGGGTCAATTCATCCATGGAAGAATCTTCCATCAAAAACTTTTTGGAATGCCACAAAGGATAACGCAGAGAAAAACGACAATTTTTTAAAGCCACATCACGGGATTCTTTTAATGCAGATTCCCCGTCTGCTGGTCCCGCAAAAATGCAATCTATGACCTGTGTGTCTTTTAAATTATAGAGCGCACGCTCCTGATCAAAAGTTTGACCTATAATTTTTTCATTCATGATTCATTGCACTCCTTCTGTATAAAATACTTTATTCCCTTTTGAGGAAAATTTCTTATTCTGTGATTTATTATAAAACCTGGAGTGAACTCAAAGTCAATACCTTTCACGCATTTTTGCGGTAAAAATAAAAACTTCCGGCAAAATTACCGGAAGTTTTTATTTCAAATTAAGATCTTCTCTTATTCGCTACTCTTACAAACAGGAAGGCAATTACTGCTCCAAAAAGAATTACTACTGCAATGGATGCAATCACTACAACTGCCTTAGAATCTTCCTGAGACTGATTTTCAGAATCGGATTGTACTTCCTGCTCCAATGTTTCAGACTCATCTGTTGCGGAAATCTCCTCATTTTCTGTTGTTTCCTGTGCTGCTTCCTGTGCTTCCAGTTCCTCCTCTGTCATCATTGGCGGAACAGTTACAACTACATTGCTAGAAAGATCCAACGCAGTGCTCTGGGACTGCTCAGAAGTTTGTACGGACATTTCTTCGGTTTTTGCTGCCGCTGTCCACAAATCCTTTGATGTCACAATATATTTTGCCGCATTTTCAATTGGGAATACAACCGTTCCATCCTGGTTTACTACGGCTTCTGCTGTCTTCTGTAAGGTTGCTGCCAACTCATCATAATATGCAAGATAGAGTGTTTGTCCTGCGTAATCTGCACCAACTGTGATCGTTAAGGACGCCGGACATGGCATCTGTCCCTGATACTGAACTGCAAACTGAAGCAGGTCACTGCCTTCTGCCGCTGCAGTGAGGTTATGCTGGGAGAGCATCTCCAGCGAGAAATCATAAAATTTCTGCTTATCCGGTACACTGCCGCCATTTGCGCCATCAAAGGTCCACTGATAGTTTCCATACTGAAGGGTAACACTGATTTTCTGCTCAATTGCATTGCGCAGAATGTCTGCATCCAACTGCTGTCCCTGCTCAATTGTAATTGCCAGTGTCTTTTTGCCGGATACAGTCTTTACCTGACTGGAAATATCCTTCCATGCCAGTGTCTTCTGGGTGCCCTCTGTTGTCTGATTTTTATCGGTTTCTTGCTTTCCTGTTGTGGTGTTTGTCTGGGAAACGGTAATCTGCTGGCTTCCAGAAGGTCTGCTGGTGTTCTGGGACTGATTTGTGTCGGAAGGTTTATTATTTCCGGAGTTGCTTCCAGAATTATTTCCAGAAGAGTTATCCGATCCGCTGCCGTTATTCGAACCATCCGGTGTCAGCTTTGTATCGAGCACAACATCCTGATAAACGGTCGATTTTTGATTCTGATTCACTGTCTTCATGTAACCGCTGGTTGCAAAAGAACTGCTGTTCAATTCGCGGTCGGTCACGATGGTCGCTACCTGAACATTGGAACTGTTGGAAAGCGGACGTAGCTTGGAAACATAAAAGGTAATCTGTGTTTTACCGTTGCTGTCTGTCTGGACCGCTTTCTGAATATTTCCGCTGTCACCGTCTGCCCAGTTGACAGTGACGTCTTTGTCACTGTCAACTGTCAGATCAAACTGCACACCGTAAGTTTCAGATGATACATTTTGAAGGGTCACTTCATACTCATTTTCAGCACCGTTGGAACGGACCTGAATATTGGGCACACTTGCCGCCGAGGAGGCCAATGCTCCAAATCCTGCCATCATAACAGCAGTAAAACCGGCAACTAAAAATTTTCTCAAGTTCATGGATTAATTTATTCCCCCTGCAATGTAATTTGTGGCATCGATTCATCACTTGGAGAAGAGATCCAGCGGGTATCGCTTACTTTACGTTTATCCTGTGCATTATTCGGGTCATCGGTACGGTACAGTACTGCCTTGATTCTGGATGGCAGAACACTGTGTGCGCATCCTTCGCCCTGGAACTCTTCTTCTGCCTGGATGTTTGGAACAAAGATCCAGATGCCGTTATTGATTTCTGCTAATGCGCCTTCTTCCGGAACCTCCGCAAAGAGGTAAACTTCTCCGTTGATTGGGCGTTCTTCTGTCTGTGTGCTTCCCTGTGCCATATCACCAACCAGGTACTCACCGAGAATCTGAATGGTATTGTATACCGGGTCACCGCGGTAGGTTCCTGCAACAATCAGGGTTCCTGCCGGAATCACTTCGCTGGAATCTTCACCATACTGGTAATCATGTGCCAGTCGTCCAATTGCTCCATCCATGAAGGCAATGCTGTCTCCCGGATAGCCAACAAAGTCAAAGTTCGCTTCGGTTACATTTTTCGGCAATCCCAGGATTCGGATTGCTTTGGTATCTTCGCAGATCGTGATTCTTCCATCATCTGCACCGCTGTTAAACAGCTGGAGCAGGTTTTCAGGTTTGGTAAGATCGGTCTGTTTTAAGTCGATGGTCAGAACTGTGGTAAAGTCCACGCCATTCTTGCTTACCTGTACCACAATCTGATTGGAAGGAACAGTTTCCTGCTTGTCCTCTTCCGGAACATTTTCTTCAGGAAGGTTCTCTTCTGGATGGGTTTCATCTGGAAGGGTTTCGTCTGGAAGTGTCTCTTCTGTTTCACCTTCCGCAGGAAGTTTCTCATCTTCAGATGGTTCTTCCTCAGACTGATCTCCTTCTGCTACAGATCCATTTTCATTTCCATTGTTGTCTTCTGGAAGCTGAGGCTGCTCTTCTGTCAGTCCAGCATCTTCGCTGTCCTCTGTCCACTCATCTGTGGAAGTTTCCAGTGTGGTATCAGCCTCTTCTCCTGCAAACAAGTCAGCAAAGAAGGATGCTGCATTTTCTACGCTATCTACATTACTATCTACATTCTCTGCTTTCTCTTCATTGGATTCGCCGGAAGGATCTTTTTCTGTCTCTTCCTCGGCTGGAATATCCTGTTCTGGCTGCTGGGAATCCTCGATCACCGGATCAGATTCACCGATTACCAGTTCCGGCATATCCTTAAAGAGGATACCTGCAACGGTCTGTGGCTGAGTAAAGTTAATCAGCATTGTTCCGTCTTCCTGACGCTGTGCGTTCCAGAGATCGCGGCTGATAACGTTGTTATGGCTGATCAGCACCTCTTCTTTTGTGCTTTCTGCCGCAACGTTGCCCAGAAGGTCAATTGCTTTTACCTGATAGGTAAAGGTCTTGTTGTTTGCTGAACCGATGGTATCAGTGAATGTGAGATCGGAACCTTCGGTAACAAATGCGTATGGTTTATCGTTCTTTAAAATCTCGTAGCCCTGCACGCTTCCAGAAAGGGATGGTGTAATATTGATAACAACTTCCTTCTCATTCACAGAAGCCTGCATGGATACGCTTCCGGACGCGCTGCCGCTGCCGTTCATTCTCTGGCGGCGGGACTCGTCGGAGAGGTAGTGAATCTTTCTGCTTTCTGTGCTGTGTCCGCGCATTGCAGAAATCGCTGCATCGGAAAGCTGAACGCCCCACTGAGTGAAAAATTCGGTCAGGTCGTAGCCTGCAACTTCGCTTGCAACCACTGCAAATCGTTCATCTCCGCTGAATCCGGAGCCTACACCGCTTCGATATGCTTTGTTCACTAAATTATAGAAGTTATCATCTGCATCGTCATATGCAAGGTGCAGCTGCCAGTACATTCCAAGCTGAACAAAGACATTGTTTGCAAGTCCTTTTGCACCCGAAGAGGTCTTGTCAAAAATATTGGGATAAAGATCCGACAATTCCAGACGGGAAGCTTTTGCATTCTGTCCTGCATCAAAGGTCTGTGCAAACAGAGAATAAATATTGTTGGTAATTTCAGCATGGCCTAAAGTATCCATGTTATGGCCGATCTCGTGTGCAATTCCCCATCCAAACAGGGATTCTTCACCAAAACCTGCGGAACCTGCCGGGATACCCTGAACCAGTGATGCGGTCGAGCCGTATTCAACGCCGATATGTTCCCCTGCTGCATACATGAAAGCACCGCTGAACATTCTCTGATAACGGATATTGTTTCTGGAAGCCTCGGTTGTGATGTCATCCACACCATGTGTGCGGTACATCAGTTCCATCAGCTGGTTCCATGCCAGAGTGTTCTGATACAGTCTTTCCACTTTCGCTTCGGTGGAAGATGCCCCACCGCTGATTCCGGACTGTACCTGATCTGCCGGCAGAGAAAGAAGAACATATGGCAGAGAAATTTCGGTCGCGTTGCGGATATTGCTCTGAAGATTGTTAGAACCTAATGCTGCAACGTATGTATTGAGTTCTTCCACATAATTTGTGATTTTTTCTTTACGCTGCTGTTCGGACATGCTTTCCCAATCCGACAGTTCCAGCATTGGTATCTTGGTTACATTACCTCTGATTTGCAGCTTGATTCGGTCAGCGTTGCTTCCGGAATACTGCAAGTACAGAGAGCCGCCTTTTTCTGCGCTCAGGCTGGTCATGGTTGGCATGGTAATAACGTTTCGTCCATTCTGCAGAGCAATCGGAGTTCCTTTCCAGGAATTGGACTCTGCATAGAACTGAGTTGGTACCAATGTGACGCTTTCGCCTTCTGGAATTTCTGCGTAAACCACGATTTTCTTTCCAGAATTTGCAACTGCTCCAATTGGCTGGAGGGTGTTGAGCACTCGAACATCTCCAGTTGTATCGCGGGACTGAATTCCATCCATCACGATACCCAGTGCAGAAGTGTTGTTCTGCAGCAGCTGTTCTGCCAGATTCAGCTCATCTTTCAGGATATCACTGTCAATATAGAAATCCTGTGTTGCATTGAGCTGTTCCCTTAACTGGTTGATTGTCTGTTCATCTACACCTTCTGCCAGTTTTGTTTTGCTTTCATTTGCAAACAGAGCATCGATCTGATCTTCAACTCCATTGTATTCATAGAACGCAATTTCGGACAAAGAAATATTGGTTGGAGAACCATCCCACTGGTTTACCTCTACCGAGATCTTTTTGATATGGTCATTTCTTTCAAATGGTAGGATTGCATATTTGGTTTCAGACGGATTATTTTTTACATATGGACCACTGCCAACATTTCCTTTGTCGCTGGTCAGATAGGTTTTGTTTCCATCTTTGTCCCATGCTGTGATCGTGTAACGGTTCAAGCTTCGTGCGTACTGTCCATCCACACGTGGAACGTAAATCAGGTAGTTCATGCTCTGTTCTTCATCAAACTCAAAGATGAACTCTTTGCTTTCCCACCATCTGCGTGCAGTCCAGTGAGTAGCATAATCATTGTCTGCTACAAACTTGAGATTAAATCCGTTTGGATACTGGGTTGTATCTACGTTTGCCGGGAACGCCATCTGGATAGATGTGATCTTGTCATTGGAGATTCTGCCCAGTTCTGGCAATTCTGGTCCCTTTACCTCGATCTTTTCCGGTGTTCCGGAAGCGACCAGAGAACGTGGACCTTCACCAATATTATTGACTGCCGTTACATATACATCGTAGCTGACATCGTTTTCCAGTCCGCCCAAAGCATAGCTTGTTGCGGTAATCTCTGCATCCACCTTGGTGTAGGCAGTATCTGGATCACTGCTCTTTTTATAGTACACACGATAGCTCAGCGCGTCATCTGTTTTTCCCCAGGAAATGCTCAATGCCTGATCCTGCGGAGCAACTTTCAGATAATCCGGTGCGCTTGGTACTTTATTTGGCTGTGGAGTTGCTGTCACTTCACTGGACAGCTTTCCGGTCCAGCCATCTTCGGTATAAGCTGCAACCGCAAAGTAGTATTTGGTCAGATTTTCCAATCCTTCGATGGTAGCTTCTGGTACCGAAACTTTAAGCTCTCTGGTGTAGTTGCCCGAAGAGGTTCCGTATTTTACCAGATAACCATCTACGTTATTCACTGCTTTCCAGCTCAGCTCAACCTGTTCTGCTCCTGCAGTTGCTTTGAGGTTTGTTGGAATTGAGTTGGTGATTTCTACATTATCCGGAACGATATCTTTTAAGAACTGGATATTTTCTACTACAGTATATCCGGTATCGCCTTCTACCTTTTCTACTTTGATGGTTACTTTTTTCACCGCAACACGTTTGCCCAGATTGATTACAACCGAGCTGCTGGTCTTGTCACGGCTGATTGCATGTACCCCTTCCGGAGCAGATGCGTCAAAAGAAACTGTTTCTGTTTTCTCCTGTCCATTCTCTTCATAGGTTACTTCTACTTCACCTGTCTGTACCGCTCCATTTCCAGGAGGCGACTGAATGGTGATCTGTTCCATCTCAACCGGTTCTGTAAAGGAAATTGGAAAAACAATCTCTCCACTGGAGGAGGCTTCCAGCTTAACACTCTCGCCGTTTTCTTCAAACAGATCGGACAGATTTCCTTCTACATTGATTCCCTGGCTTTCCAGCTCATTTTTAGTTTCCTGCTGGTCAACGATTGTTCCAACAATTGCTGTTGTTTCAAACAGAACCGCCTGTCCTTTTTCACCCTGATTGTGATGGATGATTGCCAGGTCTTCAATATCAACCTGATTATCCTTGGTGATATCTGCATCAGAACTGTTCTGACCCAGCTGAGCTGTTACCTGATTTAAGTCCTGTTCGTTTATTTTTCCATCGTTGGTTACATCACCCAGCGAGAATCCACCTTCCCAGGAGCCAATCAGAATCTTTCTGGAATAATCTTTTAACAAAATTTCCTGTGATTCATAATCGGTATAACCCTCTGCCGAAAGAGCAACGGTGTAATTTTTATTATTTGGAAAGCCTTTGAATTCAACCTCGTAATAACCTACTGTATTTTCTGCTGTTAAATCTACATCATGTTCATTACGCAGACTGACCAGAACAGTTACTTCTTTTCCATCAACAAAAATCGTTTCTGTTGATGTTTCTTTGGATAAGGAAATTTCTGCACAAACCTGCTGCTCTTCCTTTAGTTGCAGCTTGAAATTTCTTTGCTCCACATTGTTCAAAAGTTCTGGATAGTCTAAACGGATGGCCGCAGTCAAGTTTCCCACAGCTTGTGTTGCAGCCTTAGAAGATGTTTCTGCAAATACTGAAAGATTGGTCGCAGAAACTAACATTGCCGCTAACAATACTGCAGCAATTACTCTTCTCATCAAAGCCCCTCCTTTATGTAGTAAAAAAGTATATTTTTGCCTCACCTAAAATATCATAAATATTCCTAAATTTCCAGCATTTTTTAGTAATTTTTTTATCCTTGTATATATGACCAAAACTATTTCCCAGTCGTGATTCTCTTTTGTAAAGTCACACATTATTTTATCTATTTGTTACTTTTGTTCTCTCTTTCTTTTTGATCTAACCGTTTTTACCTTTGTCTTAAAAAATACAACAAAAAATACCGCCTGAAGCAATCAGGCGGTATTGAAACTACATATCAAAATATTTTATATTAATACAACAAACAGTGCCGGTAAAAAGAAAAGTAATCCTGAAACGACATTCGCAAAGAAGTTTGCATAGAGCTTCTCTCGATCTGTCAGCTGTTCCTGTTCGGAAAGCTCCTCATCCACATAATCGATCATCTCTCGTTTTCTTTTCAAAAGACGTTTTTTCTTCTTTTCTTCTTTTCTCATCAAGCTGTTTGCAAATGGATTTCTCAAGCCATCCAATCTCAGATAGTTAATCCATGCAAGCGTCAGCCAGAATGCACCCACAACAAAAAAGGCATCCGGTACAATCGCGTAATAATGGCTGGAATTAACGGTTCGATCCCACAACAGCGCTGCAATAAGGCCGATCAGCAAACGAACAATCGCCTTCTGCAAAGTAGGACGCAGCATATAAGGCTTTAAAACATCCTTTATATCCTTCATTCTCTTTTCAGACATCCTTTCTTTCAAGATATTTTCAGAACGAAATAAAGGGAGTTTTCATTCCAGCATAAAATGACAAAAGCAGTTGCCCGAAAAAATCCGGGCAACTGAAATGACAATCATTTATTTGTTTGTTGCACTGTTATGTGCTTCTTCGCTGGCTTTGATCTCTTCTGTAGTAAAACCATTTGCGTTAGTTTTCCAGTTCTTCATCTTTTCGTTCTGGCTACCAAACATTGCATTCATTTTACTATATGGATCAACTTTTGTCAAACACCAGGTCGGGTTGTAGTAGAATGGGATTACCAGTGCATGATCCAGCATATATGCCTCTGCAACTGCGTATGCCTGATAACGTGCATCCAGATCATCGGTAATTGCATCTGCTTCTTCTACCAGTCTTGTAAACTCTTTGTAGGTATCAAGCAGGTCTTTGGTTGCTTCTGTTTCTTCTACATCATTGATCTTAGACTGGCTGGTAGAATAGTATGCGTTATCATATCCGTAAGTTTCCTGACCAAGGTAGTTCTGTGGGTCACCGTAGTCAGCACCCCAACCGTTAGTGGAAATGGAGTGGAGTTTTGGAGTGTAAACTTCTGTTGTAGCACTGGAGATATAAGTCTTGATGTTTACTACGATAAAGTCATCACCCAAGCTGCTGGATACGGTCTGTTTGAATACATTAGCGCTATCCAGAGAAACCTGGTTAGCAGATGCAATGTAGTAATCCAGACCAACTGGGAAGGTTACACCCAGAGCTGTCAGTTCTTCGATTGCAGCCTGTTTGTATTCTTCTGCTTTTTCTGCATCCAGACGGATCATAGTCTCGCCATTATTTTCTGGCAGGCCCATTTCCTGTCTTACCAGTTCTGTATAATCAGTACCATCGGATGTATAGATCAGACCCTTCATAGTATAGAAGTTATTTTCGCAGTTCATTGGGTTAACTGCGTTAACTCTCTTATAGTAATCTGTCAGATCCAAACCATAGTAGATTGCTTTTCTGAAGTTTTCATTTGCAATAGCGGTATTCCAGTTGGTATCCGGAGTTCCGTCTTCTTTGTTCTTGCTGTAGTTGAAGTGAATCTGGTAGGAATATTTATCTACCGGTTTTTCTACCAGATAATCATAAAATTCGTTATTTGCATTGCCGCTGATGGTCTTCAGGTTACTTTCTGTCAGGTCAACGTAGTCAACCTCGCCTGTCTGATAAAGCTGGAATGCAACATCGTTGGATTCTACCATTTTAATGGTAACAGTATTGAACAGGCTGCACTCAGTATCCCAGTAAGTAGGATTCTTGGTAAATACTTTTTCGTTGCCCTGTACATAGGAAGTCATAGTGTAGCAACCGTTATACCACATTGTCTCGTTGTTCATTTCCTGAACACCTTTGACACCCAGCTCATCAACCATTGCCTGGGACATTGGATACAGACAAGCATAGGTTGCAACTGTGTCAAAATATGGTTTTGGAGTGGTGCAATGATAAACAACGGTGTAATCATCCGGTGTTTCGATTCCAACCATTTCGCGGAACTTGGAGCCTTCACCAGCAGTCAGTGCCTGAGCTTCTTCTGCTGACAAAGTTTTGGTATATTCATAATACTCTTCTGCACCCTGAATCATTTCCAGATGCATCGAAGTATTTGCAGAATCGTTTTTATGGAAGTTCAGTACCCATTCGAGAGAGGTTGCAAAGTCCTGAGAAACACAATCTGCTTTTTCCTGTGCGTTCACATCGACCCATTTTACACCTTCACGGAGTTTGAAAGTCCAGGTCAGACCGCCATCTTCTGTTCCCCATTCTTCTGCCAGTGCTGGAGACAGTTCACCATAGGTGTCTACTTCCAACAATGGCTCTGTCAGGTTACACAGGTTTTCAAAGTCAGACGCCAGCTGGCTATGTAAGATGTTGAATGTCTCCAGCTCTCTTGTTGCAACCTTTGGAATTACCAGATCGGTAATTTCATCAGCAGAGGATTGAGCATTCTGTTCGCCTTCTGTCTGTTCGTTTTGTGCTGTTGTGCTTTCGCCCTCTGTTTTTTCTTCTGAAGTTTCTCCAGTTCGCGCTGCATCAGGATGACTTCTTTCTTCGGATACTGTTCGGTAGTTCCGTCTTCAAACATTTTTTCCAATTCCTTCAGGCGGGCTACGCGAGCCTGGATAGTACGGAAGTTGGTAAGCATGCCGCCGAGCCAACGTTCATTTACATAAAACATATTGCAACGCTGGGCTTCTTCTCTGACAGAATTTTGAGCCTGTTTCTTTGTTCCGACGAACAGGATGGTGCCGCCTTCTGCCGCAATGTCAGATACTGCCTGGTAAGCTTCATCTACTTTTCCAACAGACTTCTGTAAATCGATGATATAGATTCCGTTTCTTTCTGTGTAGATGTACTCTGCCATCTTAGGATTCCATCTTCTTGTCTGATGTCCAAAGTGAACACCTGCTTCCAAAAGTTGTTTCATTGAAATAACGCTCATGTTTTTTCCTCCATTTGTTTGTGGTTTTACTTCCGCATGTTTCTGCCTCCCGGAACCGGATGAAACCTGGCACCGCCGGAAGTAACCGCATGCGTGTTTTTTTGCAACATTCGTAGTATAACATAGAAAAAACGGCTATGCAAGCCGTTTTTTCATCAAACTCAATATTTGAGTAACGATTCAGCCACAAGAACAGATTTAACTATGAAGCTACAGCTCTGATCTGTATGGATGAATTGTTGAATATTGTAACTTTCTTTTACCAGTATCTTCTGTACCACGGTGTACCGCAGGAATAAACACTTGAAATCTTAACAACGTCTCCCGGCTGAGGAGCATGAATCATCTGTCCGCCTCCGATATAGATACCAACATGTCCAGGATAGCACACTACATCTCCCGGCTGCGGACTGGATACTGCCCTGCCGCCTGCTCCTAACGCGGAAGAAGTCCTATCCACGCTGATTCCCGCAACGCTGTGACAATATTTTACAAGTCCGGAACAATCAAGCCCTACACCTGGTGTGTTTCCTGCCCATACATACGGTGTACCAAGACAGCTTCTTGCCGCGCTGACGATCCTGCTCGCCGCACTGGTATTTCCTGTACTTGTGGAAGTATTCGAGCCGGAACCTGTGCTCGGCTTAGATGCGCTTGGCTTGGATGTACTTGGCTTCTCAGCAGTATCGTTCTTATTCGTATTCGATGTTCCACCGCCTGACGGCCGATTGGTAGTATTACCGGAAGCCGTATTCCCACTCGTCTGATTGCCGGACGTACTTCCCTGACCGGATGTCGTATTAGAATTCGACGCGCTCTCCTTGGATGCCGCTTCTTCCTCAGCCTTTCTCTGAGCCTCTTCGGCAGCCTTTCTTCTTGCCTCTTCTTCCGCCGCAGCCTGTGCGATCGCTGCCTGAAGCTCCTGGTCAAGGTTTGCAACCTCTGCCTGCTTCTGCGTCAGCGTCTCACTCAGCGCTTCCTTCTGACTTTCAAAGGAAGCCTGCATCTTCTCAAGCTTCTCCAGATCTTTTTCCAGCGACTCTTTCAAACTGGCAATCTGCTCTTTTGTCTCTACATATTCTTCTAATTTTTCTCTGTCATAGTTATGTACCGTCTCGATATAGTCTGCCTGATTCAGAAAATCAGCGATACTATTCGATGTAAACAGGTCTTCCAAAGCCTTGGTGTCCCCCTGCTCGTACATATATTTAATCCGGACTTTCATCGATTCATACTGCTGTTCCTGCTTCTTTTCCGCCTCGGCAAGATCTTCCTTTGCTTTCTGAATCTCTTCACCTTTGGTGATCAGCTTTTCTTCTGTCTCGGAAATTTTGGAAACCATCGTCTGTAACTGTGCCTGTACAGACTGTACTTCTTTTTCTTTCTGTTCTTTCTCAGCTTGAATTTCATCAGTATTCGGTGCCGCATAAACCGGAGTCGCAAGCATTGAAGCAGCCATCAACGCTACCACCAGTCTCTTCCCAAATTTGTTCATTCTATTCTCTCCTGTCTAAAACTGCATGTCCGAACTCTTTCGGTCCTTCTTTTTTATACTACATGGTCTAGTATATCTTATTCTTTTTTATTTTGCAATGATTTTTAATAGTTTTGTAACATTTTTTTAGAATTCTCTAAATTCCGGATAAGGACAAAGAAAACGGAAGCCGTAAACGCACAGATTACAGTAACCATTCCCATCCGAAGCGGGGTATGGAAAATCCATCCATATCCGTTCCCCTCCGTCAAAAGGACGGAACCTAGATTAGCTGAGGCGTGAAGAATGATCGGCGCTTTGATGCTTTCAAAACTTTCGTATACATAGGACAGAAGAAGTCCGAATACAAGGGCATACAGAAACTGTACGATGTTTCCGTGGATAATCGCAAAGATCACAGCCGAAAAGAGGATCGCTTTCTTTGCCGGCATCAGATCCCGCAGTCTCCTGAAAATCACACCCCGGTACAGACATTCTTCCAGAACCGGTACAATCACTCCCAATCCGATGATCTCTATGATCACCGGAGCAGCATAAAGTCCCGCGGACGTCGTTTGGTAGGAAACGCTGATACTGCCAAGATTACTCAGAATAAGAATATTGTTCAGTGCAATCCCTGCTGTCACCCCAAGCAGTACCGTATACACATAACTGACCGCAGGAGCTTTCCATGGCGTCTTATGTTGCTCCGGTTCAACAAACATCTTCCGGTATCTTTCGTCTTTCCGCATCATATAAATATAGAACGGAAGTGCAAGCAACGCTGACGCTGATGTGATCTCTGTGGAATGACCCAGGATAAAAGTCATTGTCTCTTCCATAAATGTCTGAAGTGCGCTCTGGCTTTCATACGCCTGCATCAGCTCCTGACCGTGGGCGGTCAAATATGCCGCGACAACCACCATATCCACCAGAAAGCTGATGCCCCAGTAGATCAAAATCGGAACAATAATTCCCACAATCGGATTTCCCGGTCTTCTGTTTGACTGATTATTGAACATTGATTATCTCCTCAAAATATGCTTTGATTGTCTTTTCTTCTCCGATTAAGGATCCCTGGATCATGGCAGGCTTACCGCCTCCCCGTCCATGGAATCTCACATTGAGCTTCTTCCCCAGTTCCCGGATGTCCCGATCCCGGCTCCCGATCACATACTGGTACTGCTCTCCCCGTTTCAGAAATACCCCGCAAATCGGAACCCCCCGTTCCAGTACCTTGTTCATCAGATCCCGCATCCCGTTCTGATTCAGGTTCGTCTCAAACAGACACTGATACCTGGAGTCCTCTGGAATCTGCTGGACTTTCAGTTCATTCATCCTTTTCTGAAGCTCGATGATCTGACACTTTCTGTCTTCATTCTCCTCCATCAGCCTTCTTACTGCTTCCGGAAGCTCATCCTCCTTTGCAGAAAGCATGGCTGAAATCTCTTTCATATCCCGTTCCCGTTTCTCATGATCTAAAAGTGCCCGGTCGCCGCTCACCATCGTCACACGGACGCCGCCCTTATAATTCATCATGGCAATCACCTTGATCTGTCCGATCTCTCCTGTGCTCCCCACATGGGTCGCACAGCAGGCACAGCGGTCATACCCAGGAACCCAGACGATCCGCACCTGACCATCGATCTCGATCTTACTGCGGTATTCCATCTTCTGTAATTCTTCCTCAGGCGGGTACAGAATGTGAACAGGAAGATCCTCGTAAACCGCCCGATTGGCCTCCTGCTCGATCTCTTCCATCTCTTCTCTCGTGATCGGACCGTTAAAATCCATGGTACAGATATCGTCTCCCAGATGAAATCCGACGTTCTGATAGCCGAAACGGCCATGAACCAGACCAGAGAGAATATGCTCCGCCGTATGTTGCTGCATCCTGGAGAAACGGACCTTCCAGTCAATCTCTCCCTCGACTGTATCTCCCTCCTGAAGTGGTCCCTCAGTATAGTGTAGGACCTCTCCATCTCTTTCCTTGGTATCTCTCACACGGACGCCGCCAATCGTTCCAATATCACCATACTGGCCGCCTCCCTCCGGGAAGAAAGCCGTGCGGTCCAGTATGACCTCATACCCTTCCTGCCCGGGCACCTCCGTACAAGAACGCACTGTCCCGGTAAAAGTCTTTGTATAGACGTCCTGATTATATAATCGTTCTGTCATGTTTCATTACATCCTTTCCGGCGCTTCAAAACCAAGCAGGCCAATAGAAGTCATAAGAATGTCTTTTACAAGATCCAGAAGAGCAAGATAACCTTGCTGTTTCTCCTTATCTTCTTCTCCAAGAATCCGGTTCTCGTGATAGAAACGGTTGAAGCTGTTGGCCAAATCAAAGATATATCCGCAGATCTTGTGTGGAGCCAGCTCTTCGTAAGCCTGTTCCATTACCGCGGTAAATTTTGCTGCTTCCAACATTAGTCCCCGCTCAGATTCTGAATGTGGCTCACTGATTCTGCATTCTGCCATGTCTCCGCCATTTTCTTTATATTTATTGAGAATGGATTTGATCCGCACAATCGTGTAAAGGATATATGGACCAGTATTTCCCTCAAAGGAAGCGAATTTGTCCAGGTCAAAAACATAATCCTTGGCTGCCTGATTGGAAAGGTCTCCATATTTTAGTGCCGCAAGACCTACCATTTGCGCCGTCTTCTCGGCTTCCTCCGGTGCAACGGTTCGGTTTTCCGCGATCTTTTTATACATTTCCTCATTAATTCCATGAATCAGATCAGACAGACGCATCACCCCACCGGCTCTTGTCTTAAACGGCTTTCCGTCCTTTCCATTCATCGTTCCAAATCCGATAAATGTCAACTTCGTATCTTCCGGAACAATTCCCGTTTTCTTTGCACATCGGAATACTTGTACGAAATGCAGCTCCTGACGTTTATCTGTCATATAAATGACCTCATCTGGATGATAAAGCTTTTCTCTCTCTACCAGAGTTGCAAGATCTGTTGTATCATAAAGTGCCGCTCCATCTGACTTCAGAATCATGCAAGGAGGAATCTCTTTTGTATCCGTCTCCTCTTTGACGTCCACGACCAGAGCGCCCTGGTCCAGATGAGCAAATCCCTTTTCTTTCATCATCTTTACCATATCCGGAATATATGGCTGTGCATCCGCTTCCCCTTTCCAGAGATCAAACGTTACATTCAGATTCTCATAGTTACGTTTCAGATCGGCGATAGATACACGCATAATATGCTTCCAAAGGGCACGATAGCCTTTTCTGCCATTTTGTAATTCAAAAGTCGCCGCAAGCGCTTCTTCCTTATAATCCTCATGCTCCTTTGCATATGCGCTCGCATATGGATAGATCTCCTCCAGATCATTAATTGTAAACGGAGCTTCTTCTGGATACTCTCCTTCATACTGTTCATCAAAGTAAACAAGTTCTGGATTACGCTTGCGAAGCTCTGTGATAACAAGACCCATCTGATAGCCCCAATCCCCCAGATGCACATCCCCAATCACCTCGTGTCCTTTAAAACGAAGAATCCGTTTTAAACATTCACCGATGATTGCCGAGCGTAAATGGCCTACATGAAGCGGCTTTGCTACATTGGCCCCACCATAATCTAAAATAATACATCTTTTCTGAGAATCATGCTCTACACCGAGTTGATTTGCCTCTCTCATTTCCTGAGTATAAGATCCCAGGAACTCTTTTTTTACTTTCATATTGATAAATCCCGGATTTACTGCCTGCACATCTTCAAGGGCTTCACTTCCTTCTAAATGAACTGCCACATCGCCTGCAATGATCATCGGAGCCTTATGATAGGTCTTCGCCGCCGCCATCGCTCCATTGCACTGATATTCGCATAAATCCGGACGATTGGAAACAGTCACCTTTGCAAAGTTTGGGTCATATCCTGCTTTTTCAAATGCTGCTTTCATTTCTTCTTCCAGAAAATCTACCAGTTTTTTCATCTCATTTGTCCTTCTTTCATCTAAATAAAATTACATATATTTCTTATTCTAGCATACGAGAGAAAGGCCAACAACTATATTTTTATGGTCTTGCGCTTTTTTTATTTTTCATATATAATAATAGAAATTATTACTGTTTCGAGAGGATTGATTATGACAAAAGAAAAAAGAACCACTCCGCTGCTTGGCTCCCATGTAGGAATGAGCGGAAAAGATATGCTTCTTGGCTCTGCCAGGGAGGCAGTCTCCTACCATGCTGAGACTTTTATGTTTTATACCGGAGCACCGCAAAACACGCGCCGGAAGGAAATCAGTGAACTCCGGATTCCGGAAGCATGGGACTATATGAATACCCATCACATTTCACAGATCGTCGTCCACGCACCTTATATTATTAATCTGGGAAATTCGGTAAAGACAGAGACCTTTGATCTGGCCGTCCGGTTTCTTGCCTTGGAAATTGAGCGGACCGCTGCCTGTAAAAGCAGCACCCTCATTCTTCATCCGGGCGCCCATGTGGGAGCTGGCACAGATGCCGGGATTTCCCAGATCATCAAAGGGTTAAATGAAGTTCTGACTCAAGATACCCCTTGCCATATCGCTCTGGAGACGATGGCCGGGAAAGGTTCGGAACTTGGCAGCTCTTTTGAGGAGCTGGCGAGGATTTATGATGGCGTCACCTGCAATGACAAGCTCCGGGTCTGCTTTGATACTTGTCATACCCATGACAGCGGTTACCCTGTACGAGACGACTTTGACGGTGTCATAGAGGAGTTTGACCGGATTCTTGGAAAAGACCAGATCGCTGTCTTTCACATCAACGACAGCAAAAATCCGCAGGGAGCCAAAAAGGACCGACATGCCAATATTGGGCAGGGTGAGATCGGCTTCGACGCTCTGGCATACATCGTCCATCATCCGGATTTTATGGAAATCCCGAAAATTCTGGAAACTCCTTATCTGCCATCTGTGGATGA
>ENA-ORTH01000018-ORTH01000018.1-human-gut-metagenome-genome-assembly--contig:-NODE-18-length-170338-cov-4.846808_pt1 | contig 170338 bp, 161 predicted proteins | sample MGYA00241914_ERZ509192 | MGnify/ENA primary metagenome ERZ509192 (study PRJEB26280, sample SAMEA2338826) | human gut metagenome | biome: human gut; feature: human-associated habitat; material: faeces...
CGCGAGGCGGTGTTGCGGCGGCGCGCAAAGTGGGACGCGCCCCTCAAAGATTGAGAGAATGGGGGACTAAAGTGGGCTTGCCCACTTTGTTTTCGCAGGAAAGGTTGGATGGATATGGTTGAATTATTGGCCCCCGCAGGGTCCTTGGAGAGTTTTTATGCCGCGTTAGATGCCGGAGCAGATGCCGTGTACGCGGGCGGGAACTTGTTTGGAGCGAGGGCGTATGCGAAAAACTTTACACAGGAAGAATATTTAGAGGCAATCCGCCATGCGCACAGTAGGGGAAAGAAATTGTATATGACTGTCAATACTCTGTTGAAGAACCGGGAACTGCAAAGAGACCTCTATGACTATCTGCTGCCCTATTATGAGGAAGGACTGGACGCGGTGATTGTGCAGGATATGGGCGTGCTTCGTTTTGTGCAGAAATATTTTCCGGGGCTGCCTATCCATGTGAGCACCCAGGCGACCGTCACAGGGCCAGAGGGAATGCGTTTTTTCCAGGACCAGCCGGGAGTGACAAGGGTTGTACCCGCCAGGGAGCTTTCCTTGCAGGAGCTTCAAAAAATGCATGAAGTCTGTTCACTGGAGATTGAGACTTTCATCCATGGGGCTTTGTGCTACAGCTATTCCGGCCAGTGTCTGTTCAGCAGTCTGCTGGGAGGACGAAGCGGAAACCGCGGTCGCTGTGCCCAGCCCTGCCGGCTTCCCTACCAGGTTCATTTGGAGGACGAGCGCTGGAAGACCAAAAAGGAAATCTGCCCCCTGAGTCTGAAAGACATCTGTACTTTGGATATCCTGCCAGAGATTCTAGAGGTAGGGGTCACTTCGCTGAAGATAGAGGGCCGCATGAAAAAGCTGGAGTACACACAGGGCGTTGTGGCCGTCTATCGAAAATATTTGGACCGGTATCTAAAAGCTCCCGGTGAGTATCAGGTAGACAGCAAGGATAGGAGGATGCTCTTAGAACTGTTCAATCGGGGTGGTTCGTGTGATGGATATTACCGCAGACACAATGGAAAATCCATGATGGCTTTCACAAATGACAAAAAAATTGGACGGGCCGACTTGGAAGTTATAAAAAATAAAGAAAAAGTTAAGGGCAATTTAATACTATATTCAGACAATCCTGCTATACTGGAACTGGAATATGCGGGATGCAAGCTCTCAGTCCAAACCGGGGAGGTTCAAAAAGCACAGAATCAGCCCATGACAAGGGAGCGGATTTTGACACAGATGCGAAAAAGTGGGAATACTCCATATATTCTAGAACCTTTGACGGTTGTGATGGAGGAGGAAATTTTTCTTCCAGTTAAGACACTAAATGAATTACGGCGCCTTGGCTTTGAGACTTTGCAAGATCAGTTGGCGGCAAAAGCCCGGCGACAGCCAGTGCCGCGGCCGGATTGGAAAGCGAAGGAAACACAGAGATTACAGAATTCTTCTGAGAATGTGTTATTCTTTTATGCATCCTGTGAGACGAGAGAACAGTTTTCTGTCTGCGAGGCGTCCCCTGACATCTGTGGAATTTATGGGAATTATCCGGAGATTCTAAAATGCCTGGAGAGGGGAAATCCCCAGAAAAAAGAACTCTTTTTGATGTTTCCCCATGTGGAGAGAATGAATATCGGTGAAGAGTTTTCCAGGGAGAGCTGCGAGAGACTTTTGAGATTAGGGCTTGACGGCTTTTTGGTGCGCAGTCTTGAGAGCTTCGCACGGTTAAAAGAGTATGGATTCGCGCCGCAGTGTGTTTTAGACAGTTCTGTGTACACCTGGAATGGGATGTCCCAGGAGTTTTGGTACCGGCAGGGAATCCTAAGAGATACGGTTCCTCTGGAGTTAAATTGTCGGGAACTACTTCACAGAGATAATCAAAAAAGTGAACTGTTGGTCTATGGATACCTGCCTTTGATGCTGTCTGCTCAGTGTGTGCAAAAGAATCTAGGTGGGTGTAACCGAAAAAACTCTTTGGTTCGTCTCAAAGACCGCTATGGAAAAGTATTTCCGGTTCAATGCCATTGCGACAGCTGTTATAATGTGATCTATAACAGTCTGCCTTACGGGCTTGGAGAGGAATCCGCACAGGTAAAGCAGCTAATGCCAGCTTCTTTGCGTCTGTCATTCACACTGGAGGGCGAAAAGGAGACCAGGTGGCTCGTCTCGGAATTCACAGATAGATATTGCAGAGGAAAAAAAACTCGGCCCATGGAGATGACCAAGGGGCATTTTAAGAGGGGAGTAGAGTAGGTGACATCGTGATTAACGTAATCGTAGAACTATCAAAATATCTTATATTGGTGCTGATGATTCTCTATACTCTTCAGTGCTTTAACATGTTTCGGATTAAGGACGCTCAGGATCGCCGTCATCTTTTGGCAAAACAGGTGATGCTGATGTTTTTCATGGATTTGACCGCGTTTACGGTGATTTACCTGAATACCTTGGACTTTCGTGTCATTCAGTATTATTTGGCGATCACCGTGTTTTTTGCGGTGCTTCAGATTCTGTATAGGCTGTTGTACAAAAAAGCGTCTCTTCTTTTGATAAACAACATGTGTATGCTGTTAAGCGTAGGATTCATCATCCTGTGCAGGCTGGATATGACAAAAGCGGTGCGCCAGTTTGTGATCGTGGCCGCAGGGTCTGCCATCGCATTGATTGTGCCGATCTTAATCCGCAAGATGAGGTTTCTGCGCAAGCTCACCTGGGTTTACGCGGGAATTGGAATCTTTTTGCTGGGCGTGGTGCTGGTCATGGGAATGACTACTTACGGGGCCAAGCTATCTATCATGGGAGTGCAGCCGTCGGAGATCGTCAAAATCACCTTTGTCTTTTTCCTGGCGGCGCTTTTGCAAAAGGATACCTCGTTCAAAAATGTGGTGATCGCAACGGTCATAGCCGGGGCTCACGTCTTGATTTTGGTTCTGTCCAGAGACCTCGGCAGCGCGCTTGTGTTCTTTGTCGGATATCTGGTGATGGTATATGTGGCCACAAAAAATCCTGGGTACTTGGGCCTGGGGCTTTTGGGCGGAAGCGTCGCCTCCGTCGCGGCCTATTACCTGTTCGGGCATGTGCGCCAGAGGGTGGTGGCCTGGAAAGATCCCATGTCCGTCTACGATCAGGAAGGATACCAGATTGTGCAGTCGCTTTTCGCGATTGGCACCGGAGGCTGGTTTGGGATGGGCCTGTGCCAAGGGGCCTCGAAGGGCGTGCTTCCGGTAGTAGAGGAGGATTTTGTCTTTGCAGCCATCTGTGAAGAGCTCGGCATTCTGTTTGCCATCTGCCTGATTTTGGTCTGCATGAGTTTCTTTTTGATGGTGGTGAATATTTCACTTCAAATCAAAAACAATTTTTACAAGCTGATCGCCCTTGGTCTTGGAACAGAGTATGCCTTTCAAGTTTTTCTCACCATCGGCGGAGCGACAAAATTTATTCCTATGACTGGAATTACTCTGCCGCTGGTCAGCTACGGAGGCAGCTCTGCAATGAGTACGATCATCATGCTAGCGATTATTCAAGGATTATATATATTGAGAGAGGACGAGGATGAGGAAATTGAGGAAAAGAGACAAAAAAGACAACCACAGGCAGGAAGATTTCCTACCGAGAGAGAATCTCGAATATCCAGATACCCAAGATACCCGGGCTGAAAAAAAGAAAAAAAGACGTTCCCGCAACCGGGAGTTTACGATCATCTCTTACTTCTTTGTGGCGATTTTCGTGTCGCTGATTGGCTATCTGGTGTACTTTAATGTAGTAAAAAGTGAGGATTTTATCAACAGTCCTTACAATACCCGTCAGGATACCTTCGCGGACCGAGTCGTGCGGGGACAGATTTTGGACTCCAACGGGGAAGTTTTAGCCAGAACAGATGTGGACGGTGAGGGAAATGAGACACGTGTGTATCCATACTCCAATATCTTCGCCCATGTGGTGGGATATGCCTCTCAGGGAAAAAGTGGGCTGGAATCAGAAGCGAACTTCCAGCTTCTGACTTCCCATGCGTTTTTTCTGGAGCAGCTGAAAAATCAGTTTCAGGGAAAGAAAAACCAAGGTGACAATGTAATCACTACTCTGAATGCAAATCTGCAGCAGACTGCCTATGCGGCTTTAGGAGACCGGAGGGGAGCGATTGTAGTGATGGAACCGTCCACCGGAAAAATTCTGGCGATGGTGGTGAAACCAGACTTTGACCCTAACACGATTGATGCAGACTGGGATTATCTGATTAATGACCCCAATGACAGCCGCCTTTTGAATCGGGCTACCATGGGGCAGTACCCGCCTGGCTCCGTCTTTAAGATTGTGGATGCCCTCGCTTATTACCGAGAGCATGGAACCTTGCAGGATTTCAGCTATCTGTGCCAGGGAAGCATCACCGTGGACGATCATACGATCCCCTGTTACGGTGGAGCTGTCCACGGACAACAGGATTTTGCTGCCGCCTTTGCCAATTCCTGTAACTGTGCTTTTGTGCAGATGGGACTTGACATTGGTGGGGATATTCTCAGAGATACCAGTGAAGATTTATTGTTCAATAAAAAACTACCGCTTACGATGTCTTATAAGAGGAGCAGCTTTTCTCTGACGGATGACTCGGGAGCTCCGCTGACTATGCAGACTTCTATTGGTCAGGGAAATACGCTTGTGTCGCCGATGCATATGGCATTGATTACCTGCGCGATTGCAAATCAAGGGGTACTCATGAAGCCGTATCTAATCGACCGGGTAGAAAACTATGCGGGAGAGAAGGTCAGCAGCAACGAACCAGAGTCCTACCGTACGTTGATGACCAACAAAGAGGCGAACTTGCTGTCAGATTTGATGACTGGGGTAGTTAATTCCGGAACGGCTAGTGCATTGAGCGGAAGATCTTATACTGTTGCGGGAAAGACAGGCTCTGCGGAGTATAACGAGGCAGGAGATAGTCACGCCTGGTTTGTGGGCTATAGCAATGTGGCTGCTCCAGACATCGCTGTGAGTATCATTGTAGAAGGCGGAGGTACTGGAGGTGCCGCAGCAGTTCCCATCGCAGGACAAATTTTTGACGCCTATTATTACAATTAGCTTACCTGGCTGAATCGACCAATTTCCGTAACAGTTCAGCCTGTCACTATTCCGCGAGGCGTCACGCTGCATTTGCAGCGTGATCCCGAGGACTGCAGGTGCCAGACTGCGATTCTCGCAGTCTGTGTGCATGCATTTGTGACAGTGAAGCCGAAAGGCTGAACTGTTACCAATTTCCTTCTTATTGGACAGTGTGCCCTTGTCAACTGAGGGTAAAAAGAGTTATACTAGAACCAGACAGCAAAACACACGCAGGAGGAATTGCACTATGATAGAAGCAACGAGCTGCGGCGGTGTAGTGATTTATCGCGGAAAAATACTGGCTCTCTATAAATCTTATAAGAATCGGTATGAAGGCTGGGTACTCCCTAAGGGCACTGTGGAAGCTGGGGAAGATTATGAGCAGACGGCTCTTCGGGAAGTGAGAGAGGAAGCTGGTGTTCGAGCGTCGATCGTGAAGTATATCGGCAGCAGTCAGTATAATTTTACGGTTCCAGAAGATATGGTCAACAAGGAAGTGCACTGGTATCTGATGTCAGCCGAGAATTATCACAGTAGACCTCAAAAAGAAGAGTATTTTGTGGATTCCGGCTATTATAAATTCCATGAAGTCTATCACTTGCTGCGCTTTACAAATGAAAAGCAGATTGTTGAAAGAGCATATCATGAGTACTTGGAATTGAAAAGAGCTAATCTCTGGGCGAGACGGAAATACTATTAGAAAAACTTTCCAGGCATCACGTTTAGAATCAGTCCAATAGGGCAAGCTTAATTATGAAAGTAGTAAAGGATGGAGAATCTTGAAGTGGTATCACAAATTGTATCTCAGCGATTCGGCCAGTAAGCATGCGCGTCGTACAATCTATAAACTAAAACATGGAAAATTTGCTCCGGGCTACTATCTGATCACCCTGTCAGATCACCCGGATCATCTCCTAGAAATCATTGGAACCGCATATCTGGTACAGAGACCCCTTTGGGAACTCTGTCCCATGGTTGTGGGAATCGCCAGATATAAAGAAGAGGCATTGGAGCTGACACAGAGAATTCTGTTGGAAACCTATGAGCATAGAGGGGATTTTCAGGTAAAAGAATATTTACAGGACAGGTGAGGGCATGCTACATATTCTTTGGTTAATCATAAAATGTATATTGATTCTTCTTGGAATTTTAGTGGCTTTGTTCCTCTTAGCACTGGCTCTTGTACTGTTTTGTCCTCTCTGTTATCAGGGCAAAGCGCAAAAAGACAGCAGCAAAACGGCTGTGTATGGAAAACTCACATGGTTGTTTTGTGCAATTTCCTTGGAGATCTCGTACAAAAATAGAGAAGGCAGCGCCTTTACTGTACGGCTTTTGGGAATACCAGCAGATAAATGGAAAGCCTATTTTGGCAAGCTGCGCCCGAGGAAAAAGAAATCCTCTCTTCCTTCTGATCGAGAAGAATTGTCGCCCGCTGAGAAAACTGGGATAGAATTCAGGGAAGATACACAGACTAAGGACAGCGGGAAAAAGAAAGAGACTGCTTGGAAGCATGACGGTCCCTCATCATCGGACAATGAGAAGAGACGCTGGGGACTGACCGAGAAGATCAAAGGAGTTTTCTCAAAAATAAAGCATTCGTTGCTTAGTGGATGGAGAGCCTTGAAAAAGTTTTTGAAAGCGGCGAGGTCTCTATGCGAAAAGACACAGCAGCTTAAGGAATTTCTTAAGGACGAGAGAACGAGATCAGCCATACAGCTGATATGGAAGAATTTGCGCAGACTGCTGCGACAGATCTGGCCTCGAAAAATCACCGGCTATGTCCATTTCGGTTTGGAGAATCCGGCTGCAACCGGGCAGCTTTTAGGTTTGTTGGGAGTCACCTGCCCGATTCACAAAAACAAGATTTCTGTCTTTCCTGATTTTGAGAGGGAGATTTTCGAGGGAGAGCTGTACGCGAGGGGCAGAATTTATGGGGTTGTGCTTGCCGCCATCGCCTGGGAATTGTACCGGGATCGGGATTTAAGGACGGTAATCCAAAAGATGAGAAAAGGGTAAAACCATTCACATAGCTCTGTCTGAGAGAGCATTACATGGAAACATAAGGAGGACAATGCCATGTCTACAGAAAATAATTTTAAGGAAACTATGAAGTCACTGTTTCAGGGAATGGACAGTTACGTATCCGCAAAGACAGTAGTAGGGGATGCCATCCACATAGGAGATACGATCATTCTTCCACTGGTGGATGTGTCGTTTGGAGTAGGAGCGGGAGCTTTTACCCAGGAGAAGAAGAATAACGGAGGCGGTGGACTGGGCGGAAAGCTGACCCCCTGTGCAGTACTTGTGATACAAAACGGAACCACCAAGCTGGTAAATATTAAACAGCAGGATGGTTTGACGAAGGTGTTGGACATGGTTCCGGACTTTGTCAACAAATTTACTTCCGGTTCCTCAGAAGAGGCTGCTGTGAAGGAACCTGTTTTTGGCACAGAAAAAGAGGAGTGCTCATCCGAAGAGTAGCCACATATATTAGTAGTAAAAGATAAGAGAAAGAAGTGCCATTTTATCTATGAACCGTGTGGTAGGATTTGCCTTGTTTTTCATAGGCGTCGGAATTGTGATCGGACTTCTGGCGCCGAAATGTCTGGTGATGGCACTCATTGCGGCCTGTTGCCTTTTGGCAGGATATCATTTATTCTGCTGTTGAAGGATTGGATTCTCAGTTTATATAAAATATCAAAGAAGCCGCTGCAAACAAAAACCCTCGGGATTTTCATTTGCAGCGGCTTCTAGCTTATCATGCAGAAAACAAACGGACACGTCCGCTTTTTCTGTACTCACTATGCTCTCTCAACTTTTCCGGATCTCAGACAAGAAGTACAAACGTACATTTTTTTTGCAGCTCCGTTTGCTGTCTTAACCTTCACAGACTTCACATTGGATTTCCACATCTTATTTGATCTTCTATGAGAATGACTCACGTTGTTTCCGAAATGAGCAGCTTTTTCACAAATTGCGCACTTAGCCATGATAGCACCTCCTTGACGCTTTTTTCAACAAGAATCATTTTAACAGAATGAATATGCTTTTGCAAGCGAAAAAGTAAAAAAATTAATATTATTATTTCATTTTTCATGAAAAGAGGTTATAATACAGACATACGCAAATGACTTGTGATTAAAATCTGCATTGTAAATTAAATAGATATGGAGGTATGTGTTATGAACGGACGTATCGATTCTGGCCTGGGCGCCATCATCATCGACACAGACGTGATTGCTACTTATGCTGGCAGTGTCGCGGTGGAGTGTTTCGGCATCATTGGCATGGCTGCTATCAGTATGAAAGACGGCCTGGTAAAACTGCTTCGCAGAGATAGTTTAAAGCATGGAATCAATGTGAGGATAGAGGAAGACAACCAGATCTGTCTCGATTTTCATGTTATCGTGGCCTATGGTGTCAATATCGGTACCATCGCAGAGAATCTGCAGAGCAACGTAAAATACAAAGTAGAAGCGTTCACCGGAATGAAGATCAAGCAAATCAACCTTCTGGTGGAAGGTGTTCGCGCGATAGATTAGTTGAAGGAGGATACTTGTGGTGAATAAGAATACCATAGATGCCAGTGTGTTAGCGAAGATGTTTCTGGCAGGAGCGAAAAATCTGGAGGCAAAAAAAGAGTGGATCAATGAGTTGAACGTTTTTCCAGTGCCTGACGGAGATACGGGAACCAACATGACTTTAACTATCATGGCTGCGGTCGCCGAAGTCAGCCAGATTCAAGATGTGACTATGGAAAAATTGGCCAAGGCTATTTCTTCGGGCTCTCTGCGAGGTGCCCGCGGGAATTCGGGAGTGATTCTCTCCCAGCTTCTAAGAGGGTTTACCCGAAGTGTTTCTAAACACGAAACTTTAGACACGATTGCCATTGCTGCTGCCATGGAGAAGGCAGTAGAGACAGCCTATAAGGCTGTTATGAAACCCAAGGAAGGTACGATTTTGACTGTCGCAAAAGAAGCTGCGGCAAAAGCGATGGAGATTGCGGACGAGACTGAGGATCTACAGATATTTTTCGAGGACATTTTTACTCATGCTCAAAATACATTGGAGAAAACTCCTGAGATGCTCCCCGTCTTAAAAGAAGCCGGCGTCGTGGATTCTGGTGGACAAGGTCTGATTGAGGTATTTCGCGGTGCGTATGATGCATACCTGGGTAAAGAGATCGACTATAATTTTGACACTCCGTCCTCTGCTGCAACGGTGACAAAGATTACCCCTCAGGCAGAGGCAGACATCAAGTTCGGCTACTGTACAGAATTCATCATCATGCTGAATGAGCCGATGCCGGAGGAAGAGGAACACCATTTCAAGGAGTTCTTAACTTCCATTGGAGATTCCATTGTCCTGGTGGCAGATGATGAGATTGTGAAAATTCATGTGCACACCAACCATCCAGGCCAGGCAATTGAGAAGGCGCTGACTTATGGTGCGCTTTCCAGGATGAAAATTGACAACATGAGGGAGGAACATCAGGAAAAGCTGATTAAAGATGCCCAAAAGCTGGCTGCAATCCAGGCGGAGGAGGACAGACAGAGAACTCCCCGCAAAGACGTGGGCTTTATCAGTGTATCCACGGGTGATGGAATCAAGGCAATTTTCCAGGATTTGGGTGTGGATTACCTGATTGAAGGTGGCCAGACGATGAATCCGAGTACGGAAGACATGCTAAATGCCATCGACAGAGTGAATGCAGATACGATTTATATTTTTCCAAACAACAAAAATATCATTCTCGCCGCAAATCAGGCTCGGGATTTGACAGAAGATAAGAAGATTGTTGTGATTCCCACCAAGACAATTCCTCAGGGAATCTCCGCAATGATCAGCTATGTCCCTGAAAAATCTTTGGCAGAAAATGTAGAGGCTATGACCGAAGGAATCGAGGCGGTGAAAACCGGACAGATCACCTATGCAGTCCGCGATACTAGATTAGATGAAAAAGATATCCATCAAGGGGATATGATGGGAATCGGTGACAAGGGAATTTTAGCAGTGGGAAAAGAAGTGGAATCGGTAGCCCTGGATACTATCTCTCAGCTGGTAGACTCGGATTCTGAAATTATCAGCCTATATTATGGGGAGGAGACCTCCGAGGAGCAGGCTAAGGAGCTGGCAGAAAAACTGGAAGAGCTGTATGGTGACTGTGATGTCGAGGTGAACTATGGTGGACAGCCGATTTACTACTATGTGATTTCTGTGGAATAGTCTGTATATGATGAAAAAAATTTTGCTTAGAGATATAAAAGGGGTAGGAGAGAAGACGGAACAACTTTTTGGACGGTTAAATCTTCAAACTACGGAAGATTTACTGCACTACTATCCCCGTAATTATGAGGTGTACGCTCCTGCTGTGCCGATTGGACAGCTGAAAGAGAATGCGGTTCAGACTGTGGCGGGATTTATTGCCTCAAAGGCGGCGAGTGCACAGGTTCGAAATTTAAATATACTGACGACGAGTATTGTGAGCGAGGGTGAGAAACTCTCGCTTACCTGGTTTCATGCCCCCTATTTGAGGAAGACCTTGAAACAAGGAAGTTATTTTGTATTTCGCGGCAGAGTCGTGAAAAAGAATGGGCGTATGGTGATGGAGCACCCAGAAATTTTTACTCCGGCTGCCTACGAGGAGATTTTGAACCGGATGCAGCCGATTTATGGGCTGACTGCAGGGCTCACCAATAAGACTGTCACAAAATATGTGCGGCTGTTGTTGGAAAATCAAGCATTGGAAGGAGAATACCTGCCTCTGGATGTCCGCGAGAGATATCGGCTCGCAGACTATAATTTCGCAATTCAAAATATACACTTTCCCAAAGACAGAGATTCTTTGATTGCCGCGCGTTCCCGCCTGGTGTTCGATGAATTTTTGTTTTTTATCCTGTCAGTCTGGATGCTTAAAGAGAAGACACAGTCCGCTGTGAACTACTATCCCATGAAGCCAGTCTGGGAAACTGAGAAATTGTTGGAAAATCTGCCCTACCGTCTCACAAAAGCGCAGAGGAACGTTTGGCGTGAGGTGGAGCAGGATTTGTGTAGAGATCGTCTGATGTCCCGGTTGATACAAGGAGACGTAGGCAGTGGAAAAACGATATTGGCATTTTTGGCTATGATTTTGACAGCTCAAAACGGGTATCAGGCGGCGCTTATGGTCCCCACGGAAGTTCTGGCAGTTCAGCATTATAAGGCGCTGTGCGGTCTGCTCAGCGAACATGGCCTGGGAGACTGCCGCCCAATTCTGCTGACTGGCTCCACAACAGCGAAGGAGAAGAGGGAACGATATGCTCAAATTGCTTCCGGAGAAGTCAACTTGATCGTTGGAACCCACGCTCTGATTCAGGAAAAAGTAGAATACCATAAACTGGCGCTAGTCATCACAGATGAACAGCATCGTTTTGGAGTCCGCCAAAGGGAGGCACTGACCACCCGGGGAGCTGTACCCCACGTACTCGTGATGAGTGCCACACCGATTCCCAGAACTTTAGCGATCATTCTCTACGGTGATCTGGATATCTCTGTGATCGATGAACTGCCAGCCTCGAGGCTTCCCATAAAAAATTGTGTTGTGAACACTTCTTATCGGCCCAAAGCTTATCAATTTATGGAAAAACAGATTCTTATGGGCAGACAGGCCTATGTGATTTGTCCAATGGTAGAAGAGAGTGAAGGCTTGGACGTAGAAAACGTGCTGGAATATACTCAAAAGTTAAAAAGTATTTTTCCACCGGAGATTTCTATCTGTTCTTTGCATGGAAAAATGAAACCCAAGGAAAAAAATCAGATTATGGAAGACTTTTCGGCGGGAAAAATTAAAATCCTGGTCTCCACCACAGTCGTGGAGGTGGGAGTCAATGTCCCAAATGCCACCGTGATGATGGTGGAAAACGCGGAGCGTTTCGGTTTGGCTCAGCTTCACCAGCTTAGAGGTCGCGTGGGCAGAGGGACGGAACAGTCCTATTGCATTTTTATGCAGGGGAATGACAAAGAGGTATCAAAACGGCTGAAGATTCTCGGCCAGTCCAATGACGGTTTTTTCATTGCCTCCGAGGATCTGAAATTGAGAGGACCTGGAGATCTGTTTGGAATTCGTCAAAGCGGAGAAATGCAGTTTCAGCTCGCAGACATCTACCAGGATTCTGGCCTTCTAAAAAGTGCCAGTGAGGCAGCCAGAGATATTCTGGATTTAGACTCTTGTCTTGAATTACCGCAATATTTTAAACTCAAAGAAAAACTAGCAAAATATATGAAATATCAGCTGGAAAGTTTAGGACTTTAGTAAATCAGCCCATTGAAAAATGAGAAAAAACGTAGTATCCTAGTTTTGGAGAAATTAAGTTATCATTCCTTGTAAGGAGGCATTTTTCATGGCAACAAGAACAAAAAAGGCAGAGACGAAGGCTGCCACAACTACTGCGGCAAAAGCTGCTCCTGAAACTAAGACAACGGCTCAAGCTGCGGCTACACCGAAAAAGACGACGACTCGAAAAACAACTAGAAAAGCCGCTCCTAAGCTTAACACGGAGGTTTATATTCAGTTTTGGGGAAAGGAAGTTTACGCAAAAGATATCGTTTCCCGTATAAAAGATGTTTGGACAAATGAGATGGGTAAAAAAGAATCCGAGCTTTTAGATCTGAAGGTTTATATCAAGCCGGAAGAGAACGCAGCCCATTATGTGATCAACGGCGATACCATGGGGTGCATCAGTCTGTAAGATGCACGATCATACTTTTGCCGTGAGCAGTGTTTATGTGACATAGGAAAAAAGGATCTGTTGCCAAATACATCATGTATTGTGGATTTAGCAGCAGATCCTTTTTCAATTTTTGGTACTAACGTTTAGATAAATCGATTAGTACTGTCCGCCAGTCATCTGTCTTTCCTGGGCTTCAATCATCTTCTTAACCATATAACCGCCTACGCTTCCGTTCTGTTTGGAAGTCAGGTTTCCGTTATAACCGTCAGTCAGAGGTACTCCCAACTCGTTTGCAACCTCAAATTTAAAACGGTCTAATGCGCTCTTTGCTTCCGGCACTGCTGCGGAATTTGAAGAATTTCTAGCCATTGTTCATTTCCTCCTTGGTTGTTTGTTTTTTTGTTACAATCCTAGTATGTGACATTTCAAAAATAATACACTAGAAAATCTTTCATATATTAGAGAAAATTGTCAGGGCTCAAAATAGCAAGAAGCTGTGATTTAAATCTTGATTGATTTTATCACAGATTATTAATTTTGTATAAATTTCAAAAAATAATTGAACTTTATTTAGCTATTTGTTATAATGAGCCTGAAATGGAACAAAAAGTGGGGTGAAGACAAATGAATTTAGGTATCATTGCTCATAACAGCAAGAAAGTTTTAATCGAAGATTTTTGTATCGCCTATAAAAATATTCTCGCAAAACATGAGGTCTATGCCACGGGAACGACGGGCAGAAGAATTGAAGAAGTTACCGGACTCCATGTACATAAGTTCTTATCTGGCAGCATCGGCGGAGATAAGCAGTTCATGGAAATGGTAGAACGGGAAGACCTGGACATGGTAATACTGTTTTATAATCCTGCAATGATGGATGCCAAAGAACCGGACGTAGGAGCTATCGCCAGAAGATGCGATCAGTACAATATTCCGGTGGCAACAAACATCGCGACCGCGGAGCTTTTGATTCTCGGCTTGGCGAGAGGCGACTTGGATTGGAGATTAAATTTGAAATGAGAGTAATTGCAGGAAAAGCCAGACGGTTGCCGTTAAAGACGGTGCCTGGACTGGAGACAAGACCGACCACAGACCGGATAAAAGAAACTTTGTTTAACATTTTGCAGCCTAAGCTTTTGGACAGCCGCTTTTTAGATTTATTCAGCGGCAGCGGCGCCATCGGTATTGAAGCCCTCAGCCGGGGAGCCGCTTTGGCAGTGTTTATAGAAAAAAGTCCGAAGGCTGTCGGCTGCATTAAAGAAAATTTAGCCTTCACCCGCCTGCAAGAGCAGGCAAGGGTGATAAAAACAGATGTGTTCCAGGGATTGAGACAATTGGAAGGCGAAAAGCCTTTCGATTGTATTTTTATGGACCCGCCCTACGGCAAGGGGTTGGAGAGACAGGTTTTCGAATTGTTACAGACCTCCTCACTGATGAATGAAAAGACATTGGTGATAGCAGAGGCTTCTCTGGACACAGATTTTTCATATTTGGAAGATCTGGGAATGGTTCAGGAAAAACGCAAAGAATACAAAACCAATGCACATATTTTTGTGCGTAGAAAGTGAGAAAAATATGTCAAAAGCAGTGTACCCGGGCAGTTTTGACCCGGTTACTTACGGGCATCTGGATGTGATTGTCCGTGGAAGCAAATCTTTCGATGAAGTTATTGTTGGAGTTTTGCAGAATTCTGCAAAAAGTCCGTTGTTTTCTGTCGAAGAACGTGTTAATATACTAAAAGAAGCCACGAAGGAGCTCCCAAATGTGAAGATCTGTGCGTTTAACGGTCTCTCAGTAAATTTTGCCCGGGAACACCAGGCAAATGTGATACTGCGTGGGCTTCGAGCTATTACAGACTTTGAATACGAATTGCAGATGGCGCAGACCAACCGGGTATTGGCGCCGGATGTAGATACGGTATTTTTGACGACAGGATTGAAATACGCATACCTAAGCTCTACCATAGTCAAAGAAGTGGCTAGTTTCGGCGGAGATATTTCGAACTTTGTGCCGCCGCAGGCACTAGAGGCAATTCTGTCCAAAATGCAGCGTAAACCAACGAAATAAGGAGAGTGTACTATGAGCAGCAGAATTGAACAAATTATTGAAGAAATCGAAGAGTACGTAGACAGTTGCAAATATCAGCCTCTGTCAACCACAAAGATTGTGGTAAATAAAGAGGAAATTGAGGAACTGCTGCGTGAGTTACGTTTGAAGACACCGGATGAAATCAAACGATATCAGAAGATTATCAGCAGTAAGGACGCGATTCTGGAAGATGCCCAGACAAAAGCAGATGCAATCATTGCGGATGCTCAGGCAAAGGCGGAGGAGTTGGTAAGCCAGCATGAGGTAATGCAGAAAGCTTATGCCCAGGCAAATGAGACCATCAATGCCGCTAACAAACAGGCACAGGAGATTTTGGACTCCGCCACCCAGGATGCGAATAGTATTCGTCTGAGTGCGATCACTTACACAGACGATATGATGGCCAACATTGGAAATGTTCTCCAGAATACTTTAGACGATGCAGGCGCTAAGTATAAGGTGTTCCTGGATGCTCTTCAGAGTTGTCTAGATGTCGTAAATCAGAACCGCCAGGAGCTGGCACCTCAGACTGCACAGGCGGCTGCGATTTCCAACAACCTGTACGGAGACGAAGAAGACGATGATGTCTTAATGGACGAGTTGAGTGAGTAAAAGGTAACTCCAGGACAATCCAAAGGTGAGAACAAAGTTTAAAGCCTTTCCCGCCAAGTAAGGACGAAGTGAGAGATGGCTTTGGTTTAAGACGCCTTTGGTCTGGAATAAAATACAGATTCCCCCAAACGAAGTAAAGCTGAGCAGGAGTGAGAATTTCCACGGAAAGCTCAGGGTGGAGGCTGCAATCTGAGCAAGGCCCGTGGAGATTTCCACGGTTCCCAGCAGGAGGTATTTTCCCATAGGTGCTAAGTACCAGAATTGGTTTATGGCTTTTGCTAAGATGGAAAAAAGCAGTATGTATCCGCAGAGTTTGGTGATGGTTTCGAATCCATTCATAATGGAGGCATCGATGAGAGTACCCAGAGGGTATGTAGGGGATGTCTCCGTTTTTTTATTTTTATCCTGTCTGTCGAAAGAGACACAAAATCTTTCGTTGTTGCTTTCCGTCCGGTAGTATGCTCGAAAAAAAAGGCTGCACAGGTAGTCCGAGAGGTATAAAATAGTGAACGAGGGCAGCAGAAGCTCTTCATGTCCTATACATTCTAGAACCACAAAGGTACAGATGAACATGGGACTTGCATTGTTTGCGAATGTAAGCAGGTACTCGGCTTCTTTTTTCGAAATGAATTTTTGAGAGTACAGATCAGCGGTGAGTTTTGCTCCCATGGGATATCCGCAGAGCAATCCCAAAAGATACGCGTAGGCTCCGTAAGGGCTCAGGCCCAAGATGGCAGCCCAGATTTTTCGAAATGGATTTAATATTTTTTCGATACAGTTAAAACGAATCAAAAAATTGGAAAGAATCATAAATGGTAGCAGTGTTGGCAACAGTGTTCGAAACCACAGCAAAAGTCCTTCTCGGGAAGCTTCTAGCGTCAGCTTTGGAAAGGCAAACATAAAGCCGAGAAGCAAAAAGACAGACAGTACGACGGCGCTCCGTTTTCCTGTCTCGCTGTGGCCTGGATGAGAGTATTGAGAGGATACCGATTTTTGCTCCATGGAGACTCCCATACTTTTTCTATCAATATATGAAACTTTTCAAAATACATGCAAAAAACAGGAGGTAGTCTATGTCAGTGTTGGAAAATTGTGAACCGAAAAGAGTATTTTACTATTTTGAGGAGATCAGCAAAATCCCCCACGGTTCCAAAAATACAAAAGAAATCAGCGATTATCTGGTCAGCTTCGCTAAAGAACATCAGCTTCGGTACGTCCAGGATGAATATGGAAATATCGTGATCTATAAAGCTGCCTCAGCAGGATATGAGAAGCTTCCTGCTGTAATTCTCCAGGGACATATGGATATGGTATGCGAAAAGGAAGCAGGGAGTAACCACGACTTTGAGAAAGCCCCTTTGAGACTGAAAATAGAAGATGGATTTGTCACCGCTGAGGGAACCACCTTAGGGGCGGATGACGGAATCGCGGTGGCTTACGCACTGGCACTTCTGGAAACAGATTCCTATGCACATCCAGCCCTGGAAGTTGTGATTACCGTGGATGAAGAGGTCGGCTTATTGGGGGCCCAAAATTTAGATGCTTCCTGCCTGAGCGGCAAATATCTGATCAACCTGGATTCTGACGAGGAGGGAATCCTGCTCACCGGCTGTGCAGGCGGTGTGAGTGCGATCTCGAGTATTCCTGTGAAGTACCGCAATGCATCCGGGTGTCTTTATGAAGTTAAAATTCATGGTCTGCAGGGCGGGCACTCGGGCATGGAGATCGGGAAGAACCGGGCAAATGCCAATATCCTCATGGGCAGGTTCCTCTACGGTTTAAAAGAGCAGCTTCCCTATGAACTGGCAGAATTAGAAGGCGGGCAAAAAGACAACGTCATCCCCAGAGAGTGCAGCTGCGCGCTGTTAATTCAGCCGGAAGATACCGAAATTTTGAAGGATTACGCGTGCCGGCTGACGGCAGAACTGCGAAAAGAGTATTCGGGTTCTGATGCAGGGATCTCTGTCTCGGTCGAATTCCAGGAAGAGACACAGATTGGTGTTCTGCATCCAGTAAGCCAGGAAAAAGTCTTGTTCTATCTGATGAATGTGCCAAATGGGGTTCAAAAGATGAGCGGAAATATCCCAGGGCTTGTGGAAACCTCCACGAATCTGGGTGCTGCAAGACTGGAAGATGAGGTTTTTTATGCCAGCTGTGGGGTACGGAGTTCTGTCAACAGTGCAAAGTACGCCGTGTCTGATAAGATTGAGTATTTGACAGAATTTCTAGGTGGAGATTACAAGAAGGAAGGAGAATATCCTGCCTGGGAATATCGGGAACAGTCTCCTCTGAGGGAGCATATGATTGAGGTATATCAGGACATGTATCAGAAAGCTCCCAGGGTAGAAGCCGTCCATGCAGGATTGGAATGCGGATTGTTCTATGAGAAAATACCGGGATTGGACTGTGTCTCCACAGGCCCAAACCTCTGGGACATTCATACGCCGCAGGAAAAGATGGAGATTGCATCTGTCAGACGTGTCTGGGAGTATCTGATACAGGTTCTCGCGACTATGAGATAGTTTTTTGTCATATTTGATTTTCTCCGCACATATATATTTTAAAGTATGCGGAGGTCTTTCCATGATTAAAAAATTCATCCGTTTTTTCCTCCTGTTTTTTCTTTTATTATCTCTTTGTCAGGTGACGCTTTTTTACCTGAGAGAGCGCAGCCAAGTTTCTGGCCTGACAATTGACGCCAACGAGACGGAGGCTTTCCGGCGCCAGCAGCTGACTGGTCAGTTGGTGAAACAGTTACAAAGGGAAAAGATCTCCGCAGAACTTTTCCCTTTTGTGTTGGCTTCCACGATGGCTAAGGGGGATTTTTCACCTACAGAGCTCTCCTGGGATTTTGATCTCTATGAGAAATATAAACCACGTGAATTTTCCAAACTGGTACAAAGTTACTCTGCCATTTGGCAGGATTTAGAATACTTTCCTTTACCAAAAGAAAATGTCTCCTATGCGGACACCTGGATGGCACGCAGAAGTTACGGCAAAGACCGTCGACATGAAGGAACCGATCTATTTATTGAAAACGCTCAGGCGGGAGAGTACCCGGTCTATAGTATGACGGATGGTGTCGTAGAGCAGATCGGCTGGCTGCCCCTGGGCGGATACCGCTTAGGAATTCGCAGCGATCACGGCGGATATTTTTATTATGCGCATCTTTTTTCTTATTGGAAGCGCTATGAGATCGGGGAAGAGATCGCGGCAGGTGAGATCATCGGCTTTATGGGAAATACCGGCTATGGCGATGAGGGAACCTCCGGCAAATTCCCTGTACATCTGCACCTGGGTATTTACATCTCCACGGAGAACAAAGAGGAACAGAGCGTGAATCCATACTGGATTCTTCGCTACATGGATGAATAGTGTTACAATTCAAGTCGCTAATATCCCGCGAGGTGTTTTGGTACATTTTGTATAAAAATCCCGAGACATATTCGCACCAAACTGCTACTTACAGCAGTTTGTGTGCATCGCGAAGCGTGTTGCAGTTCACGAACTGCAAGAGAATGATCAGTAGCTGAAGAGTTACATATGGAAGGACAGGATTGAGGGTGGACTTGTCTATCTTGATCTGGTATACTAAATTATGTATGAGATTTATTAGGAGAGAGTCAAATGGAAATACAATTATGGCGCAGTATATTGAGCTCCTATGAGCTGGCAGTTCAAGAGCTGATTATAAAATTTGAACACTTAATCAAAGAATATCGGACCAATGACCGTTATTCTCCTATTGAAGAAGTCACGGGAAGAGTTAAAAGTATCTCTAGCCTATTAGAGAAGATGCAGAGAAAAAATATTCCCATGTTCAGAATGGAAGAGGAAATCGAAGATATTGCAGGTATCCGAATTATTTGCCAATTCGAGGAGGATATCGCTGAGGTTGCCCGGATGATTGCTGCCCGCAAGGACATGGAGATCAAAAGTGAAAAAAATTATCTGACTCATATGAAGGAGAGCGGCTACCGTAGTTACCATTTGATTATTTATTATACTGTAGAGACGATTTATGGACCGAAACGTCTTCAGGTGGAAATTCAGATTCGGACACTAGCCATGAACTTTTGGGCTACCATTGAGCACTCTCTTCAGTATAAGTACAAAGGAAATATGCCTCCCCATGTGACAGAAAGGCTGAGCAAAGCAGCCGATGCGATTATCGCGCTAGACCAGGAGATGTCCTCTGTGCGCAACGAAATCATGGACGCGCAGAATTCTTCTCAGATGCAGTCGAACCTGGTTTCCGATATTCTGAGCAATATTGAGAATCTCTATAAGCTGACAAACAAACGAGAAGTAGCAAAAATTCAGGATGAGTTTTTGAGGGTCTATGAGACGAAGGATTTGCAGCAGCTAGAGCGTTTTCATCGACAGTTGGATATTATCGCCGAGAGTTATCGTGCTCAGGCTGTGTCCACATCCATAAAATGAGAAAGAACACTTGGGTGATTACATATGTTAAAAGGAAAAAAAGCAGTTCTCTTTGATTTGGATGGAACCTTGGTGGATTCCATGTGGGTCTGGTCAGAAGTGGATATTCGATACTTGGGAGAAATGGGCCTTTCCGTTCCGGCAGATCTCCAAGAAGAAATTGAAGGTATGGGGTTCACAGAAGTAGCAGAATATTTTAAAAAGCGCTTCCAGATTTCACAGGATATTGAGCAGATCAAAGAAACTTGGAATATTCTAGCGATGGATGCCTACCAAAACCAGGTTAAGCTAAAACCGGGAATCCGCTCGTTTCTGACGTACCTGAAATCTCAAAATATACGTACAGCAGTGGCATCCAGCAACAGCCGGGAATTGATTGAGGCAGTCTTAAAAAGTCATAGAATTGACCGGTATTTTGACTGTATTGTGACCTCCTGTGAGGTACAAAGAGGAAAGCCTGCCCCGGATGTCTATCTGGAAGCTGCGGGGCGATTAGGGGTGAAACCTGAAAATTGCCTTGTGTTCGAGGATATCGTAGCAGGAATCCAGTCGGGAAAAGCTGCCGGAATGACTACCTGCGCGGTGGAGGACGCTTATAGTTTGGCCCAAAGAGAGGAAAAGCGCAGGAGAGCGGATTACTACATAGAGTCTTATGACGAAGTTATAAAAGAAGCGTTAAAGGAGTGCTGAATGAGTAAATTTTTGCCGATGAGCCGGCAGGAGATGGAAGAACGCAAGATTGAGCAGATGGATTTTGTCTATGTGACGGGAGATGCCTACGTGGATCACCCGTCTTTTGGCGCTGCTATCATCTGTCGTCTGTTGGAGAGCAGAGGATATCAGGTGGGAGTGATTGCACAGCCTGACTGGAAAGATCCTGACAGCATTCGTATTTTCGGAGAACCACGCCTGGCTTTTCTGGTCAGTGCTGGAAATATGGATTCCATGGTTAATCACTATACCGTCGCAAAAAAACGCCGCCGTCAGGATGCCTATTCTCCGGGTGGAAAAATGGGACTTCGGCCAGACCGGGCGGTGATCGTGTATGGAAATCTAATTCGTCGAAGCTATAAACATACCCCGATCATTCTGGGGGGCATTGAAGCCAGTTTGAGAAGACTGGCTCATTATGATTATTGGGAGAATAAGCTTCGCAGGTCTGTCCTTCTGGATTCAGGGGCCGATCTGATTTCTTACGGGATGGGAGAACACTCTGTAGTGGAAATCGCAGAGGCTTTGGAAGCAGGAATCCCTGTGAAAGATCTCACCTATCTCCCTGGTACCGTTTTTCGCACGGATTCTTTGGAGAGTTTAGAAAATCCATGTGTCCTGCCTTCTTATAGCGAAATGCAAAAAGAACCGCTGGCTTATGCCAGGAGTTTTGCGGTTCAGTACCGCAACACGGACCCGTTTCACGGCAGGATACTGGCGGAAGACTATGGGACACAGGGATATGTGGTTCAGAATCCTCCGTCTCTTCCATTGACACAATTGGAGATGGATGATGTCTATGGACTGCCTTACCAAAGGACGTGGCACCCTCGCTATGACAAAGAAGGCGGAATCCCCGCGTTTTCGGAGATTAAATTCAGCCTCACCAGCAACCGGGGCTGTTTTGGCGGATGCAATTTTTGTGCGCTTACGTTTCATCAGGGGAGAATTTTACAGACTAGAAGCCATGAGTCTCTGATCGAGGAAGCAGCCACATTTACAAGAGATCCTGATTTTAAAGGGTACATACATGACGTGGGAGGGCCGACTGCAAACTTTCGTCAGCCATCCTGTGAAAAACAGCTCAAAAAGGGAGTCTGTCCCCAAAGACAGTGCCTGTTTCCAAAGCCGTGTCCGAACCTGAAAGCAGACCACCGCGACTACGTCCAGCTACTGAGAAAGCTGAGGGTTGTTCCTGGCGTAAAGAAAGTCTTTATCCGTTCCGGCATCCGCTTTGACTATGTTTTGGCAGACAAAGACAAGACCTTTTTGTCCGAGCTGGTCAGGCATCACATCAGCGGCCAGCTTCGAGTCGCCCCGGAGCATGTGTCAGATATCGTGCTCTCGTACATGGGAAAACCCTGCCATCAGGTATATGAAAAATTTCTTTTGGAATACAGCCGGGAGAATGAAAAGACGGGAAAAAAGCAGTATGCGGTTCCGTACTTTATGTCTTCCCATCCGGGCTGTACGATGAGGGAGGCGGTAAAGCTGGCGGAGTATATCCGGGATTTAGGTTTCATGCCGGAACAGGTACAGGATTTCTATCCGACTCCGTCTACCTTGTCTACTTGTATGTATTACACAGGAGTTCATCCTCTGACGATGGAAAAGGTCTATGTGCCAAAAGCTCCCCACGAGAAAGCAATTCAGCGGGCGTTGATTCAGTTTCGCAATCCTGCCAATGCAGAGTTGGTGCGCGAAGGGTTAAAAATGGCGGGACGGGAAGACTTGATCGGCTATGGGCCCAAGTGTCTGATACGCCCTAAAAAAGAAGAAAAACGCGCCGCTTCAAAGGCGACGGCAGGAGCAGAAAAGCCGAAGAAGACGGGCAAGAGAAAAACGATTCGAAATATTCACAAGAAGAAAAAAGCCTAGTCACAGTCGACTTGGCAGAAAGGCGGGTTACTTTGTCTCATAAAATTACGAAAGGTGACTATGGATACTTTAAAAAAGAAAAGTTGCGCCGTGCACTGGTGACGTTTGTGCTATTTTTGATACCACTGACCGCTTACTTTGTGGGCTGGGCATATTTTAAGACTAGGATGACCATCGTCACGGTCATCGTCGTAGTTGGATGTCTGCCTGCATGCAAGTCCGCAGTGTCGACGATTATGGTGCTGTTGCGTTCTTCCATGGATGAGAAGTTATATCAGCAAATTCGGGCACACCAAGGAAAGCTTCAGATGGCCTATGAGCTGTATCTGACCTCCTATGAAAAGAGTGGGGGAGTGGATGCGGTGGCAATCTGTGGAAATCAGGTGGTTGGATACTCCACGGATAAGAAGGCAGACCTCGCATTTTTGGAGAGACAGGTACAGCAGATACTTCAGCAAAATGGTTATGGGGTCAAGGTAAAGTTTCTCCGGGAACTGAAACCGTTTCTGGAAAGACTGGATTCTATGAATCTGCATCGGGAGAGTCTTGAGAAGGATATTAAGTTTAAACCGGACGAAAGATATCCGGACCTGACCCGGGATGAATTGATTAAACACACGATCTTGGCAATCTCACTGTAGGGAGGTGGCTATGCAGCAGATGGATATCAAAGAAAACGACGCGGGGCAGCGCCTGGACAAGTATCTGTCCAAGCTTCTGTTTAAGGCTCCCAAGAGTTTTCTCTATAAAATGCTTCGAAAAAAAAATATTACGTTGAACAAGAAGAAGGCATCCGGAAATGAGAAATTGAAACCGGGAGATCAGGTGCAGCTTTTCTTCAGTCAGGAGACTTTTGAAAAATTTTCCAGGGATGATTTTTATCCCACAGACGACCTTCAGCTAGAGATTCTCTACGAAGACAGCCAAGTCATGATTTTAAATAAGCCAGCAGGCATACTCTCTCAAAAAAGCCGGCCGGAGGATGTCTCCTTGGTGGAATATATGCTCAGCTATCTGCTCGAGAGCGGTCAGTTTACTCAGACGGACTTTCGAACTTTCCGGCCGGGAATCTGTAATCGCCTGGACCGGAACACCACCGGAATCGTGGCTGCCGGAAAAACCTTAGCTTCCCTGCAGTCTCTGTCCCAGATGTTTCACGACAGAACCTTGGAGAAGTATTATCTCTGTCTCGTCAAAGGAAAAATAATTAAGAAAAATTTTATTAAGGGATATTTGCATAAAGATACGAAATGTAATAAAGTAATAGTTAGCAGCGTTCCCATCAAGGGTGCTCAGCCGATAGAGACTTCCTATGAGCCATTGACCTCTAATGCAAAGTTGACGCTACTGAGGGTACATCTGATTACAGGGCGGACGCACCAGATTCGCAGCCATCTAGCGAGTATTGGACATCCAATTCTCGGAGACCCGAAATACGGGGATGCTTCCTGGAATCAGGACTATTTCAGAAGATACAAATTGCAGCATCAGGTGCTCCATGCGGTTCAGCTGAATTTTCCCGTTATGGAAGGGACTTTGGAACATCTTTCAGGGCGACATTTTTTTGCTCCGCTGCCAGCACAGTTTACTGAGATTCTCAGGCAGGAAGTCGGCGTACAGGAATTGTTTTTGGAAAGCGAGACGGCAGCCGCGGGAGCGTTTAAAGGAGAGTATAGACGATGAAAATATGGCAGGAAATATGGGAATACATCAAGATGATCATAGTCGTTGTCCTGGTGGTGTTGGTGATTAACAACGTGATTTTAATCAATGCTAAGATTCCGTCTGAGTCTATGGAAAAGACAATCATGACTGGCGACAGAATCTTTGGATTTCGGCTTTCCTATGGAATCAATTTGAAAATCGGAAGCTTTGAATACAGCCAGAAGTTTAGAGATCCTGAGCGTTTCGATGTGGTGATTTTTCGGTATCCAGATGATGAATCCCAGCTTTTTATCAAAAGGGTGATCGGTCTGCCGGGAGAGAAAGTGGAGATTAAGGATGGAGAGGTATACATTGATGGTTCTTTGACACCGTTAGATGATAGCTTTATTCCAGAAGCTGCGGTGGGGGATTTCGGTCCTTATGAAGTCCCAGAGGACTCGTATTTTATGCTGGGAGACAATAGAAACTGGTCGAAAGACTCTAGATACTGGAAGAATACTTACGTGACTTTCGATGAGATTGTGGGAAAGGCCATCATCCGCTACTATCCATCCATCAAACTGATTGAATAGTAAAAAGGAGACAGATAATGGGAACTTGGAATACCCGGGGGCTTAGGGGGTCCACATTGGAGGAACTGGTGAATCGTACCAATGAGCAGTATGCCCGTAAGAAACTAGCATTGATTCAGAAGATTCCGACTCCGATTACCCCAGTGCGGATTGACAAAGAACAGCGCCATATCACTTTAGCTTATTTTGAACAGCGCAGCACTGTGGACTATATCGGAGCGGTTCAAGGTATCCCTGTCTGTTTTGACGCAAAAGAGTGTAGGGCGTCCACGTTCCCTCTGGCCAACATCCATCCCCACCAGGTGCAGTTTATGGACGGGTTTGAGCAGCAGGGAGGCATTTCCTTCCTGCTGATTTTTTTCAGCGCGGACAACCAATTTTATTATCTGAGGCACAAAAGGTTGAAGGAGTTCTGGGAAAGGATGGAAGGCGGAGGCAGAAAGAGTTTTACTAGGCAGGAGCTGGAAGAAGAGTTCTATCTAGCCCCAAAAGAGGGACTTTTCATTCCTTATTTAGATGGTCTGCAAAGGGACCTAAAATTGCGGGATTGACTTTTTCAGCATTTTTTCTTATAATCTAACTAATTTGTTTTATGTGCTAATATAGTAGCGAGATAAAGTACTGAATTAACGGGAGAGAATGGATATGGAAAGAATTTTTCACACACCAGAGGGAGTCAGGGATATCTGCCAGGAAGAATGTCGGCAGAAACTGTTGATACAGAAAAAAATACGCAGAATTTTTCATCTCTATGGCTTTCAGGATATAGAGACGCCGACCTTTGAGTTTTTTGAGGTATTCAGCCGCGAAGTAGGTACCACTCCGTCGAAGGAGCTGTACAAGTTTTTTGACAGAGAAGGAAATACTTTAGTCTTAAGACCGGATTTTACACCGTCGATTGCGCGCTGCGCAGTCTCTTGTTTTCCACTCAATATGGAACCTGTCCGCCTTTGCTATGCGGGTAACACTTTTGTGAATAACTCCAGTTTTCAGGGACGGATGAAGGAAGCGACACAGATGGGTGCTGAGAGAATCGGTGATTCCAGCTCAGACGCCGATGCGGAGATGTTGGCAATGGTAGTGAACTGTCTGTTAGAGACTGGATTGCGTGATTTTCAAATCAGTGTCGGGGAAGTCAACTTCTTCAAGGCCTTGTTGGAGGATGCAAAAAAAGACGATGAGATGGAACGAAAACTGCGGGAGCTGATTTCCAATAAAAACAATTTTGGTGTGGAAGAACTGATTCGGGGACAGAATCTTCCCAAAGAGTTGGAAAACGCATTCTTCCAGTTGCCCTATTTGTTCGGAGACGCCGAAATATTAAAAAAAGCCAAAAAACTTACTTCCAATCAAAGAGCAATTCGGGCGATTCACCGTTTGGAGGAGATCTATGAGATCTTGAAGTGTTATGGCTATGAAAACTATGTGACCTTCGACCTGGGAATGCTAAGTAAATACAGGTACTATACAGGAATCATTTTCCAAGCTTACACTTACGGTACTGGGGAACCCATCGTAAAAGGCGGACGTTACGACAACCTCTTAGAACACTTTGGAAAGGCTGCCGCCGCCAGCGGTTTTGGTATCTCCATCGACCAGCTTATGCTGGCTTTGAGTCGTCAAAACATACCTGTTACTGTCCCGGAGGAAGAAGAAATTATCTTAAGCTATACTATAGAAAACCGGAGAGACGCGATTGTCCAGGCGGTGAATCTGCGCAGGGAAGGAAAGCGCGTGATTCTCAAAAAGCTTGGTGAGGAGGGTATATGAGATATCTGACATTTGCACTTGGAAAAGGCCGATTGGCCAGCAAGACGCTGGAGACTTTCGAAAAGATTGGGATTACCTGTGAGGAGATGAAAGATAAATCCTCAAGAAAATTGATTTTTGTAAACGAAGATTTGAAGTTGAGATTCTTTCTGGCAAAAGGGCCTGATGTTCCCACCTATGTGGAGTACGGTGCCGCCGATATCGGAATTGTCGGAAAGGACACGATTTTGGAGGAGAATCGAAAGCTTTTTGAAGTCCTTGACCTGGGTTTTGGAGCCTGCAAAATGTGTGTCTGTGGACCTAAGAGCGCTTTGAAATATCTGGAAGGCGGAGAGCTCATCCGGGTGGCCACAAAATACCCCAATATCGCTAAGGACTATTTCTACAACACAAAGCATCAGACCGTGGAGATCATCAAGCTGAACGGTTCCATTGAACTGGCGCCTATCGTAGGACTTTCTGAGGTGATTGTAGATATCGTGGAGACTGGGAGTACCCTACGGGAAAATGGTCTTCAAGTTTTGGAGGAAATTTGCCCTCTGTCCGCGCGTATGGTAGTGAACCGTGTGAGTATGAAAATGGAAGACGAGAGGATACGCAGACTGATCGCCGACCTGAAGTCCGTGTTATAGAAATAGGAGGAAGAAAACGTGAAAACAGTGAGATTAAACCAAGAGACCATTGCATCCCTCTTGGATGACCTTCTAAAGAGGAGCCCCAACAGTTATGGGAAGTATGAGAATGCGGTGGCTGAAATTATATCCAATGTCCGCAGCAAAAAAGACGAAGCTCTTTTTGCTTACACAGAAAAATTCGATCATGCGAAGATCACCGACAAGACTGTGCAGGTAACACAGCAGGAGATTGATGAGGCTTATGAGCGTGTGGAACCTGCTTTGCTAGAAGTAATCCAAAAGGCATTGGTAAACATTCGAAGCTACCATGAAAAGCAAAAACGCCAGAGCTGGTTTTGCAGCGACGAAAAAGGGACTATGTTGGGGCAGAAAATCCTTCCACTGCAAAGAGTCGGAGTCTACGTGCCTGGAGGAAAGGCGGTCTATCCTTCTTCCGTGCTGATGAACGTGCTGCCCGCTAAGGTAGCCGGGGTGGAAAAAATCATCATGACTACGCCTCCTGGGAAAGATGGAAGCTTAAATCCTTCCACCTTAGTGGCAGCAAAAGAAGCAGGAGTAGACACCATCTATAAAGTGGGAGGTGCCCAAGCTATCGCTGCTTTGGCCTATGGTACGCAATCTATTCCCAAAGTAGACAAAATCGTGGGACCCGGCAATATCTTTGTGGCTTTGGCGAAAAAAGCTGTCTATGGACAGGTGGGAATCGACTCTATAGCCGGCCCCAGTGAAATTCTGGTTTTAGCAGATGACACGGCGAATCCCAGGTATGTGGCCGCGGACTTGCTCTCCCAGGCAGAACATGATGAGCTGGCCTCTGCCATTTTGATTACCACCAGCGAGAAACTAGCCAGACAGGTAAAAGAACAGATTTCTGAATTTCTAAAAGTACTCTCCCGCAGGGAGATCATCGAGAAATCTCTGGATCATTTTGGATATATTCTCCTGGCGGACACTATGGAGGAAGCCATTGAAGCAGCCAATGCTATCGCCTCGGAACACATGGAAATCCTCACAGAAAATCCCTTTGAGGTGATGACAAAGATTCGTAATGCAGGCGCTATTTTTATTGGAGAGAGTAGTTGTGAGCCGTTAGGTGACTACTTTGCTGGTCCCAATCACGTACTGCCTACCAATGGAACTGCGAAATTTTTCTCTCCATTAGGTGTCGATGATTTTGTTAAAAAATCCAGCGTGATCTACTATTCCAGGGAAGCACTACATGAGATTCACCGTGATATTATTCAGTTTGCTAACTGCGAACAGCTGACTGCTCATGCAAATTCCATTGCTGTCCGATTTGAAAAGGAGGAGAAACAATGACCAGAGAGGCTTCCACTCAGAGAAATACCAGGGAAACTCAGATTAAACTAAAATTTCGTGTGGACGGTTCCGGTCAGACGGATATCGAGACCGGTATCGGATTTTTTGATCACATGTTAGATGGTTTTGCTCGTCATGGGCTCTTTGACTTATATATCCGAGTGACCGGTGATCTCCATGTGGACGATCACCACACCGTGGAGGACACTGGGATTGTTCTAGGAAATGCTATTCGGCAGGCTGTGGGAGACAAGAAAGGTATCCGTCGTTATGGAAGCTGCATTCTTCCCATGGATGAGTCCCTAGTCCTGTGCGCGGTGGACTTAAGCGGGCGTCCCTACTTATCTTTTGACGGAGAGTTTACCAAGGATAGGTTAGGGGAGTTGGACACAGAGATGATACGGGAATTCTTTTATGCGGTCTCTTACGCCTGTGGTATGAATCTTCACATCAAGGTTTTGACTCCTGGTAATAACCACCACATGGCAGAAGCCATGTTTAAGAGTTTTGCCAAAGCGCTGGACGCGGCAACTGTAAAGGACGAACGGATTACAGATGTCCTCTCCACCAAGGGCAGTCTGGAATAAAAGGGGAAAAATTATGAAAGAAAAACTATTCATTCCCTGTCTGTATCTGCTGAAAAAAAAGGCAGTGGTAGGATGGGGACAGAAAAATCTTTTTGGTAGCGGAGACGTGTTGGAACTCTCACGTTTTTACAGCGACCACGGAGCAGACGAGCTTCTGATTTTCGACTTCTCCTCCACCGATGAGGAACATGAGGAGGCTATAGGTGCGATCAAGGAAGTCTGCAGTGTCAGCGAGACGCCGGTTCTCGCAGCCGGACATATCAACCGTATGGAGGATGTGAAGAAGCTACTCTACGCCGGCTGTGCCAAAGTAGTCTTGAACTTCTCTAAGGAGAGTAACATTTCCATGCTGGAAGAGGTGTCTAAGAGGTTTGGGAAAGAAAAACTTTTAGTGAGTATTTCTTCCCTGGAAGAATTTCTTCCACACCAAGAAGCCATCGAAACCTATTGTGCGGGAGTGCTTGCGCTGGATAATCTGGAAGACTCCATCGCCAGGGTATCTAGTGTTCCTATTTTGCTTCACACAGACGAAAGGGATGCACAGAAAGTTATCTCTGTCTTGAAAAAGGAAAATGTCTGGGGCGTCAGCGGTAGCCTTGCCAGCAATCTGGAGACAGGGCTCATCCCCTTGAAAAAACGCTGTAAAGAACAAGGACTCCCAGTGAATACCTGTGAGAGCAGGATTTCTTGGGCTAAGTTTAAGTTGAACAGCGATGGCTTAGTTCCGGTTATTGTGCAGGATTACAAAACGGATGAGGTGCTGATGCTGGCCTATATGAACGAGGAAGCCTTTCAAATGACCTTGCAGACTGGAAAGATGACTTATTGGAGCCGTAGCCGAAAAGAGCTATGGATAAAAGGGCTGACTTCGGGACACTTTCAGTATGTAAAATCTCTGACTTTAGACTGTGACAATGACACCATTCTGGCAAAAGTCGCCCAGGTAGGAGCTGCTTGCCACACGGGAAATCACACCTGTTTTTTCCAGGAGTTGATGAAAAAAGAGTACGACGATACCAATCCTCTGAGAGTATTCCAGAATGTCTACGATGTGATTGTTGACCGAAAGAACCATCCGAAAGAGGGGTCCTATACCAATTATCTCTTTGATAAGGGGATCGATAAAATTCTCAAAAAAGTGGGAGAGGAATGCACTGAGATTGTAATCGCGGCAAAGAATCCTGACAAGGAAGAAATAAAATATGAGATCTCAGATTTTCTGTACCATGCGATGGTATTGATGGTAGAAAAAGGTGTGACCTGGGAAGATATCACCGAGGAATTGGCCAAAAGATAGAATCGCTCCGCTGTGGATGCGCGCGCCGCAATGAGGAATATGCTGCGGCGGCGCGCAAAGTGAAGCTGTGCTCCATAAGATTGAGAGGAGGGGGAGCTGAAGCAGGCTTTCCCACTTTGTTCAACCTTGTTTTTTCCCAAGGTACATATCTTGAAAAAGTCCGCTTTGGTTAATTAAATCCTTATATTTTCCAGTCTGCTCAATGATGCCTTTGTTTAAGACGATGATCTCATCACAATTTTTTAAAGTTGTAAGTCGGTGAGCGATGGAAATAATTGTCATGTGATTTCTTTCTTTTAGTTTCTCTATCTCTGTTTGGATATATTTTTCGGAAGTATTGTCTAGTGCTGAGGTAGCTTCATCTAGAATTAAAATCCGTGGTTGTCGCAGGAAAATCCTGGCGATGGCGAGCCTCTGTCTTTGTCCGCCAGATAGATTATTTCCTCCTTCAGAAATTCTGGTATAGAACTTTTCCGGGAGGCTGTCAATATAGTCATAGAGAAAGGCTTTCTTGGCGGCAGATTCTACTTCCTGCAAAGGTACTTCGCGCTTGAGTCCATAACAGATATTTTCGTAGATAGTACCCGCGATCACAAATGGAGTCTGGGGTACCAAGGCAATTAAGTCCGCAATTTCTTTTCTGCTGAGAGAGTCGATTTTTTTTCCATCCACCAGGATGTCTCCGCTACATTTTTCTAGTTTGCAGATTGCCTTGATTAAAGAAGACTTTCCGCAGCCGCTAGGCCCTGCAATTCCCAGAAACATTCCTTCTTTTACTTTCAAATTTAAATGGTTCAACACCGGTTCTCCATCTTTATAGCAGAAAGTGACATCTGTCAAATCGATCATTTCTTTTGAGACCGGCGCGATGTCCGTAGACTCTGTGACTGGAGTGTATGAAAAATCGCTGGGCAGTTCTGTCATTCGAAAAAAATCCTCCGCCAATACCATACATTCTGACAGCTCATCCAAAATGCGGTGCAATTCCTCTAAAGGTTTAATTAGTTGAGAAAAACAAAGATACGCAGTCAGCACACTTCCCACAGTTATGATATTTTGGGTAGCCAAATACGTGGAAATTCCTATCATCAGTACAGTGAAGACAGCTTCATTGATAAACTTCAAGGCGTCATATTTTGCCATCTGCTTGTGATGGGTCATCTCTTTGTTTCTCAAAAATTCTGATTTTTGGCTGAAACGGTCAGATTCCAAATCAATGCTGTCTGAGATCCGTATCACTTCAATACCGTTTAAGAGTTCCACGACAGTTCCGTCCATGGCTGATTTTGTTTCTAGTAATTCCACTCGGATTCCTCTTTGGGTACTGATTTGCCGAAAGACAATAGCAGTTCCTATGGGAATCACTAAGAGCATTGGAAGAGCCAAAATCACGGGCAGAGTAGTAAAGATTACAATGATTGCCGCAATGCTGTTGAAAATTGCAGGAGCAAAATCCATAAACAGCAGTTTCTCCAGCTTTACAGTTCCCTCTAGGCATCGGTTCAATCTTCCATGAATATTTCCAGTCATATTCTCTTTAAAGTAGGAAAGCGGCGCTTTGAGCAAAGAGAGGATGGCAATGGAACGGGCTTTTTTTTCTGTCTTGGTGGCGGTATCTTCTACCATGACTCTTCTGAGTATCTTGATTAACTCATTGATGACATTGACAACCAATATGAATAGTAGGAAAGGAATTACTTTCAAGAATTGAACCTGGTTTTGGATTAAAATGTCGTCGGTCAGCCAACCAATAGCCTTTGGCGTCAACTGTGACAATCCAGCTGAGAGCATCATAATTATTAAAATGATAATAAAATTTCTCTTTTGTTCCCAATCCAGCAAATGATATAGATGTGGGAAAATTTTTCTGTATCCTTGTTTTTCTTTCATGTCCTTCCTTTCTTTACCATTCAATGGCGATTAAGAGAGTCCTTGTCCTTGTCCTAAAGTAAAATATAGAATTACAGCGATGACCAGAGGTGCCAGAAAACGCACAGAAAATGACCAAATTTTTTTTACTGGAAATGGGTGTTCCCCATTGTTCTCGATTTCCCGTACCGCATTTTTACTTCCCCAGACCCAACCTACAAACAGACAGAAGAATAAGGCCCCTAAAGGTATCATCAAATTGTCAGTGAACTTTTCCATTACAGCGTTCATAGGCAACATCTGAAGTCCTTCGTGGAAGTCGAACCACGGCAGATTGATTCCTCTAGCAGAAGACTGGGAGAGGGAATATCCTGCACTTAGAACGAGCATAGGGAGAGTCAGAAGTATTGTGGCTTTTAGACGGGTGAGGTGGAACTCTTCTGTCAGGAAAGCAACGCAGCTCTCCATAATACTGATAGCGCTAGTTAACGCAGCTAAAAATAGAAGCATAAAAAACAGACAACCAAACACCACACCACCTGGCATTCTCCCAAAGACATCTGGCAAAGCCATAAAGGCAAACCCTCCGCCTTGCCCCAAGCTATCAGCACCCAAGGTTACGAACACGACCGGTACAATCGCCAAAGCTGCCAGGATTGCCACCATTGTGTCCACAGCACAGATCACACCGGCACTCTTGGCCAAATTCTCTTTTTTAGGCACATAGGAACCATAGGTAATCATAATGCCCATTCCTACAGAGAGCGAAAAAAATGCCTGTCCAAGAGCACCAACCAGAGTATCTCCATTGACTGTACCCGGACGAACAGTGAATAAATACTTTACACCCTCGACAGCCCCTGGTAAAGTGACAGACTGAATGACAATGGCAATCAGTAGTACAAACAGACAAGGCATCAAAAATTTGCTGACTCTTTCTATTCCCTCAGAGACGCCCCGCACGATGACATAAATACACACCAACAAAAAGATAACCCCTAAGATCAGAGGTTCAATTGGTGAACTGACGAAATTCATAAAATAGTCCTGATATTGAGTAGCACCTCCTCCAAAATCCGCACCAGTTAAATAAACCCAAATATATTTTAGAACCCATCCTCCCACGACAGTGTAATATGATAAAATCACAAACAGTGTCACGATGCCGATGCATCCTGCAAAAGTCCAGCGGCGGTTTAGTTTTCGGAAAGCACCGACTGCATTTTTCTGTGTCGCCCGGCCTAGACTTAATTCAGCTAGCATAACTGGAAAGCCCACCAAAGCTACGATTAAAATGTAGCATAAGATGAAAGCTCCTCCACCGTAGGCTGCGACTTTTCCCGGAAATTTCCAAATGTTTCCCAGCCCCACAGCACTGCCGGAGGCAGCAAGTATAAAGCCAATGTTGCTAGCCCATTGGCTTCTGTTTTCTAGTTTTTCTTTCACGTCTCTATTCCCCTTTCCTGATAAATGGCAATCTTAGCCTTTATACAGTCAGTGGATTATTATATCATATTTGTGGTATTTTTTCTATAAAATACCTTGATTTTGTATAGATGGACTGTTATCATCCAATTAGGAGATTTTTTTGAAAATATTGAAAACTGACAAATATTTATTTCGACAGACGAAAAAGAAAGGTTATATATGAAAAAGACAGCAATTATGACAGACAGCAACTGTGGACTGATGCCTGTAGATGACAGTCGGCTTGGAATCTATGTGATTCCCATGCCAGTTTTAGTGGACGACCAGACATATTATGAAGGACAGGACATCACCGTAGAGGAATTCTACAAAAAATTGTCTGAAGGTGCAAAAGTCAGTACCTCTCAGCCCTCGCCGGGTGACGTGATGGAGATGTGGAATCGGCTCCTTAAAGATTATGATGAAGTTGTCTATATCCCTATGTCTAGTGGACTGAGCAGTACCTACCAAAACGCGTCTTTGCTTGCGCAAGAAGAACCCTATGCTGGAAAAGTGTACGTGGTGAACAACCATAGAATTTCTGTCACTCAAGCACAGTCCGCTCTAGACGCAAAGCTTTTGGCTGACCAAGGTAAAAACGGTGCTTACATCAAGAGAATTTTGGAAGAGGAGTCCATGGATGCCACTATCTATATTGTCGTGGACACTCTGGAATATCTAAAAAAAGGCGGACGGATTACACCAGCGGTCTCCGCCATAGGTTCTATGTTGAATTTAAAGCCCGTATTGACAATTCAAGGAGAAAAATTAGATATGTATGTAGTTAAACGTGGAATGAAAGCTGCATTTAAAGAAATGTGTAAGGCACTGGACAAAGATATTAATACTCGCCTAGGGGAATTTTATCACTCTGGACAGTTAAAAGTCGGAATTGCCAACACAGCGATGGAAGCAGATAAGTTGGAATATTTCAAATCAGAGCTCAAAAATCATTTTCCTGACTTGGAACTAGTACACCTTCCGCTAACTATGAGTATTGGATCTCATGTGGGTCCTGGAGGACTTGGGATTGGATTAGTGAGAGCCCATGTCTAAATTTTAAAATAAAATGGGCAAGCCATATAAAAAAGAATCCTGCGAGGCAGGATTCTCTGTCTGCAGCGGGTTGCGTCAGCAACCGCATTTTCGTCTCCGCGGTGCGATCCTACGGAGTATTTGTGTTATAGGAAAGGGCTTTCACACATTAGTGTGACAAGGCTTTTCCTATAACATAAAAACAGAATGAGTCCGGTAAATACCGAACTCATTCACAGACGATAGATTTTGTCTAACTTTTTTCTTATTCAGCCATGGATGCCTCATAGATTTCATGGATTGCCTTTCCGAGAGCAGCATCAAATTCTTCCTGTGTCTGTTTTGCGTTAAGATCTGACAGGAGGGCTCTTGAGAAGCTTGCAATCAAGCCAGGATTTTCCCGTAATAATTCGTCTGCCTCGTTGCGGCTGTATCCGCCGGAGAGCGCTACAACACGCACAGTCTTTGAATCTTTCATCAGATCTGAATACAAACCTGCCACAGTCGGAATACTCACTTTAAAAATTAATTTCACAGAAGAATCCAGTGCCTTCATATGTTGCATAATTTCCTCGATCAGAATTTCCTCTGCTTCTTTTTTAGAATTACTATTGATATTTACTTCAGGTTCAAGAATCGGCACGAACCCCTTCTGAACAATCTTTAATCCTATATCGAATTGCTGATCTACGATTTCACGGATTCCTTTTTGGTTTGCATTGTGGATCACAGAACGCATTTTAGTTCCAAAGATATTTCTCCCCCTGGCCTGCTCCAAAATTTTGTCTAAATTCGGAATAGGTTTCATCAGCTGAACCTCATCTTTTTTCTCATCTAGGCCCTTATCAACTTTCAAGAAAGGAACGATTCCTTTTTTCTCCCACAGATAGTCTGCGGAGTACAGACCATCCACTTTGCTGTTCATGGTCTTTTCAAACAGAATCGCGCCCAAGATATGTTCCGAGGTAAAAGCATCGCTGGTGAGAATTCTGCTGCGCATCTGGTGGATCAGATCAAACATCTCCTCCTCAGAATGGTATTCTGTCTCCTGGATTCCATAAGCTTTTAAGGCTTTTGGAGTGCTGCCGCCGCTCTGGTCTAAAGCTGCGATAAAACCTGCTCCATTTTTCATGCGTTCTAGCTGCGCTGTGTTCATACAGTGATTCCTCCTTTTTACATAGATATTAGTTTTTGCTAACTTCTTTGTATTATACCACTTTTTATCATTTTTTTCCACTGGAAAAGCCCAAACAAAGAGAATATTTTGCTATATTTTTGGAAGTTTACGAAATGAATACCTAATTATTGTTATTTACTTGACAAATAAGGTAGAACACTTGTATAATATTAAACAGTTTAACATAATACAATATGGTGTTGTCCGTTCATAAATGCGGATAACTTAAAAAGGAATCTGGTAAAAGCCAGGACAGCCCCCGCTACTGTGAGAAGGACGAAACTCAAAGACCACTGGAGCCATCCGGGAAGGTGAGGAGTAGAATGAATTCGAGTCAGGAGACTTGCCATATTGCGTTGTTACAGTCATATTCGGTGGGAATTTGAATGTATGGACAGCACAGGGAAGAACGTTTGGGGGCAGATGTACGTCTGCCTCTTTTTTTGTGGAACAGAAAAGAGCTTGTTCACACTGATATGTGAAAATTCTTTTTATCGTTTAAACGTTCTGCTACAAATAAGCGTTTAAAAAAAGATATTGTCCGCTTGCGGCGGACCGCGTGTGCTGATAATTCCAGAAAAAACTCTGCAGATTCTCCATCGTTTTTGAACAACAATTGGGGGACGCAGAGTTTTTTTATTATAGCGGGATACACATACAGAAAGGTGTCAAGAAAGGAGAATGAAATGGAACTGAATGAAAAAATCAAGGATTACTGGGAAGGAGAAGCTGATGTCTACAGCCGCGGAATCCAAGAAGAATTGAATGGACCTGCCAGACAGGCATGGAAAGAGCTAATCGGTGAATATTTGCCAGCAGAGAGAAATTTGAAAATATTGGACGTGGGAACAGGCCCTGGATTTTTTCCAATTATTCTAGGCGAAGAAGGCCATCAGGTCATTGGAATTGATATTACAGAGAATATGATCGCCTGCGCCAAAGAAAATGTCAAGCAATGGGGCCAGCAAGCACAACTTCTGACAATGGACTGCCAAAATTTAAAATTCGAAGACGAAAGCTTTGACGCAATCCTCTGTCGCAATATCACATGGACTTTAGACGACCCTAAGAGAGCATACCGGGAATGGTTTCGGGTACTAAAACCAGGCGGCAGTTTGCTGGTATTTGACGCCTGCTGGTATCTTCATCTTTTTGATGAGAGTCTGGGACAAAAATATAAAGAAAGAGAAGAACAGATTCGAAGGAAATACGGAAGAGGTATCCACGCTCACGCAGATGAAGAAAAAGGTAGAGTGCTGAGTAAAAGACTATATCTAAGCGACAAGCTCCGCCCCCAGTGGGATTTAGATTGCCTGCTCAAATTGGGTTTCTCCAAAGTGTTTGCCCAAAGGGACATCACAGATCGTGTGTGGGACGAATTGGGACGTGAATTAAACGGTTTGACTCCGGAATTTCTTGTGGGTGCACAGAAGTAAAGGAGTCTGCTATGGGAAAATACATACGTCTGATTACCTTTCTAGGTAAAGCTAAAAAAGAGACAGCGGTAAAGACCACAATCAGTCTTGCCGTCGTGGCGCTTAGCTTTACTCAGGCATTTTTTTTGGCCCAAGGAGTGAGCGCGGTGTTTGCCCAGGAAGAACTACAGACAGTCTTTACCTGGTTTCTTCTGTGTCTTGCAGCACTTTTGGCAAGGGCTTGGATTCTTCGCTTTCAGGAAGGATATACCAAGAAGATGGCAGCAAAAGTCAAAAGCGTTATTCGGGATGTCATGTTGGAAAAGTTGATGGAATTAGGTCCGTCCTACCGCAATGAGAGGCGAAGCGGAAATCTTCAGTCTCTGATTACGGATGGAGTGGAGTCCTTTGAGGCTTTTTTGACACAGTATCTTCCTCAGATTTTGGTTGTTCTGGCGACGACGGTTTTTTCCACAGTTTACCTCTGGTCTTTAGATCCTGCCGTAGGACTGCTGGTTTTGGTTTTGACAATCCTGTCCATTGTAATTCCACATCTTTTTATGCCCGCTGTCTCACGGGTGATGATTGAATACTGGCAAGAATATGCTCAGCTAAATTCCCAATACATTGATGACATGCAGGGAATGAGTACATTAAAATCTCTGGGTGCAAGTCAAAGAGAGGGAAAAAGACTGTCAAAAAGTGCATGGAAGTTCGCAGCAAATTCCATGAAGAATCTGGGAATCTCCTTGTCAGACTCGTCAGTGATTGTCGCCTGTACGACCATTGGCACTGCCGCTAGCGTAGCGTTAGCGGCAGTTCATATGGCACAGGGAAATATCAATTACCAGTCTTTGCTGATTATTTTGTTTCTGTCTGGAGAGTGTATGAAGCCATTAAATGACTTAAATATTTACTGGCATGGAAGCTATCTTGGGCTTTCTGTCGCAGAAGAGCTGTTTGAAGTTCTAGACGAACCGGTTACCATCAAGGATGGAAAAACAACTTGCTGTTTTTCCGATACACTCCCAGAAATTCAATTGAAAGATCTCACCTTTCGCTATGAAAAGGAAGGGTATGATGTCCTTAAACACGTTGATATGAAGATGGAAGCGGGAAAAGTGACCGCGATTGTGGGAAAATCTGGTTCCGGAAAATCTACTATAGTCAATTTACTGCTTCGTTTTTACGATTACGATTCTGGAACGATTCTGGTTGGAGAAAAAAGTCTAAAGGAATATGCGGCCCAGTCTTTTAGGAGTCAAATCGCGGTGGTGTTTCAAGAATCCTATCTGTTCTATGGAACTGTGAGAGAAAACATTAAGATGGCTCGTCCAGACGCCTCTGACTATGCGGTGGAGCAGGCAGCCAAGACAGCAAATGCTCACGATTTTATCATGGAGCTTCCGCAAGGATATGACACTGTCGTTGGAGAGAGAGGGGCTACGCTCTCAGGGGGTGAAAGGCAGCGGATTGCAATCGCCAGGGCAATCCTAAAAGATGCTCCAATCTTGATCTTGGACGAAGCCACTTCCAGTGTAGATCTCAAAAATGAGAAGGAAATTCAAGAGGCTTTGGAGCGCTGTATGCAAGGTAGGACAACTGTGGTAATTGCACACAGGCTTTCCGCAGTGGTGAAAGCTGACCGGATCTATGTGTTGGAGCAGGGAAGACTGTCTGGTTCTGGAACACACGCGGAACTACTCAGTAACAATAAGGTATATCAAGGATTAGTAAAGGCACAAAATTATGGAAAAGAAGAATCACAATAAGACAGGAAAGACAAGATTGCAAAATGTTATTCGCCTATCGACAAAAATAAAAGCGTACCGTCTGCGGATGTTTGGGGCTGTAGTCTGTGGCATAGGGCATCAGTTGTCTATCGTCGGGGTCTCTGTTGTGGGAGCCGGTCTGGTAGGAATGGCACTAGAAGGGACTTTGTTAGAACATCGACATCAAGTTTTTCTTTTGTTGGCAGCTGTGGCAGCAGCCAGAATTGTTTTCTACTTTTTGGAGATGTGGCTGGCTCACGATGTGGCCTTTAAAGTTTTGGCAAATTTTCGAATTATGTTGTTTGATGCCATAGAGAGAGTATCACCAGTACTTCTCTTGAATATGCGTTCTGGCCAACTGGCATCCACACTGATGAGTGATGTGGAATTGTTGGAATGGTTTTTTGCCCATTCTTTTGGAAGTATACTGGTGGCTACCTTTGTACCAGTGATTTTAATGATCTGCCTAGGATATCTCTCACCTATTTTGCCAGGAGTCCTGCTCGTTTTTCTCATACTCATTCTCTGGATTCCAGCTTGGATGAGAAAAAAAGCAGACAGACAGGGAAAAATCGTTCGGGAGCAACTAGGAGAAGCCAGTGCGGTGACGATGGAAGGAATTCAGGGAATGAAAGAAATTCTGTCTTTAAACAACCGCTCCCGTTACCGCAGAAAAAATACTGCTTATATGAAGCGTCTCTATGACAGTCAGCTGGCATATGGGAAACGTCTCGGAACAGAAGGTGCCTTTTTGCAGGCAACTCTCGGAATATCCATGTTGTGCGTGGCTGCCATTGCAGCACAGATGGCTGCAAAAGGGGCGTTGAATACAGCTATGTATCCCGTAGTTGTAGTGTTGGCCGGGATGGTACTTGGGCCGGTGGTGGAGGTTTGCGGTACAGCCCGTAATTTCGGATTAATTTTTGCGGCTGCTGACCGGGTCTACCGAGTATTGGAGACCAAACCGTTAGTTGAGGATCTTGGGGAAAATATCAGCCCTGAGGAAATACTGCCTGAAATCCAATTTGAACATGTTCGTTTTCAATATCGCGAAGAGCTGGAACCTGCGTTAAAAGATATCTCCTTTTGTGTACGGTCTGGAGAGACAGTCGCCCTTGTGGGACCGTCCGGAGCAGGGAAGAGTACCTGTATTCAGCTTCTGTTAAGATATTGGGAGCCTCAAAACGGACAGATTAAAATCGGAGGAAAAGATCTCAGAGAAATCTCTTTAGAGAGTCTTCGTCAGCTGTCTTCTGCTGTTTTGCAGGACGTTTACCTCTTTCGGGATACTCTGCGTGAAAATATCCGTCTGGGAAGATGGAACGCTTCCGATGAGGAGGTGGAGGCAGCTGCAAAGATGGCTCTGGCTCACGATTTCATTGTTAAGATGAAAGACGGGTACGACACCATTGCCGGTGAGGGCGGCGTAAAACTTTCCGGTGGACAGCGCCAGAGAATTGCTATTGCCAGAGCACTGCTGAAAGACACGCCTATCCTAATTCTGGACGAGGCTGTGTCAAACCTGGATACGGAAAATGAGAGAGAGATCCAGGAATCCATCCGTACTTCCAGCGAAAACAGAACTACTTTGATTGTAGCGCACCGCCTGTCTACGATACGTTCTGCGGACCAGATCGTCGTTTTGAGAAATGGTCAGACAGTTCAAACCGGAACTTATGAAGAACTGTCCTCTGAGGACGGATTTTTCAAAGAACTGATCTCCTCTCAGTTTAAACAATCGTAGGAAAAACTTTAACAGATCTATACATAGGATTTGAAAGGATAGAAGGGAAGAAAAAAATTGATAAAGTATATTGGAAAAAGGTTGCTGGCGCTGATTCCCATTCTGCTGGCAGTGTCAATGTTAGTATTTGGACTAAGCGTTCTGTCCTCAGGAGATGCCGCAAGAGTTTTAGCCGAACAAATCTATGAACATCCGACTCAGACCGAAATAGAACAGGTACGCCACGAAAATGGTTTAGATCAGCCAGTATACCGGCAGTATATTCGATGGTTTACGAACGTTCTGCACGGAGATTTTGGGGAATCCTACTCTACCCGTAAACCTGCGATGAAAGAGCTTATGAGCAGATTTCCAGTCACGTTGGAGCTGGCTGTGACTGCACTAGTCATCTTGTTGGCCGTATCCATTCCTCTTGGGATTATCTCGGCAGTCTGGGAACATTCTTGGATAGATAAAATTCTGCAGGTGTTTTCCTTTTTCAGCGTCTCCCTGCCGCCTTTCTGGATCGGACTTATGCTGCTATATTTCTTCGGTGTAAAGTTTCAGTGGATCTCCGTTATCGGTGGTTCTACCGGGGGAATTCCAATACTAGCAGCTATCACGATGGATATTGGTTATTTTGGAATTTTAATTCGTCTGATGCGGACAAATTTAAGTGACACCTTAAAAAAAGACTACATTCGCGCTTGCCGGGCAAAAGGCTTGCCAGGCTTTTGGGTTGTTTTGAAACATGGAATGAAAAATGCGATTCTTCCGGTCATTACGCAGCTTAGCACCATCTGTGTGAGTCTTCTGTGCGGTTCCGCGGTAATTGAATCTATTTTTTCTATTAAAGGAATCGGTGAGATGGCTTTGGAGGCAGTATACACCAAAGACCTGCCTTTGCTGCAGTGCTTCATTTTGGTGTTGGCCTGTTTCGTGGTGATTATGAATTTACTGGTAGATCTTATCTATTCTATGGTTGACGCCAGAATTCAGTTAAAGTGAGGAGGCAGACAGATGAAAAAGAAAGTAAAAGAGCTTGAAAAGAATGGTGTCTTCCATAGTCAATGGAGTGCGTTGATGAGTCAGACACGTTCGAAAATAGGTCTGGCAATCGTTCTGCTTTTTGTCGCGGCAGCAGTTTTTGCGCCGCTGATTGCCCCCAATGATCCACTTCTGGTAGATGTTTCTCACAAACTGGAAGGCCCAAGCAGCACTTATTGGTTGGGAACCGATCAGCTGGGACGCTGTATCGCATCTCGTTTGCTTTGGGGAGGACGAAATTCTCTTCTTTACGGCGCGATTGTATTGGTGATTACACTGTTGGTTGGTGTTCCCATCGGTTTGATCTCCGGCTATGTGGGTGGAAAAACAGACCTATTTTTTATGAGAGTGATTGATATTTTTATGGCGATGCCAAGTTTTATTGTCGCGTTGGCCATTGCCGGTACACTGGGGGCTAGTGGAAAAAATCTGGTTTTGTCTATGTCTTTTGTCTATTGGGCAGGATATGCAAGGCTTTCCCGGGCATTGACCATTCAGGTGAAAGAACAGAACTATATGATGGCCCTAAAAGCAGGAGGGTGCGGCCACACACGCATTATTTTCAGACATGTTCTCAGAAACATTGCCCCTTCCATCATCGCTCTGGCCACAATGGAAATCGGAACTATTATCTTGGCTATTGCCGGATTTTCTTTTATCGGACTTGGCGTACAGCCGCCTACACCGGAGTGGGGAATTATGCTAAGCGACAGTAAGAATTTCATTCAGACGTTTCCGCAGTTGATGATTTATCCGGGAATCGTAATTGTGATCGTTGTAATGGCTTTTAATTTACTGGGAGAGGGAATGAAAAATGGAATGGCAGGAGAATAAAACTTTGAAAATTCAAAATCTGCGAGTGGATTTTCTGACAAAAACAGGGACCATACAAGCTGTCAAAGGAGTGAATTTAACGGTCCCAAAAGGGAAAATTACTGCACTGGTGGGAGAGAGCGGCAGCGGAAAGTCTGTAACTTCTCTGGCTGTGCTGGGGCTACTGCCTCGAAACGGAAAAATCGTGGAAGGAGAGATCACAGCGGAAGGAATGGAGTTTGGAAAGCTCTCCAAAGAACAGAAAAAGAGATGGAACGGTAGTACTGTGGGGATGATTTTTCAAGACCCCAGTGCTTCTTTAAATCCCCTCTATACTGTGGGAAACCAGATCACTGAGGGAATTCGGCAGCGGCAGAAAATGAAAAAGGAAGAAGCGGAAAAATTAGCTTTATCTTATCTGAAAGCAGTCAAACTTCCAAATCCGAAGCAGCTTATGAAGAAATATCCGTTTGAGCTAAGCGGCGGGATGTGTCAGCGGGTAATGATTGCAATAGCCATGGCGTTGAAGCCCAAATACTTGATAGCAGACGAGCCTACCACTGCCTTGGACGTGACGGTTCAAAGGCAGATTCTCTCGGAAATTTATCGGATGAGCCGAGAACAAAAAATGGGAATCCTGTTTATCACTCATGACCTTGGAGTCGTGGCTGAGATTGCAGATCAGGTCTACATTATGCAAGTTGGAGAGATCGTGGAAGCTGCTCCGGTAGATGAGATTTTTCACAGACCAACCCATCCGTACACGAAAAAGCTGTTAAGTGCTATTTTGTAAAGGAGACAGACAAATGGAATTTTTATTGGAGACAGATCATCTAAAAAAATATTATGGAAAAGAAACGGCATTGAAAGGTAGCAGAAATTCCATAGTAAAAGCTGTGGACGGAGTCTCTTTAAAGATCGAAAAAGGAAGATCTTTGGCACTGATCGGAGAGAGCGGCAGCGGAAAGACCACATTTGGAAAACTGGTAGCTGGTCTGGAAAAACCTTCCGAGGGAACCATTTCTTTTTTGGGCAAGGAAGTACAGAATTTAAAAGAGCGGGACTTTCGGCCATTCAGAAGAGAACTACAGATGATTTTTCAGAGCAGCAATGGCGTCTTTGACCCCACTTATACCATTGGGGAAAGCATTCGGGAAGTCATGCAAAATTATATGCCGATGTCTCCAGCAGAATACGAGGATGCCATTGACGAGATCTTGGAAAAAGTGGGATTGGAGCCAGCGATGAAACATCGGTACGTAAGCCAGTTAAGTGGAGGACAGTGTCAGCGGGCCAATATTGCCAGAGCTTTGGTACTGCGTCCTAAATTGGTCATCTGTGATGAACCGGTATCCAGCCTGGATTTTTCTATTCGAAAGCAGATTTTAAATCTGTTAAATGATATGCAAGAGGAGTTCGGTCTTACTTATTTGCTAATCACCCATGATTTGTCAAACGTTCCTTATGTATGCAAGGCAGTAGCCATTATGTATCAGGGAAAAGTGGTGGAGTACATAGACCGAACGGACTGTATTTGGCAGCTTGCCCTCCACCCTTACACGAAATTGCTGTTTCAATCCATCCCAGCTACGGATCCTCGTAAAAGAAAAATCGGGATGAATGATTATACAGACCTGCACATCTCTGAAACCGCTGCGGCAAAGGGCTGCTGTTATCAAAACCGCTGCAGTTTATGCACGAAAAAATGCAAAAAAGAGAAACCGGAGTTGGTATTGGCAGGAGACGGACATTGGGTTGCCTGTCACCATTTTGAAAACATGAAATAGAGGAGAGATGAAAAATGAAGAAAAGAATCATACAATTATTATTGACCTTGACGGTAGTCAGCGCTACATTGCTAACGGCAGGATGTGGAAAAGAATCGAAGACCGTCGCACAGGGAGATGCAAAAGGAGAAAAAGTCATCACTGCCTTAGTCTCATCAGACATAAAGCCGGAGGAGGCAGATACCATATCCGGAATTGCCGAAGATTTCCGCTTGTTTGAGATGGTTTATGATCCGCTGGTAAAATACGGAGAAGGTGGGGAAATCGAACCGGCTCTAGCTGAATCTTGGGAAATCAGTGAAGATGGAAAATCTTATACATTTCATTTGAAAAAAGGCGTGAAATTTTCCGATGGTACGGAGTTTAACGCTGACAACGTGATTTTTAATGCTTCACGGTGGGAGGATAAACAGACGTTCTCGGCAAAACTGTTAGATGTAAAAAAGATTGACGATTACACGGTTACCTTTGAGTTTGAGCAGGTGGCATATCCATGTCTGATCGAATTCACCTATCCCAGACCTTACCGGATGCTCGGGGAAAGTGGCGTAGATGAAGAAGGCAACTTCAAGGAGATGATTGGTACAGGCCAGTGGATGGTAGAAAGCTATCTGACCAACCAAGAAGTAGTATTTATTCCAAATCCTTATTACTATGGAGAGGAACCGAAAGTAGACAAAGTAATTTTAAAAATGGTCGACGACGGACAGGCCAGAACGATGGCGTTGCAAAGCGGAGAGGGAGACATCTGCCTTGCGGATCTTCCCACCGAGAGTTGGCCTGTAATTGAACAAGATGAAAAATTTGAAAAATTTGAAGCTCATGCTACCCAAACCTTTTATCTGATTCTCAATTATGAAAATGAATTCTTGAAAGAGGAAAAAGTTCGCCAGGCCTTAAATTATGGAATCGACAAGAATGGACTTGTAAATGATCTCCTGGATGGAGATGGCACACCGGCAAAAGGGCTGTTTCCCAATAATACGCCCTACGTGACAGATGAAAATAGTCCAGGATACTCCTATGAACCTGAAAAAGCAAAAGAGCTGTTAAAAGAAGCTGGATATGAAGATACAGACGGAGATGGAATTGTGGAAAAAGACGGGAAGAAGCTGTCCTTGCGTCTGGTCTTCCAGACAGAAGAATACGCCAACTGGAAAACGACTTGTGAATATTTACAATCAGAATATGAAAAAATCGGTGTGGAGATCGAGCTAAATCAGATGGAATCTGCCGCATACTACGATGCGATCTGGTCTACTCGAGATTATGATATGATTATGTACCGTTCCTATGAAGATTCCTGGAATCCTCACGGATTTTTGAGCAGCATGTTCTATCAGACAGAAGGGAATCCAGCTGTGTGCTGGTATGATGAACAGATTAGTACACAAATTGGGCAGGTTTTACAGACTTTAGACGAGAATAAGCGCACTGAATTATACGATTCTATTTTAGGCAGAATGGACGAACTGGCAGTGACAGTTCCTCTTTACTATCCCAGAAAAGTATATGTCTACAATAAGAATCGCCTTACGGGTATTGAGGAAGCTTCCACTTCCTATGAAGCAATTCATTGGGGAACCGTGGATGTACTTTCTTAATTTTTACCTTATGAAACCCTCTGCCATGTGCAGAGGGTTTTTACTTTCTCAACAACACAAAGTCCTCCTGGAGCCAAGCGGAAAAATTATCAACTGCTCCAATTATTCTCTGAACTCTAAAGAAATAAAAAAGTATAAAATATTTACTGATAAACTCTTGACGAATACTTAAAGTTATTATATACTAACTTACCGTAAGGAGATGTTATTTTCCAGAAAAAGAGCATATCGTGCATTTCCAGTGCTAGTTGATAAATACAGTATATTGAGTGGATTATTCAAAGTAAGATAATAAGCGTAGGAACATGGTAAGGAGAATTGAAAAATGAATTTGTTGGATGCCAAAGAAGGAGAAGAATATATCATAAAGAGCATTTTGTCAAACGATGAAGAATTGGAAGCCTTTTTGTTTTCTCTTGGGTGTTACAGCGGTGAACCGATTACTGTAGTTTCCCGAATGAAGGGCGGCTGTGTTGTTTCGATCAAAGACGCCAGATATAACATTGATACTGATTTAGCGAAAGCTATTTCAATATAAGTAACAGTGATTTAGTTCGCTGTTTTTTTTGCAAAACAGGTTAGTGAAGAATAACTTCATAAAACCAAATGAAGGAGGAGATTGTTGCTATGAGAATTGCTTTTGCTGGAAATCCAAACAGTGGAAAGACAACCATGTACAACGCGCTGACAGGCAGAAATGAACGTGTTGGAAACTGGGCCGGCGTTACGGTGGAGCGGAAGGAAAGTCTTATTAAAAAGGGGTATTATGACGGAACACAAGAGGTGGTCGCAGTGGATTTGCCAGGTGCATATTCCATGTCGCCCTTTACTTCAGAGGAGAGTATTACTAGCAGCTATGTGAAAAAGGAAAATCCAGATGTGATTATCAATATCGTGGACGCTACAAACCTGAGCCGAAGCCTTTTTTTCACCACACAGCTTTTGGAACTTGGAATTCCGGTAGTGGTTGCCTTAAATAAGAGTGATATTACAGAAAAGAAACAGACTCAAATTGATGTAAAGCGTCTATCTGAGAAATTAGGGTGCCCAGTTGTCAAGACGATATCTACGTCTTCCGGCCATGAAGGACTGAAAGAAGCTGTCAGCCAGGCCGTATCTCTGAAAGGAAAAGGACAGAAGGCGCCTTATGTTCAGGCTGATATCGACTTGAAGGATAAAGACGCAGTAGAAGCTGCTGATAGAAAACGATTCGATTTCGTCAACAGTATTGTAAAAGATGTTGAGAAGAGAAAAGTTCTGACAAAAGACAGAAATGCCCAGGATAAAATTGATGATATCATCACCCACAAGATTATCGGTATTCCGATCTTCGTAGCTGTTATTGTTCTGGTGTTTTACATATCCCAATCTACTCTGGGTACTTGGATTGCAGACTGGCTGGTAGGTTGGATTGAAACCTTCCAAGGCTGGGTAGGCGGATTACTGGAAAATGCAAATCCATTCCTGTACGCACTTCTAGTAGATGGTATCATCGGCGGTGTCGGTGCGGTAGTTGGCTTCCTGCCGTTGGTAATGGTAATGTATTTCCTGATCGCATTGTTGGAAGACTGTGGTTATATGGCACGTGCTACTGTTGTGCTGGACCCGATTTTCAAGAGAGTTGGTCTTTCCGGTAAATCCGTAATTCCAATGGTAATCGGTACCGGTTGCGCGATTCCTGGAGTTATGGCTTCCCGTACTATCCGTAACGAGAGAGAACGGCGAACCACTGCGATGCTGACTCCTTTTATGCCCTGTGGTGCTAAGCTTCCTGTAATCGCGTTGTTTGCAGGTGCATTTTTTGCAGATTCCGTTTGGGTAGGTCCTGCCATGTATTTAGTGGGCATCGTTTTGATCTTGCTGGGCGCTTTGCTAGTGAAGAAAATTACCGGTCAGAAATACCGTAAATCTTTCTTCATTATCGAACTTCCCGAGTATAAAGTTCCGAGTTTGAAAAGAGCTACATTTTCCATGTTGGAACGAGGGAAAGCTTACATTATCAAAGCAGGAACCATCATTTTGGTCTGCAACACAGTTGTACAGATCATGCAGAGCTTCAACTGGCAGTTCCAGTTGGTGGAGGAAGGCGCAGAGGGAACCTCTATTCTCGCCTCTATCGCTCACCCGTTCTCTATCCTGTTTATCCCTCTGGGATTCGGTGTATGGCAGTTGGCAGCAGCGGCTATCACTGGCTTTATCGCGAAAGAGAATGTAGTCGGTACTCTGGCTGTTGTATATGGCGTTACTAGCTTAATTGATACTGACGAATTGGCCTTGGTAGGCAGCGGAAATGAAGTTGCTACTATTATGGGACTTACCAAAGCAGCAGCACTGGCTTACCTGATGTTTAACCTTTATACACCCCCTTGTTTTGCTGCTCTTGGAGCGATGAACTCTGAGATGCAAAGTAAGAAATGGCTATGGGGTGGCATCTGCCTTCAGTTGGGAACCGGTTATACAGTGGCATTTTTTGTATACCAGATTGGTACTCTGATTACAACGGGTTCCCTCGGAACTGCATTTGTTCCCGGACTGATTGCAGTCGCTGTACTGGCAGTGATTTTGATAGTAATTATTCGCAGATCTGACCATAAATTTGCGACAGAATATAGCCTGCATGCAAGTGCAGCCACACAGAAATAAATAATAGACGGCAGGCAGAATCTAATATTCTTGTCTGCCGTTATTTTGCTATAGAAAATAGACGAAGGAGAACAGAATATGGAGAATTTTATTGTGATTGTTGTACTGGCATTGATCGTTGGAGCTGCGACTGCTTATCTCGTGAAGGCCAGAAAAAGTGGAATAAAGTGTATCGGCTGTCCATCCGGTGCAAACTGTCCCAATAACCCCAAAAGCTGCAAAAAGACTAACGTTTCTCATGCATGCGGCATACAAAGCAGTGAACATTGCAAAACTTTTGGAAGTGACTGTATATCTTGTAAAGATCAGGAGGAGTCTAAAAGAAAAAACAACAGTTGATACAATTCCATTTAAGATTTATAATAAAGATAATGTCCATGAAAGATCTGCATTTTAGCAGATCTTTCATAAAATTCTGAAAAAGTAATGTTTGTGTAGGTAAAATCCAAACCTATGCAGAAGGAGACTCTGGTGTGACCAAACAAATGAAAAAAGCTGTGTCTGCGGACTCTGATACAGATAAAGCAAAAAAAAATCAACACTATTATTTGATCTGTGAACGGAAATGGCTCTATTTTGTCTTGATTGCCGTGGCAGGGTTTTGGGGAGCTTTTACTTATCTGCTCCGGGGAGATGTCTTTTGCAATGCGCAGACGGGAAATGTAGTTCTAATGGGAATGGCCTTAGGAACCGGGCATTGGATGGAAGGACTCTATTATCTCATTCCAATATCGGCGTATATGCTGGGGGCTTTTGTATCTGAGCTGCTGCCAAATCCCATTAAACACCGGCTTTTGGTACGGTGGGACACTTTGTTGATTTTAATTGAGATGGCGCATCGGTTTCCTTCCAGAAAGCGCACCTGTGCAGATATCGCAGGTAGCCATTAACTTTATTGCTTCTATGCAGTATAATACTTTCCGTCAGGCGGAGGGAATTCCGGTGGCAACCACTTTTGCCACAAATCATATCCGTCAAATCGGCATTGGCCTTGCAAAGGAAATTCGTCATCGGCACACTGATGAAAAATCTCATCGGATTAAGCTGAAAATGCATCTGAAAATGCTGTTTTTTTTCGCTGTAGGCTGTATCGCAGGAGCTTTCCTATCCAATCATTTTCTGGGAAAAGCTATCTGGGCGACGCTACTCCCACTTGCCTTCGTTTTCTGTGTTCTACTTTATGCAGATCTTGTGGCGGAAAAATCCCGAATAGAAGAAAAACCTGCTGGCCATTGAGAGTCGAGCTTGCAGTTCTCATCTAAAATGTATATAATATTGAAGATTCTGTCCAGCTCTTGGAGCTTGACGAGATAAACTTCAAAAAGAAACTCTTTCAACAACGGAAAGGAAAACTATGAGAAAATTAGCTTTGAGTGATGAAATATTATTGCAGGTGGAAAATCCCGCCCGTTATATCGGTGGTGAGATCAATGCAGTGATGAAGAATCCAGATCAGGTGAAAATCAGGTTTGCAATGGCATTTCCGGACGTCTATGAAATCGGTATGTCTCATCTGGGAATGCAGATTCTTTATCATATGTTTAATCAACGTCCGGATGTCTGGTGCGAGAGGGTATTTTCTCCCTGGACAGATTTGAACAAAATTATGAGACAGCAACGGATTCCTTTGTTCGCTCTGGAATCCCAAGACCCTGTCAGAGACTTTGATTTTCTGGGAATTACGATTCAGTACGAGATGTGCTACACTAATATTTTGCAGCTTTTGGATTTGAGCCAAATTCCTTTGTCTGCTGCAGATCGTGACGATACCTGTCCCATCGTCATCGGTGGAGGGCCTTGTGTGTACAATCCGGAGCCCATCGCAGAATTTTTTGACTTATTCTATATCGGAGAGGGAGAGACTTCTTACGACGCACTTTTGAATCTTTACATTCAAAATAAAGCAGAGGGAGCCGGGCGCAGAGAATTTTTGCAAAAAGCTGCGTCTATCCCCGGAATTTATGTGCCCTCGCTCTATGAGGTTCGTTACCATTCGGATGGAACTTTGGCTGCTTTTACCCCAAGTTTTCCTGCTGTCCCTGAAAAAGTTGAGAAACAGGTGGTCATGGAATTAAATGACTCGGCCTATCCTACGAAACCAGTTGTACCGTTTATCAAGGCGACTCAGGACCGGGTGACTTTGGAAATCCAAAGAGGCTGTATCCGTGGATGCCGTTTCTGCCAGGCAGGGATGATCTATCGTCCCACCCGCGAAAAAGACGTGGAACGTCTGAAAGAATACGCGCGTCAGATGCTGGAGAATACCGGATACGATGAGATTTCTCTGAGTTCTCTTAGTTCCAGTGACTACTCCCAGCTCAAAGAATTGGTCAATTTCCTGATTGATGAGTTTAAAAGTCAGGGAGTTAACATCTCTTTGCCTTCTCTTAGAATTGATGCTTTTGCCCTGGATGTTATGAGCAAAGTACAGGATATCCGAAAGAGCAGTCTGACCTTTGCTCCGGAAGCCGGTTCACAGAGACTGCGGGATGTCATTAACAAAGGGCTGACTGAGGAGGCCATCCTGCAAGGGGCTAAGAGTGCGTTTCAGGGAGGGTGGAACAAAGTAAAGCTCTACTTTATGCTGGGTCTACCCACTGAGACGGAAGAGGACATGAAAGGAATCGCTCATCTGGCAGAAAAAATAGCTGAAGAGTACTATGAGATTCCCAAACCGCAAAGAAATGGAAAAGTGCAAATCACCGTCAGCACCTCTTTTTTCGTTCCGAAACCATTCACCCCCTTTCAGTGGGCGCCGATGTTCACCCAGGAACAGTTCGTGGAAAAAGCAAAGGTTGTCAAAGGAGAAATCAGAGCTCAGCTAAACCAGCGGAGTATCCGCTACAATTGGCATGAGGCTGATGTGACAATCCTGGAAGGATTCTTAGCCAGAGGCGATCGGCGTGCAGCCCAGGTAATCCGCTGTGCCTATGAAAAAGGAGCTCTGTACGATGCCTGGTCAGAGACCTTCCGGATGGATTTGTGGCTAGAAGCCTTCTCTCAGACTGGAATCTCTCTGGATTTCTATACCCTTCGCCCACGAAAGACAGAAGAACTTTTGCCATGGGATTTCATTGACGCCGGAGTTACAAAAGAATTTTTAATTCGAGAGTGGGAGCGGGCAAGAGAGGAAAAAGTAACTCCGAATTGCAGAATGCGCTGTTCCGGCTGCGGAGCCAAACGTTATCAAGGAGGTGTCTGTTATGAAGGTCAGAATTAAATTTTCCAAAGAGGGAAGTCTAAAATTCATCGGACATCTCGACACGATGCGCTATTTCCAGAAAGCGCTTCGCAGGGCAAAACTGCCGGTAGCTTACAGTGAGGGCTTCAGTCCGCATATCATTATGTCCTTTGCGGCTCCTCTGGGTGTGGGGATTACTAGCAGTGGGGAATACTTTGATGTTCAATTTACCCAAGAGATGTCCACTACTGAAATCAGCCAACGTCTCAATGCTACTATGGCTGAGGGAATACGGGTAATTTGTACCAGAAAGGTGGAAGACGGAAAGGCCAGCAAAGCAATGTCCCTGGTGGAAGCCGCCGATTATCTGGTAACATTTCATTCTGGTAAAGAACCTGAAATGGATTGGAAACGTCAAGTGGAAACATTCTGCGGTCAGGAGCAGATTTTAGTCACCAAGAAAACAAAACGCAGTGAGAAAGAAGTAGATATCCGCCCTTTCATCTACGAGATGAGGGTAGAAGATGACGGCCTATTTCTGCGTTTGGCAGCGGCCAGCCGGAATTACACGAAACCGGAGTTGGTTATGGACACCTTTTTAAAAAGCCTTGGCATTTTGCCGAACCCTTTTTCCTACCAGGTACACCGCTGTGAGATTTATGCTGACCGGTCAGAATCCTCAGAGTGCCATCTCTTCGTCCCTCTGGCCGACTTAGGAGAAGAAATTGAGTAGATTACTGTTTACAAAAATGAAAATTCATGAAGTTCCCTGTCTTGTCAGCGCCCTGGAAGAAGCTGGGAAGATATTAGAACTGAACTTTGTGAGAGAACAAAAAAAGAGTATTTTGGGAAATATCTATGTGGGGCAGGTGCAAAATCTAGTGTCAAACATTCAGGCTGCTTTTATACAGATTCAAAATGGCCTTCCCTGTTACTATTCTCTGAGGGAACAAGACACTGCCATCTATGCCCAGGAGCGCACCCATGAAAAACTGGTTCCCGGCGATCAGGTATTGGTTCAGGTATCAAGAGAAGCCATGAAAGGAAAAGCCCCCAGTGTGACTACAAGGCTGAATTTCACAGGGACTTATCTGGTGCTCACCACGGATAGCAGAAAAATTGCGTTTTCCTCCAAACTTGACGCAGACTCCAAAGAGAGGCTGGGAGCGCTACTTTCACCTCTGTTGGATGGAACATTTGGAATGATTGTGAGAACCAATGCGAAAGAAGGGACGCCAGAACAGATTCTTCAAGAATTTAGAGAGCTGAAAACCAGACTAGAACGGGTCTTGTCTCAGGGCAAAAACCGTCGCTGTTTCAGTCTGTTGGACGAAGCGGAGCCTTTCTGTCCAAAGATTTTGCACAATACCTACACCGAAGGTTTAGAAGAAATTGTCACCGATGACCCGCAGATTTATCTCAATCTCCAAGAGCTTTTGCACATGGAGAGAACTCTGGATATAAGCTTGCTGAGGTTCTATGAGGATTCTCTGCTGCCGCTGTATAAGCTGTACAGGTTGGAAACTGCCCTAGAGGAAATCGCCAGTGAGAAGGTATGGCTAAAAAGCGGGGGATATCTAGTGATTCAGCAGACGGAGGCTTTCGTGTCCATCGACGTCAATTCCGGCAAATTCGCGGGAAAGAAAAAAGCCGAGGAAACTTACCGCAAAATCAATCTGGAAGCCGCGGCACAGATCGCCCGTCAACTGCGCCTTCGCAACTTGTCAGGAATCATTCTGATCGATTTTATCAATATGGACAATTCGGACCACAAGGAGGAGCTGCTCCATGTACTTCAAAAATATCTGCGCAAAGATCCGGTAAAGGGCGTCGTCGTAGATATGACAAAACTCAATATTGTAGAAGTAACCAGAAAAAAAGTACGGCGTCCTCTTTTTGAGGACTTGTCTGAATTACGGGAGGAAACAGTATGTTAAGCTTTAACCATTTTAATTTCAACGTTTTGGATTTAAACAGAAGTCTGGAATTTTACAAAGATGCCCTGGGTCTTCTCCCAGTGAGAGAAAAAAATGCGGAGGATGCGTCTTTTAAATTGGTCTATTTGGGGGACGGACATTCCGAATTCACACTGGAGTTAACTTGGCTGAGAGATCGAACGAAACCCTATGACTTAGGAGAGCAGGAATTTCATCTGGCCTTTACCACCGATGAATACGAGGCTTTCCACGAACGCCACAAAGCGATGGGATGTATTGCTTTTGAGAATCCTGCCATGGGGATTTATTTTATCACGGACCCTGACGGCTATTGGATTGAAATCGTTCCTGAAAAATAAAACGTATTGTGTAACTATTCAGCCATAACAGCTTGGATTAGCTGCTATGCAGCTAAATCCTCGCTTATGGCTAAGCGCCATATGCTGATAAGAGCAAAACTCTTCTGCAAGCAAGCTCACTCCGAATTTTTGTTCTTATTAGCCGCATGGCTGAATAGTTATCATATTGCTGAATTTTTGTAAAAGACTTCTATACATTTGTCGGCTTTTTGTGTTATGATAGTAAAAATACACAAAATCAGGAAGGAGATATTCTAATGGTGTACAAAAAATTTGAAGAACTCTTGGCTCTGGTTGACACAAAAGCCGACAAAAAGACGGTGGCATTGGTGAGAGCGGAAGATGACCATGCCCTCGAGGCAGTCGCAGAGGTTGTCAAAAAAGGGCTGATCGATGCTGTCTTGGTAGGTAACCGGGAAGCAATCAAAAAGACAGCCGAGAAAATAGGTTTTTCTGTCACCGACGACCAGATTGTTGACGCAGAAGATTCAGAGTCCGCAGCGGCAGAAGGAGTAAAACTCATCAGAGAAGGCAGAGCAGATTTCCTGATGAAAGGAAAATTGGAGACTTCCCAGATGCTCCGGCCAGTGGTAAATAAACAGACTGGGCTGAACAAAGGTGGAGTCATGAGCCATGTGTCCCTCACTGAAGTTCCCGCCTATCACAAGATGGTGTTGACCACTGACGGCGGTATGCTGCCTTATCCGACTCTAGAGCAGAAAAAGCACATCATCGAAAATGCAGTGTACGTGATGAACCGTCTGGGGTACGAAGAGCCCAAGGTATGTGTGCTCGCAGCGTCTGAGACACCAAACCCCAAAATGCCGGAATCCATGGAAGCAGCCGCACTCAAAGAGATGAATCAAAAAGGTGAGATCGAAAATTGTATCGTGGAAGGTCCTATCTCCTTTGATTTGGCTATGGTAAAAGAAAAAGCCGAAATAAAGGGATACGAAAGTCCTTGTGCAGGAGACGCGGATATCCTGATCGTTCCCAACATTCATGCTGGAAATATTCTTGGCAAGTGTCTCATAGAGATGGCAAACTCTAAGATGGCAGGATTGATTGTGGGAGCTCAGTGTCCCATTGTTCTCACTTCAAGAGGAGCTTCCTCCGAGGAGAAATTCAATTCTTTGATGTTGGCATGCATTGTGAGCGGCAAGTAAAAGGCTGCTCTTTGTTACTCATTTTCATGCACGATGCACAAAGCATGATTTTGAACATGCATTTCTTATAAATACTGAAGAAGCTTTTGATAGCTGAATCAAGTACATCCAAAATTATAGGGGGTTTACAGATGAACAACAATAAGAGATGGAGTTATCTGATTGCTGGAACAGTTATGCTTTTGTTTCTGGGGTTGATCTATGCCTGGTCCATTTTCAAGGCTCCTTTCAATGAAATTTATACGGATTGGACAGAATCACAGCTGTCCTTGACCTTCACCATATCCATGATATTTTTCTGTCTCGGAGGATTTTTCTCAGGAATACTCCTGAAAAAGTTCCCGGCGAGAATCGTGCTGTGGTTTTCCGCAGCTTTGCTGTTTATTGGATTTTTTGGAGTATCCAGATTAAATCCAGAGCAGTCTCGATCAAGTCTTATGCTTTTGTACGTCATGTATGGATTTTTCTGCGGAGGTGGTGTCGGCATTGGTTACAACGCCGTCATCAGTACAGTCAATAAATGGTTTGTGGACCGTCCAGGAATTGCCTCAGGTCTGATGCTGATGGGCTTTGGACTCGGTGGTATCATTCTGGGAAGTGCAGTGAACACTATGATCAAAGCTGTGGGACTGTTCACCACATTTTTGCTATTGGCAGTGATTGTGACCGTCATCTTAATTCTGGGTTCCTTCTTCATGAAAACACCGCCGAAAGTTGCCTCCAAAAACATGGAGTCGTCGGCAGAAGAAATTCCCAGCACCACGACCGCCGAAATGTTAAAGTCGCCTGCGTTCTGGCTGTTTGTAATCTGGGCAATTCTGCTGAATTCCGCCGGTCTTTTGGTAATCAACAGTGCGGCTACCATTGCGATTGCCTTTGGTGCTCCGGCAGTCGTCGGTCTAGTCGTCTCACTGTGCAACGGTGCCGGAAGAGTGATTATGGGAAGTTTTTTCGATAAGTTCGGCCCAAAACCGTCTTTGTTCCTAAATGTTTGCTTTACGTTCTCTGCCGGCCTTTTCCTGTTTTTAGGCGCGGTAAAACTAGGGATTCCTTTTATCTTAATCGGTCTTCTAATCGCGGGAATTGCTTATGGGAGCACTCCTACGCTGGGGTCTGCTTTTGTGCACAGACAGTTCGGCCCGAAATATTATCCGGTGAATTTCAGCCTCTCAAACTTTGCTCTGATTCCAGCTGCAATCATCGGTCCTATGATCTCTAGTATACTGATTGAACGTTCTGGTGGTGCCTATGATTCCACCTTTATCATGATTATGTTGCTGGCCATTATCGCTTTGGTTGTATATCTGGTCTTAAATAGATATCTCAAAAAGTCTTGACTTCATTAGGTTTCCATGCTATTATTATCAAGTATGCCGCACAAAGAGGTTCTAAGAGCCGCGAGGCCACCGTATTTGGCGAGTAATGTTTATAGGAGGTGCCATATGTACGCAATTATTGCAACAGGTGGTAAACAGTACAAAGTATCCGAAGGCGATATCATTAAGGTTGAGAAACTTGGTGTGGAAGCCGGAGAAACTGTTACTTTCGGTGATGTCCTTGCAGTCAGCAATGACGGTCTGAAAGTGGGCAGCGATGTGGCAAATGCCAGCGTTACCGCTTCTGTAATTGAAAATGGCAAAGGTAAAAAAATTGTCGTTTACAAATACAAGAGAAAAACTGGATATCACAAGAAAAACGGACACAGACAGCAGTACACCAAAGTTAAGATCGAAAAGATCAACGCTTAATCCGCTGTCAGTATTATGATTCGTGTAACAGTTGAAAAAAGCAATGACACATACGTAAGCTTTCGTTCAAAAGGACATGCTGGTTACGCCCCAGCAGGAGAGGACATCGTATGCGCGGCAGTCTCCGCGTTGATTATCACGACTGTCAACTCCATAGAGACTTTCACAGAGGATGCTATGGAGTTGAAGGAAGATGACGGATATCTGTTCTTTCGATTCACGGGTGTGGTCAGTGCTCAGACCAGATTGCTGATGGATTCGTTGGTATTAGGACTGAGTCAGATTCAGGAAAGCTGCGATAATAAGTATTTAGAGGTAATAACCAAGGAGGTGTAAGGCCATGATGAAAATGAACCTTCAGCTTTTTGCTCATAAGAAAGGAGTTGGTTCTACCAAAAACGGTAGAGATTCCGAGTCCAAGAGATTAGGTGCGAAAAGAGCGGACGGACAGTTTGTAAAAGCTGGTAATATTCTTTACAGACAGCGTGGAACCAAGATTCATCCAGGTTTAAACGTGGGATGCGGTAGAGATTATACTTTGTATGCTTTGACAGATGGTGTTGTGAGATATACCAGAAAAGGAAGAGATAAGAAACAGGTTTCTATCGTTCCGGTATCTGAGTAAGCAGTAACAGGAGGCTTCAAATCGTTCAGGTTTGGAGCCTTTTATGATGCAAGAAGGAGGTAAGCATGTTTGCAGACAGAGCAAAGATAATCATCCGGTCTGGAAAGGGCGGAGACGGCCATGTGAGTTTTCGGCGAGAACTGTACGTCCCCAACGGAGGACCAGACGGCGGGGACGGCGGAAAAGGCGGCGACGTGATTTTTGAGGTGGATAAAGGTCTCAATACTCTGACTGACTATCGTCACCGTAGAAAATTTCATGCTCAGGACGGAGAGCCGGGCGGTAAACGCCGCTGCCACGGGGCCAATGGAGGAGATATTATTCTAAAAGTTCCAGAAGGAACCGTTGTGACGGAAGCCCAGAGTGGAAAAGTGATCGCCGATATGTCAGGAGAAAATACCCGTCAGATCATTTTGAGAGGCGGCCGTGGCGGCAAAGGAAATATGCACTATGCTACCGCTACCATGCAGGTGCCGAAATATGCTCAGCCTGGACAGCCTGCCCAGGAGCTGGAAGTAAAATTGGAATTAAAAGTGATTGCTGATGTGGGACTCGTAGGCTTCCCCAATGTGGGAAAATCTACCTTTCTGTCCAGAGTGACCAATGCACAGCCTAAGATTGCCAATTACCATTTCACAACTCTAAGTCCAAATCTGGGGGTTGTGGACCTTGATAACAGTGGTTTCGTCATTGCAGATATTCCTGGCTTGATCGAGGGAGCGTCTGAAGGTGTCGGTCTAGGCCATGAATTTTTGCGCCACATCGAGCGTACTCGCGTAATCATCCACATTGTTGATGCTGCTTCCACGGAAGGGAGAGACCCAATCGACGACATTTATAAGATTAACCGGGAGCTGGAAGCCTACAATCCAGAAATCGCCAAACGTCCCCAGGTAATCGCAGCCAATAAAATTGACGCTATTTACGATGAGACGGACAGTCCGGTAGAACTTTTAAAGATGGAATTTGAGCCCCAGGGCGTCAAAGTCTTCCCCATCTCGGCAGTCAGCGGGGAAGGTGTCAGAGAGCTTCTCTATCACGTACAGTCTCTGTTAAATTCCACAGAACAAAAGCCAATTGTTTTCGAACAAGAATTTTTCCCGGAGGACGTCCTCATCACAGAAAATCTGCCCTACACAGTCACGGTGGACGAAACGGATGCCCACACTTACATCGTAGAAGGCCCAAAGATCGAGAAGATGCTGGGGTATACCAATCTGGACTCCGAAAAGGGCTTCGCCTTTTTCCAGCGTTTCTTAAAGGACAGCGGTATTTTGCAGGACTTAGAAAAAGAAGGAATTCAGGAAGGCGACACTGTCCGCATGTACGGATTTGAATTTGACTATTATAAGTAGAGAGGTAACAGTATGACAAGTAAACAAAGAGCCTACCTAAAAGGGCTGGCGATGAAGATAGAGCCAATTCTTCAATTGGGTAAAAATGGTGTGACTCCGGAAAATACTGCCTCTGTGAATGAGGCGCTAGAGGCCAGGGAGCTGATTAAAATTTCCGTGCTACAAAATTGTCTGTACGATCCCCGTGAGATGGCCGAAGTACTTGCAGAGCGCACACAGTCACAGGTGGTGCAGGTGATTGGCAAAAAAATTATCTTGTACAGAGAAGGAAAAAAAGAGAAAAAGAAAATAGAGCTTCCCCGCTGAAAGAGGATAGAGTATGAGCCAGACAAGAGACGAAAAACGCAGAAGAATCGGAATCATGGGGGGAACCTTCGACCCTATCCATATCGGTCATCTGATTTTAGGTGAGAAGGCATATGAACAATTAGGTCTGGAAAAAGTTCTATTTATGCCTTCTGGAAATCCGCCACACAAAAGACACCGAGCAGGCAGAGCTAGCGACGAGCAAAGAGTAGAGATGGTAGCTAGGGCCATCGCAGGAAACAGCCATTTTGAGCTTTCTACTGTGGAAATGCATGAAGATGGGTATTCCTATACTTACCGGACTTTAGAACAGTTAAATCACGCAAATACAGACGTAGAATACTATTTTATCATTGGAGCAGATTCTCTGTTTAATCTGGACAGCTGGATGAAGCCAGAGCGTATCTGTGCCGCATGTACAATGGTCGTAGCTACCCGTAATCACACCTCTGTCTCTAAGATCAACAGTGAGATGGCACGGCTTAGCCAAAAGTACCAGGGTAGATTCCTCAGACTGGACACTCTGAATATCGATGTCTCCTCAGAAATGCTCCGAAGCTGGGTACAGAGGGGAAAAAGTATTCGATATTACTGTACAGATTCCGTAGTCTCCTATATCGAGGAGCAGAAAATATATAGAACGCCAAAGGAGTGAATTTCATGGCGATATATGATCTGTATCAAATGCAGAAAAAACTAGAAAAATATTTGGATGAAAATCGTTTTCTCCATACGTTAGGAGTCATGTATACCTGTGCCGCTCTGGCAATGGTTCACGACTGTGATCTAGTGGACGCGCAGGTGGCAGGGCTGCTCCATGACAGCGCAAAATGTATCCCCAACAAAAAAAAGCTGAGTATGTGCGCGAAATATGGAATTTCCATCACAGAATTTGAGAGAGAGCACCCCTTTTTGATTCACGCAAAGCTCGGGGCCTACATTGCCAAAGAAAAATATGGTATTCAAAATCCGGAAATTCTAAGCGCAATCACTTGGCACACAACTGGAAAACCAAAGATGTCCAAGTTGGAGAAAATCGTCTATGTTGCGGACTATATTGAGCCCCAAAGAGACAAAGCACCGCATCTTGACTCCATACGCAGACTTGCCTTTCAAGATTTAGATGAATGTATTCATGAAATTTTAAAGGATACATTAGCTTATCTGGATGGCGGACCCGGGGATATTGACAATGCTACGAGAGAAGCATATAGTTATTATCATGAAATCCATCAAAATCGAAAACAGGAGGAAGAGAATGAGTATAGGAAAAGAAATGGCTAGGACAGCCTGCAAAGCTCTAGACGAAAAGAAGGCTCTGGATTTAAAAATCATCGATATCGCAGAGGTTTCCACAATCGCAGATTACTTTGTTATCGCCAGCGGCAGTAACCAAAATCAAGTGCAGGCCATGGTCGACAACGTGGAAGAGAAGCTCGCAAAAGCAGGCTACGAGCCAAAGCAAATCGAAGGCACACGCAGTTCCAGTTGGATTCTGATGGATTATGGAGATCTGATTGTCCATGTGTTTGACGAGGAAAACCGCCTTTTCTACGATTTGGAAAGAATCTGGAGAGACGGAAAAGAAATTGATCTGGAAGCATTAGCAGAAGAGTAGTAGTTTACTGTAATTATATTATGTAAACAAAAGCAACAACTGTAATTTCATTTACAGCTGTTGCTTTTTTATGTAATGTCTCACTCAAATAGACGGAACACACCGAACACTTTTCCCAAAATCTTAAATTCCTGATCGGAATCCACAATGATCGGTTCCATGGTATCATTCTCAGGTTGGAGTCGATAACAATTTTTTTCTTTGTAGAAGCGTTTTACGGTGGCTTCTTCTCCTAAAAGAGCCACAACAATTTCTCCGTTCTGCGCGTCTGGCTGTTGTTGTACCAGCACTTGGTCTCCATCGAGAATTCCAGCATTGACCATACTTTCTCCCTGGACATTCAGAATAAAACACTGTTGGTTTGGCATAAACTCAGCAGGCACAGGAAAGTAGCTCTCGATGTTTTCCACTGCCAGAATAGGCTGACCGGCAGTCACTGTCCCCACAACCGGTACATTCACCATCTCCCGGCGTAGAAGATTAAAGTTGTCGTCTAAGATCTCAATGGTCCGGGGCTTCGTCGGATCACGGCGTATGTAACCGTTTTTCTCTAACGTCTCCAAATGTGCGTGCACAGAGGAGGTGGATTTCAGCTCTACCGCCTCACAAATTTCTCGGACGGAAGGCGGAAAGCCTCGATTCAAAATTTCGTTTTTTATGTACTCTAATATTTCTCTTTGTTTATCTGTAATTTTTCCATATCCCATGACAGGCTCCTCCATATCAAGATTTCTTATCTACGTATTATATATTTTTTATCATACCATATTTTTTGCCTGAATGCAAACAGACATTCGAGAAAATACTGATCGAGCAAGAAAATTACAATGGCAATTACTTTTTCTTATTCTTTCATTATATTTTTTAATTTCCATTCCGGTAATCTCATCTTATATAATGATATTTACAGAAAGTCGACATATCATGATGAGAGAGGAGAGGGGATATGGAAAACGAAAAAATTTTGGTGATCAACCCGGGCTCAACGTCCACAAAAATTGCTGTCTACAAAGGGGAATGCTCCCAATGGTCCGAGAGTATTCCCCACAGTTTAGAAGAATTAAGCAATTATACTTGTATCTACGATCAGCTAGAAATGAGAAAATCGTTGATTCAAAACTGCCTAGAAAAGCATGGAGAAGCCATGGAATCGTTTGCCGCGGTCGCAGCTCGAGGAGGCAACATGCCCGCAGTACATGCAGGAGCTTATGAAGTGAATGATTATATGGTAAATTTTCTTCACTATACGCCTGGTGACCAGCACGCTTCCAATATGGCGGCTCAGTTAGCTCTAGATTTGGCATCTCCTCAGGGGATTAAGGCATACACCTACGACGCTGTGACGGTAGATGAATTGTTGCCTGTAGCTGCTATGACAGGCCTAAAGGGAATCCCAAGGCAGGCTCGCGGCCACAATCTAAACACACGTGCTGCAGCGCTGACTTTCTGCAAAAACCACGATTTGAATTACGCCGATACCAATATGATTGTAGCCCATCTAGGAGGGGGCATCACCATCAACCTCCACAGCGAAGGAAGGATGATCGACATGGTGATGGATCAGGAAGGACCTTTTTCACCAGAGCGTGCCGGAGGCCTTCCCACCTACACCGTGGTGGATATGGCCTATAGCGGAAAATACACAAGAGAAGAGCTGATGAAAAGGCTTCAGAGAACTGGAGGGCTGATCTCATATTTTGGGACCTCTGATTTAAGGGAGGTGGAAAAACTCATTGAGAACGGAGACGAAGAGGCTGCCTTCGTGGAGGAAGGAATGGCTCTGGCAATTGCCAAGAGTATTGCGAAATTGGCGCCCACAGTGGAGGGAAAGGTCGATTACATCATCCTCACCGGAGGTCTCGCGCATTCTAAGAGGCTGACGGACCTGATTCAGAAAAAAATTGCATTTTTGGCTCCGGTCGCCATACTGCCTGGGGAAAATGAAATGCAGGCATTGGCTGAGGGAATTCTAAGAGTACTCAGAAAAGAAGAGACCGCCCATATTTTGCAGCCTTGAAATACTAAGCCACACAGAAAAAAACAGTTGAAGTTTTTCTTTGTGTGGCTTATAATTAAAAATACATCTATACGACAAACCCAGGTTTTTCAAATAGATGTATCGTTATTTCAAAGGAGGCGCTTTTAAGTATGGAAAAACGAATTACTTATCATGAACAGACCGATGTAAAAAATACTCTGAAACTTCGAGAAATTTTAAAAACCCTTCCGCCTTTTTGCCGTGATTATTTCCGAGCGCTAGAGGCCACTACAACCACCAAAACGCGAATCTCCTACGCCTATGATATCCGCGTCTTCTTCCAATATCTCTTAGAGGAAAATCCTACGTTCAAAAACCGCCCCATGGACCAGTTCACCGTGGATATCCTAGACCAGCTCCAGGTTCTGGATATCGAGGAATACCAGGAATATCTAAAAGTATATCAAAACCAAAATAAGACTACCACCAACGGTGAGCGCGGATTAAAGAGAAAGATGTCCTCCTTGCGCAGCTTTTATGCTTACTATTATAAAAGGGAAATGATAGAGACGAATCCCACTTTGTTGGTAGATATGCCTAAACTCCACCAAAAAGCAATTACTCGGTTGGACGCTGACGAAGTAGCTCTGCTCTTAGACTACATCGAACACGCCGGCGATGAGCTGACCGGACAAAAAAAGGTGTACTACGAAAAGACCAAGGAACGCGATTTGGCACTTGTCACTCTTCTACTGGGCACAGGGATTCGAGTGTCGGAATGTGTGGGGCTGGATGTGGAAGATCTAGATTTTAAGAACAATGGAATCAAAGTCACGAGAAAAGGCGGTGGCGAGATGATTGTCTATTTTGGCAGTGAAGTGGAGGCTGCTCTTCGTCGTTATCTGAAGGCACGGGATAATATTACTCCCGTGGTAGGCCACGAACACGCACTCTTCTACTCCACTCAAAGAAAACGCCTAGGAGTTCAGGCTGTGGAAAATTTGGTTAAAAAATACGCCTCCCAGATCACCACCACAAAAAAAATCACACCTCATAAACTGAGGAGCACCTATGGCACTGCCCTCTACCAAGAAACTGGAGACATCTATTTAGTAGCTGATGTCTTAGGGCATCGGGACGTAAATACAACCAAAAAACACTATGCCGCCATTGATGACAGCCGCAGAAGAAAGGCTGCCTCTGCGGTTACACTGCGGGAGAAATAACATTTCGATGGATACGGATGCCATCCTGCGTCTGACAGAACAAGGCATCAAATTTACACAACAAGTTAAAATATGTGAGAGCCGTCATGACAGCCCATGATTTCTTTGAATCAAAGCTGCCTTGACGGCTCTTCTTTATTATTCTTATTCTGTCTAATGTTTTGGTTCTGTCACATAATCCAGTGGATCTACATAAGAACCGTTGGCTTTCACTCCAAAGTGCAGATGCGGTCCCGTGGAATTACCTGTGGAGCCCACATAACCGATCAGCTGCCCTTTGCTCACCCTATCTCCCACTTTCAACCCAGGAGCAAACTTGCTCTGATGCATGTACTGGGTTTCCAACGCTTTCCCATTGAGTGTTCCGTGGGAAATCTGAATATAGTAGCCTGCAGAAGAACTGTACTGACGGATAACAATAGTTCCGGAAGCCGCCGCATAGATCGGAGTTCCACTGTTCGCTGCAATATCAATGCCCATGTGATTGGTGGAGCCAATTCCCCCCGGTGAATCTCTGCCTCCGAAATAACTAGAGATGTAAGACCAACTCTTGAGCGGCCAGGCTAGAGTATTGGCTTGATTTACTTTTCCTTCTTCCCACACTCCATCGCTTCCCATATAATGTGTGGAATCCACCCAGGTGTTTCTGGCCATTATGCCCGTACTCTCATAAAAGTAATACAGTTTTTTATTGATGTGATTAAATCCTGTCAAAGCAAATCCATACCGTTTACTGAAATAATACCGGTCTCCTCCGATGTCCTGCCAACCTAAAAGTAGAGCACCGCTGGAGCTTGCGTAATAAATTTTACCACCCTTTTTTACCCACTGGCTCGCGTAAGCGGCGCCATTGCTGCCAAAGTAGTAAAATTTACCGTTAATCTTCATAAGGCCAGTCTGGCGTACACCGGTGGATGGGTCGAAATAATACAACTTTTTATTAATACGATTCGCACCTGTGAGCATATGCCCGTCTTTACTGTAGAAATAGCGGTATTCTCCCTTGGAGTTCTTCAACCAGCCTTCCGCCCTCCAGCCATTGTAACGGACATAACGTTTATATGTCTTTCCATTTTCCTTAGAGGTAATCCAACAACTCTTTAACATGTGGCCGTCTTTACGGTAAAAATAGTAAGTATGCCCGTCTTTATAGTCCAGCCACCCGCCTTTGTACAGCTTGCCGTTCTTGTCATAGTAGTATTTTTTACTACCGATCGTGACGATGGTATTCTGTGCCCTTCTGCCGGAGCTCTGGAAATAATACTCCGCTGAGTCAATGTTCTGCTTTCCAGTGCGCATCACGCCGTCGTCACCGAAATAATAATAATTTCCGGCCTGGGTCTTAAACCATCCAGTCTGCATATAGCCGTGCACAGAATTGAAATAGTATTTCTTTCCGCCGATTGTGCGCAGTCCTGTATACCGCACACCGGTAGACGGTTCAAAATAATATTTCTTATGGTTAATGCTGTTCCAGCCTGTGAGCATATGGCCATCCTTGCGGTAGAAATAGCGGTATTCTCCCTTAGAATCCTTCAGCCAACCACTTTTGTACAGCTTTCCTTCTTTATCGTAATAATACTTTTTTCCTTTTACTGTGACAATCTCATCTTGAGTCATTCTTCCAGAACTCTTGAAGTAATACTGTACAGATTCGATTTCTTGAACACCGGTACGCATGACACCATCGTCGCCGAAATAATAATAGTTTCCTGCCGATGTCTTATACCATCCAGTCTGCATATAGCCATGCACAGAATTAAAATAGTAGGTTTTCCCACCTATTTTCGTCTTCCCCTTTGCTTTCTGTCCGTCGATATAGTAATACTTCTTACCGTTTTCCGTGACCCAGCCATTTTGCTTTTTCACAGCCGCGGCGTGAACTGTCACCTCCGCATATGACATTGTGCCTAAACCAAAGCACAGCATAAGAATAAGAAACAGACCATACACATAATTTCTTTTCTTCATACTCTCACCCTCTTCGTTGTTTTAATTTTGGTTTGCTCCCATTCCAATCTATCCCATCAGCGATTCATCCAGAATCACTGTAAATGGGCCATCGTTTTCCAGACTCACCTTCATGTGTTCCCCAAAACATCCTGTCTGGACTACGGAAACCTGTTCCCTGGCTTTTTCTACCATATACTCATAGAGCTCATTCGCCATGTCCGGCGCTCCGGCTTCTATGAAACTGGGACGGTTTCCTTTCCTGCAGTTCGCGTAGAGCGTAAATTGTGAGATCATCAGCAGCTGTCCCTTCACATCGCTCAAAGACAAGTTTGTCTTGTCATTTTCATCCTCAAAAATTCTAAGGCCTAGCATCTTCTTTAAATACTTATCAGCAGTCTGTCGGTCGTCATTTTGTCCGACACCGATCAGCACCACAAAGCCTTTTTCAATTTTCCCCACTACTTTTTCATTTACTGTCACGCTCGCGTGATTTACTCTCTGTATCACCATTCTCATGATTTTCTTCTTTCTCCTCCGCTCTCTTTTTATGACTGTGATGTTTTTTCCTCAAATTTAAATTCTCCATCTTCTGAGGCTGCAAAGTCTTAGGATCTAGACAGTCAATATTATAATAATCCACTGCATCCGTCGGCAGTTTTCTCTTTTTCAGAGACCTTCGAATAATTTTCCAGGTCATCGCGTACAACACCGCACAAACCGGCACTCCTACAAACATGCCAAAAATTCCGAACAGTCCGCCTCCCATTAAAATTGCCAGGATCACCATGAAACTGGACAGTCCTGTGGACTCTCCTAGAATTTTCGGTCCTAAAATGTTTCCGTCAAACTGCTGAAGCGCGAAAACAAAAATCACAAAATAGATACACTGTATTGGGTCCACCAATAAAATCAGGATGGCACTGGGAATCGCTCCCAGATAGGGACCGAAAAATGGAATTACATTTGTCACACCTACGACGACGCTGATCAATGTGGCGTAAGGAGTTCCGATCAGATTGGTCCCTATATAGCAGAGAATCCCAATAATCAGAGAGTCCAGAAGTTTACCATTGATAAAGCCGCCGAAAGTTTTGTGGGTGAATCTCATGCTGCGAATCACCACATTTGCCCTTTCCGGGGATAAAAAAGAGTAGAGCCACATCTTGCTCTTGGCTACAAACCCTTCTTTGTCGGCCAAAATATAAACCGATACGATCGCTCCGATCAATAAATTTTTCAGCACATTGAGCATGTCAAAAACGCCCTCTGAGAAATTCTGCAACGTCTCTTGCAGTTTAGGCAGAATATTACCAGTGAGATAGGCCTCAATCTTCACAGAATACTGGCTGAGAAATTCTTGAAAAAAAGAATGGAGCTGAGAATTCCCTTCTAAAACATCATTAATCCATTTCTGTGCGCTTAAAATATAACTTGGAAAATTATAGATAATATTCACAATGCTTCGTATTAGCTCAGGCAACAGCATCATCAGCAGTGAATAGATAATACAGCACATAAATACGAGAGAAAGCAAAATACTCACATAGCGCACCACGCTCTTTATGCGTTTGGAGAGATGAAAATGCCTGTGCTCTAGGAATCGAAAGAATACCTTTCTCTCCAGAAAATTGGTGATTGGACAAATCAGATAAGCAATCGCGGCTCCATAGAGGATTGGCATAAGTATATGAAGAAAAATACTGATACCGCGAATTAAAACGCCCATCTGGAAAATTCCGAAATAAAAAAGCATACTGGCTGCCACTACGACAAACCCAGTTACACCCCAATACAAGTATTTGTTATCCCAACGGAATTTCATAACCAACCTCCACTTTTAGAAATAGCTGGTAAAATTATAACATGAATTTTAATATTTGTCACAGATTTTTAAATTTTTTCCTATCTTTTTTAACATAAATTCGATATAATAAACTCGTTGTCGTATCGAGCGATACTGGGATAAAAAAACTAATTTTGAGGGTTTTCCCAGTTCCGCAAAAAACTATGGAGGATAAATACAAGATATGAAATATCAACAGTTGTTGAGCATCACTAGAAAAGCAGTCGATGAATTTCACCTGATAGAAAAAGGAGACAAAATCGCTGTGGGAATCTCCGGCGGAAAAGACAGTCTGACACTCTTATATGCATTGGCAGGGTTGAGACGTTTTTATCCAAATCCTTTTGAGCTAGAAGCAATCACAGTGGACATGGGATTTGGAGATTTCCACACGGATAAAATACAGCAGCTTTGTGACAAATTGGAAGTTCCCTACACTGTTGTTCCTACAGAGATTTCTAAAATCATCTTTCAGGACAGAAAAGAAAGCAACCCCTGTTCTCTATGTGCCAAGATGAGAAAAGGGGCGCTTAATGAGGTTGCAAAAAAATTAAATTGTAATAAAATCGCCTATGCCCACCACAAGGATGATGTGGTAGAAACCATGCTGCTCTCGTTAATTTTTGAAGGGCGCTTCCACACGTTCTCCCCGATGACTTATTGGGACCGCATGGATCTCACACTCATCCGTCCTCTCTTGTATGTCGATGAGGCGGATATCATCGGTTTCAAAAACAAATACGATCTTCCTGTGGAGAAGAGCGCCTGTCCCGCTGACGGCAATACCAAACGCGAATACGCGAAAGATCTTCTGCGCACGTTAAATCTGGAAAATCCAGGCGTCAAGCAAAGAATGTTCACCGCCATTTTGAATGCAGACTTGAAAGGCTGGCCTACAAGGTACTCTCGAAAATCTTGATCGCCTCCACAATGGCCTTGACGGAACCGTCGATTCCAAATTTTCCACTGTCCACACAGAGATGATAGCTGGACGCCTCTCCCCATTTCTTATTCGTATAATAATTATAGTAGCTAGAACGACTCTTATCTGTCTTTAAGATCACATCTTTTGAAGCACTTGCCTTCTTGTCGTATTTCTCTGAGATTCTCTTGATCCTTTGATCTAAATCACAGTGAATAAAGACACTGAAGGCATTCTTCATGTCTGCGAGCGCATAATCTGCACACCTGCCTACCATAACACAGGGGCCTTCCGCAGCCAGCTTCTTGATGGCGTCAAACTGCGCTAAAAAAACTTTGTGGTTCATGGGCATGTCTGTAAAGGCCGCGGAGGAATATCCAAAAGAATAGGTATCCATCACTAGAGAGTACAGAAAACTGTTGGTGGGCTTTTCATCATGATTTTCAAACAATTCCTTACAGATTCCGCTGTCATTGGCTGCATGTTCCAACAATTCCTTGTCATAACATTTTATCCCAAAAATCCGTGCAACCTCCTGACCAATCTGTCTTCCGCCGCTTCCGTACTGTCTTCCAATCGTAATAATCGCATTTGTTTTCATATCGGTCACTCCCTTCACCAAAACCCTTGCTGTCCTGATAGCAAAAGGACTTTCACGCATTAACGCGACAAGGCCATTCCTATTGTATAAAAACATTATACAATACTTTTTGTTGGATTTCCATTTATTTTCTTAATTTTTCCAACATTTTTTGAAAATACTCTGGCAAAGGTGCCTCAAATTCGACATATTTTTCATAATATGGATGTGTAAATCCTAAAACCATGGCGTGCAGAGTCTGTCCCTGAAGTTCATAGGGGTTCTTAGAAGAACCATAAACAGTGTCTCCTAGCAGAGGATGTCCAATACTGCTCAGATGCACCCGTATCTGATGCGTTCGCCCGGTCTCTAGCCGACACTCTATATAAGTAGCCTTCCCAAAACGTTCCAGCACTCTGTAATGGGTCACTGCATCTTTTCCATTCTTAAAGTTGATCGACATCTTTTTTCGGTCCACAGGATGCCGCCCGATGGGGCCTTCCACAGTTCCCTCGTCAGCGGACAAATTGCCGGTTACAATTGCCCGATACCTGCGGGTAATTGTGTGCTCAGCAAGCTGAACCGCAAGATTTCGGTGCGTTTGATCGTCTTTACAGACTACCAGAGCTCCGGTGGTATCCTTGTCAATTCGATGAACAATGCCGGGACGAAGCACCCCATTAATTCCTGACAGTTGTCCTTTACAGTGAAACAGGACGCCGTTCACCAGCGTCCCACTGTAATGTCCTGGACAGGGATGTACGACCATCCCCTTGGGTTTGTTGATGACCAGCAGATAGGGGTCTTCATAGAGAATATCCAGCGAAAGATCTTCCGGCTCTATATCCGGCTCCCTGCTTTTGGGCATCTGAAAGTAAATCTCATCCCCGCATTGCAAGCGGTCGCTCGCCTTCGCGACCTTCCCACCGATAAATACTCCCCCGTCTTTCAAAAGTTTCTGAAAATAGGAACGAGAGATCTCCGGCATCACCCGTGCTAAATATTTGTCGATTCTTTGATTCTCATCCTGCTCTTCGGCTTTCAGCCATACATTCTCTGAGTCACTCATCTACTTCGTCTCCATTTTAGAAAAGAATAGTCTTCCTCTTTGTACACCACAAGTACGTTGAACAGCATCAAAATGCCTCCGATGACCACGCAGCAGTCCGCCACGTTGAAGATAGGAAAATGAATGAGGGAGAAATAGATAAAGTCCACGACATACTTGTGTAAAATTCTGTCCACGAGGTTTCCCAGAGCACCGGCTGCCAGCAAAACTGCCATCAGGCGAAACAGCCAATATTTTTTCTCTAATGGCAGTCGGTAGTAAAAATAGGCTGCTATCACCAGAAACACACAGCACAGCAGAATAAACAGCCACTGTTGGTTCTGCAAAATCCCAAATGCCGCTCCTCTGTTCTCCAAGTATTGAAATTCCAGCACTCCTGGAATAAGCTCCACACTTTCCTTTCCCTTCAAGTTCCTCACCGCCAGCAGTTTTGTTCCCTGATCTGCCAGAAAAAAGAGAAGAAATCCTAAAATTCCTTTGATTATCGCTGTCTTTTTTGTCATTTTTTGCTCCTACTTATAGATATCTTTTCACTGAAACACGGTATCTCCCCTTTTTTGTCTGAGTCAGGATTTGCTCATAGATGAATCGTCCTTTCTGTCGGACAGAAATCAGGTCCTTCTCTCTTGGGGTATAGCCATTAGATGTGATCTGCCGTCCATTGACAAATACCTTTCCTCCTTCAATGAACGGAGTGATTCTGCTTCTGGACTCGCCGAAAGCCAGTGCAATTAGGACATCCAGACGAATAGAGGGAACGGTTCCTTGGATCTCCCGGAATTTGGGTTGTGGAAGCTCCTCCATCTCCATAACCTGAACCGTCAGGACCGCCGTATGTCTCACCCGTGTCAAGTTGTCTTGAATAAAGCCTGCCATCGTCTCCTTACAGAAACAGTACGCTCCAGTTTCATCAATCAGCAGATCTCCGAGCATGGAACGTTCCAGTCCCAAATTCAGCAGAGCTCCTAAGTAGTCTCTGTGGGACAGCTTTTCTGAGAACTTTAGAGAAAGAGGCTGTATTTTAAGGCAGACTATGGGATAGCTCAGTATCTCCTCCATAAGGTAAGAAAGAGCATCAGGGAGAAATGCTGCCATCTGACGCTCTGCCAAATCATAGCCGCCGAAGGTACAAACCGTCACTGGAAGGCTCCCCGAAATCAAGCTATGAATCTTATGTAGTTCATCCAGATTCAGAAAATCCGTATACAACACAATATCTCTGTTGTAGGCACGGCTTGCCAAATCTTTCATTCGTTTTTCAAATAACAAATCTTTATCCATGTATCAATATCCTGTCCTCATGGATGGTACCGCTCCGTTTAAAATATTCTGGAAATCTCCCGTGATGTCCACGTTATACGGAGTCAGAATAAAAATATAGCTGGACACTTTCTGCAGGCTGCCGCCCAGAGAATAACAAGCACCGGAAGTAAAATCAATAATCCTCTGTGCCAGTTCCACGTCCATTCCTTCCAGATTCAACACAACCGTAGAATTGTCAACCAATGTGTCCGCGATTTCCCTGGTATCTTCCATGGAAGCAGGTTTGATTACACAGACTTCCATTGTCTGATTATGGCTGGCTTTCTTGGAGTTGCGCATTGGAGTAATTTTAGACGGTGCCGGTCTGGAAGCCTGCCTTGTGGGCCTCTCTACAACTTTAGAAGCTGCCGCTGTCTTAGATGCTCTTTTTGAGGCTCTCTCCACTGGCTCGTCATCAAAATCATCCATGTCCTCATCGAACTCAAGGTCTTTCTTCTTAGAAAATTTATCAAAGAACTTTTTTCGCGGTTTTTCTTCTATCTCATCAAAATCGTCGTCCAGAATATCGTCATCTAAAAAATCATCGTCCTCAAAGTCATCGTTTAATTTAATGGCATCTAAAAACTTATCAAAAACACCCATTTTTAATCTCCATTTCCTAGTCTTATCGTGAATAATCACGTGCGCCGAAAATACCGGTTCCTACACGTACCATGGTTGCCCCTTCTTCAATCGCTACTTCATAATCATTGGTCATTCCCATACTCAGCACACTCATAGTAACATTATTAATGTTTTTGGCCGTAATGTCAACACTTAATTTTTTCAAACTTCGAAAGATTTCGCGGTTTTCCTCAGGATTTTCTACAAAAGGAGCTACCGTCATCAGTCCCTGAACCCTCACATTCGGAAGTTTTGAGACTGCCTCTATCAATGAGACCACTTCTTCCAATGACAATCCGAATTTACTGTCCTCCTCAGCCACATTGACCTCGATCAAAACTGGGACCACCACATTTTTTTTCTGGGCCTCTTTGTCAATGGTCTCTGCCAGCCGCAGAGAATCCACAGAGTGTATCATCTTAACCTTGTCCACAATATATTTTACTTTATTTCTCTGAAGATGTCCGATCATGTGCCAGTGGATATCCTGGGGAAGCTGATCGTACTTCGCCGTGATCTCCTGGACCTTATTTTCCCCAAACTCCCTAGCTCCCGCATCATAAGCCTCCTGAAGCATCTCCACAGGCTTTGTCTTGCTTACTGCAATTAAAGTCACCTCTTTGGGATTTCTGCCACTTCTTATACAGGCACCTTCAATTTTTTTCTCTACATCTCTCAGATTTTCTGACAGCATGGTATCTTCCTCCTTAATAGACAATATCTGATTCTTTGACACTGTCCGCTTTCTCCGCGATATGGTCATATCTGGAAAGCCCATAAGTAGTGTCTTTGCGGACAATCGCGTACTCTTCATTTTGGTCAATTAGCTCAATTCGACGGAAAACGGCGTATCCTTGATTGATACAGTAGACTCCTTCTAATGCACCCGTATCTCCCACCACATAACGATCGGAACTATCTGGTTTTAGGATTGCATCTCCTTCTCTGAGAACATTCTCTGAATTGTTGTCACCGTTCTCATCTCCGATCTCAAAATAATAGTAATCGTCTGTGGAAGCGTAGATTGTCGGACTCACAAACTTTGTGGAACTCTCCCCGTCTTTACTGGTTGTAACAAGATCAAATCCTTGATAAGCTCCGCTCTCATCCACCTGCGCAAAATCCTTGGGTACAATATAGAAGTCCTTCGTCGTAATGGCAGAAAGCGGAACCTTCAACCCCGTCTGCGTATTTGTAACCAGCTCAATATCCAAAAAACGGTCTGACGCATAACGGATTAATCCTTTGTTGAAATCTATCTTTCCATATTTCTCCCCATCAATTTTTTCAATGGAAAAACTCCCCATCTGTGTCATACCATCTTTTTTGAACTTTACACGGATAGTGTCGGTATCCGTCAGCTGGGCCGCCTGTTTATCGCTGAGAGGAATCAACAAACTCCAGCGTTCGTCTGTAACCAAAGTGTAGACAGGATCACCAGTCTTCACTTTTTGGGAAGTTTTTAAGTCTTCCTTTTCATATGAATTCTGATCAAAATCTTCTGCTTTCAATTTTTCCAATGTTTTTTTCTCGTAGCCATCCATAGAGTATAGCACAATTCCATCGGTTGTGGTTTTGGACAAAATCTGCCCAGCCGTATTTACAACGGCGGCCGTACCGTCATCGGAATCTGCGGTACTCTGGTCATTTACTCCTGCATAATTTAAAATTTCACCGGCCAGCTCATATTTGAAGCTATAAGTAGAGTTAAAATTCGCAGGGTCAAATCCATAGGAAAAGTTGCTCATCTGACTGCGTATTTTAGACAAATCTTCCTGATCTAAAGTTTCTGAACCATTCAGGGCCTGATCAGAGCTCAAACCGAAAACCACCCCATTGGCATTGATTTTATTTCCCTCCCGGGCGTAATAAGTGACATACCCATCCGCATCGGCTTTCACCACCTCTTCCTCCCGTATTGCCAATCCTGTGTACATCTCATTACTGGCAAGAGGACCCGAGGTAACTTGATAAGACTCAAAATGCGAGCTGGTCATGTATCGTATTCCAAGGATCAGCAAATACAAAAACAAAATGCCAAACATTACTGTACCGATGTTCAGTGTAAACAGCTTCTTCAGATCTTTGAGTGATATTTTTACTTTCGGTAAAGATTTCTTTGGTTTTGGCAATAAGTAACTTCCTTTCTCATCTGATAAATCATACAGCGCTATTGTATCATTTTCCCACTCAGATTACAAGTCACCATCTTCTCCTTTACAGCGGCAGCTATCGAGAGATCAAAACGATAGCATGGAATCAATGTCGCCTGCACCGCGTGGTAAAGATCCGGCTTTCCAGGCCAGACAGTTTTCACAACCTGATTGTCTTTGTTCAACTGGTGAAACCAAGAGCCCTTTTCATGATCCAACACAAAAGTATCCAGATACTGCATAAAACTTTCGTAATCTCTAGAATACTCTGCTTTTCCCGTAGCCTGGTACAGAACTGCAGAAGTGTTAATCGCCTCAGCCAACGTCCAGTGCATCCGGTCATGGACAATCGGTCGCCCGTCCCAGTCTGTCGTGTAGACAAGTCCAGGGGCCCCGTCACAGTTCCAGGCGTCTGATATAGCCCTGTGGTACAGTAGCTGCGAGGCCTCCATATAGGAAGCTCTATTCTCCTTCGCCAGAGCTGAAGATGCCCACTGTATAATAAGTCTGGCCCACTCTATCCCATGCCCGGGCGTCGCCCCGTACGGTTTAAAGGGATCCTCAGGACAACTTTCGTTATATTGAAGCTGTGGTGTCCATGACTTTGTAAAATGCTCTGGGATTCTCCATTGGTTGCCACTGGCCCACCCAATTACGTGATCGATGATGCGTCCCGCCCTCTTTGTGTACTCTCTTTTTCCTGTGGCATCCGCTGCTGCCAAAAACGCCTCCACTGTGTGCATATTCGCATTCAGCCCACGATATTCCTCTAAGATTGTAAATTCCGTATTCCAGGTATCACAAGACAGCCCCTTTTCTTCATCCCAAAATCTGAGGTCATACAAGTCTAATGCCATCTGCAAAAGTTCCTCAGCTCCATTTTTTTGAGCCAGAAGCCCAGAGGAAGCCGCCAAAATGACAAAAGCATGGGCATAACATTGTTTTTGGGGCAGAGGAACTCCTTGGGAAGTGAGCCCGGTATACCAGCCGCCATTTTTGTCATCATGAAGTTCTCTGAGAAGCCCTTGGATTGCTGCATCTGCCAGCCCCTCTCTTTGCCTATTCCCCAACAGTTCATCCAAACAATATACGTGTGCCATACGGCTGGTTATCCAAGTCTCTCGCGGTCTGTCCTTCCAAGGCGTACCATCGTCTCCCAGATAATAGGCACTACCCTGGGGAGAAGCATACTTCTCTCCGAATCGAAATAGTCCCTCACGAATTCTTTTCAGAAAATCTTTGTTCTCTTCCGTTCCAAGTTGATATTTCCTATTCATCTTTTCCCTCCAAATTTGTAACAACAATTAGTGTAACAAGGTCTTTCCTATTACATAAGAAAAAGAGAAACCCTAGATTCTTCCAGTGGTTTCTCTCACTTTTGCTTCTGATAAACTTCTCTATGGAAATGTTTATGTAGATTTATTCTCACTGTGTCCATACAAAGTGATACACTTACATCGGTATCAAAGATTCCCTTTGCTACACTGCCTAGAGTGCCACGCTCACATTCTCAGTATAGGACTGTGGAAGCTCTTCTTTGTCCAGGGAAACACTGATTACAAACTTAACGGAAAATTGTTTGCCGATCTCATCTAGCTGTTCCAACGTGGATGCGATATCCAATCCTTCTAATCTGGCGATCTTCAGAAAACTGTCCAAATAGATCTGCTCTAGATCGTGATCCTGGGAAAGAATTCCGCAAATAAATCCAACAAATTCATCACTGTTCTTCACAGGGTAGCTGGTCACATCGATGAGACGTACCTTATTGTTCAGCTCATACATGTGCTTCGTGCTTTTGTCCAGATAGACAATATTTCCGCTTACTTCTTTCACCGCACTATTCACTTTGTCTAACAATACTTTTGTCTTACCTTTGCCTTTTTTTCCTACAATTAGTTCAACCATGCTGTTTTCCTCCTTAGACACGTATAATATGAATTTTTACTAAAAACCATATTTAATATGTTTCAATTATAGTGTATTTCAACAAAGAATTCAATCCTTATTTAAAAAAAGAGTAACAAATTTTCCCCTTTCTCATCCATTTATCTGGGAAAGCAAGGTATTCATCTGCTGATACAAAATTTCTTTGGTGGAGGCATTCATGACAATACAAACATATGGCTGTCCATACGCGTTTTGCACAAGCAAAGCCAGACAGTTTCCAGCATCAGAAGTAGTCCCAGTCTTTCCGCCAAGGACAGTCACATCCTTAGGAGGCGTCGTCTCACTGGTCAGATAGTGATCGGTGGATTCCAAGGTGATGCTCGCCTCGCTGCCGTCCGCATGTTCAAAATTCGCCGTATAGGAGGACAACTGGGCAATCTCCAGATACTCACTGTAGTTCATAGCTTCATTGAGCATCAGATAGATATCATAGACTGTGGTATAATGATTCTCCGTGTGCAGCCCATGGGGATTCTCGAAATGTGTTCCTGTCATTCCCAGTTTTGCCGCGTAATCGTTCATCATAGCCACAAACTTCTCCTGACTGCCACCCACATAACGGGCAATCGCGCTGGCCGCATCATTTCCCGAATATACCAAAAGGCAGCGCACCAACTGGTCCAATGTCACCTGATCTCCCACCATGAAGCCACAGACTTGGGAGCCAGACTCTAAGTCTAGATCTTCCTGCTGAATCGTCACAGTGCTGTCTAATTTACCGCTTTGAAATGCCAACATGGCTGTCATCAGCTTCGTGATGCTGGCAGGATAAACTTTTTCATACAGATCTTTGCTGTAGAGCACCTCACCGCTGGAAAGATCAAACAGCGCACCCTCCTGTCCCTCCCCTAAGTTTGCCGCATCCATGGGAGTGTCACCTTTCTCTGACACACACAGCTTTGATGCAAAGGCTTCTGCTCTCTTCCCCAAATTCGAGGAAACTGCTGAAAATTCACGGGCAGAATCATAACGGACTGGCAGGCTCTTTAAGGTGTCTCCACGGAATTTATACACCAAAAAGACCACCCCTGCTCCTATCAGAAACAGAAGAAGCAGCATCCATATCGTATTCTGAAGCCTTCGTTTTCTCAATTTCTGAATTCGTCTCTGACGTCTGGCTTCCTCCCTGATGTCAGCGGAAGCTCCGGCTGCTGACGACTTTTGGGGAACTGAGGACTTTGCCCTCTCTTTTCTGTCTCTCATCTATAAATATTCCTCTTTCTTGGAAATTTTCTGTAAATCACGGTATTCACTGCTTTGCAGACCTACATTCAGCACAATGCCCATTCCCAGATAAAGGCTGACCATGGAAGTCAGACCGTAACTGACAAAAGGAAGGGGAGTTCCTGTGTTTGGCATCAGTCCTGTCGCCACGCAGATATTGATAAAGCTCTGCAAAGCGATAATCGTACTGACCCCGCAGCAGATGATCTTTCCGGAGAGGTCCTTCGACCTCAGACTCATCCTCAGACACTCCCAGCAGATAAACAAAAGAAGCAGAATAATCAGCACACAGCCCAAAAAGCCCAACTCCTCTCCTGCCACTGCAAAGATAAAGTCTGTCTGAATCTGTGACACAAAATTCCCTTTATTCGCTGAGGAGACACTGTTGTTGTTCAGTCCCTTTCCGGTCAGCTCCCCGGAGCCTATTGCGATGATGGAGTTTCTCTGCTGTTCTATGTCATCCGAATACTCCTCGTTCTCCGGATACAGCCAGGACATAATACGGTCTCTCTGGTAATCCTTGATTAATTTTTGATCCGGCTGAACCACAATGGACAGGAAGATAATCAACAGCGGTACCGCAATCAAGACCGCGCCTCCGATGACCTTGTAGCTGAGTCCTGCCATATAAATCAACACACAAAAGAGGACGATCACCGTGATGGTGTTTTTCAAGTCCGGCTGAATACAGATCAAGACCAAAGGGACCAAAAGCAAGAGCGCAGCTTTCGCGATCGTGCGGACCGTGTTCAGATCTTCCTCATGGTCCATAAAAAATTTTGCAAAAAACAAAATCAGTATGATCTTTGACAGCTCCGTGGGCTGAAACTGAATGAAACCTAAATTCAACCACCGCGTCGCTCCACCTGCTGTGGAACCAAAGATCCGCACTCCCAACAGCATCACTATATTGAAAATATACATGATCCAGTAGAAGTTCAAAATCCAGCTAAAATCCATCAGAGAGACGATCACCATGGCGATCAGCCCCAAAATAACGCCCATTAACTGTTTACTGCGCAAGGATTCCATCGCGCTCCCCACTAACAGAACGCCAATGGTACTGATGGACAGCAGCAGAATAACCAGTCTGAAATTGTAAAATCGCAGCTTATACTGTTTTATCATAAAGTATCACCTAGAATTATTCTTTATCTGAAGGGGGATGCAGATTCGCAGGGTTGGCGGCTGATCTTTGATCTCGAAAGTCACGCCAGTGTCTTTGACTGGAAAATAGCGGGCCGCTGTCTTCTGAAAATCATTCTGCATCATGATAATTGTCTGTGTGGAGCAGTTCATCCGTTCCGAAACCAAAAGCAGTTTCATTCTATCTTTTGCAATCTTACTGGATTTTCTTTTTTCTGTCAGGAACGACCACATACCTGCCCCTCCTTACTTCTTGCGAAATCTGGAAAACAGTCCCTTTTTCGCCTGAATCGACGGAAATGGAATCTCCTCCCCCAGCAATCTTTTGCAGATATTTTTGTATTCTTGCTCTGCCAAAGAACGTTTACCAGATAGGGGATCTCCCTGATTGGTGGAAATGACGATCTGTTCGTCGTCAGGAACTGTTCCGATGAGATTGACCGCCAGAATATCCACCACATCGTCCACGGACATCATATCTCCTCTGCGTATCATGTCCGGTCTGAGGCGGTTAATAATCAGGTGAATATTTCTCAGTTCACTCGCCTCCAACAAACCGATAATCCGATCGGCGTCTCTGATAGCAGAGACTTCTGGCGTCGTCACAACCAGAGCGTGGTCCGCACCGGCTATTGCATTTTTAAAGCCTTGTTCAATACCCGCGGGACAGTCCAGCAGCACATAGTCAAATTCCTCTCTCAAAGCATCGGTGAGTTTTATCATCTGTTCCGGCGAGACTGCGGATTTGTCCTTCGTCTGCGCGGAAGGCAGCAAAAATAGGTTTGGATTTCTCTTATCTTTAATCAATGCCTGCTTCATGCGGCAATTTCCGTTGACTACATCTACCAGATTATAGACAATTCTATTTTCCAGACCCATGACCACGTCCAGATTGCGCAATCCGATATCTGTGTCCACCACCACTACTTTTTTGTCCAGCATGGCAAGGCCCATACCGATGTTGGCGACTGTGGTAGTCTTTCCGACGCCGCCCTTTCCTGAGGTAATTACAATTACTTCGCTCATATCTGTTCCTCCCAATGATAATACGTACATCCCCTGCCTGCGGGTCTTATCTCTTTGTGCTTTAGTCTGTAGAAGAATTACTGGTGTCAGAAGACGCAAATCCAGTGATGATATTTTTTTCATCTGTCAGTTCAAAGATATATTTAAATATATCATTGGCAGCTAGACAAGCATTACCGGAAGAATATCCATGGGGGATACGGATTGCCAAAGCCACCTCAGGGTCGTCCGCCGGAGCATAACCGATAAACAGCCCATGGTTCGGCCGTGTCGGCGACTCCTCGGCTGTCCCCGTCTTGCCCGAGACTTCCATTCCCAGATTGCTAAATTCCCCATGGGTCTGAACCACACGACGCATTCCATTGTGAATATAATCCCAGAGCTTGCTGGGTAAATCCACCTCGCTTTGAATTCCCGGCGTGTAGTCTTTAATCAGCTTTCCCTTTGAATCCGTCGTCTTGTCCAAAAGGGAGAGTTGGAAGCTCGTCCCCTCATTGGCAAGAGTAGTCACATATCTGGCCAACTGGCTGGTGGTGTACAGATGAGTTCCCTGGCCGATGTAAGAAGGAACCGCAAACTCATCAGATACCTGGGGCTCCGACTCTGTGATCTCAATGCCAGTCTTTTTATCCAAATCCATCAGACTGGCGTAGGTCTGAAGAGTCTCAAGACTGGAAGTCTCAGAGAAATCTCCTTCAGAGTTCTCCCCCGCCATAAAGCCAATGGTCGTAAAAAACACGTTACAGGACTGTTCGATGGCTGAGGTCAAATCCAGACCGCCATGTCCACTCTTCTGCCAACAATTAATGGGCGGCTGCACCAAGTCAAAAGAACCGGTACAATTGATTACGGAATAGTCATCGATCAAATCCTCCTCTATTCCGGCAATCGCGGATACCAATTTAAAGGTAGAACCTGGCGCTGTCCTCTGCTGCGTCGCCTTGTTAAAGATCGGAGAAGTCAAATCGGTATTTAACTTCGCAAAGTATTCCTGGTCCATATGATTTGCCAAACGGTTGTTGTCATATCCCGGATATGTCACACAGGCCAATACCTCTCCTGTGTCCACATCTGTCACCACACAAGACGCAGAGCAAGGGTCCAAAGCCAACTGTCCCGGTGTGATCTCCAGACTGCTAATCTTCGAAATCATAAAGTCGTAAGCGGAGGTCGCGCCAGACACCAAAGACTGATACATCTCGTCTCCTTCTTTGGGGAGGACTCCCTGGTCATAGAGAACTGTACACAGTTCTGTGCCTGAGATCGTGTCTTCCTGCAGCATATATTTATACAACAGCTTTCCAAACTCCGTGTCCGTCTTCAGATATTCCGTGATGTATTCGGCCAAGGATAGGTATACTTCCTTAGAGTCCAGATAATCACCCTCTGGGGAAATCTTAGAGATGTCAATCCAGTTCTGTCCTGCCGCATAAGTTAGATAGTCCTGTAGGCTGATGCTGTGCTCCTGTTCCCAGGCCAAATACGTCTCGTCGTTGCGGTCAATGGAATTACTCAGAAGAATTTCCAGCTTTTCTGTCAACAGAGTATCCGCGATATAGGAGACATATTCCTGCATTTGTTCGTCCAAGTCTTTATATGCTTTCGGAGAATCACCGGTAAGCTCCTGAGTTATTTTATCAAATATTTCCTGCTGCTTTTGTTGAAATTTGGCATATAAATTTTTTTCTGTCTCAGAGGCATCTTCCTCCTTAAAATGTTCAATGTCAATGACACTGTTTGCCACAAGCGCATTGTAAACATTATAGATGGGAATGCGAATCTGGCTGGCATCTGAGACAGCGTTTACGTCAAAAGTCTTCCCTGGGTCTATCTTAGACAGTAAAATACCTGCCACCCTCTGTTCCAAAATGTGATAGATATTCTCCTGCCAATCCTTATCAATGGTCAGATACACGTCATTTCCAGCCTTAGGCTCCACTCGGCTATCCTCGTCGATCTGAAGGACCTTTCCCAAGTTATCCACGTAGACAGTCTCCTGCCCGTCTGTGCCTTGCAGCTGTGTCTCCATATACTGCTCCATTCCAGTTTTTCCAATCACAGAGTCAGCCGCGTAGGAGTCATCCTCCTCCCTCAGCTTTTCCAGCTCCTCGCTGGAAGCCTTTCCGGTATAGCCGACAATGGAAGAATAGTAAAGTCCGTTGTCATACGTGCGGATGGAATCCTCCACCACATCCACACCCTGAAGCTCATCTTGATTCTCCATAATGGAAGCGATAGATTCGTTGCTCACCTGTGTGGCGACCGTCACCGGCATATATTTCTGAAAGCTGTTGGTGGACAGCGCATACCTCATCTTCGTCATGTCCATCAGTTCTTCCTGGGTAAAGCGCTCTGGCAGTCCATATTCTTTCAGCTCTTTTTCTGTGTAAGCGTCTTCCCCGGTCAGCACCAGAGAAAACCGCTCCTCTCCCGTGAGATAGTCCATAATCTCTTCCGCCGTGGAGGAAGCCTCTTTCTCAGTCATATCATCAACCAGGGCTTTTCCATAGATATCCGCGCGAAAGCGGTCCAGAGTAACACCTTCGTCCACATCGAAGACATAATCGCCGTTTTCATCCAATATAATATGAAAGGTCACATCCACGGAGTCTCCGTTTTCTTTGAAAATCTGCAAAACTTTGTAGATTGTCCCGTTTAAGGTCAAATTTTTCACACGGTCACTGTCATAGGTTCCGTTGTCCTCCAAAGTGATGGAATAAGCCAGTTCATTGGAAGCCAGAACCTCACCGTTTCTATCGTAAATATTGCCTCTAGTACTTTTCAGAGTTCTAGTCTTCGTAGATCTGAGCTTAAAATCATTTACATAATCTTCACCTTCTATAATCTGAAGATCAAAAAGTTTGTGTACGAGTACACAAGCCATAATCAAAAACACAATGCCGAGCACCGTAGTCCTCGGAATTGACAATTTTTTTAATTTTTTTCTTATTTTATTAACCAAAATGAATCACTGTCCTTCGTTGTGCGCATTCCCATGAAGCGGTAGTTGATCGTATAGAGGAGCTTGTACACCAAAAGTGTCAAGAGCACGGTATATAAAAGCTCCGGTATCATAATCTTTAGAAAATAAGTCCCAAAGCCCAGTCGTCCTCTCAACAGAAACTGCAGGCCGTAGACTGCAAAATTATAGAGCAGGTCTCCGATTCCCACAAAGCACATGGGTACCTTCATATCATCGTCGTAGTAGATCTTACATCCAAATCCAGAAAAATAGCCCAGATACATATAGATTAACGCATATAGCCCAAACACCGGTCCATAAAACAAATCTACCAGGATTCCACAGAAAAATCCTGTAAACATTCCCGTTTTCTTTCCCCGGAGTAGTCCCATGGACACACACAGAATCACCAGAAGATTCGCAGAGATGGAGCCGATGGCAAAAGTCTGAAGTACGGTACACTGTAAGAGAAAAGAGAGCAAAATTAAGGCTGCCAAAATCAGTTTATTCTTCATCCTGCGTCTCCTCCTGCCCCTCCTTCAAAGTCGTAATCACCAGAACGTTCTCTAGATGTGCAAAGTCCACCGGGGACACAATGGTTCCTGTCTTCGTCAGGTTGTTAGAATCCATCTCCACATCCCCCACATACCCGATAAACAGTCCTTTTACAAATTTTTCACTGATGTTGGAGGTGACGATTCTCTCCCCTTCTTTGATCTTGTCCTCCTCGTCATAGAGCTGAGAAAAGCGAAGTTTTCCCTCATCAATCAATTCTAGATCTCCTTGCACTACACAGGTGTCAGAGGTACTGACTGTCTGTCCGCTCACATTGCTGCTGTCATCGATAATCGACCGGACCGATGCCCAGTGAGCGCCAACCTCAGTCACGATTCCCACCAGTCCCCGGTCAGCGATCACATTCATATCCTTTTGAATTCCGTCTTTGCTTCCCTTATTGATGACAAAAACATTGTACCAATTTCCAGGGTCCTTAGAAATCACCTGAGCCGCAATCTTAGGATAGTCTGCGTACTCCTGGTCCAACTCATACAGTTCCCGCAAACTTTCTAAATCTGCCTGGTCCAAAATCAGCGCATTGTTCTGTTCTGTCAGATCTGCAATCTGCTGCTGCAGTTTTTCATTTTCATCAATCAAATCCTGTTTCGACTGAAAACTCTTCTTGACCTTGGTCAGTCCCTTGCCGATCTCATTGATACTGTTCTCAAAAGGAACCACGACCATTCCGGCAAAATCCCGCAGAGGAGCCGTAGTGATTCCCGACGCAAAGACAGCCACAATCAGACTGACACAGAGAAATGTCATAATCACAAGCGTATGCTTACTTTTTATTTTTATATGAATTTTAAATTTTTTCTTCATCACAGAATCCTTACTCCACTGTTTCCGACTACAATTTTCTCTGTCTAATCGGCGACGCCCACTGCTGCAGTTCACTGTCCTGTATAATCTTCTCCAGTCCTTGAATCGTGCACTGCTCATAAAGCCCTGAGAGCTTAAAACTATAACCGGTATCATTTCCCAAATAACTCTCAATAAAAGGCAACCGTGTGCTTCCCCCGGTGAGATAAATCCCTTCCTGAGCAATTTGATAGGCAATCTGAGGCGGTGTCCGTTCCAAAAAAGTCTTGATTTCCCTTGCAATTTCATCGACACAGGAAGAGATACCCTCATTGACCACGACGGAAGAAACCGTCTCTTCCCTTGGCAGCCCTGAGACGCTGTCAATCCCAACGACCTTTCTGGCTTCCTTACTCTGAGTGTTCAGCCGTCCCACAGCTGTCTTCAGGCGATGGGCAGTCCTTCTTCCCAGATGTAGATTGTAATTCTTGCGAATCTCACTGATGATCCCCTCATCCATCTTCATACCACCCAGCTGCAAGCTCTTACTTATGATTACTTTGCCGCCTGCGATCACCGACAACTCCGTGCTCTGAGCCCCAATATTGACGATCATGCTCCCCTTGCTCTCTTGGGGGGAAATTCCCATAGCCAAGGCATCTGCAATCGGTGACTCCACCATCAGAACTTTGTTGTTTTGAAGCATACTTCCGTTCGCCACCGTAAAATAAGCTCTCTTCTCGATTGCTGTGGCATCCACGGGAACGGTAAAATACATCACGGCGCCAAAGGGTGTGTATGGTTCAATCTTCTTTAAAAGACTGTACAAACCCACCTCCATGACGGAGATATTCGCAATTTTGCCATTTTGAATGGGACAGTTGACCTGAATATTTCTAGGTGTCTTCTCATACATTTCGTAGGCGTCATTGCCCACAGCGATGACCTGCCGTCCATTGCGTATCGCCACCATATTTTTTTGCATATATTTTTTGTTTTTTGAAAGCGAGTAAATCTTGACACTGCTGGTGCCAAGATCTACCCCGTACACTCTGCGAAGCATACCTCTTCCCCTTATTTTTATCTTTTCATTTTCCACCAAGATAAATACGTCTGATGCTCTTTCACTCTATCAGTCCCTCACTGCGCATACTGACATAACGCTGGTCCCCGATCACAATGTGATCGAGAAGCCGGATATCCAGTAACTCTCCCACCTGAAAAATCTTCTGGGTCGCTAAAATATCCTCCCTGCTGGGTGTGGGATCACCGCTGGGATGATTGTGGATCAATAGAATATTCACCGCCTTGTTTCTTAGCGCTTCCAAAAATAATTCCCTGGCAGAGATCAAGGATGCATTCACTGTCCCTGTTGTGATTACACGTTCTGCCAGATACTGATTCTTCGTGTTCAACATCACACAAAGCAGGTTTTCTTGCTCTTCATGGCGAAACCGTTCCATATAATATCTGGCTACCGTCTCCGGCCTGGTAAAGACGAGGCTCTCTTTCGCTTGCATAGCTGCAAGACGCACAGACAGCTCTCCGATACATTGAAGCTGAATTCCTTTGACTGCTCCAATCCCTGGAATCTCCATCAGCTCTTTCAAGGAGAGGTGATAGATTCCCAGTAGTCCCTCATAGGGCGGCTGAGCAAGCTTCAGCACCTGCGAAGCCATCTCTAAGCAATTTACACCAGAGGTGCCGCTGCGCAGAATCACCGCCAGTAGTTCCGAATCAGACAGCCCCTTAGGACCAAGCCTCTGGCATTTTTCATAGGGCCGTTCTTCTCTTGGTATTTCTTTCATCATATGCGCTCCTTCCTACTCTCTTCAGGTTTGCGTAGGAAAATCGCACATTACATTCTAGCACAAAAAGAGTGTGATGTACACACTCCCTCTTGGAATTTTAAGATATTTCACATTTTTGGAATCTGCGTGAAATCCCCTCCGCCACCTTCATTCCATCCATAGCAGCCGAGGTAATTCCGCCTGCGTAGCCGGCTCCTTCCCCGCAGGGATAGATTCCAGACACCTGGCTCTCACAATTTTCCCCTCTCAGAATTCGCACAGGAGACGAGGTCCTGCTCTCCACCGCGCTCAGCAGGGCATCTTCTCTGGCAAATCCAGGAATTTTTTTGTCAAAGGCATAAATGCCCTCCTCAATAGAGTCCCCAATCTGTCTGGGAAGGATTTCCCGCACATTGGCCAAAGTCCAAGCGCCTTTCATCAAAGGCTTTACCTGGCCAAGACTACTGCTGGCCTGATTTTTGCAGTAATCTTTCAAAGTCTGAACTGGAATCTTCCCTCCGCCTGCCTCATAGGCAGCCTTTTCCAGCTTTCTTTGGAAAGCTACTCCGCCTAAAGGTCCATCCTCTGGAAAGTCCTCTGGCTTCACCGTCACAATCAGAGCGCTGTTGGCATTGACTTGGTCTCTGGCCTGATAGCTCATCCCGTTGACAGCCAGATATCCCTGCTCCGATGAGGCGTTTACCACATAGCCTCCGGGACACATACAGAAGCTGTAGACTCCTCTACCCGTCGAAGCTTGATGAGTCACCTTGTAGCTGGCGGCTCCTAGCTCCGCACTTTCTGCCTCCCCATACAGAGCCTGGTTTATCATTTTTTGAGGATGCTCTATGCGCAGGCCCACCGCAAAAGATTTCGGTTCCATGGGAAGACCGCAGCCATGGAGCATAGAAAACGTATCCCGCGCGCTGTGGCCAATCGCCAGCACGCAGACTTGGGCTTTAAGTTCTTCCTCTCCGTTCAGAATCAGGCTTTGCAGCGTGTTATCCTCCAGCTTCAGTCCAGTAAGCTTAGTACCGAACCGGAAGCTGCCGCCCATGGCTTCAATCTGCTTTCTCAAAGTCTCGACAATGGAAGCCAGGACATCCGTTCCCAGGTGCGGTTTTTGTTCGTAGAGAATTTCTTTTGGCGCTCCCGCTTTCACAAATCTTTTGAGTACTTCTTTATTCCTACCGAGAGGATCCTTCACCAACGTGTTCAGCTTTCCGTCGGAGAAAGTTCCCGCTCCTCCCTCGCCGAACTGTACATTAGACTCCGAATCTAAGATTCCCTCCTTCCAGAATCTCTCCACCGTCCGCCTGCGCTCCCGGACCTGCTCTCCCCGTTCCAAAATCAGCGGACGGTAACCAGCCCGTGCTAGATACCAGCCACAGAAAAGCCCAGCAGGACCACTTCCCACAATCACCGGCCTAGTAATGAGAGGCTCTTCTCCCGATTTTGGAAAATGATAACGGGTTTTATTGATTGACATAATGTTTTTATTGTGAACTCTTTTGAGTATCCTCTTTTCGTTGGAGATTGTCACGTCCAGAGTATACCGATAGACCTTTTCCTGAGGATTCCTGGCGTCCAGGGAGCGCCGCTCAATCTCATAAGTGAATGGTTCCGAGGAAATCCGAAGGAGTTTTCGAATTTTTCTCTCCAACGCCTCCCTGTCATGGGAGACTGGCAGGGATACCTGTGTCATTCGAATCATAGTATCTCATCCTTTCTCTCTCCCGGCGCTGCTGCCCGCAATCGCGCCGGTGCTCCATGCCCATTGCAAGTTGTAGCCGCCGCAGGCACCGTCAATGTCCAAAATCTCGCCTGCAAAATACAGGCCCGGGCATAAGGAAGATTCCAGTGTTCTGGGCTGAACCTGCGTCACATCCACTCCTCCGGAGCAAACTTGGGCATTGGTCATCGAGTGCGCTGACTGAACTTGCAGTCTTAGCTCTTTTATACTTTGAGGGAAACCTGTCTTTAGAAGAATCGGTATCAGCTTGTCGGGAAACAAACCGCACAGCAGCTCCTTCTCATTTTTATAAGGACACTGTTCTCTTCTCATTTGCAGAAAAGCCCTCAGATTTCTCTCCTCAAACTCCGGCAAAAAGTCCAACAGCAATTCTGCCTGTCTCCCCTCATCTAGGGCACGAACTGCATAGCTGCTCAGCTGAAAGATCGGAATCCCGGAGACTCCATAGTTGGTCATCTGCACCTCGCCTCTCTCCTGGGCCTTCCTCTCCTTGTCAATCAAAAGAGTGACCTTCGCATCCACGCGAACTCCCGCCCATGAAGAGAACCATTTCCCCCTGCATCGAAGCGGTACTAAGGCAGGCAGAGGCTTAATCACTTGGTGTCCCAGCATTCTCGCCAGTTGGTATCCGCTGTCGTCTGCGCCGGAGATGTTGGAGGCCGGAGAACCGGTACACAAAATCACCCGGTCCGCATGGTAAGTCCAATTCTCTGTCAAAACTCGAAAACTGTCTCCTTCTTTCGCAATCACCTTCACTTCCTCGCAAGTCTTCAGCTTCACTTTCCGGTGTCTAGCCTCCATCATCAGTACATCCAAGACACTAGAAGCCTGCTGGCTGTGGGGGTACAGCCTTCCCTCCTGGTTCATCGTATAGATTCCCAGTTTTGAAAAAAATGCGATTGTCTGTCGGTTATCGTATCTTTCCAGCACCTTTGCCGCAAACTCTCTGTGGCTACCACGATAGGAGTCCCCATAGATCTGCACATTTGTCAGATTACATCTTCCGTTTCCTGTGGCCAGCAACTTTTTTCCAAAGCTCTGGCTGTGCTCCAAAACTGTCACGGCGGCCCCCTCCTTTGCCGCAAAGATCGCTGCCATCAGCCCAGAGGCACCTCCTCCGATAATCATCACCGATTTTCGCTCGGACATACTCATTCCTCCCTATGGAAGTCTCACAAGATTCTCATCCACAAGTTTCTGCAGGGATTTCAAAATTCCCAGTTTTGCGTGTTCCCAGGTCAATCCGCCCTGGAAATAAACCGCATATGGCGGTTTCATCGGACCATCGGCACTCAGCTCTATAGAAGAACCCTGCACAAAAGCTCCCGCCGCCATAATCACCTGACTGTCATAACCCGGCATATCCCAAGGTTCCGGTTCCACATAGCTGTCCACTGGCGCCGCCGCCTGGATTCCCTTACAAAAGGCAACCACCCCTTCAGGACTTCCTAAAGTCACCGCCTGAATGATGTCCTGTCGCGGCTCCGTGCCGTTTGGAATCACCGGAAAACCAAGTTTCTCATAGACATTTGCTGCAAAAATCGCCCCTTTCAAAGCCCCTTTTACAACCATCGGAGCCAGAAAGAACCCCTGGTAAAAAGCTTGGTTCACTCCCAAAGTTGCCCCTACTTCCATTCCAAGTCCCGGGGAAGTCATCCGGTAAGAAGCATTTTCCACTAACTCTTTCTTGCCTACAATATAACCACCGATGGGTGCTAGACCACCGCCAGGGTTTTTAATCAAAGATCCCACCATCAAGTCTGCTCCTACATCTGTAGGTTCTATCACATCCACAAATTCTCCGTAACAGTTGTCTACCATGCAGGGAAGCTCTGGCCGGCATTTCTTCACGAATGCGATGGCCTCACCGATCTGCGCCACGGAAAAGGACGGGCGGGTCTGATACCCTTTGGAGCGCTGAATCGTCACCAGCTTCGTCCTGTCATTGATCGCTTCCTGAATCTTTTCATAATCAAAGCTTCCATCCTCGTGCAGCTCTACCTGGCGGTAGGTAATCCCATACTCGGCCAGCGATCCTTTAGAAGGCCGGATTCCGATCACTTCCTCCAAGGTGTCATAAGGTTTTCCTGCAATAGACAGTAGTTCGTCACCTGGTCTTAGATTGCCGAACAGTGCAATGGCCAGCGCATGTGTACCGCAGGTAATCTGTGGTCTCACCAAAGCAGCCTGCGCATGAAAAGTGTCTGCGTACACCTGCTCTAAGGTATCTCTTCCCAAATCATTATAACCATATCCGGTAGAGGTTCCCAGGCACGCCTCGCTCACACGGTTTTTCTGCATTGCGCTCAGCACCTTCAGTTGGTTATACTCTGCGACCTGATCTATTTTTTCAAAACGCTCTTTTAAGCCTTCGATGATTTCCTGTCCAAATTCATAAACCCGGGAACTGATTCCCAGGCTTTCATACATCTTTTCCACTAAAACTTCTTCCTTTCTCTCAACAGATTCCCCGTTCTTTGCAGATTTTTGTCATAGCCTCTAGAATCGGTTCCTCTTCATAATGATAGTTCTCCTTTTGTATCCAGATCACCTCCGGTTCCCTTTTAAACCAAGTGATCTGTCGCTTTGCAAAATGCCTCGTATCCCTTTTCAAAATGCGGACAGCCTCATCCAGAGAAATCTCTCCCTCCAGATAAGACAGAATCTCTTTGTAGCCCAGCCCCTGCATGGAGATCATCCCTCGATGGCAGCCGAGAGCCTGCAAGGCTTTAACCTCATCCACCAATCCTTCTTCCATCATCTGATCGACTCTCTGATCAATCCGTCTGTACAAGAGTTCTCTAGGTGCGTTCAAAACGAAATAGGCCAACTGATAGGGGGAAGCCTTTTGCTGTTCCTGCCGGTTATGCTCCGAGATCGGATAGTGATTCTCCTGATAAAATTCCAGCGCGCGGATGACCCTTTTTACATTGTTTGCATGAATCTTCTGGGCACTGGCCGGGTCCACCTTTTGAAGCTGGCTGTGCAGATATTCCGCGCCTTGTTCCCGGGCGGTCTCCTCCAACTGCCTGCGGTATTCGCCGTTTTGATCTGCGCTGGTAAAATCAATATCTCTGGTGACGGACTGGATATAAAACCCTGTGCCTCCCACCAGAATCGGTATCTTCCCTCTGTGGTAGATCTCTTCCATGGCTGCCTTTGCCAGCTCCTGAAATTTGACAATGTGAAACTCCTCCCACGGTTCCAGGATGTCGACTAGATGATGGGGAACCCCCTGCATTTCCTCCGGCCTGATTTTCGCGGAACCAATGTCCATGTGCCGGTAGACCTGCATGGAATCCGCAGAGATGATTTCCCCTCCCAGAGCCTTCGCAAGTCCGATGGAGAGGCTGGTTTTTCCGACAGCGGTGGGGCCTGTCAATACAACTAATGGTCGTCTCATACTTTTTCCTCTCTCATACAATTCGTTTAAATTTTTTTTCCAGTTCCGTCCGTGTCATAGCGATAATCGTCGGCCTTCCATGGGGACAGTGGTAAGGATTGTCCAAAGTAAGCAGTTGATCGATCAGCTCATTGGCCTCCGCAAAAGACAACTGTGTGTTTCCTTTCACCGCTGCCTTGCAGGCCATGGTTGCCATCCTGCCGGCGAAAACTTCCATAGACAATTGGCCGTCTTGTTCTAGTGCATCTATCATCTCCACAAAAAGCTGTCCTTCTGTGTATCCATATAGATCGGCCGGAACTGCATGAATGCTGTACTCTTTTCCGCCAAAGGGCTCAATCTCAAATCCAAATTTCAAAAACATCTGCATATGTTCCAGCAGTAGAGTCTCCTGCTGCATGGTCAGACTCACCACAACCGGCGGGCTGATGTACTGGGAGATCATTTCTCTTTCCTGATACTGCCGGACAATTTTTTCATAGAGCACCTTCTCATGGGCCGCATGTTGGTCGATGATATAGAATTTATCCTCATACTCAACCAACCAGTAAGTATCAAAAACCTGACCAATCAGCCTGTGCCGGCTTCGCGCCTTCTGGGAGAGCATCCGTTCCTGAAACAAATCTAACTGCTTGGCTAAAGCCTCTGTCTGAACTTCAAAGGAGGTGTCTTCCCGGTTCTGGGTTTTTGGCTCTTCCTTCGCCGGAGTCTTTTCGGAGAGTGTTCCTGAAAACAGTGCATCCTCTTCTGAGTGAAGCACCGGTTTTTCCCTGAGAATCTCCCAGTTTTTTTTCGGTCTACCCGCATTCCAAATCTCAGCCACCTTTTTTTCCTCAGTCTTGAGTGCAGGTTTTTGGATATCTAAATTTTTTCCTTCCATCCGTTGTTCTAAAAGTTCCCAGCGGTTTTTCTGTTGTCTATCCTCTTCGTAGATAGTCTGTTCCCTCAGCCGCTGCCGTTCCTTGTACTCAAAGGGTTCCGGTATCTGGCCAGATTTCATCTTAGGTCTTTCTTCCTTGGCTTCCCGTCCCTGATCCGCTCGAACTTCCGGAATCATCTCTTTTTTCTTCAAAGTCTGCAAGATGGCCTCATAGATAGCTTTGTAGACTTCGTCTCCTCTGGAAAATCGTACCTCCATCTTGGCAGGATGGACATTCACATCCAGGTCGTTCCCTGTCATTTCAATCTGAAGAGAAGCAAAGGGAAAATTGTGCTGCATCAGAAAACCTTTGTAGGCATCCTCAATGGCTTTGGATATGATCTTATTTTTCACATATCGCCCATTGATATAATAATTCTCAAAATTACGGTTTCCTCTGCTGACAGAGGGCTTTCCAATATATCCTTCCAGGCTGAGAAATTCATTCTCATAATGGACCTCTAAGATTTCCTTGGTGATGTCTCTCCCATAGATCTGATAAATCACATCCCTGCGGCTGAAATTCCCCGAGGTGTGCAGCTTTACCTGGCCATTTACAATATATTTAAAAGAAATCTCTGGATGAGATAAGGCTAACTGTTCTATCAGACTGCTCACATAGCTACCTTCGGTGGCCGCAGTTTTTAAAAACTTACTTCTGGCCGGTACGTTGTAAAACAGATTATGTACCAGAAACGTAGTTCCCTCCGGCGCCCCGATCTCTTCGAGAGATTTTTCTTCTCCGCCCTCGATCACATAGCGAACTCCCGTGATGGAAGCCGGCGTCTTCGTGATCAGCTCCACCTGTGCCACCGCCGCAATACTAGAAAGTGCCTCCCCGCGAAATCCCAGCGAGACAATCTGCTCTAAATCTTCCACTTTCTCAATCTTGCTGGTGGCATGACGCACAAAAGCCATCGGCACCTGTTCTTTTTCAATACCGGCTCCGTTGTCCGTGATGCGAATCAGAGTTTTTCCCCCATCTTTGATCTCCACAGTCACCGCGGTCGCTCCTGCGTCGATGGCGTTCTCTGTCAGCTCCTTCACCACGGAGGAAGGACGTTCCACCACTTCCCCGGCAGCAATTTTGTCAATGGTGTTCTTATCTAATACAGCTATTTTCCTCATCCGTCATCCCTCATTTACCATCGGTTTTTAATCTTATTCTGCATCCGGTACAAAAAATTCAGAGCATCCATGGGAGTCAGATTGCTTACATCCAGTTCCCGAATCTCCTGGATGATATCGTCATCCTGCACGGTGTCAAACAGAGACATCTGTTCCATATCCACCTGGTCGTAGACGATGGAATCTTTCTTTTTAGGTGCTGTAAGGTCTCTGACTGTAGCCGTGATATCTGAATCTACCAGCTCCTCTACTAGTTCCTTCGCCCGGTCCAGCACAGATTCCGGCACTCCGGCAAGTCTAGCCACTTGAATTCCGTAGCTTCGGTCTGCCCCACCCTTGACGATCTTTCTGAGAAAGACGATATCGTCACCTTTTTCCTTGACTGCCACACAATAATTATTCACGCCGGAAATCTTTCCTTCTAACTCAGTGAGTTCATGGTAATGGGTCGCAAATAAGGTCTTAGCTCCTAAGATTTTGGGATTGCTAATGTGTTCAATCACTGCCCAGGCGATGGAAAGTCCATCGAAGGTACTGGTTCCACGCCCGATCTCATCCAAAATCAATAGACTCTTTGCGGTGGCATTTCTCAGAATATTGGCCACTTCTGTCATCTCCACCATAAACGTACTCTGTCCGCTAGCCAAGTCATCAGAGGCTCCTACCCTGGTAAAAATTCTATCCACAATCCCGATATTCGCCTTGTCCGCCGGCACAAAACTGCCTAGCTGAGCCATCAGTACAATCAATGCGGACTGTCTCATATAGGTGGATTTTCCCGCCATATTCGGTCCCGTGATCACAGAGATTCTTTTCTTATTGTTGTCTAAGTAGGTATCATTGGCGATGAACATGTCGTTCTCAATCATCTGCTCCACCACCGGATGCCGCCCGTTTTTGATATCGATCACTCCCTGCGTATTGATCTTTGGTCGGGTATAGTTGTTTCTCTCGGCCACCAACGCCAGGGATGCCAACACATCTAAAGTAGCCACTGCTTTTGCTGTCTTCTGAATACGAACCACTTCTCTCCCTACTGTGTCTCTGACCTGACAAAACAGCTCGTACTCCAAAGCATACAGTTTATCCTCCGCGCCCAGAATCAGATTTTCCAGTTCTTTTAACTCTGGAGTCACATAGCGTTCTGAGTTAGAGAGTGTCTGCTTGCGGATATAATCCTCTGGCACCTGGTCTTTGAAAGAATTGGTCACTTCCAAGTAATATCCAAACACTCGGTTATATTTGATTTTCATGCTTCGGATACCAGTGCGTTCTCTCTCCCTGGCCTCCAACTGTGTCAACCATTGTTTTCCCTCGGATTTGGAACGCCGGTAGTTGTCAACTTCCTCATTGTATCCATCTTTTATAATGCCACCATCTTTCATAGCCAAAGGCGGCTCTTCCACAATTGCCTTGGATACCAGATTTTCCAATTCTTCCATGGCATCCATCCGTTCGTGAATCTGCATTAACAGCGGCGAGTGAAATTCTCTCAGCAGCTCTCTCAGATAAGGCAGCATTTTCAAAGAAGAACGAAAGGCCACCAGGTCTCTGGGATTGGCAGATTTGTAGCTGATTCTTCCCACCAGTCGTTCCAGATCATAGATAGGGCCTAAGTACTCCCGGAGCTCTTCCCTCAGCAAAGCATTCTGATTCAACTCCTCTATGGCGTCCAGGCGTTCCTCGATTTTTTCCTTGTCGATCAGCGGCTGCTCCACATAACTTCTGAGCATCCGTGCTCCCATGGCGGTTCTGGTCTTATCCAACACCCCCAGCAGGGAACCCCTCTTTTTCTTCTCCCTCAAAGTCTCCACCAATTCCAGATTTCTCCTGGTGGAACTGTCAAGCAACATATATTTATCTGCTGAATAAGGACGTATGAAAGTCATATGGCTCATGGCCGTCTTCTGTGTCTCTGTCAGATACAAAAACAGAGCTCCCGAAGCAATCATGCCGCTGTCATAATCCTTCAGTCCAATTCCCTCTAAGGTTCCCACCTGAAAATGATCTTTCAGTGCCCTCTCACAGGTATCTTGGTCAAAATGCCAGGAGTCCAGCGCATGAATGCAAATTCCCATCCGATTTTTTAAATCGTCAGTATCCAGCCCGCTGACAAAGAAAGAGTCATTGCAGATAATTTCCGCAGGGACGAATTTATTGATCTCATCCAACAGCTTCTGTGCTCGATCTATTTCCGTGACAAAGCAATCCCCTGTTGTGATATCAGCAATCGCACAGCCAAAATGGTTTTCTGTGAACACAATTGACATGATGTAATTGTTCTTCGTCTCATCCAAAGAGACCGTGTCCAAGACAGTTCCCGGTGTCACCACCCGGACAACCTCTCTTTTCACCAATCCCTTTGTCGTCTTTGGATCGCCAACCTGTTCGCAGATCGCTACCTTATATCCTTTTTCAATCAGTTTATTCACATAGGTATCCGCGGCATGATAAGGGACACCACACATGGGTGCCCTCTCCTCTAAACCACAGTCTTTGCCCGTCAGAGTAATCTCTAATTCCTGAGATGCCAGTGTCGCGTCCTCAAAGAACATCTCATAAAAATCCCCCAGACGATAGAATAATATACAGTCTTTGTACTCTTCTTTTGTCTTTACGTATTCCTGCATCATTGGTGATAAAGCCATCAGATCTTTTCTCCTATATAGTAAAATCCTTTGCACTGTTCCAAGCGCACGGTCACAGTCTTTCCAATCAGCTCTTTTTCTCCTGGAAAGTGTACCAGCAAGTTCTGTCCCATCCTCCCAGTGAGAAGCCCTTCCCCGTGGTGGCTTACTTCCTCCACCAGCACTTCTTGGTTGGTTCCCAGAAATCTAGAAGACTCCTGACGTCCTCTCTCTTGAACCAGTTTTAACAGTCTGTCAAACCGCTCCTTTACCACTTCGTCTGGGACTTGATCTTCCATGGCCGCAGCCGGAGTCCCGCTTCTCTTAGAATAGATAAAAGTAAACGCTGTATCATAGCCTACCTGGTCCACGACCTTCAGCGTCTCTTCAAAATCACTCTCCGTCTCCCCGGGAAAACCCACGATCAGATCTGTGGTCAAAGAGATGTCTGGCATGGCAGCACGAATTTTCTCTACCAGTTCCAGATAGCGCTCCTGGTCATACCGCCGATTCATCTCTTTTAAGATTCGGCTGCTCCCGGACTGCAAAGGCAGATGCAGATGCCGGCAGATTTTTTGACTTTTCGCCATCACCTGAATCAGCTCGTCCGAGAGATCTTTCGGGTGGGAAGTCATAAAACGAATACGCTCTAGCCCCTCCACCTGCTCTACCTCTTCCAACAATCTGGCAAAGCTGACCGGCTCGTCTAAGGTCTTTCCATAAGAATTCACATTCTGGCCCAAAAGCATCACTTCCCGCACCCCATCGGCCACCAACTTTTCTATCTCCCGGATGATCGCCTTAGGCTCTCTGCTTCTCTCTCTTCCTCTCACGTAGGGGACAATGCAGTAACTGCAAAAGTTGTTGCAGCCAAACATGATATTGACTCCCGACTTAAACGGATACTTCCGGTCTGTGGGAAGATCTTCCACGATCTGGTCTGTCCCCTCCCAGATATCAATAATCATCCGGTCACTGGCCAACATATTCGCCAACAGCTCTGGAAACTTGTACAGGTTATGCGTTCCGAAAATCAAGTCTACAAAAGAATAGCTCTTCTTGATCTTCTCCACCACATGGGCTTCCTGCATCATACACCCACACAGTGCAATCCTCATGTGGGGATTCTTCTTTTTCAGACGATTCAGATGCCCCAGCCGTCCATAGACGCGCAGATTGGCGTTCTCTCGAACCGTACAGGTGTTATACAGCACGAAATCTGCTTCCTCGCTGTCACTTTTCTCATAGCCGGCCTGTTCTAAAATACCCACCAGTTTTTCAGAATCTCTGGCGTTCATCTGACAGCCAAAGGTATTCACACAGAAGGTCAGTTTTCTCCCCGCCTCCCTAGACAATTTTTCTACTTCTTTTCTGGCAACCTCCAAATATTCATACTGTCTTTTTGTCTCATTCATGTTTTTTCCTCTATTTTTTCTTAGTACAGGAATGCCGCCGACATTCCCACCCTTCTCGTCAATTCCAATCATTTGCCATTATATCAACCTGTCTGCCCGGTTGCAAGTTTTTTCCTCGGTTTTTCTCCTCCCCTGCCCTCCGACTGCAGAAATTCCAGAGGCACTGTGTGCAGTTCCTCGTAGATCTCCTGAAAATCTCTGGCCGACTCGATCTCCTGATCCTCCGCTGTCTCCACCGCGACCGCAGGATTTCCCGTCAGTTCGCTGTAGTATTCCAGAGAGCTGCTTCCCACATAGGTCGGAACCATCTCCTGAGATTTCTCTCTCATCTGGGAAAGTCTGCTCAAAGATCTGGCGATCTTTCGCCCCCTCTTGGAATATCTCAGCAGCAGCGTATTCCGGGAACGTCTACGTACGGTCTCCTTATTCCGAAAATCCAGATACCCCACGCTCTCGTATTCCTGAAAGACATGGAGCAGAGCACGGGTCTCATTTTCACTGGCTGCATGATCGTGGATAGAATGTCTTTGATACCCTTCTGTCGGAAAATTCCCCTGTAAATCCACGCCTCTGGCATTACATTTCCACGTCTCGTGCGGCTGCCGGAGCATTTTTAACATCTGCCGTAAAATCGGATTTCCGATAGCCGTGAATCCTCTTCGGCTGATCTCATAGCCATCGGGATTTACCAGCGGCACGATACAGATACTGGTACCATCCAACAGCTCTTCCACTGGATACTGGCGTTCAATCAACCGGCTACACTCATACGCCTGACAGTATTCCTCGGCCATCTTCACGAGAAATTCTGTGTTCCTCTTCTCTCGACCATAGATTCCGGCGGTACAGATGAGGACTTGCTCTCCTTTGCCGATTTCCAGCATAGGAATCATTCTCTCATCGTGACTTTGTCCAATCAAGCGAAATCGGGTAAAATCACGATAACGCTGGGACAGCTCTCGAAGCTGATAGTAAATAGATTCATAAGTACTGATTTGTAACCCTTCCACCGTCAAAACCTCCCTCAGTTCAAGACTCGCCACGAGTCTTGGCGCGGGATTCGGGTCGGCATTCGCCGACATCATTCATCTCCGAAACCCGGCATATTCTTTGCAGATGAATCTTATAGTATATATGCGGCACATAGGAAAAGTAGAAGAACAAAGTGGGCAGCCTCACTTTGTGCGCCGTCGCACCGCTAACATAACAAAGAGAGCACCCCAACTGTGTGGGATGCCCTGTCTCTCCTCTGAAAATAATCTTCTATTTTCTATCGTTACTCGTTCTCTCTCTTTCTTCTGCGTGTCACCACAAGGCCTCCGGCCAGCACGGAAGCTGCACACAATCCTGCCAGCGGAAGGATTGGAGTCTCGTCCGCAGTCTTGGCATTTTTTGATTTTTTTGCGCTGCTGGAGGTAACTGACTTTTTAGGTGTCAGAGTAGCTTTCTTTGTCGTCGTGGTGCTGATAACCTTAAACGTTTTCGTCGCAGTAGCCTCTTTATCCTCCGCCTTGGATGGATTAGCCGCATCTGCCTCATCCCAGCTGGTGGTATCGTCGCTCCACTCTTTTAACTCATAGTAAGCAATCAGGGTATATTCTCCCTCCGACGCGTTCATCTGCATCGTGCCTTCATACTCTCCCTCGCTGTTCACGACAAGATCATCAACTTTATACGTACTACTTCCCTTCTCTACACTGCATTTTACAGGAACATAAGCGGTATCTCCCACCTTTGGCTCCCTGTCCAGTCCTGCTCCTACTACAGTAAAAGTAGCTTTTGCGCCTTTTTTATAGGATGTTGCCAGCCCTTTAATTACATTCTTGCTCTTCTCTTTTGTAGCATCATAGCTGTCTGTTTGCGCTGGCGTTGTGGTTGGAGTCGTTGTCGGTGTGCCAGTCGGCACAACAGTAGTCATTACGCCGTCTTCAATAATGTATCCCGTACTGTCGTCTGAAACAATGGTTCCAGCATCAATCTGTACTTTATCGTTAGCTTTGGTGTACACAGTGACACCCTCCTCGTCCACCTTGCCGTCGTAAGTAACCCCAATCTTAGCAGCATCCTTCTTCAGATTTCCAGCTACCACAAAGGATTTGCCTTCCGCCAAATAGAGGTTACAGGCTGTCTTGCCGTCCTTGGTGTTTCCACTGATCTTGACATTGCCGGATACCTTCGTCTCCTTCGCTGCAATATCCACATAGACCGCCCCTTTGGCTGCCTTGTTATTCTCAATGGCTCCGCCTGCTAGTACCAGAGTTCCCTTGTTATAAATCGCCGCGCCGGCTGCAGCAGTGTTTCTGTTAATGGAACCGCCTGACATCTGTACGGTACCTTCGTTCTCAATAGCTCCGCCATTTCCTTCTGTGTTGTTGTTACCTTTCAAAATGGCGTTTTCAATGGTGAGTGTGCCTCCTGAGAGAACCTTGACAGACGCAGACTCTTTTGCGTTCTTCGTGTTCGCCGCCGCACCGTCGATAACTACTCCGCCTTTCAGACTGCAGGTTCCCTTCACTTCCAACAGGACTCCGGTGTAACCGCTGTTACGGGCGATCGTCAGGGTCTTTCCTTCTGGAACTTTGATCTCTGTATTCTCAGTAAGAGTGATCTTCTGCTCGACGAAGATCGTAATCTCCTTCTGACTCACAGTCTCAGCTTCTTTTAGAGCATCTTTCAGCTCAACTTCTGTTTTGACTGTATACTCTTTTTTGGTCTCCTCTGCGGGAGTATCTGTGTCTTCTGGATTTTCAGTGGAAGGTACAGTCGGCTCTTGTGTCTGCTCGTCTTCCTCCATTCCAGAATTCTCCTCTATTGTACTCTGATCTACTGTACCGGCAGAAGAATTCACACTATTTTCTTCTCCGTCCTGTTCAAAACTAGAAGCAGCCTCATCTTCCAGTTCGCTTTCGCCTTCTGTCACGTTTTCTTCGGCATCTTGCTCCTGGGTACTCTCGTCTAGAGTTTCTTCGGCTGCACCATACACCGGCGCACCGCTGACTACCAAGATCGCCGCTAAAGTTAATGCATATAATCTAGCTTTTCTCATCTTACTTTTTCCTCCCCGGATTGTAATTCCATGTAGTCAAAAAATATACGTTTCACATTTTGCATAAGATAATATAGTTACTATACCACAAAATACTCGAAAAGTCTATGGCCGTACCTGTCCGTTTCCATAGATAATATACTTCGTCGTCGTCAATGCCAACAGACCCATGGGACCACGGGCATGAAGCTTCTGAGTACTGATTCCGATCTCCGCGCCGAATCCAAACTCAAAACCGTCGGTAAACCGCGTGGACGCATTCACATAGACTGCCGCCGCATCCACCTGGTCCAAAAACATCTGCGCATTTCGATAGCTCTCTGTGATGATTGCCTCTGAGTGCTTTGTGTTGTAACGGTTGATATGGGCGATAGCTTCCTCCACAGAATTCACAACTTTAATGGAAAGTATATAATCCAGATACTCCGTTCCCCAGTCCTCTTCCGTAGCCTGGATAGCTCCTTTCATCAGTGGCAGAGCCCTCTCGTCAGCTCTCATCTCTACCTGCTTTTCTTTGAGCCTGTCCGCCAAAACCGGAAGAAAAGCATCCTTCACCTTTTCATGCACCAGTAAAGATTCACAGGCATTGCACACACCGACTCTCTGAGTCTTTGCGTTGACCACGATGTCCGCTGCGCTTTGAAGATCTGCACTCTCATCCACATAGATGTGGCAGTTCCCTGTACCGGTCTCAATGACAGGAATTGTACTCTGATTGACCACAGCCTGAATCAGCCCTCTGCCTCCCCTGGGAATTAGCACATCCACATACTGATTCAGCTTCATAAAGGCAGCTGCAGTCTCCCTAGAAGTATCTTCGATCAATTGAATCGCGTCCTTTGTGACCCCACAGTCCTCCAAGGCTTCTTGAATACACTCTACAATCGCCCGGTTGGAACAGAGTGCGTCACTGCCACCTTTTAAGATTACCGCATTGCCCGTCTTGAAACACAGCCCAAACGCATCTGCCGTCACGTTAGGACGTGCTTCATAGATGATTCCCACGACTCCTAAAGGCACTCGCTTCTGACCGATCATAAGTCCGTTAGGACGGCGTTTCATCCCTAAAACTTCTCCTACAGGGTCCTCCAGACCCACAATCTGCTCCAGGCCCTCTGCCATTGCCTCGATTCGCTCAGATGTCAACTGCAAGCGATCAATCAGCCCCACAGACATCCCTTTTTCTCTGCCCGCGGCCACATCGTTCTCATTCGCCCTCAGAATTTTCTGCTGCTCTCTTACTAGAACTTCCGCCACCGTCGCCAACACTTCATTCTTTTTCACCGTCGGCAGATTCCGAAGTTTTGGTTCCGCTGCCTTAGCTTTTGCTCCAATTTCCTCTAACAATCCCATATCTGTCCCTCTATCTCCTATAAATTTTTCTCTCTGTCACCACATACTCCGGCTGGATATCGGTCTCCTCCCACGGCGCTTTTTCCACCATTTGAAAATCAAAAGCGACAGCCACTGTCTTCATATTCGGATGCTTCTCCAGAAATCTGTCGTAAAAACCGCCGCCGTAGCCCACACGGTGACACTGGCAATCAAAAGCAACACCTGGCATAATCATCAGCGGGTCTGTCCAGTCTACGATTTCTCCGCGAGCCGGCTCCGGTATATGAAAATATCCCTCCTCTAGCTGGTCGAAACTCTTCAGTTCGTAGAACACCAAATCTTTTCCCACAACCTTCGGCACCGCAACCTTTTTGCCTCTCTTCCATGCCTCCTCGATCAAAAAGCCCGTCATCACTTCATGATTGTAATCTACATAGGCATAGATCTTATCCGCTTCCTGAAATACAGCCAAAGACTGTACCTGCTCTGTCACTTGTCTGCTCAGCTTTTCGATCTGCTGATCGGTGTGTTCTTTTCTCTTTGCAAAAATCTGTTTTCTAATTACCTTTTTTTCTTCCATACTTCTCTCCCAAATTTACAACTGACCCATCCGCCTGCTGCACGTCGATGTTGTCTAGCTGTCCTCTCAAAGACCTTCGGATTGCGGCGATGTATTCCTGGCGCAATTCTTGTTGCTCTGCTTTTTCCGCTTCCGTCAGACCGACGCTCTTTGCCTTATGCGCCAATGCGTTGATGCGGTCAATGTTCAAGTTGTCCATGTTTTATCCCTCACATATTTTTGATATAGTCCAACAGGTAAAATTCTTCCCTAGGATTCGCTGCGAACAGCGTGCCGTAATCTCTTCCCTCCAGAATTTTGTGCAGCACATGAGGGTCTTCCCCATTAGCAATCACCATATCCGCCCCCGCCGACGTGGCGATTTTTGCTGCTGAAAGTTTCGTGGCCATACCGCCGGTTCCGACCTTACTCCCGGTAGTGGCCTTTCCCATCCGCAGAAAATGTTCATCCAAATTCTCAACCAAATCAATAAATTTGGCACCCGGGGTTGTGCGCGGATCATCAGAGAACAGACCGTCAATATCCGACAGCAGAATTAAAAGATCTGCTCCGATCAATGCCGCCACAATCGCTGACAGCGTATCATTATCCCCAAATTGAATCTCGTATGTAGAAACCGTATCATTCTCGTTTACAATCGGAATCACACCCATTTGCAGCAAGGCCTGAAAAGTATTACGGGCATTGTACCGATTTAAGTCATTGAGCAGTGTGTTTTTCGTCATCAGTATCTGCCCTGACATCTGGTTATATTCCATAAACAGTTTCTGATAAATCATCATTAGCCTAGCCTGACCCACAGCCGCACAGGCCTGAGACTTCCCAAGTTCGGCAGGTTTTCCGCCCAGCCCCAAAGCTGCGCTGCCCACTCCGATCGCCCCAGAGGAAACCAGCACCACATCTTTTCCCTGATTGCGCAGATCACTGAGTTCCCGGACCAGGATCTCTAGCCTGGTCAGATTCAGCTTTCCAGTCTCGGCATGGGTCAAGGAGGAGGTTCCCACCTTCACCACAACTCTTTGTTTTTCTCTCAATGCTTCACGAAAATTCACTTATGTCGCCCCTTTAGTTTTAATCTTCTATAGTGTACAACATTTTTCGTAGTTCGTCTACCCTAATCCTGTATTTTGAGGGCCTCCCGGACAACAGTTCAGCCGCCATAAGGCGGCTGATGGAACTCAACTGGAATAATTTTCTAGAAAGTTATATAAGTCTTCTTCTGAGTCTAAGTACTTGCCCGTCTGAATTTCTTTTTGTAGATTTTCTGGAAGTTGGTCCACCGCAATTTCCGTGGGCTCATAGAGTGTCTCCTTGTCCCCTTTATAGACCTGAACCTTTCCTTCCTCCTCTGTCAGATAGTAAGTCTCATAAGAAGTTCTCGTCTGGCGGATTACCACATGCTGAGGCGAGAAGGCCACGAGACTGTAATTATAATAGGGAGTCTGGCTCTTCTTTAGAAAATCCACCAACTCCTGCCGATTCATCCCCAGCAGATTCGCAGAAGTCACCTTCGTTCTCTGACGCAATTCACCAGAATTTTTGTCATACTCTTCAATGGTGCATTGTGTGTCCGCACCGATCTGATTTTTCACAGTATCCGTTTGAAGGGACTGTTGCTCTTCCAACTGTTTCTCCATATCAATCATCTTCAAACGCATATCAGAAATCTTATAGGTTCCGTAAGACCCCAGAGTCAACAGACATAAAACCATAAAAATACCGATACCATAGAATACTTTTCGCATAGTACTTGCTCCTTTTTTCGTAATGTGGGTGATTTATCTATAGTATCGGCAGTAGTCTTAAATTTATGCAGTTGTCAAAATCTATTTTTAAATCCTTTGTCTTAGCTTCATCTTCGAATCTGTAATTCTTCCAAAGCCTGAGACTGTTTAGCCTCCATCACGGCCGCTTCCTTCGGAGTCATGTGATCATACCCCAGCAAATGTAAAATACTGTGAGCCACCAAAAAACTGAATTCTCTGACTTGGCTATGACCAAATTCCTGTGCCTGCGTTTCCATCCGCGGTATCGAAATCATAATGTCCCCTAGAATCAGTTCTCCCGTGTCCAGATCAAAATAAGAATCCTCCTCTTCCAGAATTTTATAATCACCGGGAGTCGGAAAAGGTATCATGGGAAAAGACAGAACGTCCGTGGGAGCATTGATATCCCGAAACTGCTGATTGACTCTTTGAATCTCCTCGTTGTCTGTCAGTACCAGATTGATTTGCACCTCGTAGGGACAACCTTCCATATCCAGAACTTTCTCAGCCACCAGATTGGCATAGCTGGCACAGTCCACGAAAATCTCTCCCTCATACTCGTTCTCAATGAATATTGTCATAATTTTTCTTCCTCCTAGGAGAGTTTAGTTTTTTCTCATAGGCATCGTAAGCCTGTACGATTTTCTGTACCAACGGATGACGCACCACGTCTTTGCTGGTGAGCTCACAAAAGGAAATTCCCTCTATCTTTTTTAACACTTTCATTGCCACATCCAGACCAGACGTAGTTCCTGACGGAAGATCTTTTTGGGATGCATCCCCGGTCACGATGACCTTTGAACCAAATCCAATTCTAGTTAAAAACATCTTCATCTGAGCTGGCGTGGTGTTCTGAGCCTCATCCAGGATAATATAGGCATTATCCAGCGTCCTGCCTCTCATATAAGCCAGGGGAGCCACTTCAATCAGCCCCCTCTCCATATTCTTTGCAAAACTCTCTGGCCCCATGATCTGGTATAAAGCATCGTACAACGGGCGCAGATAAGGATCCACCTTGCTCTGAAGATCTCCCGGTAAAAATCCCAGCTTTTCCCCCGCCTCAATGGCTGGTCTTGTGAGAATGATACGGTTGACTTCCTCATTGCGAAAAGCGGTGACCGCCATCGCCATTGCCAGATAAGTCTTTCCTGTTCCCGCAGGCCCCACTCCAAAGACAATCATATTCTTTCGTATCTGATCTACATAATTTTTCTGTCCTAAGGTTTTTGGCTTGATCGGGCGCCCCTGAATCGTGTTACAAATCAGATCGCTATCTATCTCTGTCAGAGCACTTTCTTTCTCCTCCATCAACAGCGAGAGAGCATAATTGATATTTTGCTTCGTAATCATATTCCCCCTTTTAGACAGTTCCAAAAGTTGAAGCATCAATCGTTTGGCCTGGTCTGTCCGGAAAGAATTCCCCAGAATCTTCAGCACACCATCCCGCGCAATCAAGGTCACGTTTAAGGTCCGCTCAATAATCTTTAGGTGTTCGTCAAATTGTCCAAATATATTTCTCTCATGTTCAGCCGGCAAATCCACCAATGCTTCCATAATGTTATTGCTCATCTGCAGGTTTCCTTTCTTCTGGCTGCAACCTATGAAAATTTTTCGCCATCTCACAGCCTAGATTTATTCTCTTTTGCTATTTTAACATTATTCTAGAAGATTTCTACCCCTTTTTCCAGAAAATGTGATGATTCCGCTATGTAAGTTTACTCCCCATCAAGATCATCTGCTTTTTCTTCGGCTGCCTGCTCTGGCTGTGACAAGTCTTGAATCTGCACTTTTTTCTTTGCTATCTCTCTCACCGTCAGCTTTCCGCTGCTGATACAAGACTTTTCATTGACTGTGGTTTTCACATTGCTCTGTACAATCTCAATCTCGTCTTGCAGTAGCTTTTCAAAGACATTCTGAAGTCTTTCTGACGCCTTTTGCCTCGCCTCTTTCTCAGAATAGTAACGCGTAACAGTCTGATAAGAGCGGAGGCTTCTACGTTCTAGATAGACTGGAATTGGAAATCCTTTCGTAATACCCAAAGGCAGCCACTGTGTGAAACTATCCTGGTTTTTACCTGCCTTCTGTTCTCTCCCCAGAAAAACTCTCCAATTCCCAAGCCATAGGCCATAGGAATGCTTTTCCTTTTTTTCATATACGCGTTCCTGATACTTCAACGGAAATATATCTTCATATTGCAGTTGATATTCAATCTTCACATCCGCGTCAGAATCCACATACTCATAGCGAACCACCTCCTGGCTGTCATTTTTGATCTCCACCTGACCTCTCACTAGCGTTTCCCCTTTTTTGCACGTGTCTCCGGGCTTTTTTAGGGGAACCCCCTGTCTTGTCACCATGGAGACAATCTTTCCTGTATGCTCCGCCACCAGATCGCTAGGAGCCTGGTCTTCTTTCACAGTTCCCGCCTGAATATCATTCTCCTGAACGGTAATCAAGAGTTTCGTTCCTTCTATCTTTGTGGACACCCAGGTGATATTTTGAAATTCCTCTCGAATAGCCGCAGAGATTTTCGCACAATTCAACCGATTTTTTTGTACCCCCTGAAAGACCTCTAGTTCATCTAAGTATCCCCGAATAGCTGGTGTACTGTTGGTATGATTGCCTGTGATCTGAATCTGCCAGATATGTGTAGAAAATCCATATAACAGACACATGCACAAAACAATCCCCACAAAAAACGCCTTTCTTTTTCTGTTTTTATAAAAAAAGAAAGGCAGTCCATGTTTTTCCAGAATATGAATCTTTGTGTGAGTTTTCCTGCAAATGGGCTGAAGCTTTCGCAGATCTGGAACAGACAGATATGCCTGATACTGGTCTGAAACACAGTCAATATTCCACAAAACCAGCCCATGAAACCCACACAGATGAAAAAAGCGCTGGGCCTTTTCACTTTTTATTGAAAGAAGAACATATCCGCGTAAACAGCTTTCCAGGTAATTTCTCAATGATTTTCCCCCACTTCAACGCTCAAAACTAATTTTGTTGACACAGCCGCTGATTTGCATTTCTTCCTTCGTGTAATAGACAATTTTCAAACCTTTACCCTGTATTTTCATCCGGCCTCTCTTTAACTGCACACAGAGCAAATCCGGCTGATAACTTAAGATACTGCGGTAATTTTCCAGACAGACCTGGTCCCCGGTAACTGTTAAGATGGAATCCTGCCACGCCAAATCCCTGGGGATTTCCAACGAATTGACGACATTTTCTTTCCAACGATGATATCGTTTCCCCATACAATCTCCTGCTCTCCCCAAGAGACTCTTGGCAAAGACTGGCTTTTATTAACTAACATATGTTTCAGGGCCTGTCCTTATGCCTGTCCTCTCACAAGAATCATAGAAAACCAAAGAATCGTATTGCCGCCTAGATTGTACTCCATCCCCTCTGCCTCCACAATATCTGTGACCACGATTCCATGACTTTCCAGGCAGGGGTGCATTCGCCCAGGGTTACAACACGGAGCATCAGGATACGTACAGTGTTCACAGATATCGCAGGACTCTGTGGAAAGAATAAACACTTCATAACCCTCCGCCTGCAAAAACTTTCCGATCTTGTCTGTAATGGATTCATGCGCCATGCGGGTGTCCAAAAGTTCCTGCATATTCATAATATCGCTCACCTCTGCCACTGAGGAGAACAGAAGTCCATGGGAATATGCCAGACAGCGTTCTTTGCATTCCTCCACGGTTCCCACTGCTGGGGGGCAGGCCCAGGTAGTCCCGTATCTGTCACATTCCTGCCGGCAAATCTGTCTGACTCTCTCCTCAAAAGAAAGCTTCTCTGTCCTCACAATCCGGTATTCAAATACCGGAAACTGGGTGATAAATTCATCCAATCCTTCAATCTGCATCTTTTTCCTCCTCTATAGTTGATGATAGTACGGAACAATGTCCTCATAATGCCCGTCTTTCATGAGAAACCCTCCTGGGATACAGCCCAAAGGAAGAAATCCCAGCTTCTCATAGAGATGGCGAGCTCCGGTATTGGTACGAACCACCGCGTTAAACTGTAAAATCCGAAATCCCAGTCTCTTTCCTTGTCTCATACAGTCTGTCACCAATTTTTCTCCGATTCCTTTTCCCCGGTGCGTTGAAGCTACTGCATAACTGGCATTGCAGATATGTCCGCAACGTCCCACATTGTTGGGATGAAGAATATAAAGTCCCACAATTTCTCCTTTCTCTTCAGCGACACCGCAGTAGGACTGTGTTGCAAAGAATTCTTTGCCGCTCTTTCCATCAAGCAGCTCCATTTGCGGAAAGGCAATCCCGTCCTCCACCACTTCATTCCAAATTCTATTCATAGCCACCAAATCTTCCGGCCGATATGCTCTTACAATCATTTCCAAATTGCTCTTACCTCCTAACTTTGTTCATCATCCTTTCTATCATATACGTTTTTTCGGCAAGTTACAATTTATTTTTCTGTAACAGTCCAGCCATACCGTGTACAAGAAGAATAAAACATACTTGTATGTTTTTGCGAGCGGTCATCTGTATAAGCTGAGCGCTTTTCTATGAGAAAAACAGTGGCATCAGCCACGACAAGCACACCGTGCGGTTTTGCGAATGCCTCTGGCTGAACTGTTATATTTTCCTGTCGAAATATCTGAACTCAAATTGACTAACAGCATAAATATGATATAATGTTTTTTAATTTTACATTAAAATTATATAAAGATACAAGGATAGGATGGAAAAGAAAATGAAAATAATCATCGTGGGTTTTGGAAAAGTAGGTTCCACTTTGACAGAACAGCTGTATTCAGAAGGTCATGACGTGGTTGTCGTAGATTTGCTAGAAAAGAAATTGGAGACTGCCGTGAGCGATTATGATGTTATGACCGTACAGGGAAACGGAGCAAGCTACAATGTCCAATTGGAGGCCGGCGTGGAAGAGGCAGATCTCTTGATCGCGGTCACAGCCTCTGATGAACTGAACCTCCTTTGCTGCCTCATTGCCCGAAAAGCAGGACAATGCCATACCATAGCGAGAGTCCGCAACTCCATGTACAACAAAGAAATCAACTTTATCAAAGAACAACTAGGAATTTCAATGATTATCAACCCAGAACTGGCTACCGCAAGGGAAATTGCAAAGCTTCTGCGTTTTCCCTCAGCCATACAGATCGACACATTCGCGAGAGGGCGCGCTGAACTCTTGAAATTTAAACTCCGCCCGGAGTTTGGTCTAGACGGACTGCGAGTGATGGACATCATGGAGAAGTTAAACTGCGATGTCTTAGTCTGCGGCATCGAACGCAAAGAGGAAGTCACCATACCGAATGGAAACTTCGTACTTCGAGATCACGACAACGTCTCCATCATGGCGACGCCTCAAAACGCCAGTAAATTTTTCTCAAAAATCGGTGTAAATACTCATAGAGTAAAAGATACGTTGATTATCGGCGGAGGAAAAATCACCTATTATCTGGCTCACCAACTCTTGGACATGGGAATTCGTGTAAAAGTCATTGAGAACGATAAAGACCGCTGCCTACAGCTAAGTAACTTGCTCCCAAAAGCCAATATTCTCTATGGGGATGGAACTGACGAGACTCTGCTGCTATCAGAAGGGCTTCATAATACTCAATCTGTGGTCAGTCTCACAAACTTTGATGAGGAAAATCTCTTGATTTCCCTGTTTGCGATGAAGCACTCCAATGCCAAAATTATAGCAAAAGTCAACCGTATCACTTTCAATGACATCATTAATGAGCTGGACATCGGCAGTGTCGTCTACCCTAAATATCTGACAGCCAATTACATTCTGAAATATGTACGCGCCACTCAAAACGCCCAGGGAAGTAACGTGGAAACCCTATATAAAATTCTCGACAAGCGTGCAGAAGCCTTAGAGTTTTGTATCCGTGAGAACTCTCCTGTCGTGGGCGTCCCTTTGATGGAACTGAATTTAAAAGACAATCTTTTATTATGCTGTATTAATCACAAAGGAAAAATTATCATTCCCCGTGGCCAGGACTCCATCCAAGTAGGAGACACCGTTATGGTCGTAACTACTAACACAGGCCTGCGCGATATCAGGGATATTCTAAAATAGAAAGAAGCTGACATTATGAACTACTCAATGATTCGATACATCATCGGATGGATACTCATCCTAGAGGCAGCCTTTTTATCCCTTCCTTGCATCGTGGCTGCAATATACCAGGAGACTGACGGCTGGGTCTATGCAGCCGTTTTGCTCGTCTGTCTGACCTGTGGTCTCCTCTTAAAGCGAACGAAAATTCAAACTAAAATTTTTTTCGCCCGGGAAGGACTTGTGACAGTCTCTCTAAGCTGGATTGTTCTCAGTATTTTCGGCTCGCTGCCATTTATCTTCACTGGCGCGATTTCCAATCCAGTGGATGCCTTGTTTGAAACTGTCTCCGGTTTCACTACCACCGGAGCTAGCATCCTGACCGACGTGGAAGCCTTATCCCACTGTAACCTTTTTTGGCGCAGCTTTACCCACTGGATCGGTGGTATGGGAGTTCTAGTTTTTATGCTGGCTTTGCTGCCCTTGACTGGTGGTTCTCACATGAATCTGTTAAAAGCCGAAAGTCCTGGGCCTTCCGTCAGCAAGCTAGCCCCGAAGGTTCAGACCACAGCTAAGATTTTGTACATGATATATATCGCTATGACGCTCATACAGATTGTCTTTTTGCTAATTGGAAAGATGCCCCTGTTCGATGCTTTGACCACTTCCTTTGGCTCAGCAGGAACTGGTGGTTTTGGAATCAAAAATGACAGTATGGCCAGCTATTCTCCTTACCTGCAAAATGTGGTCACAATCTTCATGATTCTTTTCGGTGTAAATTTTAATTTTTATTTTCTGTTGCTACACAAAAAATTTCGTCAGGCCTTCCATTTTTCTGAAGTCCGGCTCTATATCGGAATCATTTTGGCGGCAACAGCTACCATCGCCCTCAGCCTGGGGAACACTTACGACAACTTCCTAGAGGCTTTACACCACTCTGCTTTCCAAGTGGCATCCATCATCACCACCACTGGCTTCGCGACTACAGACTTCAATCTGTGGCCTGAGGTTTCCAGAACCATTCTGGTGATGCTCATGTTCATCGGTGCCTGTGCAGGCAGTACTGGAGGCGGCATTAAAGTCTCTCGTTTTATCATTCTGATGAAAGCTCTTGTGAAAGAACTTCATCAATATATTCATCCCAAAGGCATAAAGACCATTCACATCGACGGACACACGTTAGGGCACGAGGTACTCCGCTCCGTCAATGTATTCCTCTTCGCCTACGTGCTTATATTCGCTGCCTCCTCGCTGCTTCTGACTTTTGATGGTAAAGATTTGATCACGAACTTCACAGCTGTCGCAGCTACCTTAAACAATGTAGGTCCCGGTCTGGAACTGGTAGGACCCTCCTCAAATTTTAGCTGCTTTTCCATGTTTTCCAAACTGGTACTGACCTTCGATATGCTGGCCGGCAGACTAGAGATCTTTCCCCTGCTCCTGCTCTTTGTGCGAGATACCTGGAAAAAGTTTTGACGGCTCTTCACGGTAAAATACACTGCGACAATTTTTTCTTATGCAAAGAAGGGTGTGCATCGTCGGTATGCACACCCTTCTTTGTGAATCCTTATTCAAACAGAGGTGTGGAGAAATAGCGCTCCGCGGTATCCGGCAGGATTGTCACCACGGTTTTCCCCTCTCCTAACTCATGTGCCAGCTTTAGCGCCGCAGCTACATTGGTACCGCTGGAAATTCCACACATCAGCCCTTCTTTTCTCGCTAAATCTTTTGCTGTCTGCAAAGCCTCGTCATCTGTCACAATGTAAATGGAATCGTAAATTTCCTGATTTAAGACTTCTGGAACCACTCCATCGCCGATTCCCATTTGAATGTGCGTTCCCACAGTGCCTCCGGCCAAGATTGCTGCATTCTCAGGCTCCACAGCCCAGATGCGAATCTTTGGATTCAACGCCTTTAGAGTCTCTCCAATCCCTGTAATGGTACCTCCAGTGCCGATTCCCGAACAGAACCCGTCGATGGGACCTGCAACCTGTTCTAAGATTTCCAGTCCCGTATGGTGACGGTGTGCCATGGGATTGGCGGGATTTTCAAACTGCTGAGGCACGAAAACTCTGGGATTTTCCCTGGCCATTTTCTTTGCAGTTCTCAGACATTCATCAATACAGTCCCCAATATTCCCAGCATCGTGAATCAAAATCACCTTAGCCCCATAATGTTCCACCAATAATTTTCTTTCGCGGCTGACGGAATCCGGCATGATAATCACGGTCTTATAACCTTTGACAGCCCCTACCAAAGCCAACCCAATTCCTTGATTGCCGCTAGTAGGCTCTACAATAATAGAATCCGGTTTTAGGACTCCCTGTTTTTCTGCCTCACAGATCATATTATAAGCGGTTCTTGTCTTCACCGAACCGCCCACATTCAATCCTTCAAATTTCACCAACACCCTCGCGTCTTTGGGCCCTACCATATGATTCAGTTGAATCATAGGTGTATGCCCAATTGCCTCTAAAACATTCTGATAAATCATAAGTCTTCTCCTGTTTCCATTTGTAATGTCTTATTTATTATATGTCGTCTTTGTCACTTTTGCAAGAAAACACGTAGACAAACTGATCTTTTTTAGACAAATCTTCCCTATAGACAAAATTCAAACCGGAAAACTCTTTCAATTCATTCAAATCCAAAACCTTTCGCTGTGCCATATAGCGAACCATCTCTCCCCTAGCCATCTTTGCCAGCGTACCTTTTTGAATGACCTTATCCCCTCTTACTTCTCCAAAGACACAGGTGAGAATCTGTACTCCCACAGGACAGTGCCTCTCAATAGTCTGAACGTATTCCTTGGAAGCCAAATTTACGATGCAATCCTCTTCTTTGGTAAGCTCCTGGCACAATGCATTCCCCCAAAATTCATAAAGATTTTCATACCCTGCTGGTCTTGCTTTTGCCTGCATTTCCAGACGGTATGGCACCACTCCATCCAGAGGACGCAAAAGCCCATAAAACCCTGACAAAATTCTCAAATGTTTTTGTAGATATCCCAGTTGTTCTTCCTCCATCACACTGGGAGCCATGTATTGATACTGAATTCCCTCATAGGAGAGCAGAGCTGGTGTCAGATTTCTGTCTAAATGCATAGTCTGAATGCGCTCATAGTTCAGTCTCGCTATCTTATCATTACATTTCCAAAGTTCTTTCGCTTCCTCATAAGACAAACCCTTCAGGTATTCCAATAGCTGTTTTGTCTTCTCTAAAAATACCGGCTTTGAACTTGCCTCCAGCAAATCTGGCTGGCAGATCATCTTCTTGGCAGGCGATATAATGATCTTCATCTTCTCATTTTCCCCTCAAACTCCCGCTGCATGAAAAGTCCTTCCACTGCCTGTTCATATTCTGAAAGTCTCTGGGATTTCTGAATCTTTTTTATGTATTTTTTAGGGTCTTCAAAAAGACTTCCCATAAAACACCACAGCTCTTTCATTCGAAACAGGATGTTGCGGTCCCCGTACAAAACTTCCTGATAAGCCTCATAGATCTGGTCATGGTACTCCCGAAGAGTCTCTTTGTCCAGAACTATCCCTTGAGCGGCCTCTCTCACAAGACCTGGATTCCTCAGCAGCCCACGTCCAATCATCACTCGGTCTACCTGAGGAAATTCTCGCGCGAATCTCTCAATGTCTTGTGCATAGATTAAATCTCCATTGTAACACAAAGGATTTCGGCTGGCCGCCGACGCCTGCAAAAACACAGAAAATCTCACGGGCTTCTTATAATAATCTGTCTGTAATCTTGGATGGACAATCAATTCTTCCATAGGAAAACGATTGTAAATATCCAGCAAAGTTAAAAACTCTTCTTCCTCTTCCACCCCCGCTCTGGTCTTCACTGATATTTTCATATCCAGCTTTTCAAAAATCTCATCTAAAAAACGTTCCAGCTCTTTGGGATAAGCCAAAAAACCGGAACCCCTTCCCTTGGACACCACCGTCTTGGAAGGGCACCCCAGATTCAGGTTCACCTCGTCATAGCCTAAGTCCCGCAATTTTTTCGCGGTACTGATGAAATCCTCAGCCTTATTCGTCATAATCTGGGGCACGGCATACAAGCCTTTATTATTTTCCGGTGCGATTTCTTTCAGTTCTTTGCTGTTAAAAGACCTTTTCACATGAGGAACCAAAAAAGGCATAAAATACTTGTCAATTCCAGGAAACAAGTGGGCGTGAATCCGGCGGTAGAGATAGCCGTTAATTCCCTCCATAGGTGCAAAATAATACCTCATCAAAATATTTCCTCTTTTCTCTAAATCTCTTTGCAAAAGCCATATTTTCCAGTATACTGGTGCCTATAAAGCAAAGGAGGCCAAACTATGAAATGTTACGAAATGATCCGCGAAATATACGATCAGTGTAGCGGCAAACCTCACTCTCAAATTTCTGAGATCGAAACCGACGACTTAGACGCCTATGTACAGGGAAAAATCAGCCGTACTTCTACCTGCGAGAAATCTGTGAGAGAGGATGGTTCCATCATCTATGAAATTTTGACAAATGGAATCAAAGAACGGTATATCTTCACAGAATAATCGACATGTTCATATTTGTTTCAAACACACAGACGCCGTCCGGACTCTGAATCTACCTGATTTCAGAGCACAGACGGCATCTAAAGTTGTCTGCCGCTATCCGATCGCCGGTATCTGTCTGGGTTTTAATTCTTTTACCATTTCTTCTCCTAGAACATCCGACAATATCCCACAGTAATCCTCTATGGTCACACTTCCGTCAGGTGTAATCAGCTCATAGTCTGTATGATAGAGATTTACAAACACTCCCGTCTCTTTCAATCCATTTCTCAAGTAAAACTCTTTTCTTCGCCTGCGTTCTTCTGCATTCGGAGCATTTTGATCTTGAACTTCGATCTCGAAAATAAATTTTTTTCCCTCAAACACCTTCAGAAGCTCATGGATAGCCCGTCCGCCATAACCGTTGCTCTGGAATTTAGGATGAATGGCAAAATAGTCTAAGAGAGCCCTTCCTCCCGCTTCCATGGTAATGACCAGGCCAATGAACTCTCCTCCTTCCTCCATGGCCCAAAAGCTCATCAATCCAGCTTCTGCCCGTTCCCGCATAAAATCAAAAGGTTTCTTCTCCAAAGGCGGAAAAGAACCCTCATAAAGCTCACGAAAAGATTCTAAGTATCGATTTCCTTCTGCCAACGCGTTTAAAAACTTCATAATCTACTCCCTTAATTTCTTTATCTCATTTTAATCTTTCTGTCTTATTATAACCCAGTTACTTCCTTCTGTATAGTCTCATTCCCGTCTTCATATATATTAAAAAAAGCATATGGAGAAACAATGAAAATTCCAACTCAGTTAAAACCAATCTCCAAAGTAGCAGCCTACCTGCTTTTTTTCATGGCAGCCTACCTGCTGGGTATGGGAGCGGCCAGTTTGACCTCTTCCAAAACGACAGTCGCCACCTCCTCCGAGGCCAATAGCAATTGGGGACTAAGTTTTCAAGAAGACGGCAAAGCTCCTGTGGGAAATGCTTCCTGCGAAGAATTAAAACAATATCACGCCGCCTACATGGATGACACAGAAGAAAAAGTCATCTACCTTACTTTCGACTGCGGCTACGAAAATGGAAACCTTCCAGCCATCTTAGATGCCCTGAAAAAGCATCAGGCTGTGGGAACTTTTTTCGTGGTAGGCAACTTTTTGGAGACCAGCCCTGATCTGACCAAACGAATGGTGAAAGAAGGACACATCGTCGGCAACCACACTTATCACCATCCTGATATGTCCCAAATCTCCTCTCAGGAATCCTTTTCCAAAGAACTCAAAGACGTAGAAGAACTCTTCCAGGAGATCACCGGGGAAACCATGAGCCACTATTACCGACCTCCCCAGGGGAAATACAGCACGGAAAACCTGAAAATGGCCAGTCAGATGGGCTACAACACCTTTTTCTGGAGCCTGGCCTATGTGGACTGGCTGCAAGACCAGCAGCCCTCGTCCCAGGAAGCCTTTGACAAACTTCTCAGTCGCATTCATCCTGGAGCCGTCGTCCTTTTACACAGCACTTCCTCCACAAATGCTCAAATTTTAGATGAACTCCTGACCAAGTGGGAAGACATGGGATATCACTTCGCCCCACTCTCCGATCTGGCTGAAAAAATATAACCTCCAAGGCTACTTAGCTCCATGACTGTAAAATCTGTTTCCACTTCTCACAAGTCATTCCTGTCTGGATCTCCCCATCAACAGAAATGTTAGGGGAGGTCCGGCAGTGTCTCAGACAGTTCTGGGTTCGCAGACAGACTTTTCCGTCCTCAGAACTCCCGTTTTTCTGAATTTTCAAGCTTTTTCTTATATACGCCAAAAGCTCCGCCGCATTTTTATTTCTGCACCTCTCTCCGCTGCAAACGATCACTGTGTGTGTGATTTTTTGTTCCTTCAGGCTCGGATACCTTTGAATAATACAGTTTAAAAAGGTCTCTTTCACACAGAATTCCCTCGCCATGCGTTCTTTTAATTCTGCTGGAATATATCCGTATACCTCCTGGATTTCCCGAAACATATCAACAAGACTCTCCTGACTGGCACAGTCATCACGTCCTTTATAGTACTCAAAAATTTCTTCTATAGTCTCCTGCTCTGTCATTTTTGTCTCCTTTCTGGCACCCTTCGCCTTGTCTCTTTCTTAAGTATATGCTAGTATATACTTATTGTCCAATACCAAAGAGAGGAAGATGCCCCATGCACATATTAAAAAAGTTTATCCGATATTACAGCCCCTACAAGGCTGTCTTTTTCTTTGACCTATTCTGCGCGACAGTCATCAGCCTGGTGGATTTGGCTTATCCTCAGATTCTGCGCACTCTGACCAGTACTTTATTCACCCGCGGTAGCGATGCAATCTTAAGTGCTCTGATGCCGATTGCAATTAGCCTTTTCACCATGTATCTCGTACAAAGCCTTTGCAAATATTACGTGAGCTATCAAGGACACATGATGGGTGCCCACATGGAACGGGATATGCGCCAGCAGCTATTTGACCACTACGAAAAACTCTCGTTCTCTTACTACGACCAGAACAACTCGGGCCAGATGATGAGCAAATTGGTCTCCGATCTGTTCGACATTTCAGAGTTTGCCCATCACGGCCCTGAGAACCTGTTCATCTCTCTGATTAAGATTTGCGGTTCTTTTATCTTTTTATTCTTGATTAATTGGAGGCTTGCCATACCGTTGGCTGTCCTGGTACTTTGCATGTTCCTTTTTTCCATGAGCCAAAATCGCCGTATCCAAACTACCTTCATGGAAAACCGAAAAAAAATCGGAGATGTCAACGCAAGCTTGCAGGACACCTTAGCCGGAATCCGCATCGTGCAGTCCTTTGCCAACGAGAAGGTGGAACAGCACAAATTTCAAAAGAGCAACCACAGCTTTCTTCTCTCAAAAGACGCCAACTACCGCTGTATGGGAAGCTTCATGGGATGCAACCTGTTCTTTCAGGGAATGATGTATCTGGTCACTCTTGTATACGGAGGCTACTTGATCGCCCACGGTCAGATGCAGGCGGCAGACTTAGCCATGTATGCCCTGTATATCGGAATCTTCATCAACCCTATTCAAATTTTAGTGGAACTGACCGAAATGATGCAAAAAGGTCTTTCCGGTTTCCGTCGATTCGTGGCCGTCATGGAGACAGAACCCGAAATTCAAGATGAGCCAAATGCCCAGACACTTAAAGACGTCAAAGGAAACGTCAGATACGAGAATGTCTCCTTCCACTACAGCGACGATGACACCTTAGTCCTCTGCGATGTTTCCTTCGACATTCCCGCAGGCAGGTCCATCGCCCTTGTAGGTCCTTCTGGAAGCGGCAAGACCACAATCTGCTCTCTTCTGCCCAGGTTTTACGATGTCACTGCCGGCGTAGTCACCATAGACGGGAAAAACGTCAAAAATCTGACTCTGGACAGTCTGAGAAATCAGATCGGCATCGTACAACAGGACGTATACCTCTTCGGCGGTACAATCCGTGACAATATTGCCTATGGAAAACCTGGCGCGTCCATGGATGAGATCATCGAGGCTGCAGAAAAAGCAAACATCCACGAGTTTATCCAAAGCCTCCCAGACGGCTACGACACCTTTGTAGGGGAGCGCGGAACTCGTCTCTCAGGAGGGCAAAAACAGAGAATCTCCATCGCGCGAGTCTTTCTAAAAAATCCTCCAATCTTAATTCTCGATGAAGCTACCAGCGCTTTGGACAACGAAAGTGAGCGCTGGATTCAGAAAAGTCTAGAAGAGCTGTCCAAGAACCGCACCACTATTACCATCGCTCATCGTCTGTCCACGATACGCAACGCTGACGAAATCCTCGTGGTCGCTGACAACAAGATTGCTGAGAGAGGTTCCCACGACGAGCTAATAAAGCGAGGCGGGATCTATGCACATTACTATCAAATGCAGTTTTAATGCCCCTTCAATTAGGAAAGAGCTTTCACGCTTCAGCGTGACAAGGTCTTTCCTGTGACACTAGGAACAAAGTGGACAAGCCCACTTCAGCTCCCCTGCCCCTCGATTTTGAGGGGACGCAGGCTCACTTTGCGCGCCGCCGCAACACCGCTTTGCGGTGAAATTCCTCATTGCGGTGTGTGCATCCTGCCCGGAGGGCTTTTATTGCATAGGGAACGAAATTTCCTTTGCAACAAAAACAGCAGAGAATTGGTATTCTCTGCTGTCTTTTCATACCCGAAATTTCTCTAACCTTTTTTTAATCTCCTCATCCGCTGCATACAGAATAATTTCTACCGGATGAGACAAATCCAGACTAAAGATTCCCAATACGGATTTTCCATCCACCTCATAATCCCCTGCCAGAATCTTCACATCACCCTCATACTTCCCCATAATACGGAGGTATTCCTCTACACGCTCCTGTGTATTCAGCTCAATAAAAAATCTGTCCATACCTTCTCACTTTCTGCCAAACTCAACCAGAACACTTAGAAGTGCGGATTAGCTTTCGTACTGGAAGAACAAATGTCGGAGAGACCGACAGTTCATCGATTCCCATCTTCAAAAACGTCTCCGTCAACTCGGTGTCCGCTCCCAACTCACCACAGATTCCAACCCAACAGCCTTTACTGTGTCCATTGTCAATCACGGTCTGTATCATTCGAAGAATCGCAGGATGGTGAGCGTCATAAAAGCTGTCCAGCTTTGCATTCTGTCTGTCAATTGCCAGCGTGTACTGTGTCAGATCGTTGGTCCCAATACTGAAAAAGTCAACTTCTTCCGCCAGAACATCACTCATCACAGCTGCTGCCGGCGTCTCAATCATGATTCCCTGCTCCACCTCACTGAACTGGACACCCTGTTCCCTTAATTCGCTCTTTACTTCCTCGACGATCTCCTTAATCTTGTGAATCTCTTCTATCGAGATAATCATCGGATACATAATGGCAATATTTCCAAACGCGCTTGCCCGGAACAGAGCACGAAGCTGCGTCTTAAAGATTTCTGGCTGAGTGAGACAGATTCTGATCGCCCGGTAACCCATGGCAGGGTTCTCCTCATGCTCTAAATGAAAATACTCTGCCTGTTTATCTGCCCCGATATCCAGTGTACGGATAATCACTTTTTTTCCTGCCATCATCTCTGCAACTGTCTTGTAAGCCTGGAACTGCTCTTCCTCTGTCGGAAAATGATCTTTTTCCAGATAGAGAAACTCACTGCGAAACAACCCGATACCTTCCGCATCATTTTTCATAACGGCTGCGACATCTGAAATGTTTCCAATATTTGCATACAGCTTAATATGCTTTCCATCAAGCGTGACATCCTCTTTTCCCTTCAGTTCCAGCAGGAGCTGTCTCTCTTCGTCTTCCGCCTGTTTTCTCTTTTTCAATTCCTTCAGAGTCTCTTCATCTGGGTCCAAATACAAAGTACCAGTATAGCCGTCGACCACAGCCATCCTGCCATTCCACTCTTTTCGAATCGGTACTCCAATCAGTGCCGGAATATTCATACTTCTTGCCAGAATTGCCGTATGGGAGTTGGAAGAGCCTTGCTCTGTCACAAAAGCCAAAAGCATATTCTTGTCCAACTGAACCGTCTCACTAGGAGCCAAGTCCTCTGCAATCAAAATTACCGGCTTATTCAACTCACAATTGCCGGAACCGCTGCCTCCTAACACCGCGACGACTCGGTTAGAGATGTCGATGATGTCCGCCGCTCTGGCTTTGAAATATTCGTCCTCCATCTCAGAGAACATCTTTGAAAAGTTGTCTCCTGTCATCGCTACCGCATATTCTGCATTGATTCCCTGTGTCGCGATCATGTTGAGCACCGCATCGTTAAAATCGTCGTCCTCTAACATCATAGCATGCACCTCAAAGACTGCAGCATTGACTTCTCCTACCTCTTGGCATGCCTTTTTATACAACTCTCCTAACTGGCCGATCGCTTCATCCCGGGCTTTTTCATATCGTTTCTGTTCTGCCTCTAGATTTTCCGGTTTGTAGCGTTTGATCTCTTTTTCTTCTTTCTGATAGAAGAAAATTTCTCCGATAGCAATTCCTTTCAAAATAGATTTTCCCTGATATGTCGTCACGTATATTCCCTCCTGCTTCATAAATTCTTCTGGAAGATTTCTCTCATCCGCGGCAACTGCCTCTTATACCTATCTCAGTTATACTCTTTTATTTTACACCATTTGCACAAAATTTCAAAGCAAAAATATCACATTTAGGAACAAATATCTCAGGGAAACTATAACCTTTCATTTTTCTTAGCCAAACTTGGAAATCCAGCTCTTTGAGCCTCTGCCTTGTCGAATTCCGGATTAAAATAATAGAAATTTCTGGACGATATTTTTTCTTTTATTCTTTCTAGCGCTTCTCCAAACCTCTGAAAATGAATAATCTCTCTTGTCCTCAAAAATTTCAACGGCTCGCGAATTTCCGGGTCTGGAATCATTCTTAAAAGATTGTCATATACCGTGCGCGCTTTCTGTTCCGCCGCCAAATCCTCATGCAAATCGGTAATGGGATCACCTTTAGACTGAAACTCCTTTGCAGTAAACGGAAGTCCACTAGCGGCCTGTGGCCAAAGTCCTGTGGTATGATCGATATAATAAGCGTCGAATCCAGCAGTTTTTGCCTCTTCAATCGTAAGATTTTTCGTCAGTTGATACACCATGGCACAGATCATCTCCATATGCGCCAACTCTTCAGTCCCTATATCCGTGAGCAAGCCGCTCACCTCTTTTAAAGGCATTGTATATCTCTGTGCCAGGTATCTCATGGATGCCGACAATTCCCCGTCCGGACCTCCGTACTGGCTGATAATCAACTGTGCAGTCTTCGGACAAGTTTTTGATATTTTTATAGGATATTGTAATCTCTTCTCATATACCCACATCTACGCGCAGCCTCCTTCCCAGGGCATCGGCCCTTCTTTCCAACAATAACAATGTGATTTAGGATTTCTCTCGAATATTTTCGTCATACAATCTGTCGTAAGTGGAAAAAACTTTTCAGCAAATTCCTCCATCAACATACTCCGCTTGGACAACACATTTTGTAAGAGCTCCAACCCTTTTTGATCTTCTGGATGAGTGTCCATGTACAGACGAACATCATCTGCCATGAAACTTACCTCCTGAATCTGTCTCATCATCGCCTCTTGCTGCTGTCCTTCAGAATTCTCACCTGCCCTTGCAGGTATATCTGCACATCCCTTCAAAACACTGTGCTGTCCACCCGCTCCCATGGAGTCCGTCTTGAAAAAAGGCATGTTTAATTCCGGAAAAATAGTGCCGATAGACAAAGCTTCGCACGGATTATAGACGGTCTTCCACTCTTGAATCGGAACAGACGCAATCGCCAAATGTCCTTGTATCATAAAAAAACTCCCTTCTCTCGTAAATTTTTGACACAATTAGTATGTCTCAAAAAGTCCGTCTCTTCTCAGGGAGTTTTTTCTATCTATATTTATGTAAAATTTATGTAAAATTTTTATGATCTACTTTTACCAACGGCTCACTATTTTCTTCCCATATATATTATAAAGAAAACTGCCCAGATAATTTTTCAGCAGCTCCCAATACTCCTCGACTTCCACTTGTTTTCCACAGCAGAGGAACTCATAGATAACCCCATTTTCCTTTGTCTTATATCCGGCTTCCCGAAAGCCGTTACACAAATAAAACTTTTTACGTTTTTTCCTCTGCACATTATTTTCGCTCTCTTCATTTACATCTTCAATACTCAGCACAATGCTTTTGCCTTCAAGTCTTCGCCGTAATTTTGCAAGAATCTTGCTCCCATACCCCTTTCCTCTACCTTCGGCCGCGACAGCAAGATAAAACACAAATACGATGTCTTTATGGTACACGCAGTACAACATTCCCACAAACTGGCTGTTATCATAAACTCCAATCAGATCTGCTACCTGCTGACTTGCCTTATGTTTCAGAAAGAAAAACGGTAATCGTTCTTTCTTAGGGAATGCTTCATAGTAAAGTTTTTGGGTTTCTTTTACAATCTGCTTGTCGTTTTTATAATTTCTAAACTCCATTTTTCAAATCTCCTACACATCCGCTCCCTATTTTCTACCGCAGAGCTGCCAAAACGCCACTGAACTGGCTGCTGCCACATTCAAAGAATCTACTCCATGGGACATAGGAATACACACGGTATAATCACAAGCCGCGATTGTCTCGCAAGCCAATCCATCTCCTTCTGTCCCGAGGACAATGGCCAGTCTCGGTGCATCCACCAGTCTAGAATCGTCAACACGCAGAGAATCTTCCCTCAATGCCATCGCCACGGTCTGAAATCCCAGTTCACGCAGATGCGCAATTCCCTGCAAAGGCCAGGAAAACTGCTTGTCCAAAAAAGTCCATGGTATCTGAAAGACAGTCCCCATACTCACCCGGATCGCCCGGCGGTACAAAGGATCGCTGCACGCCTGTGTCAACAAAACACCATCCACATTCAAAGCCGCCGCAGAACGGAATATCGCTCCCACATTCGTGGGATTCACGACATTTTCTAATACTGCTATTCGTCTCGCACCGGCGCATATCTCCCCCACAGAAGGCTGCTTTGGTCGCCGCATCGCACACAGCATCCCCCGTGTGAGGGCAAAGCCGGTAAGCTGTGTCAGCACATGAAACGGTGCCGTGTACACCGGTACGTTCCCGCGGCGAAAAAGCCTTTCCTGCTCCTGACTCTCTACCTGTCTTTGTTCCACCAAAAAAGAAATGGGAACGCAGCCTGCATTCAGAGCACGCTCAATCACCTTCGGACTCTCGGCGATAAAAATTCCTTTTTCCGGCTCATGGCGGTTCAATAGTTGTACTTCTGTGAATCTCGCATAGATATCCAGCTCCGGTGCCAAAAAATCCGTAATCTCAATAATCTCTGGCATAGCTGCCTCCTTTCTGTTCGTTGCTAAAGTGGGCTTCGCCCTCAAATTTAAACAAGAACGATTTATTCTAAGTATTTACCTAACTCAATATAACAGAGATAACAGAATAAAATGCCAATACACAAAACAAAATCCCCAATATCTTCGTATAGATGTTCAGTACTTTGTTTTGCAGCTTCTTTCTTGTGAATAAAATATCTGAATTCAAAATAGAAAAAATCGTAATCAGAGACAAATAATAAGAGGTATTTCCACTGTTGTCTCTATACAATGCATAACCGTATCCAATCCAGAAAACCGTAAGTGCAACCAGCGATATTATCCGAAATATTTTCATGTCTTCTCTTTCCGTCGTCACACTTTTTTCTCTCTGTACATAAACATTCTCAAATTGTTTCTCTGCCATGTCAAACACTCCTATCCTTCTTTTCTCTACATCCCTAAAAGTTTCATAAACAGCAATGAAGCTGCCAACGTAAAGGCACCCACGGCGAGCGCCCAAAGTGCTTTCTGGTAAGGTCTTTTCCCCTCTTCTCTAGCCTTTTCAATATCGTTCAGACTTTTGCCTTCCATAAAAGCTACAATCTCCTTATAGGTCTGAACATCCATCTCTTTCTTTTTCTTCTCCACAAGTCTCGCGACATAGAGTGCCACGCCTAAAAGGGCCAACCATATCCCCAGACCTGCATAAGATAAAAACTCCACCAACGGCAAAGGCGTGACAGCCACCGCCAGAAGTAGCACCGTATAGATGACACTCAGGCAATTGAAGATCTGCTGATCTTCTCTGTTGATCTGTTCTTTCATGTTTTCCACATCTCCTTTGATTAATTTGTCCAAGGAGACTTCAAATGCTTCACTGAGTAAAACGAGACTGTTGACATCGGGATAGCTTTTGCCGTTTTCCCAATTCGATATTGTCTGTCTAGAAACGTATACTTTCTCAGCCAGAGTTTCCTGAGAGAAGGACCTTTCGTTTCTGTATCTCCTGATCTGTTTCCCCAGTTCCATTTCTGCCTCCTGTAATTCAAATTTTAATCAAAAAAGAGTATTTGTCTATCAAACGGTCTTGACATGGCATGTTTTTGCACGTTTTTTCGATGTCAAAAATCTTTGACACCGAAATTTTAGGCATATTTATTTGTGATAGGGCTCGTTAGAAAGAATTCGGTAGCCCCGGTAAATCTGCTCTAAGAGAATCACCCTCATAAGTTGATGGGGAAAGGTCATCCTCGAAAAACTCAGCCGGCAGTCTGCTCTTTTTAGCAGCTCCTTGTCCAGTCCAATGGAGCCTCCAATGACGAAGATGATATGGCTGACACCGGAAATCCCCAGTCTTCCGATCTTTTCCGAAAATTTCTCGGAGGACAGCATCTCTCCGTCAATAGCCAGAGCGATCACATAGGCATCTTCTCTCAGATATTTAGAGATTCTCTCCCCCTCCTTTTGCCGAATCTGATTTTCCACTGCTTCGCTGGCTCCATCCAATGTTTTCTCATCGGCCACCTCCACGATTTCCAACTTGCAGTAACGATTCAGCCGCTTGCTGTACTCCGCAACCGCATCTTTTAAATACTTTTCTTTGATTTTGCCCACTGTAACCAGTGTTATTTTCATCCGACTGTCTCCTTTTCCCTCTCTCACAATCTTTTACCCGCCAGATACCATGCTCTTAGCGTCAATCCTCAGGCTCCAATACATATTTTCGGTAGATAATATCGCCGGGGATTCCTTTCTTATTGACGCCGTACGCATACAGAACTGTGACACCCTCTTTGAGCTTGATAGGACCAGTATAAATCTTACTATCTTCATCCGGTATCGTTCCGTCGAGAGTATAGTAGATTTTCTCGCATTCCCCCGAAATTTCCACTTTCATGGACTTTTTATGATAGGTGCCGGACTGAAAATCTGTGTTCAAATCTGGACATATATACTCAGAGTACTCTTCCAAAACATCCGGATTGGTACACATCTGTAACAGTTCCCTAATTGCTTCCACATCCTGATTCTTTTCCATTGCAGACAGCAAGACTCCATATGCCTCTAGATTGTCCGGATGCTCTTTTAAAAACACTGTCAAAATCTTTTCCACAGAAGCATAATCTTCCTGTGCGTCGAAAATCTTAGCCATCATCAAATTTGCATTGGGATTATCCGGCTCCATGGACAGCGCCTGGTCCATGTGGTCCATCGCTTGGTCATAGTCCTCCTGATTATATGCCTTTACCCCAGCCTGATACTGATAAGCATAGGAGTTCATTCTGTAGTATCCCACTCCAAGAAGAATTGTCCCTAAAATGGAAACAACTGCAAATCCACACAGAAAAAAAAGCCTGCGTTTTTTCTGGCGAATTTCTTTTTGCATCTGCTCTTTTTTCCGCTCCTGACAGACTTTCTTTTCTTCTTCATGCTTCTTTTGGGTAATTAGCGTCTCTACCGTATTATATTCCGATACCCAGGGAACCTCCGTGAGACATTTTGGACAAAAGAGTGTTCCCGGTTTCACTTCTTCTCCACAATATGGACACTTCATCTCTATAAATATTCCTCGACATATTTTTCAAATTCTTCCAAGGACATCAGCACCTTTCTGGGCTTCGTCCCTTCCTCCGGGCCCACGACTCCAGCTTCGGCTAGCTGGTCCATAATTCTAGCCGCACGGTTAAAGCCGATTTTAAACATTCTCTGTAGCATTCCAATAGAAGCCTTCTCTTTCTCGATGATAAACTTTCCCGCTTCCACGAAATACCGGTCACGGTCTGCTTCTGAATTCCCAGAACTGCCTACAGCGCCTGAAGAGTTGATAGATTCCGCCACTTTTTCGTCATAGGGACTCCCTGGATTTTTGTCCGCCAAAAACTCCACAACCTTGCTTACTTCCTCGTCTGACACAAAAGCCCCTTGAAGACGAGCCGGCTTTTGATATCCCTGGGGATAGAACAACATGTCCCCTTTTCCCAAAAGCTTTTCTGCCCCGTTCATGTCCAGAATTGTCCTGGAATCAACTCCGGAGGAGACAGAGAAAGCGATTCTCGACGGCATATTTGCCTTGATGAGCCCCGTAATTACGTTCACAGATGGCCTTTGTGTGGCAATAATCAGATGGATTCCCGCTGCACGTGCCAGTTGAGCCAGGCGGCAGATTGCGTCCTCCACCTCACCTGGAGCCACCATCATCAAATCTGCCAGCTCATCCACGATAATTACAATCTGCGGCAAAGGCTTCGGCGGTTCCTCTCCGTTAATTCTCGGTGCATCTTCTATTTTTTTGTTGTACTCCTCTAGATTCCGTACATTGTACTCTGCAAACGTATTGTATCTTTCTGTCATCGAAGATACTGCCCAATTCAACGCACCTGCTGCTTTCTTTGGATCTGTCACTACAGGAATCAGCAAATGAGGCACACCATTATATACACTCAGCTCAACCACTTTCGGGTCAATCATAATCAGTTTTACCTCATCAGGTTTTGCCTTGTACAAAATACTCATAATCAGAGTGTTGATGCAGACGGATTTGCCGGAACCGGTGGCGCCGGCAATCAACAAATGAGGCATTTTTGCGATATCGGCAACCACCGGCATCCCGGCAATATCTTTTCCAGCCGCAAAGGACAGTTTCGATTTGCTCTTTTGAAATGTCTCAGACTGCAGTAGATCTCTGAGCATAACGGCGCTGTTGTGATCGTTGGGAACCTCAATTCCCACCGCTGCTTTTCCCGGAATTGGCGCTTCAATCCGAATATCTGACGCTGCCAGATTCAATTTTATATCATCTGTCAAGCCCACAATCTTACTGACTTTCACTCCTTGCTCCGGCTGTAGTTCATATCTAGTCACTGTCGGTCCACAGCTGACATTTGTAATGGTCACATTAACACCAAAACTTTTCAACGTATCCTGAAGCTTTTTAGCCGTTTTTCGCAGATGGGCATCCGAATCTCCCACAGCACCCCTGCTGCCTTTCTTTAAAAGACTCAGAGGAGGAAATTTATAAACTCTCTCCGGTACAGCTGTCTGGGATTCAATCTCTTTTCGAATATTGTGAATTCCATTTTGAATCTCAGCTTCTGAAGACTTCGGAGGCTTAGAGACCTTCTCCTCACTCCTCTGAAACATCTCCTCTTCTTTTTCCTCCTGAATGCTTTTTTCTTCGGAGATAATCTCCATCATCGGAGTCTTTTTTTCTTTTTTCTGACCTTGGCTGTTCTCCTGAGATAAAGTTTCCTGTTTTTCCTCGTCTCCTCGATAAATTGGGAACTCCATAGCAGAAGTCTCCGTCAAATTCTCATTCTCCACATGCTTCAGCAATGTCTCACTGAGAAATCCGGTCTCTTTTTGGACTGACCTTCCCCTTTTCTCAGACTCGGACTCTCTCTTCTTTTTCAGCTCTTTTTGATATCTCCTGGCTTCGGCCCTTTCCTGACGGTAACTCTTCACGCCACCCTTGACAGTCTGAAACAATCCTCTCGCAATCTTTTCCACAAAACCAAAAAAAGATCTCTGAGTCATCAAAATTAATGATATCAAAAGAACAACTATTGTTATCACATAGGACCCAATCGTTCCAAAAGCCAAAGTGGTACTCACACAGAGAGCACCGCCCACAACTCCACCTCCGGTCTTATACTGAGATGAGGTATAAAAATACTCCATGATTTCAAAACTGCGTGTATATCCTTCTGTCAAAAGCTGCATAAGATTACAGCAGAATAAAAAAAACAAGATTCCTGCTATAATCTTCTTTTTGACTAGGCGATTTCGGCGGTTTACCATAAAAAATGCCACTCCGACAAAGAGTAGAATTGGAAACACATACGCCATTAGGCCAAAGATTCCAAAAGAAAACTTGCTGATTGCGTCTCCGACCATCCCTCCTACTCCAAAATTGCTGATTAACATGATAATCGAAAGTGCTAAAAAGAGAATCAGTACAATCTCCGTGCTAAAGTTACCTGCGGCAGGTTCCTGTTTCGTCTGTCTTTTTCCTCTGTTGCTGGTTTTCTTTTTTGTCGCTGCCATTCATACTCCTCCTCAACATACTTATCTGACAAAATTTCCGACGATCGCCACAAGCCCTGCCAAAAAACAGTAACAGGCAAAAATCCGAAATCTTTTCTTTCGTACCAGGGAAAGCATGTGCCTGATGCACAAATAGCCCACAGCTCCTGCAACGATAGCCCCGAGCACATAGGCAATACCCAAAGAGATGGTCATAGAAGGACTCACAAAGTTCTTCAGTTCCACAGCCATAGCTCCCAAGGTAGCCGGTATGGACAACAAAAATGAATACTTTAACGCAAATTTTCGGCCCATGCCAAACATCAAAGATGTGGACATCGTAATCCCTAACCGAGAAATTCCTGGAAATACAGAAAGTCCCTGACAAATCCCTATCCACATTGCCCGATCATAGGTAATTTCACCAGGAAGCTTGCCAGTGATCGGAATAAAATCCACCACAAACAAGAGAATACCAGTAATTAGCAAACCAATTCCTGTAAAAAGAAGGCTGTATGCTGCCATTTGAGCCAGATTTCTAGCCGCATATCCTAAAAAGAACGTAGGTATCGTAGACACTAACAACAGTACAACAAATTTGCGATAACTGCTGCGCACAATTCGATGGTAGCTTTGATCCTCCCCGTTTTTTTTGTTCTGAATCAAAATCTGCGCATTGCAAACCACATCGTAGGCCATCCTGCAAAGCTCCAATAGAATCTGTCTGACATCTTTTTGAAAAGCCAAAACTACAGCTACCGTAGTTCCCAGGTGCAGCATCGCCTCCAGGAGAAGTCCCGTATCTGGTTCAAAGCCTGTTAACTGTTGAAAAATCACCAGATGCCCAAAACTGCTCACTGGCAAAAACTCTGTGATACCCTGAATAATTCCCATTAGTATTGAATATAAAAATGACATTTCTCATTCCTTCTCTTCTCATGTATTCTGTTTCCTAACAAATTCCCATATCTTGGAACCCATATTACTCACATTGAGTTTTAGTATAACATATGCAGTTCCATTTAACAAGAAGGGGAAAGTTCAAAAAACAAAAGCGCTGCTTGATCATCTTTTGATGATCGAACAGCGCCTTCACTATCTCCGTTTGAACACAATTACCGCATATCTATTATGCGTCTTTATTTTTCACATTTCGGCAATCTCGCCTCAATCATGTTGGTGAGATTGTCTGTACACTTCAGCGGGTCTACAAATTTTCCAGCAGCAACAGCTACCAGCTTCGCATCCTTGCAGGCCAAAACTGCACCATGCACCTCACCAATCACTGCTTCGCGGTACACTGGAACTGTGCAGTCCATCTCTTCTGCGATGTCAGCCTCATCGTCATAAGGCATCTCCACCTCATATACATGAGCGATCTCAGCCGCAACTTCCCAGTTGTTGAACACAACTTCTTCCTCAATCGCATGTTCCACTGCCTGAAGTCTACGCTCTGTATTGGTGTATGTACCGTCTGCGCTAGCAAATCCGGTTCCCGGAATCACCACGTCTGCTCTTCTCGCAGTCTCGGTCATATGAGTATCGCATACCATCATAAACTCTACATCTTTCAGCAGTTCTGGATTCACATCCTCACCAAATACCAGAAGAGCCTTCACTCCGTCCATAGCCTCAGCACCTGCAGTGATGCCCAAATCAATCAGACCCTGGCTATTGTTCTTTGCTTTGATCTGTAAGATACCGTCTCTGGCTTTTCCGATATGTCCAGAAACAACAGCAATGTCTGCCAGCAGGGTAGCTGCCTCCACAGATACAAGGTTCTGCTGGAATACAATCATCGCTTTCTTAGCATTTGCGTACAGCTCAGCGATTTCTTTGATCTCATCGGTCACTTCCGCTGCTGCCACACTCTTAGCGAACTCTTCATATCCCTCAACACCGGTACCTTTGCCCATATCCGTCAGTACTTTCGCAATGCCCTGCAGATAGGACAGATCGTTTTGTGTATATACAGTCTTGTAAGCAAAAGCAAAATGATCCTGCTCATAGCCTTCCGGATTAATCAGGATGACTTTCGCACCGTTCTTTGCCGCCTGACTCAGTTTCACTCTCATCACCTGAGAATTATTGAAGCCAACTACCAAAATCACCTCTGTAGACAGCAGCTCGTCGATGGTATTTGGAGAAGCGTTCACGCCCAACACTTTCTCAATTCCACTCTCACGGTTGTCAAAGCACAGCGTCTTTGCTCCGATGGACTCTGCCAGCTTCTTCATCACATAGGCTTCCTCGTTGGTGTAGCGGTCTGAGATCGCCACTGCCACTGCGTCTTTTCCATACTTCGCCGCCACTGCCTCTGTCTTCTTCGCAGTCAGAACAAAAGCGTCGTGGTAGTCTACCTCTGTAAACATTCCATCCAGGTCTTTTGCCATCGGGTCTAACAGCTTACCGTCCAAATATGCACAGTCAAAACCAAATTTTCCTTTTCCGCAGAGGATTCCTTTGTTCACAGCACCTTCTTTATCCGGTACCGCTTTAATCAGCAGGTCTCCATAGTTTTCCAATTCCAAGCTACAGCCGACAGAACAATGAGAACAAGTAGTCTGTGTACAGGTGGTATCCAGAGGAACAGACTTCTTGATAGCCATTCTCTCCTGGAGCGCTCCAGTCGGACAATAGCTGGTACACTGACCACAGGAGATACATCCAGTCTCAGCCAGAGGCTGCTCTAAAGCCGGTTTTACCACCGTGTCAAATCCACGTTTTACCAATCCTAAAGCGCCCACACCCATAACTTCATCGCAGACACGTACACAGACACCGCAAAGGATACACTTATTCGGATCTCTCAGAATAAATGGATGCTCATCCTCGTAGTCTACCGTGTTGATATCTCCGCTAAAGCGGTCCGGCTTCACATTGTATTGGTTCGCGTAACTGATTAGCTTACACTCGAAGTAGTCTTTACAACCACATTCCAGACAGCGGGAAGCATCGGCCTGAGCCTTCTCCTCATCGTATCCGAATACTACTTCTGTAAAGTTGTCTTTTCTCTCTTCGGCAGAGAGCTGGTCCATAACAGGACGGCACATTCTCTCACGGTCCTCGAAAGAAGCCGGTGTCAAATCGGTTCTCTGTACATAATATGGTTTCTCGTATTTAATCTGTTCCCCGCGCAGGTAAGCATCCACAACCAGACTTCCTTTCTGCGCATCACCGATGGATTCCACTGCAATAGAAATTTTGTCATTTCCACAGTCGCCGCCAGCAAATACGCCAGGAATCTTCGTCATAAAGGTATCTTTGTCATAGACAATACCGCTCTTTCTGGTCAGGTCTACACCCTCGATGCCTTCCGGATTTACCTTCTGGCCGATCGCCAAAATTACTGTGTCCACATCAATGGTCTTTGTCTCACCTTCTACCGGAATCGGAGCACGTCTGCCGCTGGCATCTGGTTCACCTAATTTCATCACCTGGAGAACCATCTGTTTTGCTTTGCCGTTCTCGTCTGCAATGATTTCCAGAGGATTTGTCAGGTTCAAGAAGATGACTCCTTCTTCCTCTGCCTCCTCAATCTCTACCATATCCGCTGGCATCTCATCTTTGGTTCTACGGTAGATGTTATATACCTTCTTAGCGCCCAGGCGAACTGCTGTACGGCAGGCATCCATCGCAGTATTTCCACCACCGACAATTGCCACATTCTCGCCTAGATCAATCGCCTCATTGCGCACTACTTTTCTCAGGAAGTCGATACCACCAATCACACCTTGCGCGTCCTCGCCCTTGCAGCGAACACCTGTGGACAGCCATGCACCGATACCTAAGCAAACTGCATCATAATCTCTGCGGATGGTCTCAAAAGCAATATCTTTTCCAATCTTTACATTTGGAATCATCGTAACGCCCATTCTCTCGATCAGAGAGATCTCTTCATCCAGAATCTCTTTCGGCAGACGGTATTCCGGGATACCGTAGCGAAGCATACCGCCTAATTTTGGCATTGCCTCATAGATCGTCACTTCATGTCCCATTCTTCTCAAGAAATAAGCCATAGACAGACCGTAAGGTCCACCACCGATCACTGCTACATTCTTTCCGGTCTCAGGAGCGATCTCCGGCATAAATGGGTCCTCACCGAACAGATCGTGATCTGCTGCAAATCGCTTCAGCCATGCGATGGAGATTGGCTCATCCACCAGCCCACGCCGGCAGGCAGTCTCACAAGGATGCGGACATACACGTCCGATTGCACCTGGCAGCGGTATCCGCTCTTTGATCAGTTTAATCGCTTCTCTGTATTTTCCATTGGCAATCAGCCCCACATAGCCCTGACAGTCTGTTCCGGCCGGACATGCCAATTTGCACGGAGGACGGCAATCTCCTCTGTGGTTAGAGAGCAACAGCTCCAGGTTCGTCTTTCTGGACTCGATGACTCTCGGTGTCTTTGTATTTACAATCATGTTCGGTGCAATCTGGGTCGCACAGGCTTTGCAAAGCTTCGGGTTTCCTTCCACTTCCACAACGCAGAGACCGCAGGCACCGTAGATCTCAGTTCTCTCATCGTAGCAAAGAGTTGGGATTTCAATGTCATTTTCTCTTGCTACCTCAAGAATAGTCTGTCCCGGAATACCGAAGACTTCTTTTCCATCGATATTCAATCTAAATTTATTCACTGTCTTCCCCTCCTACACTCTCTTTACTGCATCAAATTTACAGGACTCTTCACACTTGCCACACTTGATACATACATTCGGGTCAATAGAATGAACTTTCTTCTTCTCACCGCTGATTGCACCAACCGGACATTTTCTTGCACAGGCACCGCAGCCCTTACAGTTATCTGTAATCTCATAGTGAATCAGAGCCTTACAGGATTTTGCAGTACAGGTGTGGTTGTAAATATGATCTTCATACTCGTTTCTAAAGTAGCGGATGGTCGTCAGCACCGGGTTCGGAGCAGTCTGTCCCAGACCACACATCGCACCGTCTTTAATCTTGCCCGCCAGCTCTTCTAGCAGCTCAATGTCTCCGTCTTTTCCTTCGCCGCGGGTGATTCTCTCCAGAATCTCCAGCATTCTCTTGGTACCGATACGGCAGTAATTACATTTACCGCAGGACTCTTTCTTCGTGAAATCTAGGAAGTAACGGGCCATATCCACCATACAGGTATTCTCGTCCATGACGATCATACCACCGGAGCCAACGATCGCTCCCGTCTTATTGATATCTTCGTAGGTAACAGGGGTGTCGATCAACTGAGCAGGAATACACCCGCCAGACGGACCTCCCATCTGTACCGCCTTGAAGTTTTTATCGTTTTTGATACCTCCGCCGATACCATAGATGACCTCTTTCAACGGAAGTCCCATTGGAACCTCAACCAGACCACCTTTTTTAATCTTTCCTGCCAGTGCAAATACCTTTGTACCTTTACTCTGGGCAGTTCCCATTGCAGCGAATGCTTCTCCGCCATTGGCGAAAATCCACGGTACGTTGGCATAAGTCTCAACGTTATTGATATTCGTAGGAAGCTTCCAGTAACCCTTTGCTGCTGGGAATGGTGGTTTCAGACGAGGCATACCTCTCTCACCTTCCAGAGAAGCAATCAACGCAGTCTCCTCTCCACATACAAAGGCACCGGCACCAGCCTTGATACGGATGTCAAAACTGAAATCGGTTCCGAACAAGTTCTTTCCTAAAAATCCTTTTTCTCTTGCCTGCTCCATTGCAATTTCCAGACGGGCAATCGCCAACGGATACTCTGCACGGCAGTAAATTACACCCTCGGTTGCTCCCGCCGCGAAGCCACCGATAATCATACCTTCCAACAGAGAATGCGGGTCGCCTTCCAAAACGGAACGGTCCATGAACGCACCCGGGTCACCCTCGTCGGCATTACATACCATATATTTCTGTGCACCGGCATTGGATTTGATCGCATTCCATTTAAACCAGGTGGGGAAGCCTGCGCCTCCACGTCCACGCAGACCGGATACCTTTACAACCTCGATGACTTCATCCTGTGCCATCGTAGTGATAACCTTCTTCGCTGCCTCATATCCACCTTTTGCTATGTACTCATCAATCTTCTCCGGGTTGATCAGACCACAGTTTCTCAAAACCACACGTCTTTGCTGGGAAAGGAAGGTCTTATCCTCCTCAGAAATCGTGTACTCTGCCACCGGCTCGCCGCCGATCAAATGTTTTTCCACAACCTCAGCTACCTTTTCCGGCTGAAGCTTTACATATCTCGCCTCTAATTCCCCGTTGTCCTTGTACACGTCCACGATGGGCTCTAGATAACAGGTACCGATACATCCGGTCTTGTCGATCACGACATTGTCCAGCTTTTTCTCAGCTACAAGTCTCTCGAACTCGTTAGAGGTTTTCTTAGCGCCTGTAGCAATACCACAGCTACCTTGTCCTATTACAACTTTCATTTTTTTACCTCCTACGCATTCTTTGCCTTGTAATCATCTAAAATCTTAGTTACAGAAGATTTTGTCAGGTTACCAAAGGTCTCCTCGCCGTCGACAGTCTTCACCATCATCACCGGCGCCAGAGAACAACATCCAAGACAGGCAACCGCATTCAGCGTAAACAGACCGTCCTCCGTGGTCTCTCCATCCTGAATCCCCAAATGTTCACTGACTGCCTCCTGAATCATATCAGCGCCATTTACATGGCAAGCAGTACCTTTACAGAGCATAATCAGATATTTTCCAATTGGCTGCAGACGGAACTGTGCGTAAAAAGTCGCCACGCCATAAATCTTTGCAGGCATGATTCCGGTCCTCTCAGAAATATAGTTGATTGCATCCATAGAGAGATAGCCATAAATATCCTGTGTCTTCTGCAGAATGGTAATAAGGCTTCCCGGTACTTTCGCATACTTTTCCAGTACAGGAGCCAGCTCGGCGAAATTCCCATCGGAACTTGCGCCGCTTTGACATCCACACGTCTTGCTCATCTCTTGTCCCTCCTAAGCATAATCGTTATTATATTATCAATAGAAGAATTATATCACAAAAGAACAAACAAGGGAACTAAAAACCCAAAAATTTTGTTTATTTTATGCGGAAATTCTAGGAAAAACCTCAATAAAATTAACTTTTATAGGTTAGCTTCAACTACCTCCAATTTGTTTCTTTCCACAGTTTTCTTCTGCCCATTTTCTCCAATCATCTGATGAAGCTTTGCCAACGCTTCTTTAATGCCTCCTACTTCATCAATCAGCCCTTCACGGACCGCATCTTCTCCCTCCAACATCGTCCCTACATCCTTGACCAGCTGAGAGGTATCCAGCATCAGCTCCTCCAACCTCTGCTGAGTGATATGGGAATGACCCGCGATAAATGATGTAATTCTATCCTGAATTTTTTCCATATTTCTATAGGTCTGAGCAACACCGATAAACATTCCATTGGAGCGAACTGGATGAATCACCATCGTCGCACTGGGAACCACGAAGGAATAGTCCGCTGAGACCGCCATGGGAACTCCGATAGAATGGCCTCCTCCCAGAACCAGAGACACTGTCGGAACACTAAGTGACGCGATCATCTCCGCAATAGCCAATCCCGCTTCCACATCGCCTCCTACTGTATTTAGCAAGACCAAGAGTCCATCCACATTCTGGTCATCCTCAATCATTGCAAGCTTTGGCAGTACGTGTTCATATTTCGTGGTTTTGCTGTGATTAGGTGCAGATTCATGCCCCTCCACTTCTCCGATAATTGTCAACAAATGTATCCTGTGCTTTCCAGAATTCTCTTCTAGCGTCACCTGTCCCATATCTTTGATCTGCTCATTGACAGCCTGATCTTCTTCCCGTTCTTCTTTTTTGTTTGTCTCTGACATAAAAAATACCTCCAGATTTTCAATATTCTAGAGGTATTATCCACCATATTCCCTATAATTATTCCAAAGGCAAAAAGCACACGGTTTCTTTACTCATCCCAATTGTGCCATACATCGGTCACATCATCGTCATCTTCCAAAAGCTCTAAGGTCTTTTGCAAATCTTTCACAGCTTTCTCCTCTGTCAGTTCCACATAAGTCTGAGGAATCATTGCCACCTGCGCCTCTAGCATCGGCACCCCTTCTTTTTCCAGCGTCTCCCTTACCACACTGAAGTCATCTGGCGCTGTAAGTACCTCATAGCTGTCTTCCTCTTCATTGAAATCTTCTGCTCCCGCATCCAAAGCTGCCATCATCAGATCATCGGCATTCATCTCACAGTCTTCTTTTGCGATGATAATCTGCCCTTTCTTGTCAAACATAAAGGACACACATCCTTGCACGCCGATACTGCCATTCCCCTTTGAAAACGCGCTTCTGACATTTGCCGCGGTGCGGTTTTTATTATCTGTCAGCGCCTCCACGATAATTGCGATTCCATTAGGTCCATAGCCCTCATAAGTAACCGCTTCATAGTTATCCGCTGATGCATCTCCGGCTGCCTTTTTAATTCCACGGTCAATGGTGTCATTGGGCATATTATTCGCTTTCGCCTTCGCGATCACATCTCGCAGCTTGCTGTTATTAGCCGGGTCTGGTCCGCCTTCCTTCACCGCAATCACAATCTCACGGCCGATCACCGTGAAAATCTTCCCCTTTTTCGCATCGTTTTTTTCTTTCTTATGCTTAATATTCGCAAATTTTGAATGTCCTGACATTTTTTGTCTCCTTTATTTCTTCTCTTCCAAAGGCGTCTGAGCCGCGGAAGGTAATTTTCTCGCTTTTACTTTTTGTATTGTGTTGTTCTCCACGGACAGAATCTCAAAGCGATAGCCGTTGGCAATCACTTCCTTGTCCTTGATCGTGGGAATGTGATCCAGCATATAAGTCAGATACCCATTCAAAGTCTCCATCTCCTGGTCTCCAAATTCCATGCCCAGCTCCTCTTCTAACTCTTCTAGCCGAGTAAAACCGTCGATGATCACACTCTGATCAAGCTGAGGCTGAATATTTGCCTCCTCCTCATCGTACTCATCATGGATTTCTCCCACGATTTCTTCCAGAATGTCCTCCATAGCCACCAGTCCTTCTGTCTGGCCATATTCATCTACCACCACTACCATGTGCGTCTTTCTGGCTTGCATTCCCTGCAAAATCTGATTAATTCCCCGGGTCTCAGGGATAAAAACCGCTGACCGAATCAACCCCGGAAGCTCTCGCAGTGGTCTTTCGCCTGCTCTCTCGCTTTTGGTGATGATAGGTACCACATCTCTGAAATTTAAAACTCCCAGAATATTATCCAAATCCTCCACATACACCGGATAGCGTGAGTACCCCTCTTCTAGCATGATCTCTATAGCATCGTTTAAGGTCATCTGCGCGTCCAATGCTGTAATATTCATCCTCGGAGTCATGATATCTTTTGCTTCCTTCTCACTGAAACTAATCAGATTCTGAATCATCTCTGCTTCAGATTCCTCGATGACTCCCTGTTCATGGGCCTCGCCCACCATGGAGATAATCTCTTCCTCCGTCACGTCCCCTTGTACTTTCTTCGCGTCAAGACCAAGAAGTCTTGTCAGCCCAGCCGATATACCGGAAATGAGGCTAGTCAGCGGTGTCAAAATTGTAATCACCAGACTGACAATACCTAAAAACAGATAAGACACTCTCTTTGGATAAAAAGTACTCACTTTTTTAAAAGACAAAATTCCAAGAGATGCCAACAGAATCACCGATACTACAATCACAACAGCATATGCAATTCTCTGGTCTATGTAAGGCACAAGAAGCTCTGCAAAAGAGTGCACGCCAAAAGTGCCGTAACACACCCCCAAAAGTGTAGTGGACGCCAAAATCGAACTAATCAGCCGTCCAGGATTCTGCATAATTTTCCATAGCTTCGCCGCTTTGCGGTTTCCTCCCAGGGCTTCTTTCTCCACATCCGTTTGGTTCATACGTTGAATGGCCGCTCCAAAGCCATACAAGATGCCATTCAGCAATATGAACAACACGAACAGAAAACACCCCCAGAGAGGTCGACTGCTATCATCCATATATCTCTCCTCAAATTCTTCGTAAGCAGTCAGGCTGTGTGTGCCAATCTCCTGCATACTTAGACATGAAAGTAAGAGATCCTCACACATTTCACTGGCTCAAATCTCTCATTTTCTCTGTCCATTCCATTTTATTTCGCCATCCCTTAGATCTCTTGGGATTTCACTTATAAAACTATATCATTTTCCCGCCTGTTCGTCAAGATTCTCTCATACAATCCTGCTATGTAGTCAGCTCTAGACTGATCTCCAGGGCGTGATTCACCTTATCTAGCATTGCCTGGTCCAAATGACATACCTTGTCTTTCAGCCTACGCTTGTCAATCGTACGAAGCTGTTCCAGAAGAATCACGGAATCTTTGACGATATCGTACTCCGTCGAATCTATCTCAATATGAGTCGGCAGTTTCGCTTTGTTCATCTTCGATGTAATCGCCGCACAGATCACTGTGGGACTGTGTTTATTTCCCACATCGTTTTGAACAATCAAAACCGGCCGGATGCCCCCTTGCTCACTTCCCACTACTGGCCGCAGATCTGCATAATAGATATCCCCTCTTTTAATAATCACACAATTCACACTCCGATTCCTAGGTTTTTGCAATGAGAACAGGAAGCAGCTTCCCAGCTTTAAGATTCCCCCCTGTCTTCTCATCAGCTATAGTATTCCCATATTCTTCTGATGTATACGAATTGCGTTGTCTTTGCCCCTTTTTGCTCTTACAGCTCTTCTATCTCCTTGTGATTCTGAATATAGACTCTCGGAACCCGTGATCCAATATCACAGACAAATTCATAGGGGAACCTGTCTGAGAGCCTTGCCAACTCTTCCACAGACAAAAATGCCTGATGATCCCACCCAATCAGTGTAACCTCGTCGTGCTGACGCACCTGAGGGATATCCGTCACATCCACCATGAACTGGTCCATACAGACTCTTCCTAAAATCGGAGCCTTCTGTCCATGTACTAAAATCCAGCCCTTGTTTGAAAGACTTCTGGGATATCCATCCGCGTAACCCACAGGAATTGTGGCAATTTTCGTCTCCTTCTCTGTCACATAAGTTCCCCCGTAACTGACCGCACAGCCAGCCGGCACAGTCTTCACGTAAGCAATTTGAGCTTTCCATTCCATTGCCGGTCTTAAAAAAAGCTTTTCTCTCTCCACTTCATCCGACGGATAGATACCGTACATAATGATGCCAGCCCTGACCAAATCTAAGTATGCTCTCGGTACACACATAATTCCCGCACTGTTGGCACAGTGGCGAATCGGCACAGTCACCCCTTCCTGCGAAAGCCATTGGCAAAACTGTTCATACTGTCTAAGCTGCTCTGCCGTATACGTCAAATCTGCCTCGTCCGCCTTCGCAAAATGGGTAAACAGTCCTTCAATCTCCAAAAAATCCAATTTCTGGATTTTTTGGATTTCTCTGACGCTCTCTTTTTGAACTGGAAAGCCAATTCTAGCCATCCCTGTATCCAACGCCAGATGAATATGTACGGTCTTTCCTTGGCGTGCCGCTTCTTGAGACAGTCTCTTAGCCGTGCTGTACTGAAAGACAGTCGGACGAATCTCTTCTCTTACCAGCAAAGCATCATCTTCCTGAAATGTGTACCCCAATACCAAGATTGGTTTATGTATTCCCGCTTCCCGCAGCTGCCCCGCCTCCTGTGCGGTAGCGGTGGCGAAGCCCCAGACATACTCATAGCTCTCCACAGTTTTCGCAATAGCGAGTGCTCCATGCCCGTACCCATCAGCCTTAATCACGGCCATCATCTTAGTCTCCTTAGGAAGCTTCCGGTGCATTTCCTCAAAATTTTGCGCAATCGCGTCCAGCGATATAGATACCTTTGTTCGACTGTTTTTCTCCATTTTTATCAACTCCTCGTTTGAAAACTTCAGGCAAGGCTCCAATGATATCCTGTGCCGTCATGCTTCTGTCTCCTTTTCTGCCACAAGCCACATCTCCTGCGCATCCATGCAGGTACACTGCCAGTGCTGCCATATGCGCTGGGTCCTCTCCCACCGCTAACAAAGCAGCTGTAATACCTGTCAACACGTCTCCGCTTCCTGCCGTGGCCATCCCTGAGTTTCCGCTTAAATTCACCCACGATCTCCCGTCCGGAACAGCTATCACCGTCCGCGCATCTTTGAGCACGCAGATTACCTGATGCCTTTTCGCAAATTCATCGGCTGAGTGAAACGGTTCTCTTTGAATCTCTTCCAACGTTTTACCCGTCATTCTCGACATCTCCATCAGATGCGGCGTGAACACACAAGTCTTCGGCAGCTTCTTCGCCCAGTGGGGATTTTTACCAAAAAGATTCAGAGCATCTGCGTCCAGCACCAAAGGTTTCGCACAATTTTCCAGTAAAAATTGCAACAGACTACACTCTTGAGGGCCTTGACCAAGTCCTGGACCGGCCGCTACCACATCGCACCACTCCAAATCCTCTTTAAGCATCTGAAAATCTGCCTGTCCCTCAGCATAAGTAGACAACAGTGCCTCCGGTAACAAAGTCTGCAAAATCTCCCTGTTCTCCTGTGCAGTATGAATCTTTACCATTCCTGCCCCGCTGCGCAGACAAGCGCTTGCACATAGATAGGCCGCTCCCGCCATCTGTCTAGAACCTGCCAGAAACAGTACTTTTCCAAAGCTTCCCTTGTTTCCGTTCTCTGCTCTTTTCGGCAGCAGACACCTCACATCCTGCCATTCCACCGCGTGCGTGTACGCCTCGGGAGTCTCATTTTTTCTCTCATAGATGCCGATGTCGGCCACACACGTCTCACCAGCCCATTCACATCCCGGATAGAGACAGAGCCCTTTTTTGAGAAACGCAAAAGTCACCGTCTCATCAGCCCTCACCGCGTGGCCCAGAATGCGGCCACTGTCTGAACACAGCCCAGAGGGGACATCCACCGCAACCTTACGTGCAAAAGTCTGATTGATCTGTTTTATCGCTTCTAGATAAAATCCAGTCACATTCCTAGACAGGCCCACCCCAAAAATTGCATCCACAATAGTAGTATATTCATTCCAGGATGGGTTATTAACCAAAGAAACACAATATTTTTTCGCAATCTCCAATTGCTGCCTTAATTCTGGGGAATATCGCTGTTCTTCTCCTAGACAGCACACGTTTACGTCGTAGCCTTTCAGATGAAGAATTCGCCCCACAGCCACACCATCTGCGCCATTGTTGCCAGTTCCACAGACTACCAAAACACACTTCAAAGTCTCGGCTTTTTTCTCCAACGCATCAACCACCGCAAGAGCAGCTCTCTCCATCAATACCAACGATGGCATCTTCATCTCTTCTATCGCATATTGATCCAATTCTTTTGCCTGAACACTACTTACAACTGTCTTCATCCGTCCTGCCTCCTTTTCACCGCAGGTCATCTACTGTAATATACCCGCAGCAACTTTTCATAAAATTCCCCTCACAGGAAAAGCTGCTGCAGGCCTCTCTCACATTTGTGACACCATACAGCAGCTTATTCTTATTTCTCTTTGTGGTCTCTCGTATATTTGCTCAAATTATAAGAAAGCGTCATCAGGCTCTCTGACAGATGTACATTCTCCACAATGACATCTTCCGGCACATCCAAATCAATATGAGCAAAATTCCATATCGCTTTGATCCCATTTTTCACTAATATTTCCGCCATATCTGCTGCCCGATTCTTAGGAAGTGTTAAAACTGCAATCTCCACTTTTTTTTCTTTTAAGAAAAAGGGCAAGTCACTGATCATCTTGATCTCAATTCCACGAACTCCCATACCTTCCAGCACCGGATTAATATCAAAAATCCCGACCAGTTCAAATCCCCGCTTTTCAAAGTCTACATAGTTCGCAAGAGCCTGTCCCAAGTTACCGGCACCTAAGATAATCATCGGATGCAGTATGTCCAAACCTAAGATTTTTCCAATCTCGGTGTACAAATATTTCACGTTATATCCATACCCCTGCTGTCCAAACCCGCCAAAATTATTTAGATCCTGCCGGATCTGAGAAGCCGTCACCTTCATCTTTTTACTCAGGTCATTGGAAGATATACGCTCCACACCCTCTTCAATCAACTCACCTAAATATCGGTAATATCTTGGCAATCGTTTGATCACTGCTTTGGAAATTTCTTTTTCTTCCACCAGTCATCCCTCCTTACGATATAGAACAATTATATATAGCTGACAAAATATTGTCAATCCTATCCCGCAATTTCGTTAAATATTTTGTAACTATTCAGCCATGCGACTGATAAGAACAAAAATCCGGAGCAAGCTTGCTTGCAGAGGAGATTTGCCCTTATCAGGCATATGCGCTTAGCCATAAGCGAGGATTTCGCCGCATATGCGGCGATATAAGCTGCACAGCAGCTAATCTGAGCTATTATGGCTGAATAGTTACAATATTTTAAGCCGCACACCTCAGATGTTCTCCTAAGTATATTGTGTTTTCTGTTTTTTTCGCTATAATGATACTGTATGTTACGTAAAAATTGGAGGTTTACTATGATTTTAGCATGTCAAAACATTCATAAAGCTTTCGGTGAGAATCTCATTCTCGAAAATGCCTCTTTTCATATAGAAGAGCGGGAGAAAGCCGCCCTGATCGGAAACAATGGCGCTGGAAAAACTACTCTTTTGCGCCTCATCATAAGAGAACTGCCAACAGATTCCGGGGAAGTCATCCTTGCCAAAGACAAAACTCTAGGGTATCTAGCACAGTACCAGGAGGTCGCTACAGATCTTACTGTCTATGATGAGCTTCTGACCACCAAGCAATATATTTTGGACTTAGAAGACCAGATACGCCAGTTAGAACGACACATGAAACATGCCACAGGCAGCGAATTAGAAAGCATGATGGACACCTATACCCGTCTCACCCACAGTTTTGAACTGGAAAACGGCTATGCCTGCCGCAGTGAGATTACAGGCGTCTTAAAGGGATTGGGATTTGAAGAAGCCGACTTTCAAAAACAGGTTTCCACACTCTCAGGCGGGCAAAAAACCCGGGTAGCTCTCGGTAAACTGCTTCTGAGCCAGCCTGATATTCTCCTGTTGGATGAGCCCACCAACCATCTGGATATGGACTCCATAAGGTGGTTAGAGACGTATCTTTTGAACTATCCCGGAGCAGTGCTCATCGTCTCCCATGACCGCTATTTTCTAGACAGAGTTGTCACGAAAGTCGTAGAGATCGAAAACGCCCAGATACGCACCTACATGGGAAATTATTCGGACTACAGTGAAAAAAAGGCTCAAATTCGAGACGCCCAGTACAAGGCATACCTAAATCAACAGCAGGAAATTCGTCACCAGAAAGCAGTCATCGCCAAGCTTCGTTCCTTTAACCGTGAGAAATCCATCCGCCGCGCTGAGAGCCGCGAAAAAATGCTGGATAAAATTCAGGTCTTAGACAAGCCTGTCATGGAACAAGAGCGAATGCGTATCCAACTGGAACCTCGGACGATCAGCGGGAATGATGTGTTGGCCGTGGAAGGTTTGACCAAGTCCTTTCCCGGACAAAAACTCTTCTCAGAACTCTCTTTTGAGATCAAGCGAGGAGAAAGAGTCGCTCTTATCGGCAGCAATGGCACCGGAAAGACCACGATACTAAAAATTATCAATGGACTTGTAAGCGCCGACGCTGGAAAAATCACCCTGGGCTCAAAAGTACAAATTGGATATTATGACCAGGAGCACCATGTACTACACTCCGAAAAATCCATATTCCAGGAAATCTCCGACACCTATCCGACTCTGACTGAGACGCAAATCCGCAACATGCTAGCCGCGTTTTTGTTTACTGGAGACGATGTCTTCAAATCCATCTCCTCCTTGTCAGGTGGGGAAAAAGGCCGGGTATCCCTGGCAAAATTAATGTTGTCCGAGGCCAACTTTTTGATCTTGGACGAGCCGACAAACCATCTGGACATCGCCTCCAAAGAAATTTTAGAGGAAGCTTTGAACAGTTACACAGGCACCGTTTTTTGTGTGTCCCATGACCGGTATTTTATCAATCAGACGGCCACCAGAATTTTAGATTTAACCAATCAAAGCCTTGTCAATTACATAGGAAACTATGATTACTATCTGGAAAAGCAAGAAGAACTGACACAAAAATACGCCCCGGCTCTCACCCAGCAGACAGCCACAAAAGAAATCTCTCAGACCAAGCTCATCTGGCAGCAGAAAAAAGAAGAGCAGGCCAGACAGAGAAAATTGGAAAACGAGCTGAAAAAAACGGAGCAAAGAATTGAAGAACTGGAAACCAGGGATCAGGAGATTGATGAGACTTTGGCGCTGCCGGAAGTCTGTACCAACGTAGCCGAATGTCTGAAGCTGAGCAGAGAAAAAGAAAAAATAGCCCAGGAGTTGGAGATTTTATACGAACGCTGGGAAGAACTTGCCCAGTAAAGAGAAAATGGTAAGACTACTTTCGCTTTCAGGCGCAGCAAATTCTTTCCTGTCACAATGAGACCTCAAAAGACCATCTGTCTATGAATGAAGTTGACAGATGGCCTTTTCCATATCAAAATTTCTTTTTATTCCGCCAGCAGTTTTTCCAGTTCTCCCCTCACCGCCTGGATAAATGCCTCACTGTTCAGCACCACCGGATTTTCCAGAGTGGTAATCAGCGCCAAATCCTTAGTCATCCGTCCTGACTCGATGGTGGCGATGGTCGCCTGTTCCAGTTTGCCGGCAAAGTCGGATAAAACATGATTTCCATCCAGCTCGCCTCGCTTTCTCAGAGCCCCTGTCCAGGCAAAAATTGTCGCCACAGAGTTTGTGGAAGTCTCTTCCCCTTTCAGATGTCTGTAATAATGGCGCTGAACTGTCCCGTGAGCAGCCTCATACTCGTAATATCCATGAGGTGAAACCAGCACAGAAGTCATCATCGCCAGAGAACCAAAAGCTGAAGAGACCATATCGCTCATCACGTCCCCGTCATAATTTTTGCAGGCCCAGATAAATCCACCTTTCGCCTTCATCACGCGGGCCACAATATCATCGATCAGACTGTAGAAATAAGTAAGCCCTTGTGCCCGGAATTTTTCCTTGAATTCTTTCTCATAAATCTCCTCAAAAATATTCTTAAAACGTGCATCGTAAGTCTTTGAGATCGTATCCTTACAGCCGAACCACAAGTCTTGCTTCGTATCCAACGCATAAGAAAAGCAACTTCTGGCAAAACTCTCCACGGAGGCATCCAGATTATGCATTCCCATCAGTACTCCGGAGTTTTTAAATTCCTGAATCAGCATTCTTTTCTCAGAACCGTCCTTCCCGGTAAACACAAGCTCTGCTTTTCCCGGTTTTTCAATAGAAAGCTCTGTATTTTTATAGATATCTCCATACGCATGACGTGCGATTGTAATCGGCTTCTCCCAATTCTTTACACAAGGTTCAATCCCTTTTACTACAATTGGAGTCCGAAACACGGTCCCATCCAAAATCGCCCGAATCGTGCCGTTAGGGCTTTTCCACATTTTCTTAAGCTGATACTCATCCATCCTGGCGTGATTTGGCGTGATCGTCGCGCATTTTACAGCTACTCCATATTTCTTTGTAGCTTCTGCTGCCTGTACAGTGATCTGATCGTCGGTCTCATCCCGCTTCTTTAAACCCAAATCATAGTATTCTGTATTCAGCTCCACAAAAGGAAAAAGCAACTCTTCTTTGATCTTCTGCCAAAGAATCCGAGTCATCTCATCTCCATCCATCTCCACCAACGGAGTCTGCATCTTAATTTTATCCATCTTCCGCGTATCCTCCTTTATTTTATCCAGCCGGCAAGACCGTCAAAACCTCACCAGATTTTTCACTGACTCTTATTGTATCCGAGAATCGGACATTCGTCAATTTTTTCCTCAGCGTTCCAAAAACTTTTTCAAGTTGAATACCCCTCTGCCCTGCTGATTGTGAGACAGTCCCATATCATCTACACTCTCCAACAGTATTTTTTTCACCTGCACATTCGTCAAATCCGGATGCTTTTCCAGAAGCAGCGCGATTGCTCCCGAGATCAAAGGCGTGGACATCGAAGTCCCACTCTTTATTCCATAACCATTTTTGGAGCCAGGTGTACAAGCGACGATATGACTCCCAGGAGCCACTAAATCCGGCTTGCAGACACATTCAAAAGTCGGTCCACGCCCTGAAATTCCGCTTTTTCCCAGAAGCAGATCACTAGAACCCACCGTTATAATTTTCCGGCTGCTGCCCGGAGATGTCACACTGCCTGGATTTGGACCTCTGTTTCCCGCAGCGGCCACCACAATCAGTCCACTGTCCCAGGCTCTCTCCACCCCTTGTATCAGCACATCATTCTGGGAGGTATGATCGTAGGTGGTTCCCACAGAGATATTCACAATGCGAATCCCATATTCTTCCTTATTGCGAATCACCCAGTCCAGCGCTTTTAATACATCCTCTTTTCTTCCATTGCCATTCCGGTCTAGAACTTTCATTCCAATCAAAAGACAGCCCGGCGCGACTCCTCTGTATTTCCCACCAGATGCCTCTCCACTCCCCGCCAAAATGCCACAGACATGCGTTCCGTGACCATTGTCATCATAGGGAAATTCCCTCTGGTTAATATAGTCATAAAAGGCGACAATACGCCTACTCAAATCCATATGAGGATAAATTCCCGTATCCAGCACAGCTACACAGACACCTTTGCCTGTATAACTCAGATTTTCCATATTGCCACATCCTCAATTTCCGTCTCTCTTTACTATATGAAAAATCACGTCCCATGTTTCGTTTTCAAATAAGTATAAGCTGCGGATTGCTCCGTGCATCGCACTCCCCTATCCCCTCAATCTTAAGAGGTACAGTCCCACTTTGCGCGCAACCGCAAAGCGGTAAAATCCCTCATTGCGGCGTGCGCATCCACAGCGGAGCGTTAATGTGATAGGAAATGACTTTCACGCATTAGCGTGACAAGGTCTTTCCTATCACATTAAAAATCGGAAGCGCACAGAGACTTTCCTGACATCGCTTCCGACTAAAAATCATTTATTCTTTTTTTCCTGAGAGGGCTGCTTTATCACAGAATCCATAAATTTCGAAAATTCCATGCTGTCCCCTCTTTCAAAATCCTCTTTTTTTACCCAATAGACCACATCTTCAGCCTGAAAAAAATATCCATCCTCCATCTCACGGTAGTCTCTCACCTGTTTATAAGAGATCGAACGGTAATTGTCTCCCCATCCATATTGGAATCCTTTTTTGTAAAAATAAAAATTCGCTTTGATCATCTGGTCTTTTTTGTCTTTCAAAATCTTTCTGGTATGATGGTAAGGCTGTAGCACAATCAACACCATCGACGCCACAACAGCCACCGCCAAAACTATGCTGATGGATTTCGCTGAAATTCCAAAGAAAGCCACATTCTGCCCTTCGCTAGTACTTGACCAGTACAACAAAACCAAAGACGCCACCAAAGCCACCACTGCGGCGATAAAAAACATTCTCCTTGTCTTTTCATTTGCCAGCTTTTGCATCCTCAGGACATCTTTCTTTTGATAGACCGTCCGCACCTTATATAACGCTGTCATCTTTTGTTCCTCCGTTTCCCCTTGATGGTGATATTACCATCATATCACTTTGAGCAAAATTTCTCAACTATTTCCAAAATAGATACTTTTCTCACCGAAGTACAATCCTCCTTGGATTTTCTACAAAAATTTCTCTGGCATAGTCCTCCCCCATCTTCTTTATGACATAGTCCACACAAGGTTTGATAATGGGTCTGCGTATGTCAATTCTATGGGCATCCGTGCCTACAAAATGCAGCAAATCCTCTTTCATCAGTTTCTTGCAAAAGCGTTTGACATTTCTTCCACCATCTCCGATAATGCTGCCTGCGTTTACCTGTATAAAAGCCCCCATATCCACAATTTCTTCCAAAAAATCCCAGTCTGCACAGACATCCGTATATCTCTCTATATGGGCGATAATCGGAAGGTACCCGTTTCTCAACAAATCATCCAAGCTCTCCTTGACATATTCCGTGCTCACATCATAGCGATACTCCGCAAGAACATACCTGGAGCTAGCCATACAGGGCCTTTCTTTCGCGCGCAACATTCTCACCATTCCGTCGTCCACATGGTATTCACAGCCAAGAAACAGCTGAATGCCTATCTTTTTTCCGATTTCCCTCAGCCGCAAAAACTGTTTGAGAATCTGCTCCATAGAAGTCTCAAACATGTCTCGACGAAAATGGGGGGTCACAATAATATAGCGGACCCCCTGTCTGTATTCCATTTTCAACATTTTTATTGCCTCATCCATATCTCTGGCCCCATCATCTACATAAGGCACAAGATGGCAATGTATATCAAACAGTCCTCGCATTTTTATCCTTCCTAACCAGTTTTAATCATACAGCCAAAGTAATCATAGCCTAGTTCTTTGAGGATTTCAAGGCTTTCCACAGAATTCTCACATTAAATAATAATGCATACCAGTCCGCCTTTGCTGTCATTGACAATTTTCTGCATAGTATCTTGAAGCTTCACCTGGCTCTCTTCACTGATCGCTGCGATTTTCGTGCGGATTCCATCCTCCACCAACTGCTCAATGGATTTTCCAAAAATATTTGTCTCCCAAATACTCTCTCCCCGCGACTCACTCTCCTGAATATAAGAAATCAAGTCCTTCGCCTGTTCCTCCGTTCCCACAATCGGCGCGATCTCCGTCTCGATATTTGCTTTTATCATGTGAATGGAGGGACTTTTCGACTTCATCTTCACCCCATATTTATTTCCTTGTTTAATCACAGACGGTTCCTCCATCTGAATCTCTTCTAACTTCGGAATCACAACACCATAGCCACAGCCTCTGACTGCTTCCATTGCCGACTGCACCTGACTGTACTCTTCTTTCATTTTCGCGAATTCTTTCATCGTGTGTACCAATTCATACTCGCTTTCCATAGGAATCCCTGTCATCTGGCTTAACATCTGATAATAAAATTCTTCCTTGATCTGTACACGTACCTTGACAACTCCTGTGGCCAAGTCCACCTTTTCCAACAGAGTCTCCTGTACGTATGGACCTTCTAGCTGAACAGTCTCCTGTGAAATATCCCGAATTTTATGCATTTTCTCCATCAGACTGCGAATCTGGTTCAACAACTGATTTTTTAATTCCTGGTCCGATGGAAGCATCTCCACCCACTTCGGTATAAAAAATTGAATTTGACAAACTGGAAATTCATAGAGTACCTTTTCTAAAATCCGCACCACATCTTCCCTGCGCAGTTGTTCACAGTTGGCTGTCACCGTACAAACCTGATATTTTTCTTCGATCTGCCGGGCCAGCTTTAAAGTATCTTCCTGGTATGGTTTCTGGGAATTCACCAAAACCAAAAACGGCTTGCCCTGTTTTTTCAGCTCCTGGATCGTCCTCTCCTCTGCCGGGATATAATTCTCCCTGGGGATCTCCCCAAATGACCCATCCTTTGTGACCACGAGACCAATCGTGGAATGTTCTTGAATCACCTTTTGAGTCCCAGTCTCCGCAGCTTCATGGAATGGAATTTCTTTGGCAGCCCAAGGTGTCTTCACCATGCGTTCTTTGCCCTCTTCCATATTTCCCGCTGCATCCTGAACCAAAAAACCGACACAATCAATGAGTCTAACTTTCACCTGAGTATCCTGACTTAAGGTAACACTCACCGCATCTTTCGGTATGAATTTAGGCTCCACAGTGGTAATCAGCTTTCCTGAACCGCTCAAAGGCAACTGGTCCTGCACTTCTTTTCTCTGTTCTTCCTCTAGTACTGGCAATGCCATCTGTTCCATAAAGCGCCGGATAAAAGTAGATTTTCCAGTACGGACAGGGCCGACAACCCCTATGTAAATCTCGCCTTTTGTGCGGGCTTGTATATCTTTGTACACTTGAAAATTGTCCATAATAAATCCCCCTTGCACATCCTGCAATACGATGTATTGCTATAGTTTATGCAAAGGGGAATCCCATTATTCCTAAATCGACGGGTCCCGGAAAATATAGTAGTCATCCACATTGCCAAGACATTCATAGCCATAGTTCAAAAATATCTGCACCTTTGACGAATCTCTCAGCTCAGGTACCAAGTATTTCCAGCCTCCCTTTTTTCCACAGTAGATGACCATTTTTACATTTACATCTGGAGCCATTATGTTTTCATAAAGTGTCCTCTTGTACCATCCTCCGGCACCCTTTCCTCCCCTGCCATAGGGCATTCGGATTCCCGCGTCATATACCCTCACATAAGTGGCGATAGACTCTGTAGTCGCCATTCGTATCTCCCCATCAGGCTGATCCTGACGCAGAAGATCGCAAATTCTCTCCACTTGCTCCGGTACTTCCTCAGCGTTGGCTGATAGCTCATAAGCCCCATGAAAATATACATTTCTCCCGCAAAATACAATCGCCACTGCCAGCAATGCCACTATAAAACCATTCGCAAACCCTCCCTGAAACTTCTGCACGAATGAAGTACACGCCGCCGCAATCAAAAACATCGCTGGCAACAGCCAGAGTACTCTCCAGTACACCATTTCTCCGATACAAGCACTGATGACTTTTGCAGTATACGGAAAAAAGTACAAAAACAAGAATACCACTGTATATCCCGCCAAGGCTTTTCGATTCTTTCTCTCTCCCGGAAAAAGTAAAAGATATAGAAAACTGACAGCGGTCAGAATACTTCCGTAACCCTCACCCCAATAAGACTGCCAAGTTTCCGCCGATATCCGCAACATTTCCTCCATCTTCTCGCCCCCTCATTGCAACCATACTCCTTCTTTTTCTGTCGACTCTCAACCTTTTAGGACTAGTAAAATGTAAACCATCCCTAAGAGCAGGCACGGCAGAATACACAAGAAAGCCTTGCCGACTCTCATCCATTTCCACTCCAAAACTCCGTATAAAAATGCAAAAATCCCCACCATGACCGGCACTAGCATAATTCCCATACTTGAGGCCAGGCATGCCGCCATACAAAAAAATCCTAAAACCCACCAGGAAATCTCCCGTGTCGCCTCTCGAAAAAGCTCCAAACAAAGATAAAAGATCACCGGCAATAACACTGACGCCAAAAATGCTTTTCCTTGCCAAATCCGTACTAAAAAAAAGGTAGACGAAGTGTACACGCTATAGTAAAAACTCATCTGAATTAATGCACAGAATAGCAAAAACTGCCCCTGGGCCCTCGTATTCTTTTGAAATAACGTTTTACCCAGCAGATAATAAGCTGTATAGGCCAATACATAAAAAATAATCGGAAAAATTCTGTGGGCCATGACAGCAGGATGTATCCCTGTCAATTCACTCATTACAGATAGATAAATGGGAAACGGCGACAATATATAGCGAGTGGGTATTCCCTGATATTCCCCTCCCGTATAGGGATTGATCTGATACAGAGAATCCTCTTGCAGCGTCGTCGTCGCAGTCCCCACATAGAATGCATCGTCTGCATCCATATGTGCTCCAAATACGGACACGGCAATTTGAAACGCGATGACCAGCAACGCTATCCAAAAATAGATTGTGGAGATCTTCGCAGACTTAAAAAAAAGCAAAAGCTGCACTTTTCTTCCCACAATACTTCTGACAATTCCCCAAAGAGCCGCTCCTACTGCGACCACCACCCAAATCCACACTAGCCGATGAAATGGCTGTCTAAGGAAAGTCATCGTCAAAATCAGCAACTCAGACACAGCAAACAATAAGCCATACCCAAACAAAAAAGCTGCTGCCCAGATATTCTCTTTTCTATGTTTTGTAAAGATCAGCCCAGCTGCCATTGGGACGATTCCTCCCCAAAGCAGCGTCTGCAGACAACTCGCCATATTCTTCTTTCCTCACTTCTTACTTCTGCACGATTTTACCATAAAACCCCATTCCGAGACAAGACAGAATTTACTGCCTCCCACCACACCAAAAAGGCGGGGCAATTTTTCATTGCCCCGCTTTTTTACTTTTCCAACTACTATCAATAACTATCGTTGTGCAATAATTCGTGTTCTTTTCCCTTCAGCAGACCATTGTACAGCTCCAGCACCAGAGGATTTTCATCAGACTTTTTGATAATCATCGTGTTGTCCGCATTATATAACCCTTTGGCTCTGGCTGCTTTGGTCCTCTCGCCGGCTCTGGTCGGCTGGCCACCACCCATGATACATCCACGTCTACAAGCCATAACCTCGATGAGATGATACTCTTTCTCACCGGATTTCACCTGTTCCATTACTGTGCGTGCATTGCCCAAGCCGTTAACTACGCAAATTTTCACTTCCATACCATTGTAAGGTACGGAGAACTCTTTGATTCCCTCTTCCCCTCGCACGCCGCAGGAAGCAATATTCTCAATCGTAGTCTTGCTGTGGTCTGGATTCAGGCGTCTTAACACTGCCTCGGTCACACCGCCGGTGACTCCAAAAATCACACCGCCACCAGAACCAAATCCAAATGGCATATCACAGGCTTCTGGCTCCGCAGCCGCAAAATCAATTCCTGAAGTCCGAATCATTCGAATTAGCTCTGTGGTCGTGATCACGATATCCGTGTCCTTTTCCCCTTTTGTATAGCTGTTTGGACGTTCTGCTTCCATTTTCTTTGCGGTACAAGGCATAATAGATACCATTACAGTCTTCTTTCCCTGTGCATTTTGCGGATCACGGAAATATTCTTTGATCACCGCTGATAACATTCCCTGAGGTGAACGACAGGTGGACACGTTCTTCACATATTCAGGATACTGGTCTGTCACAAATTTCACCCATGCCGGACAGCAGGAAGTCATCAGCGGCAGATTCTCTCCTTTTTGAACTCTATTCAGAAACTCAGCAGACTCTTCCATGATTGTCAAGTCCGCGCTGAAACTGGTATCATACACTTCATCAAATCCCATCCGATGCAGCACATTTACAATCTTACCCATCACGCTTCTGCCCTTCGGCAATCCAAAGTAATCTCCCACGGCTACCCGGACAGCCGGCGCGATCTGAGCGACCACCCGAACATTCTCATCATTCAGCGCTTCCCAGACAGAACCAGTATTGGTACGGATGGAAATCGCCCCTGTCGGACAGTATACCCGGCATTGACCACAATTGACACAATCTGTCTCGCTGATTTTCTTGTCAAATGCCGGCATCACCATAGCCTCCGTTCCTCGGAAAGCAAAGCCAATACAGCCAATTCCCTGAATCTCTGAACAGGCTCTGACACAGTTTCCACAGAGAATACACTTGTTCGGATCTCTGACAATCGAAGGAGAACTGAAATCCAGCTCTCTTTGCTCTCTGGTATTCTCAAAGCGAACTTGTTTGACACCCAGACGGTGTGCTAGCTCTTGAAGCACACATTCCCCGCTTTTTACGCAGGTTGTACAGTCACGGCAGTGAGCTGCCAACAATAATTCCACAATCAATTTTCGATATTTTCTCAATTTTCCTGTGTTGGTATGAATCACCATTCCATCCCTGGGCTCCTCAGAGCAAGACGCAAACATTTTGCCTCTGCCGTCTTCCACTGTACACAGACGACAGGCTCCGAAAGTAGACAGTTCGGAATGATAACACAGAGTCGGTATATTAATTCCAGCTTTCCGAATCACGGAAAGCACATTTTTCTCATCGGTAAATTCAATCTTTCTACCGTCAATCGTCATTGTTCCCATTCTGTTCCCTCCTTCTTACGCTTCCACATAGACTGCGTCGAACGCACAGTTGTCCTTACAGTTGCCACACTTGATACACAGATCATTGTTAATCGTGTAAGGATGCTTCCGGGCACCGGTAATCGCCCCGGTCGGACAATTCTTCGCACACTTGCCGCAGCCCTTACAGAATTCAGGATTAATATGGAACTGACGCAGTGCTGTACAGACTTTTGCACGACATTTCTTATTTATGATATGCTCCTCATACTCCTCGCGGAAACGCTTCAGTGTACTGATGACGGGCAGCGGAGCACTCTTGCCGAGACCACAAAGAGCCATGCTGCGCACCATCTCCGCCAGCTCCTCTAGCTGGTCCAAATCCTTTAGCTCGCCTTTGCCTTCCACAATTCTCTCCAGAATTTCCAGCATACGTTTCGTCCCCTCACGACAAGGAACACATTTTCCACAGCTCTCACGCTGGGTAAAGCTCATAAAGAAACGCGCCACCTCAACCATACAGGTGTTCTCATCCATGACAACCAAGCCGCCGGAACCCATAATCGCATCAAATTTTTTCACCGCGTCAAAATCCAATGGCTGGTCGAGATGTTCTTCCGTCAGACATCCCCCTGAAGGACCTCCAATCTGCACTCCCTTGAAGGCTGCACCACTTTTTAAACCTCCGCCGATATCATAGATAATATGGCGCAGAGTCGTTCCCATAGGCACCTCGATCAGACCCGTCGTCTCAATAGAACCAGTCAAGGAGAACGTCTTTGTTCCGGGGCTTTTCTCTGTTCCAATCGTGCGGAACCAATCTGCACCTTCCAAAATAATCTTTGGAACATTGGCATAGGTCTCCACGTTGTTGAGAACGGTCGGCTTCTCCCACAAGCCCTTTTCTACCGTACGAGGCGGTTTTACACGCGGCATACCACGGTTTCCTTCAATGGAAGCAGTCAGAGCGGAACCTTCTCCGCAGACGAAAGCTCCCGCACCACGGTTGATATGTAAATGGAATGAAAAGTCTGTGCCTAGAATATGATCTCCTAATAACCCATACTCTTCCGCCTGCCTCATGGCCTTTTTCAGTCTGGCCACAGAAAGAGGATATTCGGCACGCACATAGATATATCCTTCCTGTGCTCCCACTGCATAGGCAGCAATTGTCATTCCCTCAATCATCTTATAGGGATCGCCTTCCATCACGGAGCCATCCATAAAAGCTCCCGGATCTCCCTCATCTCCATTACAGACCACATATCTGGTTTTCTCAGGCTGCCCTGCCACCTGTTTCCATTTCTTTCCGGCAGGAAATCCTGCTCCACCTCGTCCGCGAAGCCCTGATTTATCCACTTCATCAATTACGGTCTCAGGAGTCATCTCAAATAGCGCTTTGGACAGTGCAGAAAATCCCCCAATCGCAATGTACTCGTCAATGGACTCAGCGTCAATATTTCCGCAGTTTTCCAGCACGATTCTCGTCTGGAGCTTCAAAAACGGAATGTCCTGCGGATGCTCATAAATATTTTCACCATGGCTGTAAAACAGACGTTCAATCGGAAGTCCGGCCATAATTGTCTTTTCCACAATCTCCCGACAGTCTTCCGGCTGTACCTTTACATACTGGTAATTATAAGGCTCAATCCGCATCAAAGGCCCTAATTCACAAAGTCCCTGACATCCGGTCTTTACTACACCCAGATGAGGAAGATCTTTTTGCATTTCGATTTTCACGCCTTCCAAATCTTTGCACAGCAGACTCATCTCATCATAAATTTTCTGCGCACCGGAAGCCATACAGCCGGTACCTGAACAGACAAGAACCCGACAAGTATAAGACTGAATCGAAGCCTGCGCTTCCTCTCTTTTTTTCAACAAATCTTCTCTACAGGTTATACTCATTTTTTCTCACCTCTCAATTCTTCCAACATCTCCAAAGCCTTCTCCGGTGACATTTTAGGATGGACAACATCATTCACATTTAATGCCGGCGCAAGTCCGCAAGCTCCCAGACAGGAGACGGTCTCCACCGTAAACATCATATCGTCTGTCGTATGCTTTTTGTGGCTTAATCCCAGTTCTTTCATCAAAGCCTCTTTTACAGGCATGGACTTCCTCACATGACAGGCGGTACCGTCACAGACCTTAATCACATACTTGCCCTTCGGCTCAAAAGAAAAGTTTTCATAAAACGTAGCGACGCTGTACGCTTTCGCTTCCTTCACACCGATCTCCTTGGCCACATACGTCAGCAGTTCCCCGGGAAGATAGCGATACTCTGCCTGGATGTCCTGCATAATTGGGATTAGTGAGGACTCTTTGCGTCCGTATTCCTCAATAATCTCGTCTGCTTTTTTGTAGTAGGATTGGTCTAACATTCTTTTCCCTCCTTGTAAAAAATTCATAAATCAGTGCCATTTTTTTGCATTCATGAACCTTCTGTCTATTGTAGAATTTTCACATATCCTTGTTAATAATGATACAATAAATTTACGTTTTTCACAAGATTTTCCGTCAGTTTTTTTCTGTTCTTTCATAGCGAAAACCCGCTAAAATCAAGGGCTTCCGCGTTTGTATCAAAAAAAGTACAATTCATTTTTATTAACGATCCTGTTAAAATAATGATTAATAAATGATGTTTTATTAACAATTTCGTTATAAAAATATCATGATCTCAGGTCCTCTCCTACGCTTTGTTTGCAACAAAAAACTTGCATAGTATTTCTGTATCCGTTAAGATTAGATTAAGAGTGCGTAAACGGAAAAAAGGAGTGAAATGATACGATTATGAGAGGCTTAAACACACCAGTCAAACAAATACGCCGGCAAATTTTTACAGAAATTGCTAAAATCGGTTTTTATTCCACAGATGAAAATTTAATTCACGATATCGAAGCAATCCCATACAAGATAGTCGAAGAAGAGGCAAAATACCGCGACAGCATCTACCGTGAGCGAGCAGTAGCCAGCGAGAGAGTGCGTCTTGCCATGGGCATGTCTTTAAGGCCCGAAAACCGTGCCGTTCATCTCACGGAAGGAATCGAGGCCAGCAATATTGACGAAAAATACTATGAGCCGCCGCTCATGCAGGTGATTCCTTCCGCCTGTGCAGCCTGCGCTCCCAACAAATATGAAGTCAGCAATATCTGCAAGGGCTGTGTTGCCCACCCATGCATGCTGATTTGTCCAAAAGGTGCCATATCTATGGTAGACGGATACTCTCACATTGACCAGACCAAATGTATCAAATGTGGCAAATGTAAATCTGTGTGTCCTTATGACGCGATCTCTCACAAAACCCGTCCTTGTGAGAGAGCCTGCGGTGTCAACGCAATTACCAGTGACCAGCAGGGACGAGCTACCATCCTCAATGACAAATGTGTTTCCTGTGGTATGTGTATGGTGAGCTGTCCTTTCGGCGCCATATCGGACAAATCTCAGATTTTCCAGCTTGCCCATGCGCTGCGGGAAGGGACTGAAATCATCGCTGAGGTAGCCCCCGCCTATATCGGACAGTTCGGAGAGAAAGTCACACCCCGAAAATTCCGGTCAGGTCTTATGGCCCTGGGCTTTTGCGATGTATATGAAGTAGCTTTGGGCGCTGATATCGGCGCCATCACGGAGGCCCATCACTACGCAAAAGAAGTGGCTACCGGCAATCTGCCTTTCCTTTTGACCTCCTGCTGTCCTTCCTGGATTATGATGACTCAAAAATTCTTTCCTGATATGCAGGACAACATTTCCCGGGAGCTGACTCCCATGGTTGCCACAGCCAGAAGTATCAAGAAAGAACACCCTAACGCAAAGGTGGTCTTTATCGGTCCGTGTGCCTCCAAAAAATTGGAAGCCTCCCGTACCAATATCCGCAGTGATGTGGATTTCGTGATTACTTTTGAGGAGTTGGCCGCTATGTTCGATGCCAAAGAAATCAATTTGGAAGCTTTTGAAGGGGAGGCTTCCTTGCACAATGCCACGGGAGCTGGCCGCGGATATGCGGTAGCGGGTGGAGTGGCAGGCGCAATCGAATCCTGCCTAAAAGAATACTATCCCGACATCTCAGTCCACATTGAGCACGCTGAAAGCCTGGCGGAGTGCAAAAAGGTTCTGACTCTCGCCAAGGCCGGTAAATTAAAAGGCTGTATGATTGAAGGTATGGCCTGCCCAGGCGGCTGTATGGGCGGCGCCGGTACCAACGCAGACATCAAAAAATCTTCGAGAGCTCTGGCAAAGCATGTGGCCGCATCTACCAGAAAAATCCCTCCCAAAGAACTGGAAGATATTCAGCTAAACTGATTACTGAGGAACATTTAAGGTTTACTGCAACATAAAAAACGCCTGAGAGGTACCGCGGACAAATATCCCGCGGATGCCATCTCAGGCCGTTTTTTTAATAATATTGAACCGTAACCGTCTTTCCCATCTTTTCCATTGTCTCTTTGATCTGGGTCACAAGATTCTTTCTCACACTAATGTCAAAAGAAAGTTCTGAGTTCTGGTAAGCCTGGTTCGCCACAGTCCCCACCAATAGGTGAAGCTGTGTACACTCTTCGATCAAGGTTTTCGCCAACTTTGACGCTCCATTGTCCTGGTCCAACTCACGGAAAAACTCCTCATCAAATTCAGACCGTTCAAACTTCTGCAGCAGCTTCAAAGTACCTGCCAAGGTCAGAGCACCCTCTGTCACCAGATCGATTCCTTCTATGGATGCCGTAGGAGGAATGAACGGGTCCGCATAGTTCACGTGGGTGACAATCTCTTTTCTCAGAATTCTGGCCGTGAGATTGGCAGAACTTCCCCCGGAGATAATCTTTTTCCCTTCGGATTCCATCAAATCCCGCACCATCCTCTCATCGTCCTTCTCGTCCGCTGGCGGTCCGGTCAGAAGATTGACAATCTGCGCTTTTCTGGTTCTAACCACCACAACTGTAGTGTCATCTCTCGGACGTTGTTCGTACAAATCATTGCATGCCCCTGAGAGCATGCTCACCAGACGGGACGCAGACATGGTATTTCTGGTACAGCGCAAGGTATACTCCGCCATACTCTCCCAAGTCCACCCATAGTTCAGCAGTTCCCCAGCTCCCGCGAAGATTACGCCGTCACTCATCAGTACAAAACAGTCATTCTCCTTCGCCTGGAAGCGATATTCCTTGATTTTTTTCCCATCTATGATCTGTTCCTCGGCTTCATAGGCTACGATCTTTCTGTCTCTTATAAAGACACAGGAGGGATTGTCGTACTCCACCAGATAGGCCTGGCCATCCCGGTAAATCTGAAGAATTGAGAACGTGGCGTAGGCCACATTTCTCTCTTGACAGATGGGCAGAGTTTTTGCGATGGTCTCCACACAGGACGCAATACTTGCTCCTTTTAAGAGCATCGTGGCCAGAATCTGAGAAGTCAGCGTGGCTAGAATATTGGCCTTTACTCCACTTCCCATACCATCTGCTAAAATCACAATATCGGAGTCCTTCGTCCTGACAATCTTTACCATATCCCCGCACAGCTCTTCCCCATGCTTATTCAGACTTTTCCAAGCAATGTCCGTTCCGAATGACATCCTGCGCCTCCTCCCCATCGTCCAGAATAGAATCCCTGAGCTTTGACAGCGTAACTTTCGTCTCCGCCGTAGTCTCCCCCAGCAGTCCAGCAATCTGCTGAGCAACTCTCATCTGCTTGTCGATGACATCCTGTGCCATCTCCACCGTCTCCAATTTTAATTTAAGGTTTTTCACCTTATTAATTTCATCTTTTGAGACATCCTGGAACATCACCAGCAGAGACGCAGATTTTTCCACATAGATAATAATCTCCAAAGCCCAAATTCCCAGAGATTCCATCTTAACCTTTTTGTTGATAATATTCCTTCTAGTGTTCAGGACTTTTTCCACATCCTGCACATCTATGTATTCATACAGATAACTCTTTAGGATTTCTTCCCTGGAAATCTCAAGTACCTCCTGGCACTTCTTGCTGCACTCCATAATCTTCATATGCCTGTCAGTCAGAAAAATATAATTGGGAGTCTCGTCTATGATTACATTTGCCATGGACTCTGCCTTTGTGACCGCATAGGGAAGGCACATATCCAGCTCTGCCTTTCCATAGTAGACAGCCACTGCTTTGTCCCGACAGGTGGGATAGCCACAGGCTCCGCAGTTCAGCTCATCCTGCGGTGTGTACTTTCCTGTTCTTCTCAAAATTCTGTCTATCTCTACTTTGGTAGGTTCCTGGACGGGTATCTGCAAAGAAGAAAACTGTTTTTCCATGGGGACCTTCCAGTCTTCAAACACGAAGGGGCTTCGATGCCTCACCTGTCTCTGAATCTGCAAAGTGGGTACCACCCAGTTTTTATTTTTGGCGCTGCTGACCGGTCCTTTGACACAGCCTCCTTCACAGATATTCACCTCAATGAAACAGTGGTTCAGCTCCTGTCTCCTCATGGCCTCGAATAACTCCATACAGGAAGTCATGCCATCCACAGACAGCCACTGATAGACGCTTTGGTTCACCTCAGCTTTCACAGATGCCAGAATTCCTCCTTCCACAGGATAGAGCCGATTCACCATGGGGTTTGGATTGTCCATAGGAAGATCAGGACATTGAGCCATTTCCATCTCTTCTTGCGCCATCCATTCCAGTAGCTCTTCAAAGGTCAGAACTGCGTCTACTGCGAAAGCAACCCTTTCGTCCCCTTCCGCCTCTTGCTTCTTTGCAATACAGGGCCCGAGAAAGATCACCCGAGTGTCCCTCCCATAGATCTCTTTGATCAATCTCCCGTGAGCAATCATAGGAGAGACCACAGGCATCAGATACGGAGTGAGCTCAGGATAATACTTTTCCACCAAATTGTTGGCGCTGGGACAGCAAGTAGTTATCAAGTTCGCCATCTTTCCTTCTCTTATGAGCCTACCATACTCTGCCGTCACATACGCAGCTCCCTCTGCCGTCTCTCTCACCTGGTGAAAGCCCAGTTTTTTCAGAGCTCCCACCACCTGTCCCGGTTTTTCAAAAGGCAGCAACCCCAAATAAGAAGGCGCTATGGACACAACTGTTTTTTCTCCTCTCCGTATAAATCCCTGAATACGGTCCAGATCACTGGCAAAGGTTTTCGCGTTTTGAGGACAGACTTCGAGACAATGCCCACAGTAGATACATTCCTCCTCTATGATTCTGGCCTGCTGATTCTGAACAGATATCGCTTTTACCTCACAATTTCTCACACACTTATAACAGTGTCTACAGCTTGCATCTTTGAAGTTGATAACCTTCATCTTTGCTACCCATCCTTTTCCTTGTTTATAAAATATCCGCTTTCCTATTCGTTAACCACACGTTTTATATAGGATGTGTGCAGAATTTTATGCGCCTTGTGGCTTCCAGGTTCTCCCAGATATTCCGCGTACAGTTTTTGAATTGACGGATTCTCATGGGACTTTCTCAACGCTTTCTGTGCATCGTTTTGGTATAAAACTTTTGCCCTCAGTGCGCGTATATCCTGGAAATTGCGTACTTCAGCCGGTACCTGCGGCTGTCCGCCTCCATTGACACATCCGCCTGGACAAGCCATAATCTCAATAAAATGATAATCTGCTTCTCCCCTACGAATCTTCTCTAATATTTCCCTAGCATTTGCTAGACCAGAAGCTACTGCTACTTTTACTTCCAGGCCATTTACAAGATAAGATGCCTCCTTAATTCCCTCAGTCCCGCGGACTTCCTCGAAATCCAAGCTTCCTAAGGTCTCCCCGGTCAGAGTCTCCACTGCTGTGCGCAGAGCTGCTTCCATAACACCACCTGTAGCTCCGAAAATCACACCTGCTCCTGTGGACTCACCCAACGGATCATCAAACGTCTCCTCCGGAAGATTTACAAAATTGATACCGCAGCGTTTAATCAGACGTGCCAGCTCCCTGGTCGTAATCGCGATGTCTACATCTGGAACACCGGCTGCCGACTGATCTGGACGGCCAATCTCAAACTTTTTGGCAGTACACGGCATCACGCTGACACATACGATTTTCTCTGGATCCAGGCCCATCTTCTCTGCAAAATAAGTCTTTGTGACTGCTCCAAACATCTGCTGAGGAGACTTACAGCTTGAAAGATGGTCCAACAAATCTGGAAAATAATGTTCACAGTATTTCACCCACCCCGGAGAGCAGGAAGTAATCAATGGGAGAACACCTCCGTTTTGCACTCGGTTCAGGAACTCATGAGCTTCTTCCATGATTGTCAAATCTGCACTGAAATCTGTGTCAAAGACTTTGTCAAATCCCATTCTACGAAGTGCGGCTGCCATTTTTCCTTCCACATCCGTTCCAATGGGATATCCAAATTCCTCGCCTAAAGCTGCCCGAACCGACGGAGCTGTCTGAACGACTACATATTTTTCAGGGTCCGCAATCGCCGCCAGCACCTGATCTGTATAGTCCTTCTCCTGAAGTGCTCCGGTAGGACATACTGCAATGCACTGCCCACAGGATACACAACTAGTCTCACCTAATCCCATTCCATATGGCGAACCGATATAGGTAGAAAATCCGCGCTCATTCGCACCTATCACCCCGATTCCCTGAACTTTGTCGCATACAGCAGTACAACGACGGCAGAGAATACATTTGCTGTTGTCCCGAATCATATGTGCCGCAGAATCATCAATCTCGGATGGTGTTCTCTCACCCTCGTAGTAGGTCTCGTCGGTCACGTTCAGTTCCCGGCACAGATTCTGAAGCTCGCAATTCCCGCTTCTGACGCAAGAAAGACATTTTCTATCATGATTAGATAACAGAAGTTGCAACGTTTTCCTCCTGGATTCCAACACCTTCGGTGTGTTCGTCCACACTTCCATTCCATTGCTGACCGGATGCATACATGCTGCCACCAGTGTCTTAGCTCCCTTTACTTCAACCACGCAGATACGGCATGCCCCAATCTCATTGATTTCCTTCAAAAAACATAAAGTAGGAATCTGGATATCTGCCAGATGCGCCGCCTCCAAAATAGTGGCTCCTTTTGGAGCTTCTACTTCTATACCGTTAATCTTTAATCTAATACTGTCCATAACTGGCCTCCTCCCTTATTCCTTGTAAATCGCACCAAAACGGCATTTTTCCATACACGCCCCACACTTGACACACTTATTCGGGTCTATGGTATGGGGTTCTTTGACCTTTCCGATGACGGCGTCATTCGGACAGGTTCTCGCACACAGGGTACAGCCTTTGCATTTATCTGGATCGATCTTATAGACGAGAAGGTCCTTGCAGACTCCAGCCGGACATTTCTTATCTACAATATGGGCAATATACTCATCCCGGAAATAGTGAAGTGTAGAAAGTACCGGATTCGGTGCTGTCTGTCCTAGCGCACACAGAGCATTGTCTTTGATATAATAACATAGCTCCTCCAGCTTATCTAAATCTTCCATCGTCGCGTTTCCTGAAGTAATTTTATCCAACATCTCCAGTAGCCGCTTTGTTCCTAGACGACAAGGAGAACATTTACCGCAGGACTCATCCACAGTAAAATTCAGGAAGAATTTAGCAATGTCCACCATACAAGTCTCCTCATCCATGACAATCAGCCCGCCGGACCCCATCATAGATCCGATGGCCATCAAGTTCTCATAGTCGATAGGAACATCCAAATGTTCTGCTGGAATACAACCACCGGAAGGCCCCCCTGTCTGTGCAGCCTTAAATTTCTTGCCTCCTGGAATTCCACCGCCGATTTCTTCCACAATCTCTCTTAACGTGGTCCCCATCGGCACTTCCACCAACCCGGTATTGTGAATCTTTCCGCCCAGGGCAAACACTTTGGTTCCTTTCGATTTCTCCGTTCCAAAGGAAGAAAACCACTCTGCTCCATTCATGATAATCTGAGGCACATTTGCCCAGGTCTCTACATTGTTCAAAATCGTAGGCTTCTCGAACAAACCTTTGACTGCTGGAAACGGCGGGCGGGGCCGAGGCTCTCCTCGATGGCCCTCGATAGATGTCATCAAAGCGGTCTCCTCGCCGCAGACAAAGGCTCCTGCCCCAAGACGCAGTTCGATGTCGAAGTCAAAGCCCGTATTAAATAGATTTTTACCCAACAGCCCCATTTCTCTGGCCTGCTTGATTGCAATGTTCAGACGTTCCACTGCAATTGGATACTCCGCACGCACATATATGTAACCCTGGGTTGCCCCAATCGCGTATCCAGCAATCGCCATCGCTTCTAATACCACATGAGGATCTCCTTCCAACACAGAACGATCCATGAACGCGCCGGGATCTCCCTCATCTGCATTACAGCAGACATATTTTTGATCTGCATCATTGTCTTTGGCAAACTGCCATTTTCTTCCGGTAGGGAACCCTGCTCCACCTCTTCCTCTCAATCCGCTGGCTGTAATCACCTCGATGACATCTTCTGGAGACATGGTGGTCAAAACTTTTCCGAGTGCCTCATAGCCTCCAGTCCCAATGTACTCCTCAATCTTTTCTGGATTGATCACACCACAGTTTCTCAAAGCAACACGCTTTTGCTTTTTATAAAAAGGAGTGTCCTGTAAAGGGAGCACCATATTTCCTTTCACAGTCTCACTATACAGATATTTTGTATCCACCTTGCCATGGAGCAGATGCTGTTCCACGATCTCCGGAATCTCTTCCTCTTTTACCATGGAATAAAAGGCCCCTTCTGGGTATACAATCATAATCGGCCCTAATGCACACAGTCCAAAACATCCGGTCATTACCACAGAGACATCCTCTTCTAGCCCCTGTTTCTTAATTTCTTCTTTTAGTCTCTCGATTACTCTGCGGCTTCCAGAAGAAGTACAACCGGTACCTCCGCACACTAGAACCGCTTTCTTTTTATGGCCTATTCCTTCTTCTGCTTTCACCTCAATTTTGTGAGACGCATGCATACGAAGGTCCAGAATTTCTTTATACTGTTCTCGAATTTCTTTCAATTCATCCAAAGATTTCATCTTACCCCTCCAATCCTCTGTGTATTTACTCATATTTCGCCAAAATATCGTCGATATCGTCCACAGTCAGCCTCCCATAGACCTCATCATTGATCATCATGACAGGTGCCAGTCCGCAGGCTCCCACACAGCGGCAGGCATCCAGTGAAAATTTTCCGTCAGGAGTACACTCGCCTCCCACAATCCCCAATTTTTCCATCAATTTATTATAGATATCACCCGAGCCTTTTACATAACATGCTGTTCCAAGACAGACAGAAATACGATATTTCCCCTTTGGATTCAGCGTAAACTGTGAATAAAAAGTTGCCACCCCATAAATTTTTTCCATTGGAATCTGTGTCTCATCAGAAATAATTTTCATGACTTCTTTGGGAAGATATCCGTAAATGTCCTGAGCTTTCTGCAAAATCGGCATTAAAGCGCCTTTTTCTTCTTTCATTTCCTCAATTACTTTTCTCAACGCCTCTTCCTGTTCCTCGGTCCCAGAAAAAGCAACCGTTGTCTTTTTATTTGGCATCGCCTAACCTCCTCCTTGTTATGTTGTTAACAATATTGTTATTAAATTATCGAGTCTATTGCATTTTAACATATACTTTCAAATAATTCTAGTTAGCTTTTCAATTTTGTTTATATTTTCCTCTTATTTTTATTAACTATCAATAGTATACAAAAATTTCAGAATATTTTTGTCAATTCCTTATAACATAAAACGTATGATCTTTTATTTTCTACTTCCATTCGTCAATTAAAAGTCATTTTAAATAAAAATGTCTATTTATCAACTTTTTTCTATTATTAAGTTTTACTTTATAGTCACGCGTATAGTTTTCTAAATAATGAAATATGGATAAATTTTTAACATTAATTATTTATTCTCTATTTTCACTTAATTTTTAAAACCAAGAGGAATTTTATCTATTACTAATTTTTTCCAAATTTCTTCAATAAAAACCTTGTTACAGCATACGCATATTTAACGGAGTGTTTGTATAAGAAGAACTTTCACACTCTATTGTGACAAGGTTTTTCCTGTTAAATAAAAAAACTGCCACCGCATTAAGAGTCCAAACCCCTGAAAACTTCCTTTTCAGAGCTCCAACTCCTAACGCAGCAGCAGGCTTTTCATTCATGTCGCATTTCTCTAACAAACTATGAATCTTCTATTTTTTTCTGAATCTTCTCTTTCTTTTCTTTCTCCTTCTGCGTACTCAGCATATTCAGCCAGAAAATCTTTTCCAGATTCATCCGGCGGGTATGAGACTTCAACAAAGCCAGCCCGCGGTTATACACCTTCCATACCCCTCCTAGCGGAACCACTCTGAGAATAACATTTTTCTCCTTCGGCTCCCTCTCCTGTCCCCCGCATCCAACAACATAGCCGTTCTTTATAGCATAAATCAAATCGTCGTTATTTCGCACGGGGTAGGCAATATCCGTGTAGGCTGTCCCCACATAAGCGTCTCTATGGGCATCTGAACCGCCTAGTCCGGGCTTTTTATACTTCACTGTCATAGCCCTGGCCTTGGCATTGGACTCTGGCAGCTCACAAGTATTAAACGCTTCGATAAAATCAAACTCTTCCGCCAGACTCTTATCTCTTTCCATTTTCTTTGAACACATCGCACTCAAAAATTTCGCGCCGTAGGGGTGCGCAGGTCCTAAAATCCCGCCATACTGATGTACAATCCGTATCAACATATGCACTGGTAGTCCCCTCACCTCAAGAATTCGAAGATGAATTCTCTTCGGCATAATGACAATGATATGTCCTGCATCCAAAGTATCATATTCAATGCCCTTGAGCACTACAAAATCCGACCTAACTTTTCTTTGTCGTCTCAATTTCACCCAAGCTCGATATCCATTGTAGGAATTGTGATCTGTAACCAACATTCCTTGAAATCCCTTCTGCTTTAGTATTCTCACATACTCCTCAATGTCTATCTTGCTGTCTAGAGATCCATTTTTCGTATGACAGTGCATGTCAAATCTCATATTACCCCAGCTTTCTTCTTATTTAATTGCTTTCAAATCAGAAATTATTCTCAGCAGCTTAGCGCCATAGTCGGCTCCCGCTGCCCATCCTCCACCATAGGGATTCTCCTGTATTCCCAACCACTCCACATAGGGTGCCGTCTCTCGGGTCACCAGGTCAAATCTTTCGTCTACACATTCTTCGTTTAATTTATCGCTGGACGCATATGCTTTTAAATGCTGTACCTGTGCCCGCAGTCCTGTCTGAACATCCGGAAAATAGATTCCCTTCACTCCACCTCCCGTAGTGCCCAAGCCGGCGAAATTAAACTGTTCTACCTGTGAATCTCCTCGAAACTGCAACCAGCCAGTCTCCAACATAGACTGAGCAAAGGCTACCTCTGCCCGCACCCCTTCTTTTTCACACTCTTCGTACAAAATCTCACAGAATTCCTCTATGGTAGACGCACCGCCGTTTCCTAGTGCCTCTGAAGGATATTCGACAGACTGAGAATTATATTCTTTCACCATCTGTTCCACCGTTGCCGTAGAATTTCCCATAATCGTATAGTAGCCCAGCTCATTATTCGTGGCATCATCTACGAATGCGCTTTGACCATTGGCCGAGACGCTTGCTTCAGACTTTTCTTCTTTCTCATTCTCTTTTTCATCTTCCCTCTTTAGTGCTACTTCTTCCTCACTAATCAGAAACGCAGTCTTCCCCAGATAGATGCTGGATTTGTCTTCTTTTTTCGCATAGGCTTTCACTTCATATGCCACATCTGTCTTCAGCTCTGTTTCATCGAGAGAAATCTGAAAAATTTCCTGTGACTTTTTCTTTCCCTTATACCATTTTCCCTTGTCATCTATTTGGTCTCTCTGAATCAGGTGAAAAGTCACCTTCTCTACATCCCCAGGTATATTAGGCACAGCTGCACTGATATGACAAATGTCTTCATCCTTCTCGTCCAAAGCAGCACTGATTAGAATCTGGTCCTTCGTCTCCTCAAAGGCTTCATAGTCTTTTTCCAGATCGCTTTCCTCAGAAATCTCAGCCGTCTGCTGCACTGACTTCACACCTGCCCACGTGGGAGTCGCCATACAGAGCACACCCACCAACAACATGATTTTCCAAAATTTACTTTTATGCATAACTATTCCGTCCTTTATTCATTGATTGTCTCTGTAAAGTTTCCATTTCTAGTATACCATCTCTATCAAAGAAATCCAAGTGCTGAAAAAACAAAGTAGGCAAGTCCGGCAGCCGTCTGCTTGTGCGAACACAACAAGAGTCTCCGCTCTGCTACGGTCCGTGCTAGACGCGTGCCCCCGGCACGCAGCACCACTTGCCGGGCTTTTCACGCAAAAAGAGGCTGCACACCAACTTTTAGTCTGGTATGTAGCCTCTGATTCTTTTTCCAACACAGTCAGCGGACTGTTCTTAGTATATGCCCGCTCTCTCAATAAAATACAAAAAGAAATTATTCTCCGGCTTTTCTCATGGCAGCTTCCACAACATGGCCTACCAATACAGAAGTCGTAACACTTCCTACTCCACCTGGCACTGGAGTAATCGCATCTACGACCGGCTCTACTGCTGCGAAATCAACATCTCCGCAGAGTTTACCTTCCGCATTTACGTTAATGCCGACATCAATAACAGTCTGACCTGCACGCGCATAATCCGCGCCCACAACTCCTGCACGTCCGGCTGCCACAATCAGAATATCCGCTTCTTTTGCAACTGCAGGCATATCCACCGTTTTCGTATGACAGATAGTCACCGTTGCATTTTTCTTAACCAGCATCATTGCCGCAGGTTTTCCAACTACAAGACTTCTTCCAATTACTACTGCTTTCTTTCCGGTGCAGTCAATTCCATAGTGATCCAGAATTTCCATACAAGCCTGAGGTGTGCAAGGCGGAAAACCTACTTTCTTTCCAGTGAACACGCCAGACATAGAGCCATCTGTCATACAGTCAACATCTTTTGCAGGATCCAGGGCATTCTCGATCACAGACTGATTTAAGTGTTTCGGCAGTGGACGGAACAGCAATACGCCGTGAATATGGTCGTCCTTATTTACTTTATCAATCGTAGCCAACAGTTCATCCTGTGATACGTCCGCTGGAAGTAAAATCTTCTCACAAGCAACCCCTAGAGTCTCACAACGCTTGGTAGCTCCTTTTTCGTAGGAGATATCACTGCCATTCTCACCTACACGAATAATACACAGAGTCGGGTTAATCCCTTTTCCCTGTAACTTTGCAACGTCCGCTTTGATTCTCTCATTGAGAGCTGCGGTTACTTCTTTTCCTAATAACTGTTTTGCCATGATATGTAATCCCTCCGCTTATTTTAATCTGGACAGAACACTGTCAAAAGTCTCATCCGCAATCTTTGTATATTTTTCAAGCATTGCATCTGCTTTTTTGTTTAGCTCTTCTGCATATGCCCTGTCTGCCATAGATTTTGTATTAATATATACATTCAGGCTAGCACCTTTTAAGGCCGCTTTACAAAAAGCTGCACCCACACCAGCATCACTGATCGCCAAAGTGGAGCCTTTTGCACCAAATTCTACAATCAATTCAATCGCCTCGCAGCATTTTTCCATAATTTCCATCGGCACAGAGCATGCTTCCTTCAGGACAATCTCCATTACTCTTGCCTTCTCTGCCTTCTCCTCTTCTGTATTCTTTGGCATGCCATAAGCTTTAGAAAGGGGTTCAAATACTTCCGCATCTCTCTCGATCAGACGTAAGAAATCTTTCTGAAGCTGATCGCATTTTGCTTTCAGCTCCCACATCTCATCCTCTACATCCGCATATTTTTTCTTGCCCACAGTCAGGCTTCCCACCATGTTTCCAAGAGCAGTTCCCACTGCTGCGACCAAAGCAGACGCTCCGCCGCCGCCTGGTACCGGCGCTTTAGAAGCCAGCACTTCCACAAACTCTGTACAGGTACTTGTTGAAAATCCCATTGTCTTCGTCTCCTTTTGTTTCATATTGAATAAGGGGATGCTGCGGTTCAAGCCCGCAACATCCCAACATATTTAGAACAATCCGCTAATCTTTCCAGTCTCGTCCACGTCGATTCTCTCAGCAGCCGGTACCTTTGGCAGAC